>Ga0302325_10006903_pt1 | contig 25372 bp, 16 predicted proteins | sample Palsa_T0_2_FD_201948 | JGI IMG/M metagenome (GOLD analysis project Ga0302325, IMG submission 201948) | Peat permafrost microbial communities from Stordalen Mire near Abisko, Sweden - Palsa_T0_2 | ecosystem: Environmental > Terrestrial > Soil > Palsa > Peat permafrost | place: Sweden: Abisko... | reverse complement strand
ATTCGTTTGGGTCGGATCGCCAATCCTAAAGGGCGTGATCGTCACCGCCGGAATCGCTGGAGCTTGATCGACCATGGAAGCCGAGCCTTGAGCGACGATAGTCGTGCCATGAGGTATCGACGCGAGCCGAACAACGCTGGCTGGGACATCTGGATCGGTGGTCAGCGGAACCGAGAGCCAGACACCTGGTTCGATGTGCAGGCCGTTGCCCAAGTTGGCGTCTGAAATCTGCTGCAGGTAATGCACTCCTACCATCGCGAGGTCACCTTGGAGGAAACCACGATTTGGAATCGGTCCCTTGATTTCTGCAAATTCAAGGGTCTCTTTAGTCTTGTTGATTTCAAGAAAGTGATCATCGCCGAGTTTCAGCTGAAGAGGTCGCCAGATTATGTTTAGACCAGTACCTTCCCATTTCCCCAACAGGCCTTTGAGTGGCGTAAGGTCAGCTGATGGCGCCGGTGTACTGGTTCCCTGCGAGGTGGTAGGAGCCAGCTCCGTGGTGGGTTGAAAGGCGAAGCCTGGATCAAGGTCCATTGGACGCTCCAATCAACAGGGGCACGGTGCCCGCGCCGGAAGCGTAGCACCCTGACGTGCCCTCGGCAACCCTCACTGTGGCTTAAAGAGTAAATCTTCTACGGCGCGTCTTCCGGGCAACTCCGGGGAATGGTGACGGCACCGGGATCGTCAATACGCGCACACGCCTTGCTTGCTCGCTGGGGAACAGATCGCTGACCCTCCTGAATGTGACGCCCGTAAGGATATCAATTCGTCTTGCATCGGCACCTCCGCCGTCTGATAATGATGACGCACTGCGTGCTGCTCAAAGAGCACCACAGTAAAAGCGAGGCGTCAATGACAACGAATCGGGGACCCCGCCATTCGCCTAGCGCCCCCGCAAAGATGTCCATAGACGAATGTCGGAGATGACACAGAAGCTACATCCCGCTAGTTCATCGTTAGTCGGCTTCAACATCGGGGGCGGTACCCGTCATAAACCGTGGCGGCACCCGCACACGGAGGACTGCTCCAGGCTGCGTAATACCGAGCAGCGACAACGCGCGTACCAAACCGTCCCAATCACCTTCGAAGAGCTGCTCGATGGGGCAGTTTGGCAATACGGGGCCGCTACCCGTAGCCTGGGCACGCAACTCCTTCATGATCGACCCAGAGCCGCCACAGGGGACCCCGTTATTCAAGTGCCGGCCGTGGGCAAACGCGTCGATCGGATAGTCCGCTCTGATCAGGAGCCACCGGCCACCTCGCCGCTCGGTTGGAAGGGCGAGAGCGACCTCGGGTCGGCGGGCAAGCGACACCCGGCCCTCGTGAAGTCGAAGTGCAAACAGCCGGTCGAGATAAGAGGCTATGTCGTGCTCTGGGGCCGCCCCCTTCAACCAGGCAGTCGCCTCTTCCCGCGAGCCCGGTCCCCACAACCACTCGGCGGGAAGGTTTGTACGCTCGTACTGCGCATCGAAGTCCCACACGCCCTCGTCCTCGTAAACTCCGCGGATGACCATACACTTCCAATCGCCCGGCTCGGTGAACCACTCCAACTGGTAGTCACGAATCAACGTATGTGCCAGCCCGTGCTCGACCTCAGCCCACGCTACGACGACCACTTGACGCTCCAGAGGGGCCGGGTACAGCCGCCCACCCGGCGTGGGGTGACCCCATAGGCGGTTGATCATCTCTGCCAGGTCATGGATGATGCGAGCCGAATCCACTGGCATGACAAGGTGATAACGCGGGTGGGCGACGTGGTTTCGTATCGACCGGTGGAGGGGGTCCAAGCGTTTGTTGCGCTGCCCGTCGAGTAGATGCTCCTTCCTGGCCCAATCTTGGAGCTGCGCCATCGATCCAGAGAACGTCATGGTCGTACCGTCCGTCAACCGAAGGTCCCATTTGCCCTTTGAACACGACCCGCCCCGACGAAAAGCATCGTCTACATCAGAGAAGTCGTGAGCAGTGAGGTGCACAGTGTCGCCAGACATGGCGTTCACCAAAGGAACAACGTTGTTGTAGAACGCGAGGAAGCGCTCCCGAAGGGCCTGCTCACGGAGCAGCCAGGCCAGGTCATGGGCGACGGTGTATGCCTCGTAGCAGAGGACCCCATAGCTGTGGAGAGTCCGCAGGCGCTCGAAACTGTTCCTCGTTCCTTCGGTGACGTTTTCAGCGAGGTCGCAGTTGGCGATGACTTGTTGTTGATACTCGGCAGCATCCTCTGGCTTGAGCAGCCCCATCGTGCTCAGACCAAGGGGAGTAAAGGCAAGCGCCCTCGGATCAGGGGTTATCAGCTGTTCGAGGGTCTTGACCTCCACACGTAGAAGTATCACAGACCGTGCGTCTGGCCGGTCTGAATTACCCTGCCAGCGCACCTCCTCTAAGCGGTACGAGATCGCACACAACAGTGGGGATAACTCGTCGAGCCTCGGCCGACCGACGGGACCGGGCCCCCGACATCTGTGCAGTTTGCGGGTACGGCGACACGAGGAGCGCGCCCTCCAACGCCCGAGACTTTACGTCAACCCGGACGAGCGTCGAAGTCCAGGTACCGGCCTGAGTAGTGCGCCGATGTTATCTTGTGCCGGCCCATGCACCGCCTCGACGTCTAAGCGCTCTCCGCTCAACCAGGGTTTGACGACATCAGGAATACCGGGAGTCCTACGCCCGATCCTGAGCAAGTCACCGTCGCGAGATTGCTCTTGGACCCAGCAACGCAGAGCCTCATTGACGTGAGTATCCCTGAATGAGTAGCCGATAACGATAACTTGATGAGCCTGACGTAGGGCATTCTTGAACTCGTGATAAAGGGATAGGTAGGGGCCAATCGGCCGCAGTTTGTTGCCAGCGCCGAAAATCATTCCAGGAGTGTAGTGAGCCCAATTGGCGTTGTCTCGCCAGAAAGAGACCCCGTGACCTGCCACCTCGACATTGCCACTTGTCCTGCTTTGACACCAGTCTAGGGAACCGTGAAGCTTGACCAAACGTAGCGGCCGCGTCAGGATATTTACGTTCGCAAAATGACCCAGCTCCGGATATGGGGCGCTATCGATCTGAAAGGTGAGCGCCCGTCCCGGCATGTGCTCCAGCGTGTCGTCGTAGTTCAATGTGACGATGGTCTGGCCACGCATCCGCGACGCCAGGTCGGCTAGATAGTCGAATTTCGGATCGACGGGCGGGCCTTTCATCGTGAAGATGTCTTGCAAAGTCCTCCAGAGTTGGTCAATAAGGCGCGCCACGGCGCTGCCGCTCACCCGGTATCGCTGACTGCCGAGGAACTCTTCGATGGCGGGCTGCCAATGGGCGACCAACGCCGCGACATCGGCTGCTTCATAGCCCAAGGCTTCGTCAACCACCCTTTGCGGTGACTCGAGAGCGCCCAGGAACTGGATGACCCGGAATAGTCGCTCAGGGTCGACCTCGCTGGCTCCTGGAAAGACCAGGTCAGCGAGATTGCGGTAGATGGGATCAAGCCGCTCTAACAGCTGCTCATGCAAGCTAAGCGAAGTCGGGAAGCCGGCACCCACGGAGGCTCCGGCGCCCAACAGCACCAGCGTGTTCGGCGAGGCCAGGTTCGACTCATCGGTCACTCTCACATCTTGGCAGGCTCTCAAGGCCAAAGTCCCTGCTGACTGACGGGCGCTAGAGGACTCGAACCTTCACAGCGCTCAGGGGCTACTCGCCGACATCATCAGCTACGCATGACTCTCACGGTCATGGGGCTGCTTATCCTCACCAGCGTGCTGCTGCTCCCCCGACGAGACACACACCTCAGTCCGACCGGACCTTGGTCGGGAGCAATACCCGCACCGACAATGAAGCGATTGCCTCGTGATTCGCATATACACCAACGTTTGTCTCCGGACCTTGGCTATCATGCTCATTGAGCCCGATGGCGAAGAATAGCGACGCGAGCAGCCCTCCTCCATACAAGGACAGGCCGCGGTCATGCAGCCCTCGCGCGGAGCACAAGCGGAGGCTTACTTGACGCAGGCTGCTGAAGCGTTGCGAAGTGCAGGTGACCCCCGGTTTTTGTGGTACTCCGACATCCCACAGCGCTACGGCGAGAAGAGTATCCTTGGCCCCTTCCAACAAGCCGGCGACGCTGGCAACCGCCGCTTGCGCGCCCTTCGAAGCTCGGTGATCTTCGCCGCATTAACGATCGAGTCATACGCTAATGACTTCCTCGACGAAGTGCTGCCTGCTGCCGATGCGAATGCGATCGACCGCCTGCCGACCTTAGAGAAACTACTCCTGGGACCTAAGCTTGCCGGATTTGCTCCACCCTTCGTCCGGGGATGGTACCGATGAGCCGTTGGCGGTGACACTGCCGCTATGGACGGTGCCGACGGTGGGGGTGCCGGCCATCCGGTGATCGACACCTCCCGCACTGTTCGTTATGCCCTCTGCGTTGATCCGGTGCCGTCAAAGACGACCGATCAGACTGCAGCGCGGTAACTGCCAAGGGAAGGACCGACTCTGAAGCAACCTCGGTAATCCGTCTGTGCCACAATTCAAAGAGGATTCTGCAGGTCCGCCTGGCCTCCTCAATATAGGTCATCGATCCCCCACTGCCTCACGATCTACCTCCGTCCGCCTTGACCCGGGACAGTCCGGCTCCGCGATCGCAGGTCGGACATTCCTGGCCGAGGTGCGTTCACGACTGGGTCGTCAGCGTTGGATGTCGGCTGGCTCTTCTGGCGACTCGCTCACGACGCCACCAACCGAACCGCTTGATGGTGCGCTCACGGCGAGCATGGAGACACTTAGCTTGCCGCTGCGCCTACGGAACGCATTTGCTCCCCCCTCCAAGTGGTACAGAGCCAACTTGTTCAGGTCGTGGCGCTCCAGGGAGCCAGTGGCTTCAACTTCTCCGCGTCCAGCCGTGGCCCTCATGGTTATGAGCTGCTCGGCGTCTCCGCCGACGACTATGCCCGGGCTGCGGGTCGCAAACACGTACTGTCGGTTGCCGCGCAGGTCACGCAGACGATCCACCAGGTAATCCTCGATCCATGGCGCGTGCAGAGCATCCTCGGGCTGGTCCACGACGACGGGGCACACCCCGTCCGCCAGCAACACCACGAGAACAGCGGTACACTTCTGGCCGTGCGCTAACTCCTCGATGGAGACATAGTGCCCGTCTTCCGGTCGCTTGAATTGGATCGCCAGCTGGTCCGGCATGCTGCAGATCTGAGCGTCGAGAAGTACACCCCAGAGGTCGCGTTCATCGATATTGCTTAGTAGACGGGCCACACTTCCTGCGTCGATTCCCTTGTCCTCGTTCGCGATAGCTGCGACGTCTCCGGCCAGAAGCGCCCGCGCGAACCTGAACGGGTGGACGTGTTTGGCGATCGCGTCCAGTACTGGATCGCGAACGCGTGAGCCTACCTTGATCATGTCAAGAGAATGGCGGAATGCCGTCGTGTTGGCCTGCGCCGGAACATCCAGTTTGACAATGCCCGCCGTTTTCTTGTTCAGCTCGTCTGCGCGCTTGCGCCTGAGGCCTCGTCGTTCGTCGCGCACTTTCCGCAACTGTTCAAGAAGTCCATCTCGGTCCTGATAAAGTTGCTTCAACCGCGGTTCCGCCGTTTCCTCAAGCTCCTTCTTCTGCTGCAATGACTCCGCCAGCTGCCCTTGCAGCGTCGCAAGCTGCCTGCGCAACGTAACTAGCGATGCGCCTTTGTTGGCGAGCTCAGCATCCAGGGCAGCCGTGAAGGCCTCCCGCCTCGTTGTCCACTTTGCTTCAATCGCTGCCAGCTTGCCATCCGCGTCCGTTATTGCGACATGCACGTCCGACACCAACTTGTTGGCAGCGGTTCTGAGCTCCTCCACTACAGCGCTGACTTCAGCAAACACATCCTGATTGCCCTCGAGCACGGCCGAGAGTTGACTGGTCGGTATGGACACCTTGATCGAGTCCGGCAGAGGGAGTGCTTGACGAGGCTTGGTAATGCGAGAGGCCTCGGTCTGCCAGCCTTGCTGCTGCTTCACGAGGTCCGTGTCAAAAAATGTCGCCAGTTCTCGCGTGCGCTCCGCGAGTTCGTCGGTCTTTCCCGCGCCCTCACGAAGCTGAGCTGCTTTCTTCCGCTGTACGAGGAGCTCTTCGCCGAGCTGGCGCAGCTGTTCCGTCGCATCCTCTTCAGAGCTCGCTAGCTCAGTGAGGTCCAGGCCGACGTCGACCAGGCTCATCCGGCCAACCGGTTGCCTTGAATACTCCAGAATCTCGCCCTGAGAGAAGGCACTGATCTTAAGCAGCTCCGTTGGATCGCGATCCAGCTTCAGTCGCTGCCCATCGATAACTTGGTAGACGGCTGGCTTGGCAGCGGCACCCTCGAAGTACTTGCGCTCAATGACGTAGTGCTCGCCACCGACGGTAGCGTCGAGCTGAACGACGCTACCGTCCACCAGGGCGTGCTGCATACGAGACGCAATATCCTTGGCGATCGCGGGGAAGGCGCCGGCGTCAACCTCCTGGCCCACGGCAAAGCGCACCGCTTCTAAAACGAGCGATTTACCAGCTCCCGTCCCGCCAAGCAGGCAATTCAAGTCCGGGGAGAGGTAGATCGGCTGGCGGTCGAGAAAGCCCCCCTTTACAGTAACGCTGTCAATTGTCGCATGACTATGTGGACCCGGCTCCTCCAGTCGGATCCGCAGCGCTGGGTCTTCAAGGGCATGCCGAATCCCGACAAAGTCAGGCCGGGATGCCTTGATCCAGCTACGCCGGCTTCCTATTCCAGCCAACACATGGGTTGATCCGTTGGGGAGCGTGCAGTCGGAACCGTGCAGACAAGCCAAGGTGCGCTTGTCGCCTAACTTGTTCTTCACCTTGTCAAGCGTCTCAACCTCAACTAGCTCTACAGCCGAGAGATTCTCATCCCTGAGCAGCTTGTTCACATGGGTCGCGACCGGTAGCTTGAACAGTCCACGAGGCCGATCCACGTGAGCAGCGATAGCCAACCCATGGCTGACGACGACCTGCTTCGCAGCTTCCGCAAAGCCGGCCGTGGCCGAGACGTCGAGCTTCCCGTGGTCCGACCGTTCGATACCTAGTTTGATTAGTAAATCCTCTACAACCGCCGCTGACGTGCCCTCTTCCCAGATGGCTAGGAGATGTCCTTCGCTTGTGCTTATTTCCACCCCAGGCAGGACCACCAACATCGACTGCGCTGCTGCCCTCGCCACTTGTTCGCACCAGTCGGCCGTGTTGTGATCGGTAACGGCAATGCAATCTAACCCGGCGTTTATGGCAGCTTGAACAACTTCACTTGCGGTGCTGCCGCCGTACTTTGCTTTGTCTACATCACGTGAGGCAGGGGTGTGCACGTGCAAGTCGACTGCCCAGAACTGCGCCCACGTGTTCATACCTCGTCCTCCGAAATCTCTACGTTGGGACTACTCTGCGTGACCAGGACAATCATGACACGCGGGTACGACGATGAGGCGGGACGAGTAACCTTCGCCCAGGTGGCCCGCTCCTATTGATATTCCTTCTCAGTAGGGTCCTCTGAACGCAAGCCGCAAGAAGTACACCGATCCTCGCAGCGAGAACCGCCACCAGGACTGTCGCCAGCTCGACTATGAGTCCGCAAAGCCTCTGCCGAGGGCTCGACCGGCGAACAGCTCCGGCTCTCGCCGTGGTTCGGACAGGGAAGGCCCCGCTTTAGCGGTTCTGCGCGGAGAGCGCGAGCCGGAGTCGAGGACCCGCCCCGCCGCCGGGCGACGGCAAATACGGCACCTCGCCGGCTCTACGATCTGCCAAAGCTCATCACCTCCTTTCGCTCGGCGGTTTGGTGGTTCGATTCCTACTGGCCAAGCTTCTTGGCCACGATGCCTACGACGGTGGCTACAGCTGCCACGGTGCCAGCCAGCTTGGCGAGGTCACGCCAGTCCTTCTTTCCCATTAACCCTCCCTTCGGAAGCTATGCTCCTCCGGCTGTCGTTCCCGAAGGAATAGACTTAGGTGCTCAGAGTGCACGTTACTCCTAGTGTCGTCATCCAATACGCTCCTTTCAAGGGGAATTGTCTGTAAGCTAATATTGTGCCGTACAGCCGAGCCGGATTAGTCCAGGTAGCCCGGGAGGCCGGCTTCGAAGACGTCAATGAGCGGCTCATAACGGAGTGGGTACAGCTCGGCCTCCTTGATACCCCGGAGCGCGTCGGCCGCAAGGACGGCAAGCGGGGAGCCTTCTACCAGTGGCCCGACAACCAGTTCAGTCTTCTTGTCACGATCCTGGGCAAGAGGAGTGAGGTGCGTCATACCAAAGCGCTGGTAATAATACCCGTCGGGATTTGGCTCTATTGGGGAGATGAGTGGATCACCCTTCGCCAAGTTCGCCGGGCACTGGTCACCTCAATTGGACTGTATGGTCCGCCTGGCTCTTGGGAGCGAGCCCAAGCTAATGCCCGTGAAGTAGTCGGCGCTCTTCGACGCGAAGATGCCCCAAGGGACGCACTCAGCTGGCTAAGAGAGGAGCTAGCTCTCGCTCTGTACAACTGCAAGGTGGACGTCTCGACGATCCGGCCCCTTGTAGAAGACGTGCTGAAGTCTGACACCGCTACCGGTGGCTGGGGTCCCTTCGGTTGGGACGTCAACCAGGTCGTGGACATGCTGAGAGTAACCGTGGAAGGCATCAACCACATTGGGTCGGCGACCACCCGGGAGCTAACGGACGCGAGAGACCGCTTGCGGGCTGCCGTCCTTGACTACGCCTCTTCGTGGAAGCAGCTCAGCCGCCTTCCTCGCTACGGCCATAGTTTCGAACAGCTGACCTTGGACATGCTGATAGAGCGCTCGTGCAGAGATTTGGTGGCCCAGGTCGGCATGGAGATGCTCGCTAAGGACGAAGGTCAACAGTTACCGCCTGCACCAAGCATCGATTGGGCCCACCCGCCAATGCATCTGTTACCGCTTCGAGCTAACCTCGTCACTTAGCCAACCTGTTGATTGTGTGGTGGAGATGTCCGGAGTGCTAGCGCTGCTCTGCGATCACCCAGTCAACAACCCGCTGTGCCCAGGGTGCGGATTGCTGAAGCCGTTCCAGCGAGGGGTCGCGATGTGCCGGGACGGCGAAACGGACCCTCAGTAGAGACGGCTAGGACTTCCAGCTAACCGATCGAGGGCAACCCGTCTACAATCCGCATAGTCTCGATGGAGACGCGGACGATCCGAGCGACCAGGTCGACGACGTAACGAGGGTCGTCTGACCAGAGATTAGGGTCATTGCGTATGCCGCTTTCCTTGTCGACCTTGACCTCGTAGCGGTCCATAAGCCACTCGACTGCCGACCTCCCGCTGACTTCATAGTCAAGCGCACGATCCGGAATACCACGAAGCGTCAGGTGGTGATTGAACACAATGCACGTTTTGTCCTGAAGCTTTCCCGACCCCGAAAAGCGCATCTTCTCGACTCGCAGATGCTCGGCTGGAAGGTCGGCCTGTGGCATCCCATCAAGAGGCCAAGGTTCAACCGACTCATAGCCAACGTGCCACTTGGCCAACTCGCGTCCCGCGGCGTTGAAACTCCAAAAGTCCAGCACCATTGGCACCCTTGGGATCAGCTTCTTCAGGTCGGCGGCGTACCGCTGTCGGTACTCGGGTGAGTGCAGCACTCCGTAGATGTAATAGAAGATGTCCTCTTTCGACACCTCGGACCCATAGCGCCCGTGGTAACGCGCCAATGTGGCTTCCGTGATCGCGTCGTGTCGGATGAATCCGTCCAGCACTGATTCGCTGCCAAGAACACCCTGATCGGCCGTTTCCTCGTAAAGGTAGAGAGGGAAGCACTGGGCCTTCTCCAGAGTGTCAAGGTTGGGGATGGCATCCGTCATGAGAACTGAGAATGGTTGGCGTCCCCCAACTCCAGTGGCTGCCATCACGAGATTGGGGTGCTTGGGTGTTGGAAACAGCCTCGGCATCTGCAACACTCGCTCGTTGAGCTGTCGGTCGAAGTAGAGCCATTGCTTGCAGAACGGCCGGTACAGACTGGGAACGGCCTTCTCGTCTGACAAGGACGCCTGTTTCTCTTTCCTGAGATCCGCTTTGAGATTTACCGTCCAGCTGATCTTCTTCGAGTCTCGCTCGATGAACTCTTCAACGGACTCCGGCGTCCGCCGTCCTCCATGATCCGGTAACCAGGTCTTATAGCCAGCGATTTGTACATTGAAGACGTCAGCCATCCTCCCCACGTTCATAAGTAGAGCCAGCCGGGAGAAGTTGTACGCCCAAGCGTCCCGGTTGGTAATCAGCCCGAGAGAATAGCCACCGAAGATCGCTTCTGGGGAGTGCCCCTTCTTGTCACCGAGCGGTGCAAACGAAGCGAATGTCGCATTACGTTGGTTCACCCAGTCGCCTGAGACATCCGGCTCGATGGTCCGCCACGGAATATTTTCGATGCTCCCGAACTCCTCGATGGCGAACAGCTTCTCTTCTCGCGTGAGGTAATCGCCGATATCGTGGTAGCGGATCGTGCAAGGTCCGACGGACTCGGGATCTTTTACTAGAAGAGTCACGGCCACCGGAGTTCGGCTCCCCTGACCAAAGACTTTGCCGCCTTCACGGCGAGATGTCTCACCCGAGGTTCTCTGATTGCCCCGCAGGTTGAAACAATACACCCTTGCGAACTCTTCACCAAGACTTTGCCGGAATCCGTCGAACGAACTGGTGTCAATGTACGAACCGTTGCTCACAAAACATACGACTCCTCGCTCGCCGACGCGGTCACTCGCCCAGCGAAAGGCGCGTACGTAAGAGTCGTAAAGGTTGCGCTTAGTGGTAGCCGAGGACTTCGCAGCGTAAGTTGATTCAATCCGTACGTCCAGCGTGGGGTAGGCGAGATTTTGGTTACCGTCGTTCTGGCTTCCCTGACCAACCGAGTACGGCGGATTGGCCATGATTACGGTGATGTCAGACTGCTTCTGGCGGACCAGTCGCTCGTTGTTCTGGGGGAAGAAGGCTTCATCCATGGAGTCCCTGGCCTCCGAGGATTGGAAGGTGTCGGTGAGAACGATGCCTTCAAACGGCTCATAGTGGCCGCCCACCAGACCGTGGTAAGCCGCCTCAATGTTAATCGCGGCGATGTAGTAGGCGAGCAGCACGATCTCGTTGGCATGCAGCTCGCTGAGGTATTTTTCGCGCAGGTTCTCGGGCCGTATGACGCCGTTTTGCAGTGCCCGCACGATGAAAGTCCCCGTACCCGTAAAGGGATCGAGCACATGGACACCCCGGTCGCTCATGGATGCCCCAAACTCCTCCTTCAGGGCGTACTCCACGCTGTGGACAATGAAGTCGACGATCGGCACCGGGGTGTAAACGATGCCGAGGCTCTCCGCTGCGCGAGGGAAAGCCAGCTTGAAGAACTTCTCGTACAACTCAACAACGATGCGCTGCTTGCCTGCGGCGTTGTCGATGCCCTCAGCCCGTCGTCGAACGCTCTCGTAGAAGGGTTCCAGGCTCTCGGCTTCCTGTTGGAGATTCGCCCGTTCGAGGACATCGAGCACCTCCTGCATGACGATCGATACCGGGTTATGAGCGGCGAAGGAGTAGTCCTCAAAAAGGGCCTCGAACACTGGCTTGGTTACGGAGTGCTGCGACAGCATCTCAACGGCCTGGTCCTCGGTGATGGCGTCATTGAGGTTGCGACGAAGGCCGTCGAGGAAGGCGGCGAAGACTTCCTTGAGGTCGGAGTTGCCGCCGGCGAGGAGCGCTTTGATGCGTGTCGTGTGCCGCTCCGCGATCTCGGAGACGTCCCTGGCCCACGTCTCCCAGTACCGGCGGTCACCGACCTTCTGGACGATCTTGGCGTAGATGGCATCGCGCCACTCGGCGATCTGAGGAAAGGAGAAAGTGCCCTGCAACGGGGCAGCGTCGCCGAACGAACCCGACTCGGGGTCCATGCCCGGAACACCGATGACCTGGAGCTGGTCGTCCTTGGTTCGGTTCAGCTCAATCTTGTTGATCAGAGCATTGAAGCGATCGTCATGCGCCCGGAGGGCCTGAAGAACCTGCCAAACGACCCGGTACTTCTGATTGTCCTTGAGGGCGTCCTCGGGAGTGCGATCGGACGGTACGCCGATTGGGAGGATGACGTAGCCATACTCCTTGCCAGTCGCTCGACGCATCACCCGCCCAACTGACTGGACAACGTCAACGACCGAGTTGCGGGGGTTCAGGAACATAACGGCGTCGAGGGCCGGGACATCAACACCTTCGGACAGGCAACGGGCGTTCGAGAGAATTCGACAGACATTCCCCTCCGTCGGCTCCTTGAGCCAGTCGAGTTTCTCGTTCCGCTGCAGGGCGTTGAAGGTGCCATCAACGTGGTCGACCTCGCACTGCAGCAGGGCGTTACTACCTGACGCAACCGCATAGTCGTCCACTATCTTGTTGAACATCCGGGCGACGCGTTGCGAGTCCTTGATAGAGCGAGCAAATGCTACGGCCCGGCGCATCGGGGTGGTGTCGAAGGAGAATGTCTCCTGGCTCATGCCCCGTTTCGAGAGCCCGTTCCAACAACCCACAATCTTGGCAGCGTCGTCGAGCTGAAGCTCATGGTTGCGGTCGGCAAGCTGGTTTTGGAAAACCCTACTGACATAAGTCTCGTCGACGGCCAGCACTAGCACCTTGTAGTCGGTAAGGAGGTTGGCACCAACCGCCTCGCCGAAGCCGAGACGATGGAGCTCCTTGCCGTAGACGTGCTCATCGTCCATCGAGCAGAGCACTGCGTCGTGCTCCTGGGCCTGGCCCTTGCTGGCGTCGTCGTAGATACGTGGCGTGGCTGTCATGTACAAACGCTTTCGCGCCCGGAGGAAGCTGTTGTCGTGGACCCGAACGAAGGCTGATTCGTCCTCATCAGCGAGCGTCACTCCCGTCGTACGGTGGGCCTCGTCGCAGATCACCAGATCAAAATCGGCCATGCCAATCCCCTGCGCATCAGAGATGGCCTGGATCGACTGATAGGTCGAAAACACGACCGTAATGGCGTCGGCATCCCGGGTGGCGGCCATCTGCTCGTAGAGCTTGGCGGCGTTGGTCGTGGCCGGAAAGGCCAGGTCGTAGCTGCCGATGTCCTCACTCTTGGTCCGCTTGCCGACCCGGACGTCTGAGCAGACCGCGTAGGTTCGCAGCGGCACCGCGGCGTCGGTCGCCCACTCGCGCAGGGCTTGCGAGAGGAGCGATATAGATGGCACGAGGAAGAGGACCGAGCCGCCGCGGGCCACAAGGTGCTCTGCGATCCGCAACGACGTGAAGGTCTTGCCGGTGCCGCAGGCCATGATGAGCTTCCCTCGATCGGCAATATCGAGACCGACCGCGACCTTCTGAAGTGCGAGCTCCTGGTGAGGACGAAGCGATTTGTGTGGCTTCCTCTCCATCTGCTCTGGACGGGCAAGGCTGAATTGGGACCAGTCGACCCCGCTCTCGTCGAGGTCCTGAACCCGGAGCCGACTAACCGGCACCTGTTGGCCCTCCAGGGCCTCTTCTGCGTTCTTAGACCACTTGTCGGTCGTGGAGACGATCAGCCGGCTGCTGAAGCCAGCTTTGCCTGAGGCGGTAAAAAAGGAGTCGATATCCTCCTTCTGCAGGGTGTGGGTGGGCAGGTAGAACTTGCACTGGATGGCGCACAGCTCGCCCGTAGCGCGGTCCCGCGCCACCAGGTCAATGCCGGTGTCCGGCCGGTGATTGCGGTCCGGCCAGTCGCTCCAGCGCCAAACCTCGTCGTACTTCTGCACGTACAGCGGATCGGTGCGCAGGTAGGCAGCGATCAGGCGCTCGAAGCGGTCGCCTTTGTCACGTTCGTCCCAGGCGGCGCCACGCAACTCAGCCAACACATCGTGAACGGTGACCGTCATCCCTGGTTCCACCGCGCCTGTGTCAGGGGGCTCGACCAAGTCGTAGCACCGGCTCCGACCTACTCACCAGAACCGACCGCTCTTACTCACTGCCGACGATCGTAGGTCAGCGACACCCCGGGGCGCAACGACCTACGGCACAGGCAGTCCGCGTTGCTTTGCGCCCCGGGCTTGGTGACAGTCTTCTAACTGTTTGCCGGAGGACTCGTCCCATTACTGGGCCATCAGGCAGACCTTGATCCAGACCGGGCCCAGAAGGTGTCCACTCAGCTCGGCTAAATCGAACTGCCCAAGGTCCTTAGCCAGCGCCTTTGTCTCTCGACGACGTTGACTTTCCTAATCTTAGCCCCTTCGACGTGCTGCCGACGACCCCAAGTAAGCACGATCGTCCGAAGTACCCGTTTGCGCACAAAGTACTTGCAAATCCACTTGCCGTGCGCAATACTCCTTATATATAAAGCATAAGTAGGACACGCAGTTGTAATAAGCAGTATGGCGGAACGATTACCAATACCAGGCGGTGACGACGGTACTTGGGGAGATATCCTCAACAGCTTTCTTGAAGTTTCCCTCAATGGTGACGGCACGCTACAGACCGCGGCGATCAGTAGCGCCGGCGGTGAGGTCATCAGCAATAAGGGTCAGGCCTCAGGTTACGCCTCGCTGAACAGCTCAAGTCTCGTTCCAACTACTCAACTTGGTACGGGCTCTGCTTCGTCCTCCAACTTCCTACGCGGTGATGGCACCTGGGTAGTACCCAACAGCGGTAGCTCCAGCCTCGCAGCCGATAGTGACGTAGCTGTCGTCTCTCCTAGCAACAACCAGGTCCTGACCTTCAATAGTTCTGCTGGTAAATGGGAGAATATAGCTCCAGCCGTAGCTTCTGTCTTTGGCAGAACCGGTGCGATCACTCCCCAGAGCGGGGACTACACAGCCGGGCAAGTCGGTGCGCTGCCGTCTACAGATGACCTCTCAGCGATAGCTGGCGCCAACGCCACCAGCGGCAACGTCAGCATGAACTCTCACAAGCTCACGAACCTCACTAACGGTAGCGCCAGCAGCGACGCCGCCGCCTTTGGTCAAATCCCAACGGTTGGTGCCGCAGGGTCAGGCGCTAGCAATGCCCTATCGGCGAATGATTCAACTACTTCGAATAGTCGAACACCCACGGGCTCGGCCTCAGGTGATCTTAGCGGCACGTATCCAGGTCCCACGGTCGCGAAAGTCAACGGCGTAGCCGTCACTGGTACACCTGCCTCCGGCCAAGTTATTACTGCTTCATCAGGCACTGCTGCTATTTGGCAGGCTCCACCCTCTGCGCCAGTCTCTTCTGTCTTCGGCAGAACTGGGGCGATCACCGCTCAGAGCGGAGACTACACAGCGGGAGAGGTTGGCGCGCTGTCCATCGCCAACAATCTAAGTGATCTATCAAGTGCCAGCAGTGCCCGCACTAATCTTGGACTCGGCTCGGCCGCCACAATTTCCTCAACTGCCGGCGGCGACCTCTCGGGCACGCTGCCCAGTCCGACTGTTGCCAAGGTCAACGGCGTAGCCGTCACTGGTACACCTACCGCCGGCCAAGTTATTACTGCTTCATCAGGCACTGCTGCTATTTGGTCAAACCCGGCTAGTGCCCCAGTCTCCTCAGTAGATGGTATGACCGGGGCAGTCGCTGGACTCCTACAAGCCAGTAACAACCTGTCCGACGTTGCTGACGCGGGTAGCTCCCTGGCCAATCTCCACAGTCCGGTGCTGTTCGACTGCCAATGCGCGGCAACTGCCAACGTCAACATCGCGTCGCCGGGTGCCACCTTCGACGGTTTCACGCTGACCAACAGCGGGCACGACCAGGTCTTTACCAACTTCCAGACGACCACAAGCCAGAACGGCCCCTGGCTGTGGAATGGTGCCACATCCCCGCTCACACGCCCGACTGACTTCAGCAGTGGCCGGGTGCTTACCAACGGCAGGAGCGTCAAGGTCCAGAACGGCACGCTGTACGGCGGCACCATGTGGGAACTGTCTGCTTCTAACAGCAGCCAAATCACGGTAGATACGACGGCGCAGGTGTGGACGACTGTGGCAGGCAGCGCGTTAGCGACCTCCCCCAAGAACACCATGTCCTTCGCTGGCACGCCTGCAGCACCTACGGCGGATATCAACTTCCAGGGCGAACTGGTCCACACCATCCAATGGGGCCTGAACTCTGGCGATATCGGGGCTGGCCTCACCAGCGCACTAGCGACCCTCTATGGCACGTCGCCCTTCGTAGCCAAGGTGCAACTTCAAGGCGGCTCTAAGTTCACCTCGACAACGATCGCCATCCCGGCTGGGGCCAACCTGGAGGGACCGGGCTGGAGTACGACCGATTACATCTCCCCGCTGTCCAGCGGCGGCATCGACGCCATGAGCGTCACCGGGTCGGCCCAGTGGGTCATCCTGAAGAACTTCCAGGTAGCCTTCGAGAACGCAGTGCCGGTAGGCGACTGGCACTCGTGCCTGACGATCGACGTGACTACGGGTAGTGATTTCGATGCCAATGGCCTCATCGACCATATGTATTTCAAGAACGCCAGCGGCGAGGGTGTGCTGGGCACACAGAACGGCCATGGCGAATGGACTTTCACCAACGGCACCCGGTTCGTGGGGGCCAGAGGCACCGGTTTATACCTTGGCAATTATGACTGCGAACTGATAACTCCCAAGTTCCAAGCAAATGGTACCTCCGGGGTTTGGCTCAATAGCGCCGACCAGATGCTGTCCTCGGCCAAGAGCTTCAATAACGGCACGCTACCCCAGTACGTCAACATTCTCGTCGGGGGGTCCGGCACAGTGTGGACCCTCGCTGACTTCGCCGCCCCCTCCAATTCGGGTAACACCTTTCAAATTACAGTCCCAGCTGGAACTACTGCTGCTATTGCCCGTACTGCAAGTGCCGCCACGATTGCAGCCGCCGTGTCCGCTATCGCCGGCTTTTCGGGTACTTGTACTGGGACCGGGACAGGGCTAAATCCCACCGGCGGGGCGGGACTCGTCACTCTTACCTTTAGCGCATCGCAGGCTACCCTCACCGTCGCCCAATCGCAGAACTTCACCGCTGGCCAGGCGATCATGTACTTAGGGTCCATCTGGATAGCGGCTGGTGTTCTTGCCAATTACACCGGCAACCCATCGACCGACAGCACCAACTGGTTAGCCCCTCAGCGGCCCATGCAGCCGAACGCCGGAGGCCGCGGGGTGCAAAATGCGGCACCGGACTGGGGTTACGGCTACTACGTCACCACGGGGTGGGTGGGGTCCGGCTCGGGTTCCTCTTCACAAAATGCGGCCGGGGGGCTCTACCTCAAGGGCATCTCCGAACCTACGACATGGCAGCTGACTGTCAACGGGACGGGAAACAATCCCAATACAGGCTATCAATGGGCCACCAACCCCAACAATTTTGCTGCTGTCACTCTTGACAATTCCAGGGGTCACATTATCAACATGGCTGTCAATAGCAGCCAAAGCCAGTTCGCGTGCCTGCGACTCATCAATGGTTCCAGCGGCAACACGATCGTAATTACCACGGACGGGACTGCCTCGGTCTTGTCGGCCGATACCCCTCAGTCGGCGCTGGCAGTGAACCGGGTCACAGTGAACGGCGTCCTAATCGAGCCTGCTTATTCGATCACGAACAATGCAGCGTTGACCACCGGGGCATGGTCCACGACCGGCGCCGTCACCACGATCGCCACGGTGGTCCCCGCGGCAGTTGGGGACCTGCTCGTCATCGGCATGCGTCTCGCCGGTACGACGGAAACGGTGGTATCGGTGACCGGAGGGGGCGTGAGCGAGTGGTTCGTCAATGCTCCTACCGCAGGCGGGGGTCCCGGTGACGAGTCGGTGCTGTGCTTCGGCATCGTCACCTCCACGACGAGCAGTTCGATCATTATTACGACCTCGACCACGGCGGCTCCAAGCGGCAACGTGCTGGAGTTCTCAAACGCCGGTGGGGCTTGGAGCCTTGACGGAGGACCGGGCAGCAGCGGCGGCAGCGGCACATTACCCACCATGGCCACCTCGAATATCGACGAGCTTTACATCGCCTTCATCTCTTCCAATAATTCGATAACCCCCAATTCGGCAACTGCGGGCTATACCCAGGTGGGCTCGGGGTATTCGGCCTTCGTCTACAACGTCAGCGTTACCGGCTCGGTGTCACCTACGGTCGGGGCCACCAATGTCACCGTCGCACAAGCACAATTGGTCGCGGCCAGTGGCCCTCCGCTGTCAAGCCCGCTCGTTGGCGTTGGCAGCGGTGGTGTTTCCAGCCTGAACACTCTCACGGGTGGCCTGACGCTCGCCGCCGGCGCCGGTGTCACCGTCACGCCCTCAGGGGGTAACACTCTCACGCTCGCCGCCACCGGCCCGGGTGGTGGCGGCGGCAACGGCGGGGAGCTGGGCTATGCCCAGGTAACGTCCACTGTGACTACCGCTTCCACTACCGCAACCTCGACCGGGATGCCGACAGTCACCTGCACGACCCCGGCGACGCCAGTAGAGGTTGAGCTTTACTGCCCGTCCGTCGTTTCGTCTGCCGCGTCTCAGTATGTCAGCATCTCGATTGAGGTGGACGGCACGGTCGTTCAGTGCATCAATTTTGGCGAGGGCGGCGCAGTCTTCGCAGGGCAAACCATCAAGGCACGCGTGACCCTGACGGCTGGTTCCCACACGTTTACCGGTTTCGTCCGTAGCAGCAACGGCAGCAATACTGTGACACTCACATGCGGGGCCAGCCCCACGACGGCGGGGGCAATCGGACCCATGTATATCCGTGTCGTGGGCGGTCCTCCTGCTACGGCAGTGATAACGCCCACCTTTGCGAATGGCGCGGCGGCCCAGCTCACCGACACGACCAGAGATTATGTCGTGTATTTGCAGATCGGGACACCCGGTACCGCTTTCTCAGTCGCGATCGGGCCTACCTCCAGCCCCGCCAATACCGTCGTTAGCTCTGTGGCTCCCACCGCGGGTGAAGTGTTCACGGTGCGGCTGCCCGCTGGCTGGTACCTGGAGTGGAGCGGGACGACGACCACGCTGGCCGACCAGACCGCCATCAGCGACTAGCCCGTGAGCGACTGGCCGGACCCAGCTACCAAGGAAATCCTGGCCTGGCGCCCGAGCCATCCGGTCCCAAAAGGTCGCCGCCCACCCCGTCACTTCCGTGACCTGGTCTTTGCCCCTGTCACGGTACTGACCACCGGGGCGGTCCTCATCTCCCTGATCGCTTCGGTGTTCTTCGGGACAACATATTCGCCGCCGAGCGGAGGGGGCGTGCCCGGCACTACGACCACCACCGCTGCGACGACGACCACCACTGGTGCCACGACGACCACGGGTGCCACCACCACGACTGCGGCGTCCACGACGACGACCACGAGCGCCGGTAGCAATCCCGGCGAGGCCAACCAGTGGTGCACGGCTCCCGGCAGCAACTTCACGAGCCCGTATACCTATAACGCTCTCGGGTCGGGTGCCACTCAGAGCTACACCGTGGCCCAGTACGAAGCGCTGACCGGCTACGGCACCACGTTGCCGGCGCTGCTGATGAACAATATTACCGTCAACGGCCAGCCGTTGTTGCCCTCGTACGCCATCACCAACAATGCCTCACTCTCGCAAGGATCGGCCAGCAATTCCGGCAATACGACAGTAATCGCCTCGGTTGTCCCGGCTCAGCTGGGCGACATTCTCGTACTTGGGATCGACTCCGCTAACCCGACACGGCCCGTTGTCTCGGTGACCGGTGGGGGGGTAGACCACTGGGTCCTCCTGCCCGTGACGGCGAGCCCGAACTTCGCCACACTGGCGGTCGGGGTCGTCACCTCGCTGGCCTCCAGTTCGCTGACCGTTACTTTCCCGGTAGCAGCGGTGAGTATCGGAGTTATACTACTGGAGTTCTCCAAGACTGGCGGTAGTTGGGTGATTGACGGCGGGACCGGCGCCCTAACCAATGGCACCGAGACGGGCGGCTACGGGACACTCCCGGCCTTGTCACCGCTAACAGGCGAGGAATTATATATCTGTTTCGCCAACGCTAGTGGAGCCACGCTCAGTGCCGGGACGACGGCAGGTTATACCTATGTGAACTCGTCTTATTTTGCGATGGCGTACAACCCAAGCGTTTCTGGAGCGCAGACCCCCAATATCGGCAGCAGCAACGTATTTGGTGCCGTGGCCCAAATGATCGCAGCACGAGGGTTCTAGTGTCTGGGCGCCGTGAGAGCCGGTCGTACCACCAGTCTAAGGAGGGCAAGGAAGCCACCCCAGAACAAAACGCTCGGGTCTCTTCTTGGAACCCGGGCGAATACGAAGGACGCCATAGCGGGGGCGCCTTCGGAGGCGAGCAAGCCTTCTAGCCAGCACCCGGCGTGTATGGCGGCACGTAGTTTACCTGGCAGCGCGGAAACGCCGCTCATGGTCCAGTTCCGAGCGCTGATGAACGCCAACGGCGACACCGCTACCCCTCTTTGGGTCACCGAACTCGGCTGGGCCACCGACGTCACCTATGCCGTCACGGAGCAGCAAAAAGCGGAATTCATCACGCAGTGGCTGATTGACTTGCAGGCGCTCAACATCCCAGTGGCCGTGATCTACGACCTGCAGGGTGGAGACGACCCCGGCTATGGGCTTGTCAATGGGTCCGACGTACCCAACCCGGCTTATTACGCAGTGCAGCAGCTCGTACAGGGCAACTCGAACCCGCGCCCGTCGTTCGGGCTGCCCGCACTGACGGTCCCATGGAACTAGGGAGGGCCGGATGAGCGACCACGAATCTTGGGACCGCTGGATAGCGGCCAACGACGCCGAGCTGTACCGCAAGACCGAGCTGATGCGCCTCGGCATACCCGAAGCTCCCGCTCCGGTGCTTCCCGAGCCGCCGCGGGGCCTACCGTACTGAACCTCGCCTGCTCCAACTCGCCCTTGAACACCGCTATCACGATCTCACCGTGACCGGCCACGAAGCCGCTGGAACTGACACTCGATAAGCTAAACAGCTCACGCACGTCAACTTGTCGAGAGCGGCCTAATCTTTCGGCTACGTATTGAGGAGATGTACGAGCAGGCGACTGAACATGTGGATCGCGCTGGCCTGGAAATCTATCGGCCCGCCCACGGTGAGCTCCTGATTGGTGATACACCGGCCATCACCGTCGACCATGTCCGACGCTTGATCGGTGTGCGGGCGCGTGTAGCCTTAGGCAGCGCCAGCACTGTCGTTCTGCCGTTGGGACCCACTCATATTGCCGCCTTGGCGACGGACAACGCCTGGCAGACCACGCCGGCCGAAACGGTCACCGAGGTGAACCGCTGGGCAAATCATTCAGGCGGACAGAGAAGTGTACTATCACGCTAGGGCGCATGCCCTCGACTCCTTCGTCCGTCAAACAAGACCTCCCTCATCTGGAATAGGAACCTGATCGTCACAATCATTGCGGCCGGGTAGGCTCATTCCTGCCTACACACAGTACCCGGCAGTATTCGGGTCGTATCGGCAGCCGAATAAGGTCCCTATTAGTTGCTCGCCTCGCGGGTGCCTGGCGAAAGACAGCAGTTGCCCTTACCTCGCTAACCTGCTGCAGATTGTTAGGATCCGTCGCAAAGAAAGGGCTGACATGACGGCGCTCCCGTCTCCTCAACACGTTGTGCCGGCAGGCGGCACCCTACGGTTCCGCGTCATAGCGGCGGATAAGCGAACTTCGGACGTATGGAGGATATGGACGATAAAGACGACCGCAGACGTCTACGTGGCGGCCCGCTCGGTTGCCAGCGAGATCAAGATCAGTCTCCACGCGAGCGGCGTATGGCAACACGGTCTGACGAGCACGGCGGCCATCGAGGCAGGAGTCGACGCATCTAAACGGCTGTTCCAGCGCTGGACGAGCCATCCTGAGCTCGTTCCTGGTTGGCAGCGGCCAGTCCAGATCATCCTGGCCAACGCTCAGCTCCAACATGGTGCACCGCGGCCTCCCGCCTCTGTCATTTCCGTACCAGCGCCGAACAGTAGGTCCGCTTCGATCATCGAGATCTGGATCGAGACACCAGGCCAACACAACCCAATCGAGCTAACTGATTCCTTCCTAATCGGCGTGGTGCACCGCGGCGATGGCGGATCGGTCTGGGTGGTATCGCGCCAGGCGGACCTTCCCTGGGTCCCGGCAGAACGCTTCGATATAAACATCAAAGAGGCCAGGAGCCAGCGCTCCAGCTCGGGCCTGCCATCGAGTGCGCTCAGACGCATCGCCGTGCACGATGTCGATCCCGACAGCGGCACCCTGATTCTTTGTGAGCTAGCCGTCGACTAGCTTGCGCGTGCCCATAGGGTAGCGTGGTAAAGGAAAGCGGATAAGGGAGTGAGGTGATGCGCACGCCACGCGGCGGCCGACATCACACCGAATGTACGAAGAAACGACCCTTGCTCCAAACCGTTGCCGATATGGGCGTACCATCCGCTGCCTTCAGCCGCAAGCGCACCTTCCCCTCGGCGTGAGTCAAGCGGAGCTGCTCGATCGCCTGCTCAACAAGGTCACCTAGCGCGCGAACGTTGATTATGGTCGGGCCACCGCTGTTTGGACGACGAGGGTTCCATGCCCTCCCAGGTCGGATGATCAAGGCGTCGGGACCATCCGCCAGCGTGAATAGCTGAGTGAGTAGTTTGCGCCGCCGAGCATCTCTGTGCCGTGGAGGTAGATTCACGAGGCTGAAGTCGTGAGCCAGGGAGTTTCGAAGCGCGTATATACAGATCGCATCGTCATCAGACAAGGTGGTGAAGTACGCGAGGGCGCGTTCCACTCCTGAGTTGCCGGATGCCACTCGTGCTGGGTTCATGTGCAGCACCGCATTGCCGACCTGATCGAGCAATGCCAAATAGCCCATCGCTCCGAGCCAAGAGCCGCTTGGCTTCCCACTGGCTACCTTCCCATCGGAGCCCCTGTTGGTGGTCTGACGACAGTCGGCTAAGCTAGCTTCCAAACTTGACCGCACCTTGATGCGACCCGTCGGCCCCTGAAGTACAACTGGCAAGTGCAGCCAGAGCGTCAGTAGATGGGTCGGAGCAGGTTGTCGTGCGTTTAGGACAGTCGGCACCATCGCCGCGAACTCCTTCAGGCTGGGACTCCGGGGCCACCGCGACACCTACTTGGCTCCTGCTTCCCTTTGAGGGGCGCCAGCGGATTTACTCATCGCCAGAGGTGCCTCCAAACGTGCGTTGATCAAACTGCATCTCTCCTGCTGCAACCCCCACCCAGATGCGTAGCGGCCCCAGTACTTGGCCACGTCCGGCACGTATGTCATCTGCCGTTTCCGGTCCGAAGCCCAGCTGGAGTACGCGAATCTTGGTTGGACCGCAGCCTATACCTCCTGGAGGGCGCCATCCTGGACGTCGAGACCCAGGAGTCGTCAGCGCACGAGCAAGCTCATGAGTTGGACACCTAACGGGTCGGCGTAGCGCTCCAGGCCTCTAGGGGAGACGTTCCGTGCGCCTCGCTCAAGGCCACCGATGTAAGGTCCGATGGACGCCAAGACATCGGCAAAGGCCTCTGGGAGAGACCGCGGTCTTTCCGGTATCCCCGGAGCTTCTGGCCCAATCTCTTCTTGGAGTTCTCCCTCCACGCCTTCCGGTGTCTTCGATTGCTACTTGAGGGTCTACAGAACTGTAAGTAGCATCGGGCCACCAGGAAGTGCCGGTTGACCTGGGTCGGGATTGGAGGGCCCATGGCCAGAAGGATTGGAACCAAAGTCTGGCGTGGGCCATTGCCAGGTGCCGACCTGTACGACAACGCGCCGGTCAGAGGTCGGATGGGCGGACCTCGGCGCGCGGGCAGCGCCGTGCTCCCCCTCTTGGCCGCGGCCACCATCCTCGTCTGCGGTGGGTCGTCGTATCCCATCGCCTATTCGTCTGCTTTCCACTCACCAACTGAATCGACGCTTCGTCAGACTTCAGAGACGAGCGACGACTGCCTTCTCCGGTCTCTCAGTGGCGCGCCGCCCATGGACATCTTCCTGACCGACGCCCACGTGCCGGTCAACGACTTGACGGGCGCTTTGCGGACGCTGTCTCGCCTCAGGGGCCGCAACTCCGCTGCCGTAGCCAAGGATGCCTCGCTCATCCAGCAGGAAATAGCCAAGGAAACACCTCCACCGACCACGGCCCTGGAGGCCATCGGCAGAGCACGCTTCCTTCGCCTATCGGCTAGCAGCCTTCTAGGCTACGAGATCGACCGCCAGCTGGCCGATCTCAGTGTCGCCTATGTTGCCGCCGGCTGTGGGCCGGTTTTCAGCCAAGATGGGTTACAGCAACTCAATAACCTTACGCCGCTCCCCTGGGGTGGCTACGGTAAGACATTCGGCATCATCGACCAGAGGAGCCTCTATGGTCTTCCTTGTACTGGTCCCGATGCTGCACTGTTACCGTTCCGATTGGTCCTAGAGTGCGGGAACAATATCGACGTCCTGAACGGGGCCACTGGCGTAGTGCAAGTTAGCTCGCCTGTGTTTCCGGACGAACTCGGCACTGGCGCCTCGCTGGTGCAAATGTCGGGGCAGTATGCCGCGTGGCCCACATTGATCGTGGTGCCGGCACGCGGGCTCAATCCACCCACCTGGTCGGTGACGGTGCACGTTCGTACCTTGATGGGTGACACGGTAGCTAACACCGTGGTCGTGCCCTCGCAAGTCGAGCAGGCTGGTTCGCCCGGGGCTGTTTTCACTTTCCTTGGTGGTCCGGCTGGGTTTGCCGTTGGTACCAGCAACCCCAAGACAAATTCGGACACAGTCACATACCTCAGCCCTGTCGGCAAGTTCATCGGCTCAGGACCCATCGATGACGGCGAGGGCAGTAGCGTCACTGTCCTCTCACTGCACACGTTCTACATCAACGAAATGCCTTGCGCCGCTGGATGCCCCGGAACTGGAGGTCTCCCCGGTGTCTACGACTTGACCACAGGCCGCTACTATCCGCCCCTGGCAACAAACGTGACAAGTAATACTCAGCCGGTGAGAGTAATCAGCACGGTGTCGAACTCGTGCGGCGGTCCCATCCTCCTGGAGTTGGAGGGCCAGTATGAAGACTTCGCCGGGGCGACCATCTTGACAGACGGTACAACCGGCGCGATGTTTAGGCCGATTCGACGCTCAAAACTGCTTGCTGATGTCGCATCCCTCTGGAATGATCAATTGATCAGCGTCGTTGGGGTGGTACCCGCTGGGGTGCTGTTCGAGGAAATGGGAAGCGAAGGCGTCGCTCTTTATTGGCTAGACAAATGGGACGGCTCGATGGCTTGGTCCCTCAGTAACCAGATCGTATCACGGGTGGTGATCGTTGGCGGCTGGATCGTGGCTGTCAACCACTCCGGACAATACCTATTTGTGAATGCCGCTACCGGAAAGCAGTCAGTCGAACCATCGGGTGGGGCAGCAGCCATGCTCCTGTCAGCAGCGAGGGGGACAAGCCTGTCCCTGATCGCCAAGGATCCGACCAAGAACTCGG
>Ga0302325_10006901_pt1 | contig 25372 bp, 36 predicted proteins | sample Palsa_T0_2_FD_201948 | JGI IMG/M metagenome (GOLD analysis project Ga0302325, IMG submission 201948) | Peat permafrost microbial communities from Stordalen Mire near Abisko, Sweden - Palsa_T0_2 | ecosystem: Environmental > Terrestrial > Soil > Palsa > Peat permafrost | place: Sweden: Abisko... | reverse complement strand
CCTTGGCCAGAAAGGTGATCGTCTCAACGTGAATCGTCAGCTCATTGGTCCGCGTCCGGAAGAGGTAGCCGGTCACGCCAATGTGATCGCCCAGATCGAGCAGCTTATAAATATCGAACGCCGCATCGCCGACCGCGTCCTTGCGAACATAGATCTGCAGCCGCGTTCCTTCCTGCTGCAGCGTCGCAAAACCGGCCTTGCCCTGCTGCCGGATCGCCATGAGCCGGCCGGCAACGGCAACCGGGACCTTCGTAGCGTCGAGCTGCTCTCCGATCCACGTGCCGTAGGTCGCGCGAATTTCAGGAATCGCGCGTAGTGGATGATCGGCGGCCGGCGCAAAGGTGTTGGGATAGGTCTTCTGGCCCAGCGCCTCGATGGCCTTCAGTTTTTCCTGACGCAGCGCATACAAACTGCGCTCAAACTCGGACTCGAACAGGTCTTGGCTCATTCGTTTGCAGTCTCGTTCGAGTATAACTCGACCGATTTTCCATTTCTCTATTATTTACCATGGTTTACAGAACAACCTTTTTTTCGTGTACAAACCATGTACCAGAACATACCCTGTTCTCGGAGGAAAGCGAGGGCCATGCTGCTGAAATCTGCATACGGGAGCGTTCGACCATACACACGGCATCTGCCGAACTGCCCGGACCGGAAAGCACCTGACCAGAATACCTGTGCCTGCCCGAAGTGGATATATATGAGCAGGCGTGGGGAGAAGCCGAGCCGACGGACCCTGACCACACCCTCCTGGGCCGAGGCGCTGCGGATCGCAACGACTGCCCTGGAGGGTTTCAATCCGGAGATTGCGGCGGCACGGGCGGAAAAACAGAAGGCGGAGCGGCAGCGGGTCAGCGTCGAGGACGCCTGTCAGCTTTGGCTCGATCGCGTGGCCGGGGAGTGCGGGAGGACGGGTGCGTATCCGACGTACCACTCGCTGACGAAGAAGTTCATCGCCTGGGCTACGGGAAAGGGGTTCCTCTGCATCCAGGATGTGACGACGCTCAGTCTGTCGCAGTGGTCATCGTCGAAAGAGTGGACGAAGTATGCGGACCTGACACGGCAGCAGCGATGGGCCGGGCTGCGGAATATGTTCGCGCACCTGACCGAGGTGGGAGTGCTGGAGTCGAACCCCATCCTCACCATCAAACCGATACGGCTGAAAGGAGATCAGGTGCAGGGCCCGTACACCGAGGAGCAGGTGAAGGTGATGTTCGCGCATGTGCAGGCTGGAATCCGGGTGACGGAGCAGAGGCGTCAGACCATCCACGTCAGACGTCTCCATGTCATGATGACACTCCTGCTACGCGGTGGCTGCGACCTGATCGACGCGGTCAGCTATGAGCCCAGCCAGATCGAGAGGATGATGATCGACGGTCGGGAAGTGTCGGTCTACCGCTATCACCGATCCAAGACGGGTGTGCTGGCCGTCGTCCCGCTCTCGGATGACGTGGTGAAGGTGCTTCACTCCGTCCCGATGCTCGTCTCGAATTCATCGGGGATGCCGTTTCGGTCCAGGGATACCGCAGCATCCGATGCCCGGAGATGGTCCCGGTGCATCGCCCGCGTGCTGAAGGCTGCCGGCGTTGAGTACGTCGAGCTGCCGGGCCGCGACCAGCGGGGCCGGCCTCGACGGCATCACGCGAACCCGAAGCAGCTTCGCCACACCTTTGCTGTCAATCAACTGAAGGCTGGTCAGCGGCCCGAAACCGTCGCCAGGATGCTCGGTCACGTGGACACCACGATGATCCGAAAGCACTATGCCCCCTGGGTGAAAGAGCTGGATGAGGCGCACGTCCGGGAGGTTGTGAACGGCTGGGGTCGCTAGCGACGAGCCGCCAGTCGCTCATGTACACGCCCTGCGACCGAGTGCGGGATGCGGTAGGACCAATAGCCCCTGGTGAGCTTCTTCCCGACACGCCTCGATGACTGCCCGATCTTCAGGACGCCGGGCTCGTCAGCGAACAAGCGACGGATTGTCTCCGGGCTTACCCCCCACAGTTCGGCGAGCTGTGCGGGCTCATAGTGGGGTTCGTGTGCGAGGGCCATGGAAGGTTAATACCCATCGCCGCGTGATTTCGAGGAATCTCGAAACACGAAAAGGCGGGCGGTGAAATGACCCTCCAGCGCGACCCTGCGGAGGCCGTCCGGCGCGATCGATGCTGTCAGAACCAGGCTCACAGTAGTTAATACCCACCGCCGGGGAAATCCCGGGTAAAAGTAAAGGCCACCAGCGACGCGGTGGCCTTCTCGTTTGTGACCGGCGGGGAATGGCAATAACCCTGCCGGTCGCTGCGACCTTATTGAATGGTTGTCATCGGCGTATCGGCCGTCGTGATCTCTTCGAGAAACCAGGCGCGATACCCCGCTGCAGTCTCGATCAGCTCAATCCCATCCTCAGATATCAGTGCGATGGCACGGATCACCGCACCATGACTCAGGTCGTCGCGGAGCTGATCCCGACCCTTCTCAAAATAAATCCAATGCTCCCCGGTGGTGTCCTCAACAGCCACCGTCCACACCTCATGCTCACTGAACCACTGCCACGCGGTCTCAGTGAGTCCATCCAGCTCGTCTACACGGTTCGCCAGGGCCCTGTCCAGAATCTTCCTAGCCAACCCCCTCATTTCATCCTCGATTACTACTCTCGGCGGATCATCCATTGCTTTACTCCTTGCGATTTTTTTTCGTCGACGCGCATGTCTCGCGTCACTGGGTTAATACCCGCGCCAAAGTGTGCAATTGGGATTCTTGTGTCTGAAGGCACGGTACGGAGGTAACGAGCGCCGGAAAGGTTCCGGCGACAAAGCTGAGATTGCACGGCGACACCACATCTGCATGCGACGATCAGATATCGCGGTCGTGCCGATCACGATCAGACGGGCAGCTCGGCTGCCGAGGTCTACTGGCTCCGCTCGGTCGCTGCTGTCATGTCCTAGGTCACACAGGGCTAATACCTGAGTTCACGGATTTTCCCAGAATCATTATTTGGGGAGAATACCCGTCCGCGCCCACGGCTATCAGTCCAGCTTCTGAACCGCGCGTCGCAGGTCCTGCACCGCATCACCAGCTGCGCGTTCTTCCCTCGTCGTTTTGTTGATCCCCTTGTGGCATGGCCGCCGCCACGTCGCTGGCGAGTCGTAGTGGTGTCGGAGTCGCGGTAAAGACTCGGTCGACTACAGCACCGGTCCGGGGACCGCGCGGCGAGCGCAGCGTGATCCGGGATGAGGTGGTCATACCTGTTCATTCTTGGTTTCAGTGGCGAACGGCGATTCGTGACCCTTGATGCCGTTGGCCACGTTCACAATCTTGTCCCATGTCTCCTTCCCGTCTTTGTCGAAGAACCGGGCTGGATCGCGAGTGATGTCTTTATCGCTACATTCAATGCGCAGCACATATCCATCCAGGAGCAATGCCGAAGCAGTATCCATGGCCACGCGGGCTCTTCTGATCGCTGACTCGATCCCGTCCACCGGCGCTTCGATCAGGACGGCATCATGGACTGGGCAGCAGACTTGTACACCCGCGTGCATCATCTCGATGACTGCCAGGCGCAACATCTCCGCACCGGTAGTCTGCGCGGTGAAGTTCAGCACCGTCGTTTGCTTGACGCGCACGCCGCGATGTAGGGTCCAGCCGAGCTTGGTTTCAAGCTGGAGGTTGATCGCATACCGGTCGACCTGCTCGTCACGCCAGCGCCAAAATCGCGAGTAAACACGCTGGTACTGCCGGAAGATGCTCTCGGCAATGGCTTGGTTAACGCCGGTCTTCTCTGAGAAGGCTCGGGAGCCCTGTCCATACCCGATGGCCAGCGTGGCGCTCTTGTAAAGCTTACGCATGGCCGGATGAGTATCCTTGGTAGCACCTTCCGGGGTCGCACCTGCGAGAATGGCGAACTTGATGTACGGGTCTCCGGTCTCGTAGGAGCGCAACATGTTCTCGTCGCCGCTAAGGACTGCCGCAATCCCATATTCCTGGCAGGACCAGTCGATGTAGGCTAATGCCCGCCCCTCAGGGGGTTTGATCAGGAACCTCCAACATTTTGGAAGGCCAAAGATGAACCTGCCACGATCATCATTACCCGGTGTGTTCCGCGAGGTGATGGCACCGAATGCTCCCAGCAACATTCGATTACGCCCATCAGGGTCGCAGGCCACATTTAAACCCGGCATAGTCATCGTTTTGTAGAGCTGATGGACCGTCTCCAGCTCCGGTCTTAAACCGCACATCATCTCCCATGTGTCCTTATCGAGACACGGAACGCAAGACTTCTCCGTCCGGGGCCACGCTTTTTCCAGTCCGTGGTGTTGGAGGAAAGACTCGAACTTCCCATAGTTGAAGTGGTGGCCGCTGAAGATGTCGCAATCTGAGATGCTGTTCCCCGCCAAGCCCAGCCTGAGTTTGTCCCAGTGCTCCTGCAGGAACCGCAACCCTGCCACGTCCAGCGGGGCGAAGGAATAGCTGGCATCGGCCTTCATGTACTCCCCGTGGAGGAGAGCGGACCGGAGACAGCGAGGCGTCACAGGCACAGGGAGGCCTCCAGTTTTGACAACAAAGCTGCTGTACCGTGCACGTCTGACCAGCAATAATCGAGGAGGGCGGAGCGCTCGGCGACGGTATACTCGCTGTTCCTGCGGTCCACAAGGGCCAGCGCCCGCATTTCGTCCTTCTCCTCTTGCGCGATATGCGGCAGCCTAAAATAGGCCAATGCGTCAGGCAGCTTCCGACCTTGATCGAGGCCGCGCTTGCCCGCCGTCACAGCCGAGAACTCCACGCAGGTGTCCAGTATGTTAGTCGGCTGTGGCCACGCAAGGGACCGGTGGCTAATCAACTCCGCCGAGGCGTAGTGCGCCACGAAGAGGCAGTCGCTGCCGGTTGGGTAGGGGCAAGGAACGAGGCCATCGACCCAGAGGCGGTGCTCCTGGCCACTCGCAAGCTGCCGGGCACAGACGCACCGCACTTCCTGGAGCCCGTCACCGCGAGGCCGGAACTCAGTATCCACCACTACGACCTCGCGGAAGTAGTCAAGCAGATGCGGCACGGGGGTCACCTGAGCCACATCTCCTTCACTACAGGATGCTCGGGACTGTCGATGATCCGGCCATCGCCAAACGCAAGCGCCAGCAGCTCGACGAAGGTCTTATTCTCCGGCCAGACTGGGATCTCCTTGCACTGAGGAGCCTGCCTGCAGATGTACACCCCCGTGGAGCGCACGCTCACCAGGCGACACCACGTTTTCATGGCGGTGATCGCGATCTGCCTTGCCGACCGGGAATATCCGTCAGATGATGTCGCCGAGATCGGCCAGAGGAAATGGGAGCCGTCGCGGTGGACACCGAGGAACAGGGTGTACTTCCGGACGTTGTCGATCTGATGGACCATACCAGGCACCACCGCGTAGAGTTCCTCACCTTTTCCGCTCTTCTGCTTCAGAATGTTGAGGTCTCCATGAAGCTCGGGGTGGATCCTGAAGAACTGCGCGGTGTCGGGCCTCATCACGGGAAGGCTCACGATCACGTCCTGCGTGACATCGCTTCCGCATCCGCTGGTATCCAGCAATCCAGCGGCGAGTTCAAGAGCGCTCGTCGCAACAGGTAGGTCGGCGTTAACGATGAGAAAAGAGGCGGCCTCTTCCACGGACTTCGGCGTCTCCTTTGAGACGTCCACTCCCGTAGAGCTTTGTGTTTTCCTGACTACATCGGACATAAATGGTCCCCTTTGAAGTATTTAGTCGGGCACCGTCTGCCGCGACACCCTCCGAGCGACGATGGCCTCTCGGATCGGCTGTCCGTGTTTGAGCTAAGTCAACAGTGCCGACAAGGGTTAATACCGGTCGGGGGCTATTCTCCAGCAATTCTTTTTCGGGGGCGGGTGGCGGGGCAGTGGGCGGGGGCGGGTGGTGGGGGGGTGGGTAGGTAGGTGGGAACACACTATATATAAAGAACAATAATTATGTCTTTAAGGCTTGAGGCATGGAGCTGGTCGGGGAGAGGTTGACAGCGGCGCGTGTCGTGGCCACTTGTCGGGCGACTCTGCTTGACGCCGGATTACCCTGATGACATCCCACATATTCGGTTCGGTTTTCTTTGTCAAAGCGCGACTGCGACCGCCGCACAGGCACGCTCACCCTGAACACCACGAAGAGCCTACTGCAGGTTGCTATGGTGGTCAGGTCAAGAATCGTGTGCGCAGTGGTCACGAAGGCGCAAAATCTCTGGCCTTGATGATCGTCGCCCAGGATCGCCCTCCCGGCAAGCGATAAGTCAGTCCGTGATCATCAGGAATCTCCAGTGCACGTGCCCTGCGGCGCAGGACACGACCCACTGCGCGAATTCCAACCCGCAGGATGTTGGAACGCGATTGGCTATTTGCAGCCGTGCGACTTCCCTTCTCCTCAGTAGGATTGAGCGCTGAGAGGCTAGTCTTCACCACGCTCATCACGAGGAACACATGAGCGACTTTGGGAACAACCCCTGCAGCAACGTCGGTAACATCAGTCCGGTCCTGGGCACTGAGGCTGGACTTAGCGCTGAAATCCGCCGCCTCTGGGGCGCTCACCAGAAATCCCGAGTTTCTATCAGCCGTGGCCGGGAGGAGTTGAACGTCCTACGCCGCCAGCTCGCGGAGAAGCTCCACAGGATGAAGGCCGTCCTCGTCGGGACGGGACGCGCTGGCGGATGGGCCGCATTCCTGAGAATCAATTCCCTTCCTCGCGCCACTGCTGACCGGCTGGTGGCCCGCCACGAGGCCTCTCTCTATCCTGCAGAAAATCGCCTCACTGAGCCCTTTCTGGAGCCGACCGAGGAAGAAATCCGTGGTCTCGTCCGAAGACTCATCCCGAAGCTGCACCGTTACCTCGTGGATGGTGGTGCCGTCGATCGTCTCTTCGCTGAGCTGAATCTGCAGATACCGAGGGACGGCTTCGGCCAGCCAGAAGTGACCTTTGCGCCGTGACCAAGGTGACCGCCCCCGTGACGCAAATATCCCCATCGGCATGGAACAAGAAGGTCGCGCCGATTGCCGGGTAATCAGATTTCCGGCCTCACCGAAATAGAGGACGGCGAACTGTCGAGGGGTGCACTGCTGATCGGGGACGAGGATCGCATAGATTCCCTGTGTTGACGGAATCAGTAACTGAAATAACCGGGTTGATTTAGCCATGAAAATCCGTGGTTCGTAGAACTTACGATTTCCATAGTTGATCCCGTTGGGCGCGGGCTGAATTGTCGCGGGTGTGAGATTGCGGGGGAGGTACATTTCGCATAACCATGCACGCCAGAGTGGCCAGCATGCCCTTTCTTGCAGGTAAAGTACCATGGGGGTTCGTTTCTGCAAGTTATTTCCCCGGCGATGTTTACTGTGCTGATTCTCCTTCTTCGCCGTTAACGCTCGTCGAAAGGCATTGGAGAGTTTCGCGACAGCTGAATAGTAGTAGCGTTTATGGACTGGTGTGCGCGTAGGCACACACATCCTTGGCGAGATTCGAAACGCGGAATCTCGTGGGTGAAACATAGGCAACGTCACCGTTGCTACGGTAAAGCGTCGAACTCCCGGGTGAAATGCGTAGGTCAAAGTCTGCAGCATCTCGATTGTCCGTGACCATGAGGACGGACGGGCACTCCTTCATTACCTCACGAGTCACATCGAGGGAAACATTTCGCTCCCTACTCGAATTGTGTCCGAAGCAATTGCCGTAGTTATCGCAATGGACAGAGCTTCCTTGTACTCTCCTAATACGTTCCTCAATGTAGAGGCGTCTCGGGGCCGTCGCTGTTGCGGTCGGTGGGCTTGCAGGGCTGGCTGTTTCTTGCGCCATGCAAATCATCGCAGTCCACATGACAAGCAAAAAGCTGATCTTTCTCATGCCGCTCATAGTAACCCTGTGTGAGGTCTATTTGCATGAGGTTTACTTAGCAATATAGTAATCAGTCAGTTGCCCTTTATAGGCTACCCGACCACGCGCCTCAGGATCATCCTCGCCAACGCGACGCTGTCCGCAACGGCAGCGACGAGCCTTGGGCTGGGCGTGCTGATGTCGTCATGCGCCAGCCTCACCGCCGCAATGATCGACGCGGCGATCACCAGCGTCGAGAAGAAGCGATCACGATGGCGCTCTTCATTCTCACGAGCATTCGCTCTCTTCATCTCGCCCACAGGATCAGTCTCCACCACTCAGCATAGGCGAAGGAGAGGCGAAAGTCTTTCACAGGCCAGACAAGTACTTCCGTTATCTGTTGTAAAGGGCTTACGGCTGCTACATTGATCCCTGCTGACCCCATTTGTGCAGGCGGGTATGAAGATCAATAGAGCGTTTGGGCTCATGTTGGTGATTGCGGTTGCGACTGTTCACGCTTCGGCGCAAGAGTGGCAATCAACGGTCAAAACTGACCCTTTGAGCGGGAAGTCCTCCACGCAATACGTGCTCACGGGCAAGTTCCTTACTCCTCCGGCCCGGTGGGATGGATCAGATGGATCTCTTCCGTCTATTTCTCTCCGCTGCGATCCGACGGGGCATCGCGGCAGAATCTCGGGTAGATTTATCGATGGCTTCATCCTTGTGAATGCTGTGATCGACTTGACGAACGGCAAAGCAAGCACCGTGCAGTACCGCTTGAATGACGGCAAGGTCCAGACCGCCGGAGAGCTGGAAGTGGGCACCAGCACAGATTTCCAAGCCTTAAGCCTGACCAGCATGCTCCTGAGCAACATCCTCTGGGGACATGAACTCCCGCATAAGCCGCACAGCAGCGATCAAGTGCATAAATTCGTGATCGCTGTGCAGCAGCACCTCGGGGGACAGATCGTCATGGAATTTGATATGCCTGATGCCGAGCAAGTTGGGGCGGCCTGCGAAACCGAATATAGATAGGGGGCGGCAGCCCCTATCCAATTTCGGAGGGGTGCATGAAGTTTTCGCTGAATATCAGAATTGGGGAATCCATGTTTCTTCGTTCCATCGTCGCCGTTCTCATCGCCCTGCCGACCGTAAGCGGCCACTCGCAGCACGTCACCACAGCCTCGAACCCAACGGTGCTGGTCACAGCCAGCTCAGAAACAGACAACGCGACAAGTGCGACCGGTGCGGCAACAAAAGTAGGGGGTGTCGTCGTTGGAGGAGCTGGTGCAAATTCCAGCACCTATGAACACTCAGAAGTGTGGGAGGTTGCGCGTCGCTTCAGTGAGGAATGTCCCGCTGCGTCCTTCGTGACGAATCCACAGACGCCGCACACTCTGACGATTCACACGGACTACCAGAAGGCCGGCAGCATGCTGACTGGTCAGATCGTCCTCTATCAGCTGGTGCTTCTGAACAGCGAGAATAACCCACTGTACATCAGCAAAAAGAACTACCTGCGCCGCGAGGTCAAACCAATTTGTAAGGTGATCGAGCAGCAGACGAAATAGCTGGCGGTCCCACGACAGTGAATGAGAATCCGCACGCTCTGAAGCTCTATATCGACGGGAGTTGTTTTGACAATCCCGGCGGTGCAGGCGCGTTCGCCTGCGTTGCACATTTCCCAGATGACCAGAACCGGCCGGACGAGACCGTGTTTTCCGAAGGGTTTCATGAGACCACGAACCAGCGGATGGAACTCAAGGCGTGTATTCGAGCCCTCGAGTACATCGCGGACAACAGCAGATCCCTGGGAGTGCAGCAGGTTTTAATTGTTACCGATTCTCTATACGTCTACGAGAACCACAAGAGGGCGGTCACCTGGAGGAGCAACGACTGGAAGAACTCCGCACGCCGGCCGATCGAGAACGCCGATCTATGGAAGTGATTTCTGTGGGTCCGCCAGAAGGTTCGCTTGCGGACGGACATCGTCTGGACAAAGGGCAAGAAGTCACCGATTCTCAAAGCCGTTGATCGTGAAGCCAAGTTGGCGGGAAAGAATCCGCGGAAACTGGACTTCGGATTTCGCAGCGGCAAGGTTGCCCGATCGAAGGTATCCGGCGGCTCATCCTCAATGTACGAGGCTCATGGGCAGGAAGCCACCATCCGGGTGTACCGGTCTATGTTGATCGGCAAGAGTGACCACAAGATCATCTTCGACCTGTTCAGCGATGCAGCAGGTTTGTTCGTGCAGAAGTGCTTTGTGTATGCCGCACTCTCGATCGCAGCCGATCTGCATCGGCAGCACTGTTATCGTGTGAAGTTTAACGACGATCCGAGACATCCTCAGATTGTGGCTCTGGTTGAGGAAGTCCCATGCGTCGGCTGACACGGGGACGCGGCTATGGGCCCCGCATCATCTCGCCGGGGACTAACCAGCATTGGTGCAGGACAAGCGAATGTCATCCACAAGGGCAGCGCACTCCCCGAAACTTCCGTATTCCATGTAAACCACCCGGAACCGCAGACCGTTCCAAAGTTCTCGATGAGCGCGGCCAGCCTGGCAGGATCGCCATTCTGGAGGAAGACGTGGAGACTCTGCAGGGATGGAAGCAGCAACTTGTGGAGATTGGAACAGCAGTCAGTGCAATACGGTCGACTGTCGTCTCGGCAGTCGTCTGGGCGCTGGAGCACTTCGACATCATTCACTTCTTCTAGAAGGTAAGAGCTTTCGACGGAGCCTGCTCTGCGTTTAGAGAATTGCGTGGTTGATATAGGGCTAAGGCGCTCCTTCTATTTTGTGTTCTGTTGCTCCGACAGATGCTTTAAGTCATAGACCCCGACCTCAGTCGGAATTGGCTCCAGAGTCAATCCTTGCAATAAAAATCTGATCCTAAAATAGTAGGTCTTCCCCGGCTCAAGTATGCAGTCCGCTCCCTCTTCCTTTCGCTTGGACGCAAACGTGTGCTCTCCTGCCGGGATTTCCATCTTCAGGTAATGGTTCGCCTTCAAACTCGCAACTTCGACTCCATCGACGAAAACCGGACCGTGAACAACGATCGACTCTGTCGAATAAATGAAGACCGCTGTTGCCTGATTGGTCTGCTGAGGATAGACGGAGGCACACAACAGAATAAAAACTAGCAAAGCCGATTTCATAAGCCTCCGCTAATTCCTCTTCTGCTTCGCCCATCGCGCACGCTGTGCGGCGGCAATCCGAGCGCGGCCCTCTGCACTCATGGTGTGGCGCTTCTTTGCTGGTTTCCCTAGCTTACGTCCACGTCGGACGACGTGTCCGTTCTGACCGGCGAGAAGGTTGCGGGCTTCACGAAGAGCAGCAATTTCGGAATCGATGCTGGAGATAAGGGCACTTATATCCATACGCTTAGTCTACGCCCTCAGAGCCAGTGATCCACACCGCCGTGGTGTGAGCATGTCCCACTCCGATGTTGGCTGAAACTGTAGGTGCCATCTCTGCACTGGGCGGTCGCAGGGGCTGGAACACCCCCTGAGGAATACGCCGGAGAATGTACCTTTACGCCGTCACTGTTTGTGTAGTGGTCATTGTTGCTCAGACTCGGCACGTACCACGAGTGCCGGTCGAGAAGCTGAATCTGCGGGATGCCGTGGTATTCAGCGATCGTTCCCGTAACGCAGACGGAACCGCTGGCTGGCAGAGTTCCAACCGACGCTCTGTGCTCTTGCCAGACGACAGCCGTGAACACCTCATGTGGGTACACTTGGCCCAAGTCGATGAAAGTGGGAGCACCCCGGCTTCCGTAAGCGGTTCGCTCGCCAGCGATATGGCCGCACACAGTAGATATCTGGCCAACGTGCTGCGACGCCTCGGCTGGTTGTATCGTCTGACTGAAGCCAACTGGGAGTAAACAGGTCGCCGTTAGGGCGGCATGGACCAGTCTACGCACAATATCCCTTCTCTCGTGGCGGTCTCCGGGTGCAATAACGAAAGACTTGAAAAGTGAAGACTCGACACCGCTACGGTAGAATCTCGCGATCATTCCACCTAATTCCACCATTTTTGCTCATTGCAGACTACTGAGAATCTTTGCCTTAGTTTCATCATCTGGATTTCGACGTAGGGCTTCATGAAACCACTGCCGCGCATCAGCAGTAAATCCCTGGCGATCTAAACTAAGACCGAGATTGTAAGCAGCAGCCGCGTCAGTTTTGTCACCCATAGCGGCAATCCTAAAGCTATCAGCGGCTTGCGCCCAGTCTTCGGCTTGGAAGAAGCAGCTACCCAGCACAAAGTGCATTGTCGAATACTTGCCATCTGAAGCGCGAATTGCAGCTTTTGCCGCGGCAGTGCACTCAGAAGTCCGGTGTAAATCATCAAATATCTTAGCTTCGTAATAGAGAGCCCATGCGTTATCTGGCTTTGCAGCGAGCGACTCCTTTACATACTCCAGCGCCTGATCATAAACACCTCGGCTCTCAAGCACGCTCGACATATCCCGATAAACAACCGGCACTTCTTCTTGGAAATACCCCTTTGCGGAATCACGAGTGTCCGTTACGGAAGCATCGATACACTTGCGCCCGTCGGCCAATACAATGTCGCCTTCGGTGCTTTCTTTAAAGTCATGTGCAACTGCTGCATAACAGTAATCATAATCATAGGCTTTATCAATTGATGCCGCGTGTTCATAGGCAATTGCGGAGGTAGCAAAATCTTGAGATTTCCATCGCCGGTCCCCTTCTGCGTCCCACTGAAAAGCGGCCGGTTGGTACCTAGAGGCGTACTGCTTGAACCACTCCTCTGACTGATCGGGTTGTCCGGATTTATCCGCTTCGTCTACCAGATCCAAATAGGCAGACTGCCTCAAATCCTGTCCGCAAATGTTTGGAGCGGAACTGGCAACCACCGAGTGCAAGGACGAGGCACCTCTGCAATCATTATTGTCTTTCTTAATTCCCGCGAGAACATAATCTGCAACCTGCAGCGAGTAGCCCGTTGCCTGCTTGGTGATCTGCGACGCTTCACGTTCCGCCTGGTTCGCCAAAGTTTTGTAGGCCTGGTTTGCTTGGTCTCTTTCGGGACTTCCATCTTTAGCAAGTGACGCAATGAAACTTTCAGTTTCGGCAGAATCGTATAGTACGTATGCGAGGATGGCATGCGATTCAGGTGAGGGTTTGATTGCGACGAGCTTTTGGGCAGCTTTGATCGATGATCCCCCAACGTCAAAGGACTGTGTCCCCAGACATGCCAGCGACCTCAATACATCTGGCTGTTCGCAGTTGTCCGCTGTTTTATCTGCCAGATTCGTTAACTGACGCGTGTCTTTTTGATAGTCGGAGGAGGAGTCGTCGGAATAGGTTTCCTGGGACCGCTTCGTGATCAGCGAATTGATTTGGTCGATTCTCTGAGCGCAGCCGGTGACATTAAGCGAGGGCGTTGAGGTTTGCGCCATTAGAGCACGCACGAAGCTCACAGGTACCGCGAAGTTCAGATTTTGCCCGTCTTCGAGCATGCCCACAGCTACGCCTACGACCTCACCATTCGCATTTAATATGGGTCCACCTGACGAGCCGTGCGAAATGGGACTTGTGATTTGAACAAGGTCGCGATCCCCCATTTTTCGCAAACCTGAAACGATACCCTGGCTGATCGTGTTCTCTAGGCCCTCAGGATTGCCGATGGCGAAGACTTCCTCGCCAGGAGTCGCCTGCGCTGATGCTAAGGCCAACGGGGTTGAAGTCAGGTCAATATCGACGGAGAGCAGAGCCAAATCATTCTTTTCGTCGGAACGCAGAACTTTAAGCGGTACTCTGATAGGCCCCACGGCTAGAACAGGAGAGCCGGCATCAGCCACATGCGCGTTGGTTATAAGGAGGTGGGGGGCCACCACAAAAGCGCTCCCTAATGCACTCGGTTTACCGGTGCTGTCGTTGAGATAGACGAGAAACACAGAGTCTTTGGATTTGTTGAAGACCGCCTTAGCCGGATCGTCATTTTGACCGTGGGCAGCAAAGGTCGCAAGCAGTACCAGTATGAGCCGTCGGGATCGCACGTCATACCTCCGCCAGCAGAAGTCTGCTCTCCCGAGGACGAGTCAAGAGCCGGACGTATTAAGATCATGCGAACAGAAAGCGCATTTGACTCATTGGAGGGACTGCTCTGATTGCTGGCTGAAAGCCAATATACCTCCAGAGCTTAGAGTACGGCATCAGTTTTTTCCCTCGGCCAGTCTCACTGCCGCGATGATCGCGGCGGCGATCACGAGGGTGGAAGCGAATCGATCATGCTGGCGCTCTTCATTCTCCCGAGCATTCGCTCTCTTCATCTCTCCCACAGGATCCAGTCTCCACCACACAGCATAGGCGAAGGAGAGGCGAATGGCATCCATATTGTTCGATGTGCAATCCCCCGTTCGCCGCATGGCGAAAGCCCAACCTCAGTGTCTAATCAACGCACCACTGGTAACGGGACCGAGGTAATCTTATGCTCCGGCTCCGTCGCTGCGATCCTCAGACATCAGCAAAAGCAGTTTGACTTCCTCGCCCGCTGGCGCTCGACGCTGGCGGGCCTTTTTGTGGGCAGTAATATCGCTGGTTGCCTGTAACAGAGGGGGCAGTGAGGGTGTGAAGTGACAGAGCGCCGGAGCGGAAGACCCGTTCCCTACAGCCAGTGATCCACTCCTCCGTGGTGTGAGCATGTCCCGCTACGGTGCTGGCTGAAACTGTAGGTGCCGTCTCTGCACTGCGCGGTCGCAGGGGCTGGAACACCCCCTGAGGAATACGCCGGAGAATGTACCTTTACGCCGTCACTGTTTGTGTAGTGGTTACTGTCGCTCAGACTCGGCACGTACCACGAGTGCCGGTCGAGAAGCTGAATCTGCGGGATGCCGTGGTATTCAGTGATGGCTCCCGTAACGCAGACAGAACCACTGGCTGGGAGAGCTCCAACCGATGTTCTGTGCTCTTGCCAGACGACAGCCGTGAACACCTCATGGGGGTACGCTTGGTCCAAGTTGATGAAGGTGGGAGTGCCCCGGCTATTGGCGGCGGTACGTTCGCCAGCTATTTGGCCGCATACGGTAGTCCTCTCGCCGACATGGTGCAATGCCTCTGATGCAGGTATCGTCTGGCTGAAGCCGACCGCGATTGAAAGGGCTGCAGTTAGAGCAGCAGTCGTGAATGTGCGCATGATACCCCCTCCCTCGGTGCGGCCAGATGCTAACACAAAGATCGTTGGAGATGGTTACTTTATTTCAATCCTTTGCGCAACCAGGAACGAAATACGTCCAGCCGGTATTCCCTGGGGGGCGCAGCCGCTCCAAGGCCCTGGTTGACAAGCGTTATGCCGCGGCGCTCGGTCCTGAGGGACGAGGGGGACCGCCCTCCGCTGCGATGCGAGACACCAGCTCATTCATCGTGTAATGAACGAACTGCTTCCCCAGTTCCGTGAGAACGTATTGTTTTGTATCTTCGAACGCCGACTCCATGGTGCCGTTTGAAACTCTTCTTGCAGGAGAGGTCTTCTTTTTAAATCGACCTGCGGCATCAACCTCTCTAGCTTGCCTGATCACTCCCCCCGTACTGAGGTCTCTGATCAACATTTTATAGATATCAGCCTCGGCGGAATCGTCACGTGGAACCGTATCGCCATAAACCAACTGCCATATGTCATAGCGGGTCAGCCCAGGATGAGAGTGAATCTGGCGGATTACGGCGAAGTGAGCTTCATGATAAGTCTCTATCCAATCGAGAAACAGTCGTAGGATATCGTCTGAGCATATCCGAGTGCCTGCAGCATTCGTGATTAGCTGGACGATCAGCTTCCGCTTCTCTTGTGTGTCTGCTTCGTCCCATTCACGGAATGCCTTTCGAACGAGAGTCAAATACTCCTCGCTCTCCAGTCTGTCTTGTACCTCGTCGCCGAGGCTTTCGATGCGTTGGAAGACCTGTTCCAAAGTGGCGTGCAAGGAATTCAGCTTTTTGTGATGCTCTTCGAGCCATTGGTTGCGAAGAGTATCCTGTCTGTCTCCCGCCTCACCTGTCTTGAATGTCGCTGCGGCAGCTAAGACGCCGCCGACCCACGGAATGCTGCTCAGCGCCGCTAGCGCAATGGCCTCGATAATCCGTTGTCTTCGACTCGGCTCAGCTTTGGCGAGTTCAGCTCGAATCGTCTCGATAACGATGTCAGCTCTTTCGAGTTCAGCACCATCACTCATGTGCAATAAGGGTAGCGCCAATTCACCGCCGCGTCGCCGCGTAATCAACGATGGACATCGAATGGCCGCCCTACGACTCTCTTCAAGATCATCTTGGCCAGCCCCACGCTGTCGGCAACTGCGGCGACGAGCCGCGGCAATCACCAACGTCGAATAGAAACGATTCGCACTGACGCTCCTCCTTCTCGCGGAAGATGGCCTGCATCATCTCGCCGGGGGGTAACCAGCATTGGCGCAGGACAGGCGAATGTCATCCACAGGCGAGCACATCTGTGTGTTGGTCGCTCGTTTTCACCTGTCAGTCAAAGAATCGCAATGGTCGCGGTCAATTCGATCGGCCCTGGCCCAGACGAAAGCGTAGGTTTCGTTGGAGAGCTTGTTCACACTACCGTTTGCTGTGTTGGACAACGACATTCCCCAGTTGGCAAGTTGCTTTTCGCTGGCGTCATCGGTGACCGTAGCGTCCAACAGTTGACCAGCGATGTCATTCATCACGCCGTAGATTTCCTTTAGCACGGCCATGAGGTTCACTTCGTCGGCAAGGCTGCCGCTTTTCACTATCCGTTCTGACAGCAGTGATGCGGTATTCAAATCCATTCCCGCTACGGCGATCTCATCATTGATGCGTTTGCCATCCGCGTAGCTGATCGAAACAGTGCTTAGGTTTATAGACTTGAGTGTCGCGTTCCATTCAGCAGTTCGTTGACGTATTGTCGCCACCATCTTTGAAGGCTCCTGGCGAAGGTGCGTCGGATTGCTGTGCTGAAGCAATCGCTGACGGGAGGAGGAGGAGGATGCCAAGCAGGAATCGTGCCATCGCCGGTCCTTTCAGAATTTCAGCGCTCTTACAGCATAGGCGAATAGACGGCGAACGTCTTTAGGTATATCGTTCGGAAGATGAGAACTCGCAATGCAGTGCTCACGGCAGCTCTGCTTATGCTGGCAGCGAACGGTCTCTGTGCGCAAGACTCGAAGGATGACGGGGGCTTGGCATAAATCGTCAGCCGTTTGCTAAGGGGGAACATGCGCCGCTTGATAATTCTTCTGCTCCTTTGCTGCACCATAGCCTCTGCAAAGGGTCAATCAGAACAATATCTGCCAGAGCCTACGCAGAATCCTGACGCCGCATATAGGGTATTTAGAACTGAAAACGTCTACACACTCCTGAAACTCGATACCCGTACGGGGCAAATTTGGCAGGTCCAATGGGGAGACGAGAAGCATCGCTTCACTGCTCCAATAAGTTTGGCCATTTTGGCACCTGTTGGAAGCTCTGAAGCAAAGACCGTTCTCAAGCCTGGTCGTTTCACGCTCTGTCCAACACCTAATATTCACACTTTCCTTCTGCTCGATCAGGAGGATGGCAGGACTTGGCAGATTCAGTGGGGAGATGACGGTTACAGGTTCGCGGTTCCAATTCCGTAAACCTAGCCGTGGCCAGTGCATGTCCGAGATTGAAATTGCGACGCCAAAGCAATAGCAGCCTCATCACTTCAGCCTTTCAGGCACTTTGCGGAACACTCGGTTGTAGATCTCATGCGCCAGTTCAACCGACTCGTTAATTGCAACGGACGTTGGCCGCACTCGCACATTGACCTGCTGCGCTCTCGCCATTCGTATGCCGGGCAATGACGCAGGCACCGATGTAGACCAGCCCCCCTTGTTCAGACGGGGCAGATGGGCATCTGGGTCGAACACCACTCCAGCATAGGCGAAGACAAGGCGAATGTCATCCACAAGGGCAGCGCACTCGGTGAAACTTCCATATTGCCGGTTATCCGCTCAGAATCACATCGGTCGGCGAAAAGGTGCGACAAGCCGATTTCCTTGGACCTATCGACGGCCCTCTTTTGCTTTGGTCTTGGGCCTCGGATCGCCGCCGAACGGCGATCGATATTCGCCTAGAAGTCTCAAGGCCGGATCCAAGAGCAGTTGGCTGCGGTCCTTTTGCAGCACTAACAGGACGCATCTCCGTTTGGCCCGGGTAACCGCGTTGTAGAGCAGTTTCCGGCGGATCTCCGGCGGCGGTAGGCGGTAGCCCCAAAAGACGAAGACATCCTCGAACTCTCTGTTCTTGGCGCCGTGAACGGTGGTCACCTCGAATCTTCCGGACAGCGGACTGTACGAGCGATCAGCATGCAGGCTAGCTTGCGCGAACTGCCTCACCATGTCTATCTCGATCTCCTTTCGCCCGGTCAGCTTCGCGAAACGTACGATCTTCTCGCGAATCGTGAATGCCTGGGGGCCCAGCTTGAGAACATCGGAGTCAGCCTGCCCCCAAATTGGCTCCGCGCTGGGGCCGGCGGCAACGCCTAGCTCTGCGAATAGGGATTTCTCCTCGAGGTCGGGATTTGGGACCCGCGTCCACCGGATGCCCCTCGCGACATTCTTGTTCGCTATCTGCTTGTTGACGGAATCAAGGAATGTGTCCAGCAGGCCGTCCGCCGACGGGGAGATCACTGCGCATGAGCCGGTCAGCTCATTCCTGAGGAACGCCTGCGCGACTTTCCAAGCAAGCATGCCTATAGCTGGCGCGGCAAATTTGTCTATTGTTGATGAGGATGCTTGGACGTTTCGACGCAGGCAATCGGCAGTATGAAGGATGGTGTCGACTTGTGTCCTTTGGGGCGCTGAAAGATCGACGTGATGCGCCCCGCGTAGCGCAAGACCTCCCAGCCAGTTGGGCGAAACAGAAACGAGCTGCGAAAAAGACCGCGTGACCGTACTGGTCTGCGCAGCTCTTAGCCGGGCACAATGTCCGCCGGGAGTGTCGGGTGATGATCGATCTTGAAGCAGAGCTTCGCACCTTCATTCAAACTCGCCTGAAGTCATACCCGCCCGATCAAGTCGCGGTGCGGGCTATGGCGGGTGCTGACATGGCACGCACTACCCGGGAAGAGGGCGTTCGCGATTGGCTGAACCGGTACAGAGTGCTTCGGTACGTTCCGTCAGAGGTAAGCAATAAAGTCGTCGCAGCCATTGTTGACTTCGCGGACGAGCGCCAGGGCGGATCCCTGGGCCAAAACAAGGCTCTCATCGGTTCAGAATTCCGGATTCTCGAAGGTCGGCTCGGGGTTCTCCTGCCGCTATTGCCAAAGTCTGGTAAGCCACGGCGGGTGATTCCATTGACCTCAAAAGCGCTCTGGTGTTGCTACCCAAATGACATTCCCATTTATGACGATTACGCATTGAGGGCCCTTCAGGTGCTGACCCGTCTTTGCCACTTCCGAGATCCGCGCGGTGACACCGACTATGCACGATACCTTGATGCGTGGTTTGCCCTATATGAGCTGGCAAAGCCGGTGATCGAAAGCGCAAATCTGAACGGCTATCCATTTCCGATCCGCGTGCTCGACCAGTTCCTTTGGTATCTGGGAGAACCCAGCTTTGACTGAACGAGCTGAACACCGGCAGTTTCAATTGAAGTCGCCGCATCACGGTGTCAACATTCGAGCCACGCCACAGCACGCTCGACAGACAATATTTACTCCGTATCGAGGAAGCAAGTATTTTAAATCACGTCTGAAGTTGCTGATCCTGGGAGAATCCCATTACGATTGGCCCGACCGCAAAGTCACTGTGGCTGAAACCACGGCAACCACCATTGGTAAGAGCAGGTTCCATGGACACATTCGAAACCTGCTAGGTGGAGGCGCAGATTTCTGGGATGGCGTCGCGTTTTACAACTACGTACAGTGCTTCGCCGGAGATGCGGCACGCCAACGTCCAACCCCCGAAATGTGGGGCCGCTCGCATCTTGCGTTCGGTGAAGTATTGAAGGACCTCAAGCCGCAGCGAATACTGGTGCTAGGAAAAACAACCTGGCTTGCGATGGCCGGAGAACCACAGGACTATCCGGGATGTCTTCCCGTTGCTGAAAAGCGGTTTTCCCTTGGTCCGTGCTTTTCAAAAAAAGTGCCCGTGGCCGCGAAACATGCGTATTGGTATCCGACTGCGTCCGGCAAGTATGCGCTCACAGCGGCGGTTTATCACCCGGCATATCCCCACGGCTTTTCTCAACCCGAGAACAAACGAGTCGCCAAGCGCTTGATGGATCGGCGCTCGGGCACCGTGGGCCCTGAAGACCGCGAACGTACAGCAGGCAGACGAACCGGCAAGCGGTAGGCGATTCGGTCGACTGCTGGACGCAGTAGAATCGAAATCTGAATAATGCGCTCGTCTGTGGAGTGCGAAAGGCCCAAATCGTGCCTGAGGACGAGGGTCGTGACAACATCCGGGAAGCCCTAGTGCGATTAATTATTCGAGCAGGGGCGGAAGGAACGAGGCTTGACCCCGAAGACTGCGATGTCTTGACCCGTTACGGAACGGGTGTAATCACACACGACGAGATGATGAGCTTCTTCAGGAAGAAGGCGGCCAGGATTCAGAGCCAGATCGACAAGCCGCAATAACGAAAACCTAGGGAGTTTATCGACTGTCGGTTGAGCATTTTAGGACGACAGAATCAGCGCCGTGCGCAGCATGGAGTAGCAGATGAAAAAAGGACTCTTTGTTGGCCTCTCGACAATCGACATCGTGTACCGGGTCGAGAAGTTCCCGTCCGCCAATTCAAAAGTGTCAGCCTTGAGCCAAGACGTTTTCGTCGGGGGCCCGGCAACCAATGCTTCGGTTGCCTTCAGTCACCTGAGTGGGGACTCAATCCTCATTACGGCCCTCGGGCGCAATCCGCTCGGGCGTGTGATCGGGGACGATCTTCTTCGATACTCCGTCCACCTCATTGACTTGGCACCTGGCTTCGGCGGCTTACCTGTAGTTTCGTCAGTCGCCGTCAGTGCCAACGGAGAACGCTGCGTGATCTCTGCCAATGGGACACGCGCGGATGTGTCCCCAGTGCAAGCGGAGGATCGGCTTCTGGAGCAAACCTCGATCCTTCTTGTAGATGGTCATTACATGGAGGTTTGTCGCTCGTGGGCAGCAGCGGCGTATGACAGGGGAATCGAGGTTGTATTCGACGGTGGAAGCTGGAAGGAAGGAACTCGCGAGCTTCTCCAGAGTGTTAGTACAGCGATCTGCTCTGCAGACTTTCGCCCACCAGGGTGCAAAACGGAAGATGAGGCAGTGAGCTATTTGCAAGATGTGGGAGTGGCGAAAATAGCGATTACACGAGGTTCTCAGCCCGTGCGCTTCGCTGCCGGTGTCTCCACGGGAATTCTTCAAGTTCCTCAAGTCCAAGTCGTTGATACACTTGGAGCAGGTGACATCTTTCACGGTGCCTACTGCCACTACTCCTCCATCGGCTCCGGGTTTGTAGAGGCTTTGGGGCAAGCCGCAGCAATCGCCGCCGATTCCTGTCGATTCCGAGGAACAAGGGAATGGATGAACTATTCCTTTCCGCAGAGAACCAACTCCGGGACAGCTATCCAATCCGTTGAACCGCATCGCAGAATCAGTGCGCCCGCGAACGTCCACGGAGGCAGAGATGAGCAGAATCAGCCGCACGGGGTGAGCCCGCAAGATCCTTGGTCGCGGCGTACTTTTCTGGCTACAGCCATCCTCGGGGTCGGGGGGCTATTGATGGCGACACCTGGTTTTTATGAAGGCTTCGATGAGGGCAAGCAGAAAATGTTGATCGAGGCCGCGAGAAACGAGGAACTCCGTGAATTACTGGTTTGCTACCTTTACCCTGTTAACCCCGGTTCTAACCTTCAAGTCTCCGTTCCGCTCGTGCCCGCAATGCAAGATCCCTGGGGGCCAAAACACCGGCGGTTTTCAGGTTCCGGCAATGATGTCGCAAGGGCATATACACTTGCTTTTCATCCGTGGAACGACAAACGGATTGTCCAGGATATTGAAGTTCATCCCGATGCTACACCCGTTCTCATCGCCAGTCACTTAGTGAACCAGCACGCCGCGAGCTATTTTGGTGACCCCTTGTCGGTGCATCCGCTCCACGCACTTGGATACCAAGACCCATGGGGTGGCTTCAAAGCCCATCTGCGATGGACGATATATACTCCTGAGGACGCAAAAGAAGTCAGCAGGCGAGAGTTGTTTGAGGGATCGCCTACAATTCGAATCGAACCCGCTCACCGTCTGTCAGACCTTGACAACCCGAAAATTCGCCAGCCGAAATTTGTGCATCAAGGCGATCTCGATTATCAGGAAGATGACTACCTGCTAATCACGGTTCTGCCACGTGATTCGAGATTTGATCGACGAGTGGTCTCACTTGCGGGCCTGAACAAAGCTGGCACATTGGCGGCGCAGCGGCTCTTGAACGATCGTGATTTGGCTCTTCAGATACTAAGACAGATTCATGCGCGGGTGGAAGGAGTTCCATACTATCAGGCGCTAATCGCCCTGAAGGTCGACTATGCCGATGGATTACCACGGCCAGCTGATCTGAAGCTATTGGACGCCGAAGAGATCGAAGGAATAGACAGAATGAAAGCTTGAACTGATCCCCTGTAGACTCGTCCACACGGGGATGCTCCTCATCGTCGCGGTGAGGGCAAACGACTGTTCGGGCTGCTCCCCGAGCCGATCTGTCGAGGTGGATACGTCTCCAATACCGTTCTTCATTTGCTTCATCCACTAAAGGCTGCCGGGATGGGCCTCGCACCACGAGCGCAGGCTTTCGGTCGTACTCAACGCATAGGGAAACGTACGTAACAGCATCCGAACCGATGGCGCGGATACCATTCCATTCATCGGATGAACCGCATCGTTTCGTTGTGTGCGGATCGCCTCAAAGAGCGATGGCAGATGAGCAGCAGCACCTTCGGAGGCCGCGTATGGAATCGGGGGTGGATTACCAGAGCAGGCGGCCCCAATCGTTTCTCTGACATTTTCCAGTAGTAGATTGAGGGAACGCTTTTTCATTAAGCCTTCCAGTCTTGCCCGCTTGGGGGAAGGCATCAGCGCGACCAACAAAGAGGTAGCGAGCAAGTAGATCGCCTTCTCTGAAGCAGCGCCCACCATCACAGCAGTGGCAAAATATGATTCATGCTCGAACGCTACTAGAGCCTCGACGATGTACTGGTCAATGACTGGATCACGAGTCGGGACAAGTTGCCGCAGAAAATCCATATACCCTTTTGCATCTTCGGGTAGAGGCTCAGCGCCATCAAACCACTCCCGACCCCGCTCGGTCACGTTGTAGTTGTGAGATACCGGGGCATTCTGGTAGCTGTCCTGCCCTTTTGGGGCGATGTAGCCATGCCGCAGAAGGTAGAAGAGTGCCTCCGCCATGAGCTGTTTGATCTGGTAGGGAACTTGCGGGTCGTTAAACCGCATGCCGGTGACTTGCTGGAGGTACGAGTTCTCGACGATTCCATCCACCCCCGCTTCATGAAGGCTGCACAAGACTTTGTCAGCATAGTGCCGGTACTCAAAGTTACCAGTACCACGCATCCCCTTGCGCACATACGGGAGAAGCCATTCAAGCGTGTAATCCGTTGTTGGCATCAATATGCTCCATGCGTGTTGGGGCTGCGACTAGTATCAAGTCACAAGTGTGACCGACGACGGGTTTAAGAAGGATGTTACCTTCCCAAGCATATGGCCCTCGGCTGCGGCCCTGGAATACCATCCTGTTGCTGCTTCAAAGTCCTGGTCACCGTCGTATCCGTAGTCGAACCAAACGCCGCTCTCAACCTGAGCGAAGTGGTCCGCTCCTTCGGCTGCTCCTTCGAGGCGTTTGACCAAGACATCGTTCATTGCAGTGGAATCCTATCGCGTGGGACTGCGGCCTTGGGTGGAAACCTTCCGCTCGTCGGAGGCGCCGACTGGAGGAAAGCGGTTTGTTAGCGCGAACCCGTATGCTTGGCGGACGAACCGGACTGCTTTGCGAGATAGCAGTACAGTGTCTCTCGACTGATGCCGAACTCCCGCGCCAGCACAGCTTTCCTTTCGCCCGCAGCCGCGCGTGCGCTGAGTTGTTCAACACGCTCAGCCGTCAGGCTGGGCTTGCGCCCTTTGTAGACGCCCGCCTTCTTCGCCAGTGCGATTCCTTCTCGCTGGCGCTCACGGAGCAACGAGCGTTCGAATTCGGCAAATGCGCCCATGACGCTGAGGAGCAGCTTCGACATGGCATTTTCCTCGGCGGTGAACGTGAGGCGTTCCTTAAGGAACTCAACCACCACACCGCGTGCGGACAGCCCGAGAACGATCTTGCGCAGGTCGTCCAGATTCCGCGCAAGTCGATCCATGCTGTGCACGACGAGCACATCGCCGTCCCGCACATAATCGAGCGCTGCCTGGAGTTGCGGTCGTTTGGTGTCCTTGCCGCTCGCCTTATCAACGAAACGCTTATCTACCGCCACTTCATCTAACTGGCGCTGAGTGTTTTGGTCAAGGGTCGAAACTCGGATGTACCCGACCCGCTTTCCGCCACGTCTTGCTGGCGTCATCTTTTGGCGCCCTCCTGGAGTGTCAGGAAAGACTCTATGACTCTTATCGTCGAGTGTCAAGATAAAAGCCTACCGACCCTATTCTGACGCGTAATGTGTCAAGCGGAATTGCCGGTCTGGAGTACACCCCATCCTGACGGTGCATTTCTTATTGGTCCAAACTTCCGTATTGTTTGAATGCTAAGTCGAGGAGGAGCACGAGGTGTTACAAGAAGCTGAACTCAGCGGGCAAGCTGATTCAGAGAACAACCTCGGAGGCTCCTCAGAGACGACATGTACTACATCGGACTGGATGTTCACAAGAAGACGATCAGCTATTGCGTGAAGGACGCGGCTGGTTGTGTGCAACAGGAAGGCAGGATCGGTTCGACCCGGCGCGAGCTGGACGCGTGGATCGGGACCCTTCCTCAACCCCGGACGATCGCTATGGAAGCGACGATCTTCACCGGCTGGATTTACGACCATCTGCTTCCACACGCAGAAAAGGTGAAGGTGGCGCACCCGCTGATGCTGCGGGCCATTGCCGCGGCGAAGCGGAAGAACGACCGGATCGACGCCGGCAAGATCGCCGACTGCCTGCGCTGCGATTTCCTGCCCGAGTGCCACATGGCGTCGACCGAGATCCGGAACCGGCGCCGGATCCTGCGCTACCGCGGCCTGGTGCTGCGGCAGGCGGTGCAGATGAAGAACCGCGTATCGGGCCTGCTGATGGAGACCGGGGTGAGCTACAACAAGCTGCGGCTGCACCGCATGGGCTACTTCGCTGAGCTGATGGCAACCAACGAAGAGGTCAGCGAGAGTATCCGGCCGCTGCTCAGGCTCTGCCGCGAGCACATCGACCGTGCGATCAGGCTGGACACAACTCTGCTGCGATCGCTGGAACAGGATCCGCTGCTGGCCGACAGACTGAGGCGGCTGAGGACGATCCCCGGGGTGGGTCCGATCACGGCTCTGACCTGGGCGCTCGAGGT
>Ga0302325_10006899_pt1 | contig 25381 bp, 21 predicted proteins | sample Palsa_T0_2_FD_201948 | JGI IMG/M metagenome (GOLD analysis project Ga0302325, IMG submission 201948) | Peat permafrost microbial communities from Stordalen Mire near Abisko, Sweden - Palsa_T0_2 | ecosystem: Environmental > Terrestrial > Soil > Palsa > Peat permafrost | place: Sweden: Abisko... | reverse complement strand
TGTCCTGAACGCTTTGCAGCAGGCCCACCCCGCGAACGACCAGGCTCTGGCTGCCCAGGGTCATGTAGCTGCCGCCGGCGTTGGCGATGCTGGCGGAGACAGCGGCGACGGCCTGGGGCAGGGTGACGTTGTATTGCAAAAGTTTTCGCGGATCGATTTCGGCGATATATTCGCGAGTGCTGCCGCCGAAGGAGGCGACGTCGATAATTCCGGACACCTGCTTTACTTCGCGGGTGACGAACCAATCCTGAGTAGCCTTGAGCTCGTTCAGGCTGTACTGGGGGCCGTCCAGGCGGTATCGAAAGATTTCTCCGATGGGAGATTCAGGAGAGAGCTGCGGACTGAGGTTCGCGGGCAGGGAGACGAGCTGGAGGCGGTTCAGTACTTCCTGGCGATCCCACAAATAGCTGCTGTCGTAGCTGAAATACACCTTGACGTCGCTCAAACCGAAAATGGTGATCGAGCGGGCGTACTCGAGGTGGGGAATCCCGAAGAGCACGGTTTCGATCGGAACGGTGACCTGGCGTTCCATTTCCTCCGCCGACCACGATGGATTTTGGGTGATCACTTCCACCAGCGGGGGCGAAGGATCCGGGTAGGCCTCGATATCCAGGCGCAGAAACATGATGAAGCCGCCCAGCATCCAGGCGACCAACAGGACGATCATGAGGGGACGATAGCGCAGCAGGGATGCGACGAGGTTGCGCATTCCGGTTAGCTCTGCTCCGCAGAGCGGAGCAGCAAAGCGCCTTCGGACACGATGATGTCGCCGGCGAGCAGGCCGCTGACCACTTCCATCGAACCGTCGACGGTGCGCCCCAGCGTGACGTCGCGCCGCTGGTAGCGATTGTTGCCCTTACCGATGTAAACGTAGGAGTGATTGCCTTCGCGAATCACCGCCGAGGCAGGAACCAGAATCCCGTTGGCGGAAGAGCGCAGTATGCGAATCGAGCCGAACATTGCGGGCTTGATGCGTCCATCGGGGTTGGGGAGAACGACGCGCAAGTGCAGGGTGTGGGTGGTGGCGTCGACCTCTCCGGAAACGACGCTCACGCGGCCGGCCCAATGCTGGCCGGGGTAGGCGTTTAAGGTGACCTGCGCGGCCTCACCGGGCTTCGCGGCGGTGTAATCTTTTTCGTACATATCGCCCATGGCCCAGATTTCGCTGATGTCGGCGATGGTGCAGAGCGGCTGGGCGGCGGCGAGAGCGGTGGAAAATTCGCCGGAAGCGGCGCCGATGTCGAGGACGATGCCAGTCCGAGGAGCGGCGACGCGGAGTTGATTGGTAGCCCGATCGGGATCCATGCCGAATACCTTGATCTGTTCGCGGGCGGCATCGACTTCCGCCTGGGACATTTGGGCGTCGCCCTGAGCCTGCTGGAAGTCCTTTTCGGCGATGGCATGATGATCGTAGAGGTCGTTGGCGCGGGCGAGGGCTTTCTGTTTCACCTCGTTGTCGACGCGGGCTTTGTGGTAGTCGGCGACCGCGCGTGCCAGGTCACTACTGTCGAGCAGCGCGAGCGTGGCGCCTTTTTCGACGTGATCCCATGGGCGAACTTTCATTTCTACGATGCGTCCGCCAGCAGGAGCGAAGACGCGGACGACATGGGTGGGGTCAGGTTCGATGTGCGCGGGCAGTTCCAGATAATCGGGGATGGGAGATTCACTCACGGTAATGGTCTGCACGCCCTTGGAGTCGGGGGCGATGTATTCGCCGTCAGTCGCTGCAGCCGAATTAGCGCCGGCGGGTGGTGGAGGCGTCGCATTGGTGTTGGAGCCGCTACCGCAGCCGGCGAGCGCTAATACGACCGCGAGACCCAAGAATCGAAGGCCTGAGTTCAAAGATTCTCCCAACAAGCGGGAAAACCGCTTGTTCGCCGGGAAAAACACCGGTCGCCTTTGGTTGATGAACGATCCCGCGAAAGACCTGCCGTGCCCAAACCGAGATAGCCGGCTTACTTGATTAGGATCGCTGAGGGCAGCGCGAAGATGCACTCAGAGTCCGCTATCCTGTGTGTTTCCAATTTACTATGACGGTGGAACGTCCGCAAATCATTGTGTTGCGGTATGTTCGGTGGCAGACATCATTGCGTCCGGACCAGGCCTGAGTTCCATATTATTTTGGCCACTCTGGCGGGACGCCTCTTTTGGGGTCGGGGGTGCGGATGAGAAAACCGGGCTGTGCTAGTATCGCTGACCTATGGAAACAGGGATTATTGGACTGCCGCAGGTAGGGAAGACGAGTTTATTCCGGATATTGACACGCGCGCGGATCGAGGCGCGAGCCGGCCAGCCTGGAGAGACGCATGTGGGCGTGGCGCAGGTTCCAGATGAGCGGGTGAACAAGCTGGCCGAGCTATTTCATCCCAAGAAAATTACGTTCGCGACCATTCAGTACGTGGATGTGGGCGGGATCCAAAAGGATCGAGCCAAGGACTCCGCGTCGCTGGTTCCGTTGCGCGAGGCGGACGCGCTGGCGCACGTGGTGCGGGTGTTTGAGAACCCCGCCGTGCCGCATCCGGCGGGCAGCATCGACGCCATGCGCGACATCGAGAGCATCGACCTGGAATTGATCCTCAACGACCTGGAACAAGCCGAGCGGCGAATCGAGCGAGTGCAGAAGGATTTGAAAAAGAAGAAGGAAACGATCCTGGAACTGGAACTGGCGCTGCTGTTGCGGTGCAAGGAGGCGCTGGAATCCGAGAAGCCGCTGCGGGAAATCGAGTTCAAACCGGAAGAGAAGAAGATGCTGACCGGTTTCACGTTCTTGTCGCGCAAGCCGATGCTGTACGTGCTGAATCTGGGCGACGAAGAGGCCGGGGAGATCGGCAACGTGGTGGCCAAGTACAAGTTGGAAAAGCTGGCATCGAAGCCGCAGACCGCGGTGGTGCCGTTTTGCGGAAAAATCGAGGCGGAGCTGGCCGACCTGAGCGATGCGGAGGCAGGCGAGATGATGCGCGCGTACGGCCTGGCGGAATCCGGGCGCGATCGCCTGATTCAGGCCAGCTACCGCCTGCTGGGGTTGATCTCGTTCTTGACGTGCGGCGAGCCGGAATGCCGCGCCTGGACCATCGAGAAGAACAGCACCGCGCCGCAGGCGGCCGGGGCGATTCACAGCGACATCGAGAAGAAATTCATCAAGGCCGACGTGGTGGACTGGCAAGAACTGCTAGCGGCGGGAAGTTGGGGAGCGGCGAAGGAAAAAGGGCAGGTACGGCTGGAAGGCCGGGAATATATCGTGAAGGATGGCGACGTGGTGTTGTTCCGGCACTCGGGGTGAATCCGACGCATGCGCATTGTGCTGGCGATCGCGTTGGGGGTGACGGCGGCGGCCGCGGACGTGGCCGGGGGATGGCTGATCGTCCGCCGCCATTGGTCGCGCGAATACCTCAAGTATTTTGTGGCATTGGGCGCGGGCTTCATGCTGGCGACCGTTTTCTTGGAGATGATTCCGGAATCGTTCCGGCTGCGTGGGGCGAGCGGGAGCGCCGAGATTCTGATTCTGGCGGGTTATTTGCTGGTGCACTTTTTCGAGCATACCCTCGCGCCCCATTTTCACTTCGGTGAAGAAATGCACCGGGCCGAAGTGTCGGCGGGCGGGGCGGGTTATGCCGCGTTGTTGGGCCTGGTGATCCACACGTTTTTCGACGGCGTGGCGATCGCCGCCGGCCTGCTGGTTTCCACCTGGCTAGGAGCGGTTATCTTCCTGGCGATCTTCATGCATAAACTTCCGGAGGGCTTTACGGTGACATCGTTGATGCTCGCTACCGGGCAGAGCCGGCGGGTGGCGTTCGTGGCCTCGGCGATTCTGGGGGCGTCGACCTTGGCCGGAGTGGCGCTGATGTACGTGCTGCGAGGCCGGGTAGGGGACGCGATGCCGATTTCGGCCGGGGTGACGCTGTACGTCGCGGCGTCGGACTTGATTCCGGAGGTGAACCGCGAGCCCGGGATGGCCACGGCGCTGGTGGTGTTCCTCGGTGCGGCGATGATGTTGGGGTTGAAACTCCTTTTTCGGGTATAGCCGTTAGCACTGGGCGATCACCGACAGCAAATTCAAAACCCGGGCTTGTCCATGGTGTTTGCGGGCATGCGAGGTGAAAGCGCCCGCCGTTCCAAACCGGGCAAGCCGGGCACTCGAAAAAGACAAAGCCACTAGACCGTAGAATCCAGCGTGAAAATCTTGCCGCCGCAAACTGCAGACGATTGGGAATGAGCGCTTTGGAGGGCGAACTGTAGGCCGGTACCTGTCTATTGCGAACGGGTAAAGGCCTGTGTGCCAGCGACCGATTACAAATGATATAGGATAGGTGTGGGCGGGCGCTAACTCGTTCCCTAGCAGCAACCGCCGGCGCGACGCTAGACCCTCTGGAAAACGGCGCAACTTAATCAGCCAGTGGGTGTTAGCAATAGTGTGGAGGCCATGGCCAGGTCGGACGTCCAGTTGATGCTGGAGGTGAAAGCGGGGGACGAAGCGTCCTTTGAGCTTTTGCTGCAGCGCTATCGGAGTCCGGTGGTAAATTTCTTGAATCGCATGGTCCGAAACCAGGCTACCGCGGAAGATTTGGCACAGGAAGTCTTTCTGCGGGTGTACCGTTCACGTGAGAAGTACGCGCCCAGCGCCAAGTTCACCACCTGGCTGTTCCGCATTGCGACGAATCTGGCGCTCAATTCTATCCGCGATTACCGCCACCACCTGATGGATGTCTCGATCGACGTTAGTCCGGACGAAGATGACGGGCGCACTTTCGAATTGCGGGCGCGCGAGAAAAATATCGACCAGCAAATGCTGGAAACTGATCGAGCCGCGTCGATTCGGCGGGCAGTGGACGCGCTGCCGGACAAGCAACGGGTGGCGGTTTTGCTTCACAAGTACGAGGAAATGGATTACGCGCAGATATCGAAAGTGCTCGATTGCACGGAGAGCGCGCTAAAATCGTTGTTGTTCCGCGCATACGAAACTCTGCGAGTGCAACTCGCGCCGCTGGCTGGCTTGGCTGCCGCGCAAGCGGCTGCCGGCGTTCCCCCGCCGATAAACGAAATGGGGAAAGGAAGAGCGTGATGAATTGCGAATCGATTTCAAAATTGCTGATCTCATTTGTGGATGGGCGCGCGGATGTGAAGGAGCGCCGCCAGGTAGAAAGCCATTTGCCGGACTGCGCCGCGTGCCGCGCGCGGGTGGAGCAGTACCGCGCGGTATGGATGGTGCTGGCGGAGGAGCCGGCGGTGGAGCCAACGTTTGGGTTCGATGGCCGGTTACGCGCGCGGATTGCGGCCGAGCCGCAGCGGAAGTGGTTTGGGTGGATGGTGCCCTCGCCGCGTCTGGCTTTTTCCACCGCACTGCTGATCGCGCTCTCGGCGTGGATTTCCACGATGCCTCCGGCGGCGCCGACTTACACGGCGTCGGTGCAACCCGAAAAAGAGTTTCAGATGATCAAAGATTTGCGGGTGCTGGAGAATTACGACGTGGTGAGCGACTTCGATGCGCTGTCGGAGATGCCCGCCGCTGTGCCGGGCGAGCCGGGTGCGACCAATCCGGCTAATGACGACAAACAACAACCGCAGGGCACCGGAACGATGTGATGAGCAATCGGATCCAATCCGGCCCAGTGAGGAAATGGGCGACGCTAGCGGCGTTGGCGGCGGCGACGTGCGTCCCGGCTCCCGCGCATGCTGGATGGGGCCGTCATCTAGCATTCGCGGCGCCTCAGCATCACGCCGAGGCCGGCGGTGGAGCGGAGAAATCGGACTTCGCGGCAGCAGGCGGGGCGAAGCCTCAGGCTAGAGGGAAGGCGGAGGGTCGAGGATTGGCCGGGCTGCCGCCAAAGTGGGTGGAGCACTTACAGGAGATGTCCCCAGAGGAGCAGGAGCGGTTCATGCGCAATAACTCGGAGTTCCGGCGCTTGCCTCCGGAGCGCCAAGCGCAGATTCGCAACCGGCTGCAGCGCTGGAACAACCTGACTCCGGAGCAGCGCGCGGAGATCCGCACGCGGGAATACAACTTCGAACACATGTCGCCCGAGCAGCGCGAAGAAATCCGCAACAACTTGCTGCCGAGATGGCGGGAGCTGCCGACGGACCGGCGGCTGACAATCCGCGAGCACTTGAGGTCGCTGCAAGGACTGAGCGCCAGCGATCGGGAAGCCCGGCTGAATGATCCGGAGTTTATGCGCGGGATGAGCCCGAATGAACAGGGAATTCTGCGGGATTTGAATCGGTTCCAGGCTCCGCCACCACCACAGTAGAACCTCCTCCCATCGTTTTTCAGTTCCATTGCAGAACACTCCAGGCTTGTTACATCACGGATTTTCGCGATCTTCCCTTTATGTTCTCCTTTGGTTGGTTGACTACATCGATATCAAAGCGGCGCGAATTATTTTCCATTCAACCATGGATGGATGTAGCCTCCGTTGAACGCCGCAAGATGTAGTGGGGTGCTGTCTGATGGCACGAGATGCGACGTGCGATAAGACACACCCGCCTCGTTAAATTCCCTTACGTATTTCGCGAAGTTTTTTTCGAAAACTTGAAAAAGGCTATTGACACAGAATGAAAGCCCACTACAATCGGGGTCCAAAGTGGTTTGAAATGGGTTGAAGTGGTCGAAAATGTAGTAGAGTGGCGAGCATAACGGCGGCTAAAGATGAACTCAGGGCGAGTTCAGGGCGATTCGAGTAGTGGGCGCCACGGCGGCCGGGGCTACGCATCAGGACGGCGATTCAATGCTTCGCGGAAATTATCCGGCAAAGGTGGACGACAAGGGTCGGGTGAAAGTGCCCGGCGCCTACTTGACGGAGCTGCGCGAATTGGGCGAGCAGTTTTACATCACCAGCGAGAACGGCGATCACGCGCGGTTGTATCCCATGAAAGCCTGGAAAGAGATTGAAGACAAATTGGCGAGGGTGTCGTCGCACAACGCATCCAAGAAAAAATTCCTGGCACGGACGAATTATTACGGACAAGTGGTGGAGTTGGATGGGCAGGGAAGAATTCTGATCCCGGCGGTGTTGCGAGAGTCGGCGCAGATGAAGGGCGAAGTGGATGTGCTGGGCAATCTCACTTACCTGGAAATCTGGAACCATGACCGGTTCACCGACGATATGAACCGCAACCCGATCACGGCCGAAGACGAAAGAATCCTGGACGAGCTGGGCATTTAAGTCTTGAGCGAGTTGCACAGGCCCGTGCTGCTCGCCGAAGTGCTGGAGTGGTTGCGAATACGGCCCGAGGGGACCTACCTCGACGCGACTTTGGGGACGGGCGGGCACGCGGTGGCGATTGCGCCGCGACTGACCAGTGGGAAGTTGATCGGGCTGGACCGGGACCCGCAGGCGATCGAGATTGCGCGGGAACGGCTGAAAGAGTACGGCGAGCGGGTGAGTCTGGTGCAAACGAGCTTTTCGAGGATCGGCGAAGTGGCAGCAGAGCAGGGCGCGCAGGGATTCGACGGCGTGCTGGCCGATCTGGGAGTGTCCAGCCTGGAGCTGGACGACGTGCAACGGGGATTTTCGTTCCGCGGAGCCGGGCCATTGGATATGCGCATGGACCCGAGGCAAGAGCTGACTGCGGATGAGATTGTGAATCGCTGGCCGGAGAAAGAACTGGCCGACCTCCTCTATCAAAATGCCGAGGAGAGGGATTCACGCAGAATCGCCAGGAATATCGTGCGGGCACGGCCGATACGCGACACCGCGCACCTGGCAACGGTTGTGGCAGGGGGACGTAAAGCAAGGGGAAGGCAGAGACTGCATCCCGCGACAAAAACCTATCTGGCGCTGCGGATAGCGGTGAATCGAGAGTCGGAGGAACTCGGGCAGTTTCTTTCGCGGACCCCTGCCACTTTAAATTTGGGAGCGAGGTGGATCGTGCTGAGTTACCACTCGCTGGAAGACCGCTTGGTGAAGCGCGCGTTTCAAGATCTGGCGCGCGGCGGCGGCTTCCGAATCCTGACCAAGCACGTAGAACGGCCGGCCGAACAAGAGGTGCAGGACAATCCGCGATCGCGAAGCGCGAAGATGCGGGTGATCGAAAAGACGGGCGAGAGTATGACGCCGGGCGGCGAAGACATCGACGACGACAACGACATCCGTTCGGCAGAGGCGAGTGCGGCATGACCGAATTTTATACAGTGAAGAGGATCGATAATTCGCGGCTGGTGCGGCCGCTGGCGCCGGGACGATGGCGGGAATGCGGCCGCCGCATGGCGCTCTCCGGAGCGCTGGCGAGCTGTGCGATGTTCTACGCCTGGCAGCATTTTCAATGCATCCAGATACGCTACCACGTGGAAGACTTGGAGAACCAGCGCGCGCGTGCGACCGAGCTGAATCAGCAGCTGCACCTCGAGGTGGCCTCCCTGCGTTCTCCGATGCGCATCGATTCGATTGCGCGGCAGCAGTTGGGTCTGACGGTGCCGGTGCCGGGGCAAGTGGCGCCGGCGCAGGGTGACGGCGCGGCGGCAGTGGCGCAAGCGCGAGTGGTTCCCGGACCAGCCCAGCCGTAACGAGCCCAGCAGCAAAACAATTCTCCTTCCTGCCGGCGGAGCGAGTGTTTCGCCGGGAAGAAAAAGAAAATCGACGTAGATAGGCCGGACTTCATGGATCAGCGTATTCCGCGTGCCCGCTGGATCGCCGTTTGGTGTCTCGCTGTCCTATGGATTGGGCTGATTGTTGGCCGCCTGAGTTACCTGCAGCTCTACCGCTATAGCGATTACCTCGGCCGCGCCCAGCGGCAACAGCAGCACATGGTGGAAGTGAATCCGGAGCGCGGAACCGTCTACGACCGGCGCGGGCGCGAACTTGCCGTGAGCATTCCGATGGACGACCTGGTGGCCGATCCGGGCGACGTGAAAGACGCGGCCATGGTGGCGCGGCTGCTGTCGCGGGTGATTAAGGTTCCCGCGGAAGAAATCGAAAGGAAGCTGAACGACGCGAGCGAAATATTCCCGCTGGCGCGCAAACTGACTCCGGAACAGGCCACGCGGGTGGGGGATTTGAACCTGCGCGGAATATACACCCAGAAAGAAAATCATCGAGTGTACCCGCAGCACGATCTGGCGGCGCACGTGCTGGGCTTCGTCGACGTCGACGAGCACGGGCTGGGCGGGATCGAGTTGGAACTCGACAAAATGATCCGCGGGCGTCCGGGACACATACTGGTGCAGTCGGATGCGCGGCGGCGCTGGTTCGACCGCAGCGAGGTGCCGGGCCTACCGGGCACGCCCGTGACGCTGACGATCGACGAAACCATCCAATACATCGCGGAAAAAGAATTGGCCCGAGCGATCGCTGATACCCATGCGCAGAGCGGCGTGATCGTGGTGCAGGACCCCAATACCGGCGAATTGCTGGCGGTGGCAAACTGGCCGACGTTCGATCCCAACGATGCGGGGAAATTTTCGGATGAATCGCGAATCGATCGCGCGGTGGCCTCAGCGTACGAGCCTGGATCGACGTTCAAGGTGATTACGCTGGGCGGTGCGATTGAAGATGGAGTGATAAAGCCCACCGACATGCTCGATTGCCAGATGGGGTCGATTGTCGTTGCGGGGCGGCTGATCCACGACCACAAACCTTACGGGGTGATCTCGGTGCAGCATGTCTTGGAGGTCTCGAGCGACGTAGGCGCAATCAAAGTGGCGCTGCGCCAGGGTGAACCGAGATTTTTCCAAACGATTCGGCGGTTCCATTTCGGCGAGCTGACCGGGATCGAATTGCCCGGGGAAAACCGCGGGCTATTCCGGCGATTGGAAGACTGGACACCGAGCTCGATCGGGTCGCTGGCGATGGGGCAGGAAATCAGCGTGACGCCGATACAGATGGTATCGGCGATTTCCGCGATAGCGAATGGCGGGACGGTGTATCGGCCGCGGGTGGTGAAGTCGATGGGGAAGCGGAGCGGCGCACTCGAAAACGTTTCGTACCAGAAACCTCAGCCCACGCAGGGGTTTGATTCGGATACTGCAGCAACGATGCGTGAGCTGATGGAGGACGTGATCCTGAACGGCACTGGGAAGCCAGCACGGATCGCCGGATATACGGACGGGGGGAAGTCCGGGACGGCGCAGAAGATCGACCCGACCACTGGGCGATATTCCCTGCACGATTACGTCGCGTCGTTCACTGGTTTCGCTCCGCTGAACGATCCGGCGGTCACGATTCTGGTGGCGCTGGATTCTCCGGTGGGCGCGCACTTGGGTGGCGACGTGGCCGGGCCCGTATTCAAACGCGTGGCCGAGCAGGTGCTGCCGTACATGGATGTGGCGCACGATGTGCCGCCGGGGTCTGAGCCCGGCGACGCAATTATGGCGGCCAAGGCGCCGCGAAAGCCGCCGGCAAAGGATCTGTTGGCTGCAAAGAAACGCGAGAGCAACATGGCGGGCGTTCGGGCGAACTCGACTGGCGCCCAGTTTCCCCTGGCGCCACAGAACGCGGGAAATATGACCACGGTGGAATTCGGAGGCGACGCCGGGATTGTAGTTCCGCCGTTTGCGGGCGCGACGGTACGCGGAGTGACGGAGGCATGCGTGAAGTTGGGCCTAACTCCGATTCTGGTTGGCAATGGCGTTGCTGTGGAACAGACACCGGAAGCGGGCGCGCGGATCGCTCGAGGTGGCCATGTAACGGTGCGGTTTGAAAGAACCAACAGCGGCGGAGCTTCGGGAAATGTCTCGGGAAGCGATTCTGGGAACGCGCCAGGAAGTCGTGGCGGAGCGGCAGGAAGCTCGACAGCTGGTTCGGCAGGGCCCACGAATTGAGGCGCAACCAAATTTCGGGCGCGGCGGTGGTGGATGCGAGCCCTCGAGGGCTCGTGGACACGAACGCCAAAGAGCAAAAGATGCGACTTTTGGAAGTAGTTGCCGGCGCGGAAGCGCGGAATGTAAGCGGGCAGGCGGATCGCGAGATCGCGGGGATCGCCTACGATAGCCGCAAGGTGGTTCCGGGGACGATTTTCTTTGCGCTGAAGGGCGAGAAGCTGAGCGGCGCCGATTTCGTGGCGGGTGCGGTGCAGCGCGGGGCAATCGCGGTGGCAAGCGAAGAGCGCCGGGCGCTCGAAAAATTGCCGGAAAATATTGGCACGGTGGAATTGCTGGCGGGAGCGGAGCGGCGAGCTTTGGCCACCGCGGCGGCGAATTTCTACCACCATCCAGCGCAAGCACTGGCGCTCGCCGGGGTTACCGGGACCAACGGCAAGACCACTACAACGTTTCTAATCGACGCGATTTTGCGCGCTGCGGGGAAAATCACGGGGATGGTGGGGACGACCGGATACCGAACGCCTCGTGGTCCCCGGCCAGCGGTGAATACCACTCCGGAATCGCTGGACATCCAGGAAATGATGGCGGAAGTGCGGGACGCCGGCGGTTCGCACATGGTCATGGAGGTGAGCTCGCATGGGCTGGCGAAAGAACGGGTGTGGGGCTGCCATTTTCAGGCGGCGGTGTTCACCAACCTGACCCACGACCATTTGAATTTTCACGGAAACTTCGAAAACTACTTCGCTGCAAAGCGCCGGCTATTCGCAGGAACCGGTGCGGCGGCGTCCCGCTTTGGGGTGATCAACATCGACGACGCTCACGGACGTCGGCTTCAAGGGCTTTCCCAGGAAACACTGACCTACGGGCTTGACGCGGGCGCGCAGATTACCACCAAGAAATTCTCGCGGGCGTTTACGGGGCTGGAATTCACCGCGCACACCCCGGCCGGAAAAATCGAAGTGCGATCGTCGCTGGTGGGCCGCGTGAATGTGTACAACATTCTGGCAGCGATCGGAGCGGGCTTGGCGCTGGGGGTAGCGCCGGCGGCAATCGAGACGGGAATTCAAGAATTGACGGCGGTGCCAGGGCGCTTCGAGCGAATTGATGAAGGCCAGGAATTCCGTGTCGTGGTCGATTACGCGCATGCCGACGACGCGCTGCGAAACTTGCTGAAGGCGGCGCGCGAAATGGCGGGAACGGGGCGGATCATTCTGCTGTTTGGCGCCGGGGGAAATCGCGATCGGAGCACGCGTCCGCTGATGGGCGAGGCGGCCGGCTCGTTGAGCGATTTGGTGATATTGACGAGCGACAACCCGCGCACGGAAGACCCACTGCGGATCATCAACGATGTGGTGGTCGGCTTGCAGAAGGTAAACGGCAGCTATCAAATCGAACCGGACCGCGAGCGGGCCATCGAAATGGCCTTTGACGCAGCGCGTTCGGGAGACATTGTGCTGCTGGCGGGCAAGGGGCATGAAAGCTCGCAAATATTGAAGGATAGGACGTTTAGGTTCGATGATCGAGAAATGGCCCGGGCAATTCTCCGGCGGCGCGGCTATGGCAAGCCGGATGCAACCGGAGATTGAAGGGTTTGGTTGGGACGCAGTTGGCTGGTACTCGGTAGTTAGCGGAGAGACGCAATGCTGCGGTGGACGATCGAACAAGTGGCCCGGGCGCTGGATTCGCCGAAGCCGACGGTGGTTCCTGCAGCGTCGCCGGTGATTGGGGTATCGATCGATTCGCGAAGCGTGAAGCCGGGGGAAGTGTTCTTTGCGATCCACGGACCGCGTCACGATGGACACGAATTTGTGAGCGAAGTCTTGGCCTGCGGAGTAGCAGCGGTGGTGATTTCGCAGGACCGCTGGGCGGATTTCCCGGGCGCGGTGCAAAGCCGGGCGATCGGAGTCAGCGACACGGTGGCGGCGTTGGGGAAATTATCGTCGGAGGTGTGCCGTGCGTGGCGCGGCGCGGGAAGCGGCCGGCGCGTCGCTGGAGTGGCAGGCTCGGTGGGAAAGACAACCACCAAGGAAATTCTGGCGGCGCTTCTGTCGGCGCGATATCGGGTGCTGAAGTCACAAGGAAACTTGAACAACGAATTTGGGCTTCCGCTCACACTGTTGCAGCTCAACGAAGAACATGAAGCGGTGGTTCTAGAAATGGGGATGTCGCGGGCCGGGGAGCTGGGGCGCCTGGCGAAGATTGCCGAACCGGACGCCGGAGTGATCACGCGGGTAGCGGTGGAGCACCTGGAATTTTTTTCATCGATTAACGAGATCGCCCAAGCGGAGCGCGAACTGATCGAAAATTTGCCGGGACCAGGGGCCGCGGCGGTGCTGAATCTCGACGATGAACGGGTGGCGCGGTTCGCGGAAGTGGCGCCGGGAAAAGTGATCTGGTTCGGGGAGAGCCACGCGGCTGATTTCCGCGCCGAAAACATCGAGGACCGTGGGATCCACGGCACAGTCTTCGATTTTGTGTGGCCGGGGGGACAGCAGCGGCTGGAACTTCCGCTGGCTGGCCGGCACAACGTGGGTAACGCCCTGGCGGCATTGGCGGCGGCCAGCGAGTGGGGAGTGGGGGCGGTCGAAGCGCAGGAAGTGTTTCCGCGGCTGCAGCCCGCGGAGATGCGCGGCGAAATCGTGGAGTTCGAGGCCGGATTTACGGTGATCAACGACAGCTACAACTCGAGTCCGCTGGCGCTGGCCGCCGCCGCCGAACTGATCGCCGCGACCCAAGGATATCGCCGGCGCATCCTGGCGGCCGGAGAGATGCTGGAGTTGGGCACGGAATCGGTGGAACTGCATCGCGATGCCGGCCGCAGCGTGGGCGCGGCGCGAAAGGCGGATTGGATCATCGGGGTGCGCGGCGCCGCGGCGGAAATGGTGCGGGCGGCGATTGAGGCGGGGCACCCGCGCGAGCGGGCGAAATACTTCGATAGTTCCGAAGAAGCGGCAAGCTTTCTAACGGGATTTCTAGAGCGCGGCGATTTGCTCTTGATCAAAGGATCGCGCGGCGTGCGCATGGAGAAAATTTTGACGGCGGTAGAAGCGCGGCATCGACTGAAGGATGGCAAGGCCGAGGGAGCAGTGAGCGTGGGTCACGGACACGAGGAGCCCAGCTAAAATGCTCTACTACCTGCTCTTTTTCGTGTTGCACAAGCATTGGAGCCCGCTGAACGTCTTCCGCTATTTGACGGTGCGGACGGCCATCGCCACGTTGACGTCGCTGTTTCTCTCGCTGGCGCTGGGTCCATGGGTGATCCGCCGCCTACGCGCCATGCAAGTGAAGCAGTACATCCGCACGGAAGGTCCGGAGAGCCATCAGGCCAAGGCCGGAACGCCGACCATGGGCGGAGTGCTCATCGTGGCGGCCATCGCGATTCCCACGTTGTTGTGGGCGGATGTGCGCAGTCCGTACGCGATGCTTGCGGTGGCGGCGACGGTGGCGTTTGGAGCCATCGGGTTCGTCGACGATTACAACAAAGTGGTGCGGCGGCGGAATCTGGGCCTCACCGCCAAAGTGAAATTCGGCCTGCAGGTGCTTACTTGCGTGGGCGTGGGATCGGTGCTGATCGGCCTGCAGCAAAAGGGGGTCTATTCGACGGCGCTGAGCGTGCCATTTTTCAAGCGCCTGCACCCGGACCTGGTGGTGCGTTCGCTGCTCACCAGAAGCGTGGTGTGGCCGCTGGCGTTCGTGCCGTTCATTTTGTTTTTGATCCTGGTGATTGTGGGATCTTCGAACGGAGTGAATTTGACCGACGGGCTGGACGGCCTGGCGATCGGCTGCGTGCTGGTATCGGCGGGGGCGCTGACGGTATTGACATATCTTTCCAGCCACGCGCGCTTCGCGGAATATCTGGAGATTCAGTGGATCCCAGAGGTGGGGGAGCTGACGATTTTTTGCGGGTCGGTGCTGGGAGCATCGCTAGGATTCCTTTGGTATAACGCCCATCCGGCGGAGCTGTTTATGGGCGACGTCGGTTCGCTGGCCCTGGGCGGGGCGATCGGCGTGGTGGCGGTGATCATCAAGCAGGAAATTCTGCTGCTCTCGGTCGGCGGCGTATTTTTCCTGGAGACCCTTTCGGTAATTCTGCAGGTGGGCTCGTTCAAGCTCACTGGCAAACGTATTTTTCGGATGGCGCCGCTGCATCATCATTTCGAGCTGATGGGATGGAGCGAATCCAAAATTATCGTGCGGTTCTGGATATTGGCGCTGGTGTTTGCGTTGTTTTCGCTCACCACGCTGAAGCTTAGGTAGAAAGGAAATGAAGCCAGGAACTCAACTTGCGGGGCGAAAAGTGCTGGTCGTTGGCTTGGCACGTTCCGGAATGGCGGCAGCAGAGTATGCGTTGGCGGCCGGTGCGAAAGTGACGGCCACCGACGTGAAGACCGCGACAGAGTTGGGCCCGGCGGCGGCGAGTCTCGCAGAGCGGGGCGTGCGGCTGGACCTTGGGACGCGTGGCGACATGGCGTTTCAGGATGCGGAATTGGTGGTGGTGAGTCCCGGGGTGCCGTCGAATTTGCCGGGAATCATGCGAGCGCGGGAACGCGGCGTTGCGGTATGGGGCGAAGTGGAACTGGCGTGGCGAACAATGCGAGGGCGGATGATCGGGATCACTGGATCGAACGGAAAAACGACGACGACCGCGCTCACCGGGCACCTGTTGAAAACCGCGGGGATTCCGACGTTGATCGGCGGAAACATTGGCACGCCGCTGATATCGCTCGCGGCGGAATCGACCAGTGCGACGGTAACGGTGGCGGAGATTAGCAGCTTCCAACTGGAGACGATCGACGCTTTCCATCCGGACGTGGCAGCGCTGCTGAACCTAACTCCGGACCATATCGACCGCCACGGATCGTTCGAGGAATACGCGCGGATGAAGCTGCGAATGTTTGAGAACCAGACCGAGACCGACATGGCGATCTTAAACGCGGACGATGCCGAAGTAGCGAAGCGGGCTCCAGCGCGCGCGCAAACCTGGTGGTTCAGCCGCGAAAAGCGCGTGGCCGAGGGAACGTCGATGCACGACGGGCAAATCGTGTTCCGCCGGGAAGGAGAGGAAACGCCGATACTGCGGATCGAGGAGATACCGTTGCGCGGGGCGCACAACGTCGAAAACGTGCTCGCGGCGAGCGCGGCGGCGTGCCTGGTGGGAGCAGACCCGCAGGCGGTGGCGGCCGGAGTGCGCAGTTTTGCGGGCGTGGAGCACCGACTGGAATTCGTGCGTGAGGCGGGCGGGGTGGAATATTACAACGACTCGAAAGCTACCAATGTGGACGCAACGCGCAAAGCACTCGAAGCATTTTCGGGCAACGTGATCGTTATCCTGGGCGGGAAAGACAAAGGGAGCGACTACGGGTCGCTTTCGGAGCTATTACGCCAGCGCGCCCGGCTGGTGCTGTTGATCGGCGCGGCAGCTGAAAAAATCGCCTCGCAGATTGAGGGCGTAGTGGCGCTGCAATATGCGGGCACTCTGGACCGAGCTGTGGAGATCGCAGCCCAGCGCGCGCGATTCGGAGATACCGTGCTGCTGGCACCCGCATGTGCAAGCTTCGACCAATTCGATAATTTCGAGCACCGCGGACGGGTATTTCGGCAACTGGTAATGGCATTGCCGGCGGCCGCACCGGGTGCGGCAGCGCCCAAGGGATAGCAAGCGGATCGCGAGCGGTACCAGGAACCAGGGGAAGTGATCGAGATGCCACGCAGCATGCAGCATGACCGGCAGCTTTTCGGGGTAACGCTGGCGCTGTGCCTGATCGGCGCGGTGATGGTGTTCAGCGCATCGGCAGTAACCGCGCGCGAACATTATCACTACGGCGCCTATTTTTTCCTGAGGCAGGTGCTGTTTTTGGGGCTGGGATGCGCGGCGATGTTCTGGCTGATGAACGTCGACTATCGCAAGTTGCGTCAGCCGCAGGTGATTTTTTCGGGGCTGGCGGGCGTGATCCTGCTGCTGATCGGGGTCTTGTTTCTGGACCGCTCGCATGCCACCCACCGATGGATGCGGCTGGGCCCGGCCAGCCTGCAACCGTCGGAATTGGCCAAGCTGGTGGTGATTCTGTACCTGGGATGGTTTCTCGAGCGGCGGCCCCTGCCGGAGAAATTCACCGCAAACAATATCGTGCAGACGCTGCTGCCGGCGCTGGCTCCGGTGACCTTAATGATGGCGTTGGTACTGATGGAGCCGGACCTGGGAACGGCGTGCCTGATTTTTGTCACCATTCTGGCCATGCTGTTTATCGCGGGAATTTCGGTGCGGTACCTAGGTTACGCGGCGGTGGCGCTGGTCCCGGTGATGTACCTATTGATTGTGTGCTTCCCGTACCGCTACGCGCGGATTTTGGCCTTCTGGTCGCCGGAAGCGGATCCCCAAGGGCACGGATTTCAGTTGCTGCAATCGCTGATCGCGGTGGGCTCCGGCGGACTTACGGGGGTAGGGCTGATGGAGAGCCACCAAAAGCTATTTTATCTGCCCGAAGCGCACACCGACTTCATCTACGCGGTGCTGTGCGAGGAGATGGGATACATCGGCGCGGTGGCGGTGGTAGCTCTGTTCGCGTGGTATGGCTGGCGAGGGTTGCGCGCCTCGCTGCGGGCCCCCGATGACTTCGGAAAATTTCTGGGTCTGGGAATCACCACCATGGTGGTGGCCCAGGCGCTAATCAATTTGAGCGTGGTGCTCGGCCTGGTGCCGACCAAAGGAATCTCGTTGCCGTTCGTCAGCTACGGAGGCACCAGCTTGCTGGTGATGCTGATCGCCACCGGGGTGCTTTTGAATATCAGCCAACACGCCGAGGAATGATGGTGCGGCAGAAATCGCAGCAGCGCACCAGCCGGCCGAGGAGCCGAACGCGAGAATGAAACTGTTGATCGCCGGGGGCGGCACCGGGGGCCACGTGATTCCGGCGATGGCGGTGGCGCGGGAATGGCTGCGGCGCGGCGTGGCGGAGGAGTGCGCCGCCAGCCCAGGCAGGCCAGCCGGCCGGGCCAGCGGCTTGGCGAGCCGAGAAGTGGTGATCGTCGGCACCCAGGCGGGGCTCGAAGCGCGGCTGGTACCGCAGGCGGGTTTGCCGCTGGAGACGATTCGAGCGGCGGGATTGAAAGGAATGGGAGGAGCGAAGTTGTTGCGCAATGCAGCCATGCTGGTTCCCGGGTTTATCGATTCCGAAGGAATCTTGCAGCGCCACCAGTTCGCGGCGGCATTAGGGGTGGGTGGATACGCTTCCGGCCCGATGATGTTGCTGGCGGTGATGCATTCCATTCCCACGGTAGTATTCGAGCCGAACGTTGAGCCGGGATTCACCAACCGCATTTTGGCGGACATGGCCACGCGGGTGGCGGTGGGATTCGAAGCGGCGCTGGACCGCTGGGGACGAAAAGCGGTGGTCACCGGCTGCCCGGTGCGAGCGGAATTCTTCACTACGCCCGATTCCGCGCCGCGCGCGCCGTTCCGTTTGCTGATCACCGGGGGCAGCCGCGGCGCTTTGCCGATCAATCGTGCGGTGGTGGACGCATTGAAATCGCTGGCAGCCAAAAAAAATCAGCTTTTGATCGTGCACCAGACCGGAGAACGCGACTATAATGCAGTTCGAACTGCATATGCGCGACACGAATTTAGCGCGGAGGTCAGCCCCTTCATCGAGAATATGGCGGAGCAGTTTGCCCAGGCTGACCTAATCGTCTGCCGCGCGGGCGCGATCACCGTGGCGGAAATCGCCGCCGCCGGACGTGCCGCCATCTTCATACCCTTCGGCGCCGCCACCGATGCCCACCAGTTGCGAAACGCGCAGACGATGGAAGCCGCGGGCGCCGCGCGAGTGCTGCCCCAGGAAGAGCTGACCGGCGAGCGTTTGACCCGCGAGATTTTTTCCCTGTTGGACCAGCCCCAAAAACTTGTAGACACGGCGCGGCGTGCGCGAACTTTGGCGCGCCCGCGAGCGGTGCAGGATATTGCCGACCTGCTCGAATCGGTGGCGGTGGTTCCTGCGGGGGCGCCACACGCGCACTCGCCGGGCAGCGAGCCGGCGGAAATGGCGGCGCGGCCATGACCATCACTTTCCGGAATTTTCAGCGCATCCATCTGGTGGGCATCGGCGGCAGCGGGATGAGCGGCATCGCTGAGGTGCTGCTTTCCACCGGCTATGCGGTGTCGGGTTCCGATACCAAGCAGTCGGGCGTCACCGAGCGGCTTACTAACCTGGGCGCGCGGATTTTCGGCGGACATCGCGCCGAGCAGGTGCATGGCGCGCATGTGGTGGTGATTTCTTCGGCGGTGCGGCCCGGGAACGTGGAAGTGATGGAGGCGCACCGGCTGAAAATTCCGGTGATCCCGCGCGCCGAAATGCTGGCGGAGTTAATGCGGTTGAAATACGGGATCGCGGTCGCGGGGGCGCACGGAAAGACTACCACCACATCGATGACCGCCTCGGTGCTGGCGGCCGCGGGGCTCGATCCCACTTTTGTGGTCGGCGGACGAGTGAATCACGCAGGCTCCAACGCGCGCGTCGGGCAGGGCGATTACATGGTGGTGGAAGCGGACGAGAGCGATCGGTCGTTCCTGTTGTTGGCGCCGGTGGTGGCAATCGTCACCAACATCGACCGCGAGCATCTGGACCAATATTCTTCGCTGGAGGAAATCCAGCGCGTGTTTTTGCAATTCGTGAATCGCGTGCCGTTCTACGGGCAGGTGATTCTTTGCCTCGATGATCCCAACGTGGAAGGAATCCTGGCCGGCGTGAAGCGTCCGGTGGTGACCTACGGCACATCGGAGCAAGCGGATTTAGTGATCCACGATATCCGGATGAATGGCCTGGCCAGCGATTTCCGGCTGCGGTTCCGAGGCGAGGATTTCGGCGAGTGCCATCTGCCGTCGCCTCCGGGTATTCATAACATCCGCAACGCGGCCGCGGCTGTGGCGGCGGGGCTGTACCTGAATTTGCCGCCGGAGCTGATTCGCCTGGGCCTGGAAAAATTCGGCGGCGTGGGACGGCGCTTTGAGGTGAAGGGAACTTTCGGGGGCGTGACGCTGATCGACGATTACGGCCATCATCCCGCGGAAATTCGCGCCACCCTGGAAGCCGCTTACGGCTGCGGGTTCGACCGCCTGATCGTTTTGTTTCAGCCGCATCGCTATTCGCGGACGCTGCACCTGTGGGAAGAATTTCGGACGGCCTTCCCGCACGCCGACGTGTTGGTGGTGACGGATATTTATGCCGCGGGGGAGCAGCCCATCGAAGGCGTTACCGGCGAACGGCTGGCGGAAGCGATCGCCACCGCCGGCCACCCCAGCGTGATTTATTCATCCACCATGCAGACCGCCATCGAGTTCTTGCTGCGCGAGGCGCGTCCAGGCGACGCCGTGCTTACTATCGGAGCCGGCAGCGTCTACCGCGCGCTCGACGAGCTGGCCATGCTGCTGGGGTCGCAGATACCGGCGTCCCATGCGGATTGAGTCACCGGCGGTGGTGGCGCGGCTGGAGGAGTCGGGAGTGGAGTTGCGGCAGGGCGTCTCGCTGCGGACGCTGACGTCTCTGGGGATCGGCGGGCAGACCGACATTTTGCTGCTGCGGCGATACGAAGGATTGCCGGAGGCGATTTCGCTGCTGAAACGCGAAGGAATCCCCTACCGGTTCCTGGGCGGGGGAACGAATGTGCTGGTGGTCGACGGGGAATTACCGTGGGTGGTGCTGCAACTGCCTTCGGCGCCGTCGACCGCGAAGATTGAAGGGAACCGCGCGCACATTGACGCAGCGGCGGACCTGGGTGGCTCGGTGACGTACTGCGCAAAAAATAATTTGGGCGGAATGGAAGGGCTGATCGGCGTGCCGGGCAGCATTGGTGGGGCGCTGCGGATGAATGCCGGGGCCTACGGGACGCAGATTGGAACTTACGTCCGTGCCGTGGAGTTGTACCGCGGAGCGGCCGGGCGAATCGAGACATTGCGCGGCGAAGACATTCACTTTGACTACCGGCACACTTCGTTCGCGCCGGACGATGTGATGTTGCGAGTGGAGTTGGAGCTGCCTTCCAAGCCGTACAAGGAAATCGTGGCGGGCATCAAGGTGTGCAACGAAAAGCGGCGGAACAGCCAGCCGCTGAATCAGAAAAGCGCCGGCTGCATTTTTAAGAATCCTGCGGGCGGATCGGCGGGGCGAATGATCGACGAGCTGAAACTGAAGGGGCACCGGCGCGGGGGAGCGATGGTCAGCGACCGTCACGCCAATTTCTTCGTCAACGCCGGCGCAGCGAGCTCCGACGACATGCTGGGATTGATCGCGGATGTGCGGGAACGCGTGCGCGCAGCCTTTGGAGTGGATCTCGAAAACGAAGTGATCGTGTGGAATAACTGAGAAGAGCGAAGACTATGGAAGCGGAAGCTTATCCCCAGGAAGTACTCGCCGAACAGGAACCGCGATATTTGCGGCGGCAAAAGCCGCTGGAAATCAAGCGGCGGAAGTTCGGGAAAAAAGCGTGGAAGGGATATCTGCGATGGCCGGCGGTGGCGGCCGCGGCGATCACTGGGTTGGTGGCGGTGTATTTGGCCAGCCATTTCCTGCTGGCGTCGCCGACCATGGCCCTGCAGCATCCCGGGCAGGTGGAACTAGCCGGGAATAAATATGTATCGCGCGCCGCGGTACTGGAAATTTTTTCTGGCGATCGCGGACGAAGCGTGCTGCGAATTCCGCTCGAAGAACGGCGCCGCCAACTGGAGACGCTCCCATGGGTGGAGCAAGCGGTGGTGCGGCGCGCGCTCCCGAATCGTATCGAGGTGGAATTGGTCGAGCGGGTGCCGGTGGCGTTCCTGCGGCAGGGAAGCGATCTGGCGCTGACGGACGCGCATGGCGTGATTCTGGACCGCCCGACGGAAGGCGACTTTCATTTTCCCGTAGTCACTGGAATTAACGCGGTGATGCCGGCCGATGCGCGGGACCGGCGGATGCAAATGTATTCGTCGTTTCTGCACGGGATCGACGCGGCGCGAGGCGGCGCGAGCGAGATGGTCAGCGAAGTGGACGTGCAGGACGTGACCGACCTGAAGGCGACGCTCCAGGGGCTGCCGCCGGTGGGCGGCAATTCGGCCGGGTCAAATCCTGCTTGGACCGAAGCGGACGGGCCGTTGTTCGTCCATTTTGGCGACCGGGATTTTCAGGCAAGGTATCAAACGCTGCTCGATAACTTGGGTCAATGGCGTGCGACCGCGGGGCGCGTCGAGTCGGTGGATCTGCGATTCGATCGCGAAGTAGTGGTGAACCCCGAAGAACATCTGCCCGCAGCCCGCAGGACGACTGTCGCGGCAGTGGCGTCGGCCACCGGGAACGGCGCGGCTAGCCATGTGGCGATAGGGCATGGCACTTTGCAGGCGGCAAAACCAGTTGCCGCGCACGTCGCGGCGAAATCCGCCGGCGGCAAAACGACGAAAGCGAATGCGGCGAAGGCGTCGAGCACCAAGCCGGCCGCGAGTAAAGGGCGCGATCGCTGAATCCGAGCGCTCGCAGGGATTGAGATTCGTGTCAGCGCTGGGGGCCAGCGTCTGAAGCAACGAAGGAGTGGGGGACTTGGGAAAAAGAGATAGGCAAGTGGTTGGGCTGGATATCGGAAGCACCAAGACCTGCGCGCTGATCGGCGAAATCGATGACGACGGTCACGTGAAGTTTCTGGGCTTGGGCGCCGCGGAATCGAAAGGGTGGCGCAAGGGCCAGATCGTGAATCTGGATTTGGCGGTGAGTTCGATCCGGCGCGCGGTGGAGGAAGCTGAAGCGGTAGTGGGTTTTCCGGTGGAGGCGGCGCTGATTGGGGTGGCGGGCGGCCACGTTCGCGGGGTGAACAGCCGCGGAGGAATAACCCTGGGGCAGAAATCGCGCGACGTCGATCGCGACGACGTGCGCCGGGCGGTGGACGCGGCGCGCAACGTTTCGCTGCCACTGGACCGTGAAGTGCTGCACGTGCTGCCGCAGGAATTTTTCCTGGATGCGCAGGACAACATTCGCGATCCCGCGGGAATGATGGGGCAACGCCTGGAAGCAAACGTGCACATCGTCACCGCTTCCGCAGCCGCTGCCCAGAACGTGGTAACCGCGGTGAATCGTGCCGGGGTGCGAGTAACGGATACGGTGCTGGAGGCGTTGGCGTCGGCGGATGCGTGCCTGACCCAGGACGAGCGGGAACTGGGCGTGTGCCTTTTGGATATCGGCGGCGGGACCACGGAAGTGATCGTCTATAGCGGCGGGGTGGTACGACATACCGGCGCGGTGCCGGTGGGCGGCGACCATTTTACAAATGACTTGGCGGTCGGGCTGCGAACGCCCATTCCGGAAGCTGAGGCGATCAAGAGGAATCACGCCACGGCTTGCCGCGAGACCATGGTTCAGGACGCCGCGATTGAAATAGCCAGCGTGGGCGAACGTCCGCCGCGGACGGTTTATTCGCGCATGTTGTGCGAGATCGCCGAAGCGCGCACCCAGGAACTGATTACCCTGGTGCGCGATGACCTTCGCCATGCGGGCCTCGACACCCAGATTCCCGCGGGGCTGGTTTTCACCGGCGGCGGATCGCGGCTGCACGGCCTGACGGAATTGGCCGAGCGCATGCTGGCCATGCCGGTGCGCATCGCGTCGCCACGCGGGCTGGCGGGTATGAGCGAAGAAGTGTCACAACCGGAATATTCAACGTCGGTAGGGCTGGTGTTGTACGGAACGCGCGCGCGCCGCATGGCCGGGCAGCGCGCCACCGGATGGACCAGCAAGTTCAAAGCATTATTTGCAGGTCAGTCATGAGGGATCCTCTGAGGGGAGGGATTATGTCGAAAGAGCTGCGAGTTTCATTTAGCGAGGATGTTACCAACGGCGCTCGGATCAAGGTGATCGGAGTGGGCGGCGGCGGTTCGAACGCGGTGAATCGCATGATTCGGGCGAAGGTGGAGGGTGTTGAGTTCATCGCCGCGAATACCGATTTGCAGGCGCTGAAGTTGTCGCAAGCACCGGTCAAGCTGCAGTTGGGCGCAAAGCTCAGCAAAGGCCTGGGTGCAGGCGCCAATCCCGAGGTCGGGCGGAAGGCTGCGCTCGAGGACACCGAGAAAATTCTGGAAGCGCTGGACGGCGCGGACATGGTATTCGTCACCGCCGGACTCGGCGGAGGCACCGGCAGCGGAGCGGCGCCGGTGGTGGCGAACCTGGCCAGCGAGCTCGGCGCGCTGACCGTGGCGGTGGTCACCAAGCCGTTCGCGTTCGAGGGCAAGCGGCGCTTGCAGCAGGCCGAGCAATCGCTGGCCGAGCTGATCGGATGCGTCGATACGGTGGTGGTGATTCCCAACGAGCGATTGATGGAAACGGTGGAGCATGGCACCAGCTTCTTCGAGGCGTTCCGCATCGCCGACGATATCCTGCGCCAGGCGGTGCAGGGAATCAGCGACATCATCACCATTCCCGGCATCATCAACCGCGACTTCGCGGACGTGAAGACCATCATGTCCGGACAGGGCTACGCGGTGATGGGCACGGCGGTAGCCAGCGGCCCGAACCGCGCGGTAGACGCGGCCAACCGCGCCATCAACAGCCCGCTACTGGAAGACAATTGCATCCAGGGGGCGCAGGGAATTCTGATCAACATTACCGGATCGTCGACGCTCAGCCTGCACGAAGTGCATGAGGCGTCGTCGATCATCCAGAAGGCCGCGCACGAAGACGCCAACATTATTTTCGGAGCGGTGCAGGACGACGCCATGAAGGAATCGGTGAAGATTACCGTAATTGCCGCCGGCTTCCGCGAAGTGGCGATTCGCAAGAATCAGCCGCGTCCGTCGTATCTGCCCAAGACGTGGAAGGCAGCTCGCGAACCGCAGCCCGCAGCCATGGACGCACCGCGCAGCATCGACGAAATAATTCACAAGGTGCCGGCCGACGATCTGGACGTGCCCACGTTCCTACGCCGCCAGGCCCAGAAGGCGTAGGACGCTTCGCAGCCAATTTAGATCGGCCGCTGCCGCTCGAATCCGGCTGCCGCAGCGAACGGAAGGCTTTGCGCGAAGCGAGAACAGGCGACAGGAGTCGCATCTCGTTTCGCGCATTTTGCTTTACAACCGATAATCGGGTCGCCGCACTTTAGGGCGAGTATTCTCCGCAAGTTTTCAGTTCATCGCATACCGTAACGTGCCCCAGGCCCAACCTCGTTCTGCGGATGGTGCTCTCCGGCCGGGCTGCTAACCTTCCCGACTGGCAAATTCCGTTCAAGCGATTTGAATCGCCAAGGAGCATCCAGCCGATGGAACAATCGACCGTTTCACCCTCAAGCGTGCGTCAGTCAGCCGTCTTTGCCGATGCCACAGTCAAAAACGAATCCAACTCATCTGGCGTGTCCTGGGCGGCCGTAATTGGCGGCGCCTTCGTCGCCCCCGCGCTGTCGCTCATTCTGCTCGCTCGGGGCACTGGCCTCGGCCTGTCGTCGGTTTCGCCATGGTCCAACGTCGGGGCAAGCGCCTCCGCTATCGGCGCCGCAGCCATCGTCTGGTTCATCGTGATGCAAATCCTGGCATCTTCCTTTGGTGGTTATCTGGCTGGCCGGCTCCGCACAAAGTGGGCCGGCATTCACTCGGACGAAGTCTATTTCCGAGATACCGCACATGGTTTCCTG
>Ga0302325_10006898_pt1 | contig 25384 bp, 15 predicted proteins | sample Palsa_T0_2_FD_201948 | JGI IMG/M metagenome (GOLD analysis project Ga0302325, IMG submission 201948) | Peat permafrost microbial communities from Stordalen Mire near Abisko, Sweden - Palsa_T0_2 | ecosystem: Environmental > Terrestrial > Soil > Palsa > Peat permafrost | place: Sweden: Abisko... | reverse complement strand
CTGCTCCGGATCGATTGCGCCGGGCGGTACTTGCACCATCACCGTTACATACTCTCAAGCGGGGCCGGCGACGGACACGCTTACGATTACGAGCAATGCGTTCTCTGCCACCGGGGTCACGATTGCTCTCACCCATAACTAGCAAAGCGCTGCTCATGCAACCAACCTGGATCCCATCCTTGCCGACTTAGTCGGCGAGGGTGGGACAGACCAACATCGATAAGCTCTGCGGTCGGTAAAAGGATCTTCGCTTTCTTTCTTGCCCGCTCTGTCGCGTCAGGGTAACTGGAACTTATTCTCAACCATACCGGTTACATTAGTTTCCAAGGCGAAGAGGCAACCTCCAAATCGCTCCCAATGTCCGGCTTCGGGCGAAGCAGAGGTGATGTAAAGCACATTGCCGTGCGTACCCCCGAAGGTACAGTTTGTCGGCCTGCTCACCGGCAACTCAATCAAGCGATCGATCGTTCCGTCTGGCGCAATGCGGACAATACAGCTCCCGCCATAACGGCAATTCCAAAGGTACCCTTCGCTATCCATGGCGGAGCCGTCAGGTTCTCCACGCGCGAAACCCTGGAAGAAAGGCTGCTCCCCACGAATGGATCTGCCGGCTAAATCATATTCATAAGACCAGATGCAATTCTCCAAGGTATCGCCGAAGTAGAACCTGGACTTATCCGGACTCCAGAGCAGGGTATTGGAAATGCCCAGGTCGCGACGCCATTCCGTCGACGCGCCGGTTCCGTCGATGCGGTAGAGCACTCCGTCTGTGCCACCCGCCGGCGAGGCATCGCCATTCGCTCTCACGTTGTTACGCATCGAGCCTACCCAGAGTGCACCGCCCGGATCTACGGCGGCATCGTTGCAGCGCACAAAAGGCCAGCCGGGCAGAGAGAATAATAGTGCCGGCGGTGCATCGCCGCCCGGTTTCCAAAGTGCGATTCCGGAGCCGAGAGATAAGGCCAGCGTATCCTTGCGGCTGGTTTCCATCACGCAGGTTACGGGCTCTGAAAAGAACCAGGTTCTCAGGGTGCTGTCCTTCAACGCGTAGCGATGGACGAGAAATCGATTGATGTCTGTCCAATAGACGCTTTGCGTGTCCCGCTCCCACAGCACTCCTTCGCCACACGCATCTCCGGTGGCCGCGATACATCTCGGTTCTTCAATCTTCAAAGGCATAGGCATGGTTTGCTGCGCGCCCATAATAGCAGGGTTGCTATGCCCGAACCATCTGCACAGGCCCGCCGTAAACGCTGTTTCATGAGTGGAGACAGCTACAACTACCGGGGCCTACCCCGGGCCAGGAGTAACTGCCAGAATGGGCCATGGTAACCCACCTGGAAGCTTCCCGAACGCAGGAGCACACGGCACTGCAACGCATGGTCGGCCGGGGTAGGTTTCTCTCTCTTCTCGTCCTATCCGGCGTACTGGCGGGCTGCCTCGCGTTTTCCTGGACGACACGCGATGCGATGGCCCACCTGCCCTTCCTCAAGGGTCAAAAGACACAGCATGATCCGGGAGCATCCAGCCAGAGCACCCTGGTCGACTTGCATCCCTGGCAAATTGCGCAAGCTCTCTCCCCCCTTGCTGTCAGCAAGGAGGAGGAGGAGTTTGCCCACGAGGCCGAACGCCTGGCTGATCACGAGGTGAATCAGGCCTTTGCCGCAGCGTTGCGGCAAGCCGGAGCCCAGCATTTAACGCCGACCGGCGAGGCCCTCGAGCTTTCCCAAAAGGTGGCCCAGCTGCAGGAGACGGCCAAAGAAGATCAGGCGCAGGTGCGGAGCTTGACTCCGGCGCCCGGAAGCGCCACAAGCACTGGTAGCGAAGACGACCTGAAAATCGCCCAGGCACAGCTGGACCTCGATCAGGATGAGCTGAAGGATGCCCAGCAAGACCTGGCCCGAGCATCGGGCGACGAGCGCACACAGATCCAGCAGGAGCTGGCCGCGCACGAGGCAGCCGTTAGTAAGACGAACGCCCAGTCCGGCACTAACAGCCAAATGGCTGTTCTCTCCACCCGTCAATATGGCACGCTGGCCGGGCGTATCGAGGCATGGAGCAGTCAACGCAGCCGGTATGAATTGATCCAGCAGGCCATGCAACAGGCGAAAGCCGATGCAGCCAGTCTGACCCTGCAGCACAATGCCCTCGAAGCGCGGGCCAATGCCAGCTCGGCCGCCGCGGCCGCCAGTCTATCGCAGCCCAAGGGCGCGAGTGCTCAGCCCCAGGCAAACCAGCTCGCCATCTTGCAGCAGAGAAGGGAACAGCGCCAGCTTCTCACCATCTACGACGACCGCATCCAAACCCAGCAGCAACTCGCAGGAGTGTACAGCAAGTGGGCGGGCCAGGTAATGCTGCAGCATCGCATCTTGACCCACCTGACCCTGCGGTCACTGGCCACGGTGGCGTTCATCCTGATCTGCGCCATTCTTCTTGAAGCGGTAGGAACCAATCTGCTGGAGCGTCGCAAGCTTGATCGGCGGCGCATGCAAACGTTGCGCACCATCCTGCGCCTGAGTGTGCAGCTAGTCGGCCTCGTGTGTGTCTTATTGGTCACGTTCGGGGTGCCCAGTCAGATCTCCACCATCCTCGGTCTTGCCACCGCCGGGCTCACCGTCGCTCTGCAAAGTTTCATCCTCGCCTTCTTCGGCTGGTTCATTCTGATGGGCAAGAACGGAATCCGCGTCGGTGACTGGGTCCAGATCAATGGAGTGGCAGGCGAGGTGGTCGAGATCAACCTTTTCCGCACCACCATCCTGGAAAACAGCGACTGGGCTGAGAAAGGACATCCGACGGGACGCCGCGCAACCTTCATCAACAACTTTGCCATCACCGGGCAGTTTTTCAACTTTTCGACGGTTGGCCAATGGATGTGGGATGAGATGTCGATCAGCATTCCTGCGTCGGCAGAAACCTACGCCAAGGTGGCGCTCATTAACCAGGCCGTCCTGGAAGAGACACAGCAGGATGCCAGGCTTGCCGAAGAGGAGTGGAGACGCGTCCCGCGCAAGAATGGCTTAAGTCATGCCAGCGCGAGCGCATCGGTGAATTTGCGTCCTGCGGGCGCAGGAGTCGACCTCCTGGTGCGTTATGTTACCCGCGCAGCAGACCGCCTCGAGGTGCGCAACCGGTTGTATGAGCGCGTAATCGACGTGCTCCACAAGCCCGAGGTAAAAATTTCTACATCCCAGCCGACGAAGTTAACGGCTGCGGTGTTGGCGGCAAACGACGCATCGGAACACGATGCGAAAGACAAGCGCGCCAGCATGTATACCTAGAGCATTTTCACTTCTACTCTGCACAGGCAAGTTCAGCGAAGTGCGGCTTTTCTTCCACCCCAGCAAGCTAGCTTGCTGGGGACCCCGGTCTTGAGGAAAAGCCGCGTCGGAAGCCGCTGCTCTGTGTACACCAGAAGTGAAAATGCTGTAGGCCGCCGGGAGATTTGTCCGGGGCACGGAAAAATCTCCGGCTCGGTGTCCCCGCCAAGACCACAAACCTCGTATCCTCGCTTGTGCATCTCAATGAACGATAGTTGAGATCTGAAACGAGGAAACAGTATGGCGAAGAATCGTGGCGTAATATTCGAGGGTCCGGGCAAAGTAGAAATCCACAACATCGATTATCCAACTTTCAAGGATCCCCACGGGAAGCCGATCGAACACGGCGTCATCCTGAAGGTCGTGTCCACCAACATCTGCGGATCGGACCAGCACATGGTCAGGGGGCGCACCACCGCTCCCAAAGGTTTGGTGCTTGGGCACGAGATTCTGGGAGAGGTGATCGAGAAGGGTAAGGATGTTCTCTACGTCGACATTGGAGACTTGGTTTCGGTGCCATTCAACGTAGCCTGCGGACGCTGCCGCGCTTGCCGTGAACGCAATACCGGCGTTTGCCTGAACGTGAATAGTCAACAGCCTGGTGGCGCGTACGGCTACGTTGACATGGGTGGCTGGGTAGGTGGCCAGGCAGACTACGTGTTGGTGCCGTTTGCCGACTTCAACCTGCTCAAGTTTCCTGACAAGGACCAAGCCATGGAGAAGATTCGCGATCTCACCATGCTGTCCGACATCCTGCCCACAGGATTTCACGGGGCAACAACGGCCGGCGTCGGTGTTGGTTCGACCGTGTATGTCGCGGGGGCGGGTCCGGTTGGCATGGCGGCTGCGGCATCCGCATATATTCTTGGTGCGGCAGTGGTCATCGTTGGCGACCGAAACAAGCAACGCCTGGCGCACGCCAAGAAGATGGGCTACGAGACCGTTGACATCTCACAGAGCGAAAGCTTGGCTGACCAGATCGCGGCCATTGTTGGCGAGCCGTCAGTGGATGCCGGTATCGATGCCGTTGGTTTTGAGGCCAGCGGTCACGGATCAGTCGACGAACCCGCCCCGGCAAGCGTCTTGAACTCGCTCATGGAAGTCGTGTTTGTTGGCGGCGGCCTGGGCATTCCCGGACTGTATGTAGTACAAGATCCCGGTGCGCCGAATGACGATTCCAAGCACGGCATCCTGAAGGTGCGGTTTGGTAAAGGCTGGTCGAAGTCGCTGCACTTCCACACCGGGCAGGCGCCCGTGCTGCGATACAACCGGCAGCTGATGCAGGCAATCCTCCATGATCGGTTGCCCATCGCGAAGATCGTGAACGCAACCATCATCTCGCTCGAAGATGCGCCCAAAGGCTACCAGGACTTTGACCAGGGCGCAGCCAAGAAGTACGTCATCGATCCCCACGGCATGCTGGGCAAGAAAGCGGCTTGATGCCACAGCGTACGAAGAACGGGGGCGCACGGCGCTCCCGTTCTTTTCTGTAAGTTATCGCCGCGTGGAATTTAAGCGACCGCGATCAGCACTCCGCAGTGCGGACGATGGAGCTGGTCTTTCAAGGCGTGGGGGGCAAAGCAAACGTGAAGCTGGATCGTTGACTATTTCGCTGTCCAACCGCCATCGATGATCAGGTCGCTGCCGGTCATGAAGCCTGCGAGGTCCGAGCAGAGATAGCAGGCCAGGGCCCCGATCTCTTCCACCTTGCCCCATCGTCCCACCGGCATGTTGGCCAGGAAGGTCGCATTTATCTCCGGATTGTTAAAGAGAACCGCGTTCATATCGGTTGCAAACGGGCCCGGGCTGATGGTGTTGACGGTAATGCCTTCGCCAGCCAACTCCAGCGCCAGGGCTCGTGTGAGCCCGAGCAAGGCTGCTTTGGCGGAGGAATAGGGTGTGCGGCCCGGCAGCGAGATGTGACCCATGATGGAAGCCATATTCAAAACGCGACCGTATCCCGTGCCCTTCATTCCCGGAACGAAGGCGCGGCACATAAGAAAAGTGGAAATCAAACTCGAGTCCACAACGCCGCGAAACTCCTCCAGCGAAAAATCGACCAGGTCCTTGCGGAGATTCGTTCCTGCGTTGTTGACAAGAATTTGCGCATGACCAAAGCGCTCCTGGACGGCTCTCGCCACACCTGCGACGTCCTCTTCTCGCGTCACGTCGCCAACAAAAAGGGCCGCCGTCCCACCCCGCTCCGTGATCGCGTCGCGTACCGCCTCCAGCCGCTTAACATCGCGCGCCACCAGTGCGACTTGGGCTCCCGCCTCCGATAGCGCCTTGGCCATCGCCTCGCCGAGTCCGCGACTCGCTCCGGTGACCACCGCCGTCCTGCCAGAAAGATCGATTTTCATCGCCACAGTCAAGATCATACCTCTCGCCCTGCATGGGCCCTTGCTGGTACCCTGACCGGGCGGATTTATCGCTGCCAACCGAGGGCCTGGATGAGGGCGAGCCGAACACGGTACAGCATCGTTGCGCTGGCAATCACGCTGGCCATCCTCTCCTACGTGCAGCGGGTTGCTATCTCGCAAGCGGCTGGGCCCATCTCTCACGATCTCCACCTCAATAAGGCACAAATGGGCTTGGTCTTCGGCGCCTTTGGCCTTTCTTACGCCTTGTTCGAGATTCCCATTGGCCTGCTGGGCGATAAGATCGGAGTGCGGCGGGTCTTGCTCCAGATCGTCCTGGGCTGGTCAGTGTTTACAGCTCTGACTGGAGCAGCCTGGAATGTCGTCTCTCTCTGGGTCATCCGCTTCCTTTTCGGAGCCGGCGAGGCAGGTTGCTTCCCCATCCTCACCCGCATGCTTAGCATGTGGCTGCCGGCGCGGGAACGCGTCACTGCCCAGGGTCTGCTCTGGGCATTCGCGCGCTGGGGAGGCGCTTTCACTCCGCCCCTGGTTCTGGCCGCGATCGGGCTGATCGGCTGGAGATATTCATTCGTTGCCTTCGCCGGCCTGGGCCTCGTGTGGTGTGCCGTCTTCTGGTTCTGGTTCAAGGACAATCCCCGGCAGCATACATCCGTGAATGATGCCGAAAGGGAACTGCTTGAAACCTCGCGCGTCCTGATGACCCACCATGCCGGGCAGAAGAAATGGTTATCTTTGCTGCTTACGCCCGAAGTAGTGATTCTTTGCCTGCAGTACTTTTGCGTTTCTTTTACCTGGTACTTCTACATCACCTGGCTACCGACGTATCTGCGCGAGGGGCGAGGCCAGACGGCAGGGCACGCGGCAGCTTTGTCCGTGCTGCCCCTGCTTTTTGGCGGCTTCGGCGCCGTGCTCACCGGTCTCGCTCCGCCGCGTTTGCCGCGCCGCCGAATCGCCTTTTTCGGCCTTCTCAGTACTTCGCTTCTGTTGTTCATCTTTCTCCACACGCAGACAGTGTTAATCGCCATGTTGTGTATGGGTGCGGCCAGCTTGTGTAGCGACCTCACCATGCCGATCTCTTGGGATGCTTGCGTTGAAATCGGCGGCTCCTACACCGCGACTGTAGCGGCGACGATGAACATGCTGGGCAATTTGGCCGGCTTTGTAATGCCGGTGGTTGGCGGATTGATCCTGCAGAAGACCGCGGGGAACTGGACAGCCTTGATCCACCTGATGATCGGTTCCGATGTGATTGCAGCCCTATGCTGGCTTTACCTCAATCCTGAGCGGGCCGGCCGGCAGCGGGAACGGGAGCGGGGACTAGAGAGACTGAATGCCCAGCTCAACGTAGAAGAGGCATCGTTTTGAACCAGAGACCAAACCTGGCTATCACGTGTAGCGTGCTTGGGCTCCTGTTGCTGCTGCCCTTTCTCAGCTTCGCACTCTCCGACCCCGCAGCAGCCGGAAACTGGCCCATGCCCGGCCGTGATCCTGGGGGCACTCGCTACTCCACACTGACGCAAATTACTCCGGCCAATGTCGGCCAGCTGAAGGTGGCGTGGGTCTATCACATGAAGCCGCCGGGCAGCAGTACGGCCTTTCACCCGTCGGAAGACCAGCCGTTGGTGATTGGTTCCACCATGTACGTGGTCACCCCCTACAGCCGGGTCGTCGCGCTGGATTCGGCTACCGGCCGCGAACAATGGATGTTTCAAATCCCTGATGGCGATCAGGCTTCCATTCGTGGCGCAGCCTACTGGCCAGGAGGAGAAGGTGCCGGGCCGGCCATCATCTTCGGCACTCGCCGCGGCCGGATGTATTCCATCAGCGCCGCGACCGGCCAGCTCAACCAGGAGTTTGGCGATCATGGCGTGGTTGACCTCAAGACGCCGGAAGTGATGACGACCGGCAAGGATAAAAGCTATATCCTGCCCACCCCGCCCACCATCTACAAGAACCTGGTGATCACCGGCTCGGGCCCGGGTGAAGGGCCGGGTGGCCTGAACGGCGGCCCAGGTCCCGCCGGCGATACCCGCGCCTGGGATGCGCGTAGCGGCAAGCTGGTATGGACCTTTCACTCCGTGCCGCGCCCGGGCGAAGTGGGCCACGAGACTTGGGCCGGCGACAGCTGGAAAGACCGTTCGGGAGTGAACGTATGGGGCTACATGACCGTCGACGTTGCGCGCGGCATTCTTTATATGCCGTTCGGAGCTCCTAACAACGACCGCGTCGGCGTCGACCGTCCGGGCAATAACCTGTTCGCCAACTCTCTGGTCGCGGTCAACGCAGACACCGGCAAACTGTTGTGGTACTTCCAGGTGGTTCACCACGACATCTGGGATCTCGACCTGGAAACGCCACCAATACTGTTCGACGTAAAACATGAGGGCAAGACCATTCCGGCGGTGGCTACCGTTAACAAGAATGCCCTGATGTTCATTTTCAATCGCGTCACGGGCAAGCCCATCTACGGTACCGAGGAGCGGCCCGTTCCTCAGAGCAACGTTCCCGGGGAGCATACCTCACCCACCCAACCTTTCCCCGTCGTGACTGAGCCGCTTTCGCAGAACACGCTTAGCCGTGACAATTTGTACCAGGACACGCCTGAGCACAAGGTCTGGTGCGAGCAGTATGTCGACGGCAACAACATGCTGCTCGGTGAAGTGCCGTACACGCCCACTGCACTCGACCGCTACACGGTTTCATTGCCGGGCACCCAGGGCGGGGTCAATTACTACGGCGGCGCCTTCGATCCCAGGTTGGGATTGTTTGTCGTCAATGTGAACAACCTCGGCCAACCGATGCGCATAGTACGTAACCCAGACGGTAGCTATTCCAATTCCGGGCCGCTCGCCGGTGTTGTTCGCTTCTGGAATCCCAGCGATCACTTGCCCTGCACTCCCACGCCGTGGGGTCAGTTAGTCGCTGTCAATGTGAATACGGGCAAGATAGCCTGGCGATCGACGCTGGGTGTAACCGACAGTCTGCCGACCGGCAAGCAGAATACGGGCCGGCCTGGTCTGGGTGGGGCCATCGTCACTGCCAGCGGCTTGACCTTCGTCGGCGCCACCGACGATGCTCGCTTCCGCGCTTTCGACACCAAGACCGGTAAGGAGCTTTGGACGGTCAAACTTCCCGCCTCGGCCGAGTCCACGCCCATCACCTACGCGGACGCGAAGGGCCGGCAGTATGTCGCCGTAGTGGCTACCGGCGGTTTGGGCATCGGAGCCGCGCTGGCCGGCGACTCTCTGGTGGTCTTCAGCCTATCGGGTGAGAGCACCAGCACGTTGACCGAGTCGCTATCCAAGTCGCAAACCACCGCGCCTGCAGTGAACGCAGCTGCTTCTGCGCCTTCCACACAAACTCAATTGCCGCCAGGACCGGAGCATGACCTTACCGTGAGAGTTTGTTCCAGTTGTCACGCAGCAGATGTAGTGGCCAGCCAGCACCTGAGTGCGCAGGAATGGAACAGCCTGGTGCAATCGATGGCGGCGCGCGGAGCCGTGGCCACCGACGACGAGTTCGATGAGATCACTGACTACTTAGCCCGGTCGTTCCCGCGCGTCGCACAGCCTCCGCAATAAATCAAATCTTTTCCCTTGACCGTGCCCGCGCCTGCGGCCTCTTGCGGGCCCTTTTGCTTTGCGCTCACAGGCCGCTGTTTTTTGGAAGTCCTTTAACGGCCATGGTCACTTGATGGTAAACAAATGTTAAAAATACCTAATGAAAGCAGGGTATCAAAAAAATACCTTGACAGTGATATTGTGGCGAAGATAGATTGGTGACGGGCACCCTTAACTTAGGAGATCATTCATATGCGTAAAGTATTAGTGGCCATACTCTCTCTGTCCTCTCTTGCACTTCACGCCCAGGCAAACTCGCCTGCCCAAACCCAGCCGCAAGTTAAGCGTATTTCGACCGGAGTAATCGCTCCCAAGTTGATTTATAAAGTTGATGTCGTAGCCGATTCAACCGGAACGGCTCGCCTGATCAGCGATGACACCAAAGTTGTTGTGGGAATGATTGTAGATAAGACCGGCAAACCATCTGACCTCAAGATCATCAAGTCGGCTGGTGCGGGAGTGGACGCCAGCGTCCTCGCCGCCGTGAGCCAGTACCGCTTCACGCCTGGCACGGTAAGCAACCAGCCCATTGCGACCCCTCTCAACCTGGAAGTGGTGATCTCGACCTCGTATCGGTAAATCGCTTCATCGAGGCCAACGTCAAACACAACGGGCGGATCTAAACAAACTCCGCCCGTTTGCTTTTTGTTCCACCCGCAATTGTTGCCGGCCTTATAGCCCAGCCCAACATCTTGCCAGCCCGCCCCGGTGTGCCGTGGGACCGCAGCGCGGCTTTTTCCCGTCTCCAATCACCAAACCCCCAATCTGCTGAACCAACTCCAACTTTGCCGCGCTGCGCCCCGGTACCCCCTGCTCAAGCGGAATGCTATGATCCGGTTGCTGAGCCAAGTTTCCTATGGGTGTGCACGACCGTCTCCTACGGTATACATCTATAAGAAATCCCGTCTGATTGCGGGCGCGTCGTAAATGAAACGATCTCTTCGAAAATTGGCGACCATGCTCATGGCGTTCCTGGGAGGAGCAATTGCTTGCGCCCAAAGAGCGCCGCTCTCTCCGCAGCAGCCCTGGCAAGGGACGACGACTCTGCCGGCGCCCCCGCCGCGATCTGCCCCAGCTTTCGCTCCTGATCCAAGCAAGATTTATACCCTGCCCGAACTGGTCAACCTCGCCGAGCAGAACAACCCGGATACCCGGGTGGCGTGGGAGAACGCCAAGGCGCGCGCCGCCGACTTGGGAATCAGCAAAGCAAGTCTCTACCCAACTGTGGCCGCGCTGGTAATTGCGCAGAGCGCGCGCGAGAACCTCTTCTTTGCGCCCAACTATTACCGCCAGACGGTAGACACATTTTCTCCTGCGTTAGAGGTGGACTACATCATCTTCGACTTCGGCAGGCGCGTGCAGGAGATCGCCGCCAGCCGGGCCAATCTGCTGGCCGCCAACTTCCTTTTCAACGACACCCACCGCAAGGTTATCTTCCAGGTGATGGCGGCGTATTATCACGTGCTCGACACCAAAGGGCAGGAGGATGTGGCGGAAGCCAACCTGAAGAATGCGCAGACCGACCAGGAGGCTGCAGAAGCACGTCTCCAGCTCGGCCTGGCGACGCTGCCCGACGTGCTCGAGGCCCGCAGTGCTGCTGCGCAGGCGGACTACGATTTACAAGCGGCGATCGGGGCATCGGAGATCGCGCACGGCGATCTCGCCACGGCTCTTGGCATTTCGCCCGTCAACCCGTTGCAGGTGGAGAGTATCCAGTCGTTAACCATTCCCCAGGACCTGACGGTCACGGTTGAGGCATCCATCGACAAGGCACTTGCCCAACGGCCCGATCTTATGCAGCGGGTCGCGGAGCTGCGCGCTGCCCACGCAGAAGTGAAGGAAGCGAAAACGGCATACCTGCCAACCTTGAGCATTCATGGCACAGCAGGTCTGGCCAAGAACTACTCCGAACAGTATCAGTATCCGGGTGCTTATTCCGCCAATCAGGAGTTCTGGAATGCGCGCCTTAGTCTGACCTGGACACTCTTTGACGGATTCGCACGCGAACAGCGGCTCGCCCGCGCAAAGGCTGAGCAGAAGCAGGCTGCCGCTGACGTTGATGCGATACGCGATCAGGTGGAGAACGAAGTCTGGTCGGCGTACTCCACCGCGCGTACTGCGCTCCGTCAACAGAAGGCGGCCGCCGCCTTGCTGGAGGCCGCGTCCTCATCCTACAACGCAGCGCTGCAGTCCTACACCTACGGAGTGCGCAGCCAGATCGATGTGGTTTCAGCCCAGCGCGCTCTTGCTGCCGCGCGCACCGCCGATGTGACTGCCCGCACGCAACTGCTGACTGGGGTGGCTGCGTTGGCGTTTCAGACGGGCGACCTGCTGCACACGAAAGGGCCGTGAACCTATGCCGCCAAATATCGCCGTAAGATGGATGGAAAAATTGCCGGGAAATTCGCCATCGCCGCTTGGCCGAGGCATAAGGCTGGCCGCTGTTGTCGGAGCATCGTTGGCTCCTGCACTGTTGGCCGCCGGATGTTCGCGCGCTCCCTCGTTCAATATCCTGGGATCGTTTTTCCCCGCATGGATCGTCTGCGGTGTGATTGGCATCGTGCTCACCGTTGGCGTCCGCTTGTTTTTTGTGCGCATCAAGCTCGAGGATGAGCTGCTGTTCCCGCTCATCCTGGTATATCCCTGCTTGACTGCGCTTTTTACCTTCACCCTCTGGCTTGTGTTCTACAGTTAATCCGGAAGGAGATGCGATGCCCGAAAACGACACAGATGCGCAGCGCCGGCGTCTCGGCAGGATTGTCAGCATTTCCATCATCGTCGCCGCCGTGATTACCGGTGCATTGGTGATAAGCCGCACCAACAACTACCCGCGCACGGATGATGCCGAGGTATTTGCCAACTTCATCGGCATTGCTCCCCAGGTGGACGGGCCCATCACCGAGCTTGCGGTGCAGGACAACCAATTTCGCAAACAGGGAGAGCTGCTGTTTCAAATAGACCCGCGGCCATACGAATACACCTTGGAAAAGGCAAGGTCCGATCTGAACACGCTGGAGGGTCAGATTGTTGACCAGCGAAGGACGATCGCCTCCCAGGTGAGTGCTGTAGGTGCTGCCCGCGCCAATACCGATAGTGCTGCCGCGAACGTCGATCGCGCCGCAGCCGCGGTGAATGAGGCCAAGGCAAATGTGGCGGCTGCGCAGGCGGCCCTGGACAGCGCCAATGCCGAACTGGCCTACCAGACTAATAACTTTCATCGCATTGAGCCACTGCTGGCCAGGCAATTCGTCACCGTAGACCAGGTGGACCAGGTAAGAACCGCAGTGACCGCAAGGCAACAGGCAGTGCAGCAACTCCGTTCGCAGCTGCTTTTAGCCCAGGCGCAAGTGGTATCCGCGCAAGCCCAATACCAGCAGACAAAGGCCGCGATGGAGCAAAGCCACGCGCAATTCGACCAGTCGCAGCACAGTGTTCTTACGCTGGATCCGCTCACCGCACAACGTGAAGGTCGAGCTTCGGCCATTCGAACGGCGGAGTACAACCTGAATAACTGCAGAGTCTATGCGCCCTTTGATGCACGCGTGACCAACATGACTATCTCCCAAGGCGCCTACGCCCACACCGGCCAGCAGGTTTTTACGCTGATAGATACGCGCGTCTGGTGGGCAGTTGCGAACTTCCGTGAAACCCAGTTGCACCACATCCACCCCGGGATGCACGCCGACGTTTATGTGCTCTCCAGGCCGAATCTGAGATATGACGGTGTGGTCGACAGCGTCGGCTTTGGAGTGCGTCCTGACAGTACGCTGGTGGGGGCCTTTGTCCCCACCGGACTGCCGGATGTGCAACGCTCATTAAACTGGGTCCATCTGGCCACGCGCTTCCCCGTGCGTGTCCGCATCGTCGCTCCAGAGACCGAGCCTTTCCGCCTGAGCGAGTCTGCCGTCGTGGTCATTCGCGGGGATCAGAAATAGCCATGGCGGCCCAAGGCAAAGCGCTGCCGGTCGTCTTACAGCCAAACGCCATCGATGAGGCGGGGAAATGGTTTTGGAATTTCCTCAAGAATGAGCTCGCGCCTTATCCGGGGAGGGCTTGGGTCGTAGGCCGCGTCACCATCGCCGCGACCCTCGTGATGATCCTGGTCATGACGTTCCAGATTCCCAACGGCTTTCTGGGCGCAATTTTTACCCTATTCTTGAGCCGGGAAAACCCCACGGCCACTCTCGTTGCCGGGGTGCGGACGATTGCAGCTTTCCTGTTGGCCACCGCCTATACCTTGATCGGCGCCGCAATGTTCGTCTCTGAACCGCTGACCCACTTTCTGGGGGTTGGCGTCAGCCTATTCGTGTCCTTTTTCCTGATAAGCATCACTAACGATTACGGAACGGCGGTGGCCTTTGGCTTCACCATTGCCGGCGCCATTCCGCTTTGGGATCGAGCCACGCTCAACGTAAACGACCGGGTCGAGGGCACACTATGGTTGGCGGGTGTGGTCGCCATGGGCGTTGTGGTGACGATCGTCGTTGAGTACGTTTTCCGCAGGGTTCATCCCGCCACTGACCTCACCGAAGGAATCGAGGTCCGCCTGCAGACGGTGGTGAGTGTCTTACGCTCCGCGGCGGCGGACCGGCCTCTCGATAGTGTGTCGGAGAAACGGCTTTCGCTTTATGCAAGCGTCGGTGTGTCGAGGCTGCGAAGGCTCATCCTTCGATCGCGATACAGCCCGCAATTCAAGGCGCAGTTGGGCACGGCAATTGCACTGCTGGGACAATTGCTAGACATCACCGCCAATCTCCAGCTCGCTCTCACGGAGCGCGCAAAGCCGATGGAAGCCCTCGGGTCGCGCATCAACGCGGCCGACAACGCACGCTGCCAGCGCCTGGCAGACGAGATTGAGGTACTCGGCAAAGATCTGGTGCTGCGGCGACCCCCCGCAAAGATCCGGCGGCCTTCGCAGGAGGAACCGTCAAAGCTGCCCTTTTTGTCGACGATGGAGAGGATCGTTGCTCTTATTCCGGAAGCATTTTCGGGGTCTACCACTACGGGGGAATTCGTTCCAGCGCCGTTGGCCGAAGAGGAACCGCCGCACTTTTTCGCTTCCGATGCATTTTCCAATCCCGCCCACGTGCGATTTGCTTTGCGCGGCACGCTCGCGTCCATGGCCGGTTACTGCCTATACACGGCGGTCGACTGGCCGGGCCTGAGTACTTCGATAGCCACTTGTATCATCACCGCCCTTTCCACCATCGGCTCATCGCGGCAGAAGCAATTCCTGCGCCTCGGCGGGGCCATCATCGGCGGTTTTATCTTTGGCATGGGAGCGCAGGTTTTTGTACTGCCATACCTCGACTCAATCGCGGGTTTCACACTCTTGTTTATGTTCGTCACCGCGATCTCCTCCTGGATTGCGACCGCTTCTCCCAGGGTTTCCTATCTTGGCGTGCAGCTCGCCCTGGCCTTTTACCTGGTTAATCTACAGGAGTTCACCATCCAGACTTCGCTCGCCATTGCCCGCGACCGTGTCGTCGGGGTGTTGCTTGGCTTGATGTCGATGTGGCTCATCTACGATCGCTTGTGGGTGAAGAATGCCCTGGATGAAATGCAGACGGTCTTTGCGCACAATCTCGAGATGTTCGCGGAGTTAGCCGAGCAGCTGCTGGAGAAGGACCAGGTAAAAGCAATCAAACGGATTCGCAAGCTACGCGATCAGCTCAACGCGGGCTTTGCGGCAGTGACGGCCCAAGCCGACGCGGTCCTGTTCGAGTTTGGCCCCTCGCGTCAGCGAGGGTTGCGGATCCGCGAGGACTTCCGGCGATGGCAACCTACCATCCGCACATTGTTGCAGGTGCAGGTCACTTCTGCGCAATACCTCGTGAACAAACCGCTCAGCAAGTTACCCGAGCCCATCGCCCAGGCTGGCGTCGCATTCGAAAAGGACATTGCCCAAGTGATGCACGCCATGGCGAGTGAGGTGAGCGGGAAGCCGGTCGATGCGGTGCCAGACATCCGCATATCATTCGCGCGAATGCAAGAGGCAGTTCGAGAGTACTACCAGGAGAAGGACCTTCCGGTCAACGCGCAGGCATCCGATGTGTTGGGTCTGGCTGAGAGTCTCGCAACGATTCTTGCGCCGCTCTACGAAGACATCCGCGATACCTTCGCCGTCCAGAACCAGGCCATCGGTCCGCATATTCAGCTCCAACACGGGCAGGCTTGATTGGCCTCCGTGGTCGTGGCGTCATGGTTGCGATGGAACGTGCGACTGTAGCTCACGGGGTAGCAGGTGCGTACTGAGCTTCGCCATTGCCGAAGGACCAGTTTTCTTTCGCCACTTCCACCAGGTTGATGAAGATATCTTCTCTGCGCAACTTCAGGCTCTTATGCAAACCGTCGGCCACGGCTTTATAGAAGCGCTGCTTCATCTCCACAGTTCGACCGGTATTCAGCGTGATTTGCACAAAGATGCAGTCGTCCGTTCGATGAATTCCAAGATACTCCCGGTCAAACTGCAAGCCGGCTTGGGGATGCTCGGTGATGATCTGGAAGAGGTCGTCCTTAGGGGCGTTCATCACATCGGTCAACGCGCGGTTGACGATCTGGCCAACCTCTTTGCCGTATTCCGGCGGTTTGCCTTCAGCAAGATCGATGCGAACAAGAGGCATGCTGTCTCCTTTGATAAATACCTTAGTCCTATAGCCTGTCGAAATGAGAGCAGGCTACGAGCGTATGCAACTTTCTGCCGCCGTTGTAAACAGCTGTGAAGGCCTATCTCGAGGAGGCGCTCGCTCCCGCCGGTGTTGGCGTTTCCGTGCGATTCAGCGTGTCGTAAAGCGGTTGCACCGGACTTACCTTCGGGTTCTCTTCTGCGACCGACACCGCGAGAACGCGAATCTTGTCGTTGTCAGGCAAAGTGAGCGTCCGTGTGTTTGGGGCCATCTCGATCGAGTATGCGAAGAGGTAAGAGTATTGATACGGCTGGTTGAGCCCATCGGCTGTGTGATGATGCGAGGCGTACCATGCGAGACCGGCGGGCTTAACATAGCCCGGCTCGAGGCCTACGTAGTCCTCAGGATAGCGAGGCGACGGGACCCGTTGCTCCCGCTGTGGCTCATCGCTGGGGGGCCATGGCGCGTGATGCGCTGAGATAGCCCAATTGCGATCGTCCTGGTTTTTGAAGATGCGGTTATCCCATTGGCCGATGAAGCCGCCCCAATCCTCGATACTTAGATTCGCCGTCTTTGCGCCCACACGGAAGGCCGCCGTCTGATCGCCATCCGCGGACGCCGCCAGAACGTAAACGCGGTCGTAGTGGCCCGGCGGCAGAGGGATGGCTTGTCCTTTGGCAACCACTGCATCGGGTATTCCGGTTTTCGCCGGCCCTAATTGGAATTCGACGCCGTGATAGGCAATTGCAGTGGGCAGCATCTCGGCCGGTATCGCGTTGCCCTTGCCGTCGAAGCCGCCGCCTGGAGTTTTGGTATCGTCGTTGCTGGCTGCGGCGAAGTCATACTTGAGCGCCACTGGCTGCGAATGAATAGCTTCCAATTTCGCCGTTGGCGGACCGAGGCGCAGGGCAAACGTGCGCGGTTGATACGCTGTGAACGACGTGACCAACGCCCCGCCATTCAGGCTCACAGGTCCCTGTTCCTGCGCCTGTTCCTGGGCATTGACTTCACGTGCTGCTGCGATGGGCCCGGCGAACGAGACGCGCACATCTTGCGCCGGATGACCGTCGAGCTCAACCATGCGGAGAATGATTTCGTCATCTGCTTCCGCCTTCTTGAGAGCGAGCACGCGGATTCTGGAGTTGTTGAGCTGAAGCAGGGAAAAGCTCTTGCCAAGCGACCCGGGATGCTCTGTCGTTTGGAAGGCGATGAGCGGATCGCTGAGACGATAAGCCTGCCAATCCGTTTGCGCTTGTTGCCAACTGCCTGAGTGTCCCGCTAAGCCGAATACGAATTCGTGATGGCCCCAGTCCTGGTTTGCCTGGTCGCTGTACCCTTGCGGACGTCCATTGGTGGACGGTTGCATTCCGGGCGAGCGTAGCAGCGTCAATCGGATGGTATGGTCGTTCGGCTTGTCGGAGCCGTTCTTGTATTCGGTTAGGAGGGTCGTTCCGAAGCTGCCGCTGGTATCAGTGAGATCGATCCAGCGATGGGAGGCGACTTCGAATTGGCGCTCTTGCGCGTTGGGCCGTTCAATGGTGCCCACGTCCCAGTTGTAGGTGGCATTTTCATTCGCTGGGCTGAGAGGGAACGCTACCTTAAGATTTGCCGCAAGGGTTTGCCAATCGATGGCGTTGCCGAATTCGACTCGATTGCCTGCATCGCCGGCTGAAAGCCGAATCGTCTGCACGAATTTGGAATTTTCTGTCCGCCGCGTTACTTCCAACGCCACCCGAACGGGACCACGCTCAACCACCCGGACCTGCGCCGGGCCGCTCACGTAGGCGCGGGGCGCCGCCTGCTCCTGATCGAAATCCATATTCCAGGCCGGATATTGTTTGGGCACGTCGGTCGAGATGGCCAGCCGGATAGGCGCGGAAAGCAGTTCCTTGTTCAAGTTTTTGTCGTAGATGCTGGAAACATCTCCATCCTGGTTGAGCTGCACGCGATAGCGCGCATTTTCCAGCGATGATTCCGTCACTTTGACGGTTTCGTTCGCTGCGGCATTCTGCGCCGGCAACACGCGATACACGGTATATCCCACAGACGGCGCCTTGGCCAGGAAAAGTACTTTTCCGTCTTCTAGTTGGGCCGGCACCTCCGTACCATCGGGACCATAGACGCGGACAGCTTTGGGAACAACCCCAGGGAACTCGATCTTGGCCTCGACCACGTCTTCGCGAGCGATGTTGAGCGGGTTATACACCACGATGGGCGTTCCCTTGCCCTGCGTATCCATCCCCGAAGTAATCGACTCGCTGGCGCTGGTCAGCACGCCGGCAAACTGGTTGGCGGCAATATTGTCGTCATTCCAGGAATACTGATAGGCGCGCGGGGTTGCGGTGCCCGCGGCCAGGTCGTGAAAATGTCCAGCGAGTTCGAGCGTCCATGCATCGTTCAACTGTTGCTGGGGGTAAGGCCGCCCGTCCATCCATGCGGCCGCCACCGAGGCTTTTTCCGCGGCGTCGGCCAGCAGCTCATTCTTGAGGATCATCCGCTTGTGGTAGGCCTGAGAAGTCAGCGATCCGGCGGAGTGATTGATCAACTCCAGATCGCCTTTGTACTGCGGCATGCGCGTGGTCATATCGGGCTTGATGTCGTTGAACATCTGATCGGCTGTTGACTCGATCACATGGACCGGACCTTCGCCAACGCGCACTTCGGGCCCCTGCGGTGCAGTGCCCGGCTGATCCTGCTGACCGAATCCGCCGGGAGGAGAAGGCAGTACCGTCTCGCTCTTATCAACGATGGCTTCCAAAAGTTTTACCGTCGATTCCCGGGCGGCGCCGCCAACATCTCCGGTGCCGACATAGTGGTAGTCGGCGAAGACGCCGGTGACTTTGCCATCCAGATCGATGCGCTTGACCCAATCCTGTTCCCACTCTCGCGGCCGTTCCCGGGCACGCAGTTGCGCCGGCGTGAGCCGCGCCTTTTCCTCACTGGTCAATTGGGGCGGTGGCGGCGGTGGCCCGGGATCCTGGCTGAGATCGGTGTAGACGCTGCTGCCATATCCACCAGGGTTCAAGGCCGCAATCACGCTTTTTCCGTCAGGACCAATCCACAGGCCAACGTTGAACGGGATCCCTTCAGGGGTGTGTTCCGGCGAGTCAGGGCCCCCGATTTTCGGCGCCGGCTGCCAGGCCGCACTAAGCTTCTGGGTGGAGAATCCCTTCACGCCGGCGTGCGCGAGGATGCTGGGCAACGACGCGGGGAACCCAAAGCAGTCCGGCAGCATGAACTCGGTGCTCGCCTTGCCAAAATCCTTGCGGTAGTAGTCGTTGCCGTAGAGGATCTGGCGAAAGATCCCTTCAGCGCTGGGGAGATTTACATCGCCTTCCTCAACCGACGAGCCGGCAGGGAACCAGCGGCCTGCAGCGACGTATTGCGTCAGCCTGGCGTAATCGTCGGGGAAGTACTCCTTCATCAGGCGGTAACGGTTCGAGCCAGTCCAGTTGAAGACGTAGTGGGGATACTTGTCGATGTAGTCGAAATTCACCCGCATCGTCTTCAGCAGATATTCGCTGATGGCCTGCGGCATTTCCCAGCGCCATTGGGTGTCGAGGTGAGCGTATGACATGACATATAGGGTTGGGTCTTTGGTGATATCCGGGGCCCTCATGGTTTGGCCTTCGAGCGAGGGCAGCAACGGGTAGGCGGCGAGAACGGGCAAAAGGCATCCAGTCATGGTTTTCAACCGAACGGACCCTATCATGGTTAGGAGTAGAGTGCGATAGCGCGTAGCCCCGATCCGTTTGCCCAATTCAGTTATGGTTTGTAACATTTGACGCCCCCCCGGTTTTGGCCAACACGGCCTTCCGCAGCCCGGAAATGAGACGTAACCGGACTCGACGATTTTAAAAAGTTGTTGCGTGGGGCGAACTCACTTGTCTTAGCGCCTCACGCTTTACTGGCCGGCCAGCGCACGACTTCCACAAAAGAAACTCCCGTACAGGGCTGCCTGTACGGGAGGTCCTGCGTTCGCCATGTAGCTAGAACTGATAACGCAACCCGACTTGCAGAGTTCGTGGATTGCTGGTGGTCTTGGCTGTCACTTCCCCGAACTGGGCTGAAGTGGGAGTATAGTTCGGCGAAGCCCAGTTGGGATGATTGGGGAAGTTATAAGCCTCGGCACGGAACTCGAACCCATTTTCCCGGAAGACGGGGAATGCCTTGATCATCGCGATATTCCAGTTCACCAGGCCAGGCGCGTAAATATTGTCGCGAATGCCGTGCTGAAGATTAAACGTCCCGGCAGGGGGCGGAGTAAAAAGAGGAGTTCCGCCGCCCGTGGTGGTTGCAAACCACTTAGGGCTGCTAGAAGTACCAGTAGGGCCGGCAAATTTGCCCAGGTGCGTCACCCCTCCGTTTTGCACCCAGAACTGGCCCACGGATCCCGATGGAATACTGGGCGGTTCGCAGTTGAAGCTGCCAGTCTCTCCGACTCCGGCGTAGTCTTGGGCGACCCCGACAGAGCAGGGAAAGCCGGTTTGCATTTGAGTGTTGCCGCTGATCTGCCATCCACCCGCCACCTTGCCTACCAGGGTGTGCTGTCCCTTGAAGAAAGGCAGCACATACAGGTAATTCACGATGAAAACCTGGCGCACATCGAACTCCGAAGGCCCCCAAAGATTCGATGTGTTGTAGGTGTCGGGAACGATCGTGTGGTAATTGGAACCGTTGTCCATGTCCTTAGACCAGGTGTAGGCAGCACCGAACAGCGAACCGTCGCTGAAGTTCCAATTCCATCCTAGTTGTAACGAGTGGTAAAACTCGCTGACACCGCTTTGCGCTTGCTGAATGAAGGCGAAACCCTTATATGGCCGGTAATAGTTAATGAATTTAGAAGTCGGGTCGTTGGTGAGAGAACCGGCCGGCGCCTGGTTGATGTCGAACACATCCCAGTTATGCAGGCCGCGGGCTCCCACATAAGCAATGTTCAATGACGAGTGCCTCCCTGGAAGCTGCTGCTGGAGGGTCACGTTCCAGTTCCACCTGGTTGGAGGCTTCAGGTGGGCGTTCATCGTAGTGATCTGGATGGGGGCTTCTTCAACAGAGTTGAGCGCAGCGCCCGGATTGTCGACCGACACATTGGCGACTGATACCGTCGGTTGAAATGGAGAGTTGCCGCCAGGGAAGATGTTGTCGATGATCCCCTTATACTCTACGAACCTGCCGCCCCCCGCGCGGATCACAGTATTTGGGTACAGCTGATAAGCGATCCCGAGACGCGGCAGAACATCGGTGGTTGTGTGCACGTAGCTTTTCGGCAGGTTTGGGTCAAACAACCCGTTGCAGGGTTGGCCGGCGCATGCATTATTTGCCGGATTCGCAGCCGGCACGCGATTGCCCGCAAGGGCAGAGCTTGGAAATTTGCTTCTCCCGGGGATTACGATGCCGTTGTAGGGGTTGCCGGTGCCTACGATTACGTTTCCTGTTTTCGGATCCACTTGCGGAGCACTTGACGGGCTGAATGAAGCAGGGTCGAAGTAGACCGCATTGCCCCACTGAGCGCTGTAAGGAATGACCGTTGTGATGCGAAGACCATAATCCAGATTTAGTTTGTGCGTGAGCTGCCAGTTATCCTGGATGAACTCCTCAAACAGCGTTCCACGCCATTCAGTGAATGCCTTTGGCCCAATCTCGGTATAGCTGTCTGCCAGGCCGAGTGCCAGGTTGGCTATGCCGGCGCCAGACGTACCGCCCAGGCCCGTCCGTGGGTCAGAGAAAAAGAACGTGCCGTTCTGGTTGCTGGCCCCCCCGGGCACGGTCGAGACGTTGATCTGATCGTTGTCGTTTTCGCCTGCGTAGGAGTAGAAAAAGCCTCCCTTGACGGTGTGGTTCGACCAAACCTTGGTCAAACTGTCAGACGCCGCATAAATAATCCCGGATGAGTGGGACGGGTACGGCCCACCGGCAATACTGGAGAAAGTGGGCAGGCTGGCGGTGGGGATTTTATTTTCAGAAGCTTTCGCGCCAGGCAGGATGTAGGGAAAATCGATCCCGAAAGATCCCCGATCATAGCCAGCCCCTCCAGGCGCGGCCTGGATGTAGACGTCGTCGATGCTGACGCTGGCGTGAGCCTCGTTGATCATGGTCGGGCTGATCGTCCAGACCCAACCCAGGGCGTTGGTTTGGTTGGGGCGCTCGAAAACGATCGGAACCAGTGGGTTGCTCTGGTTGTAAGGGGAAAGCTCATAGAACGAGTTATCGGAGCGCCGAAACAAGATATGCTGGTTGGCCGTGATCAGAAGGTCGCCGTTGATTTGACCTTGACGCTGATTTTCCGGTTGGGGGAGCGAGCCGGCATAGTTCTGCGTTCCCTGCTGGAACCCGGGAGTCGGCAAAGGATAGGAGTTTAAGATCCCGATGCCGTTTGGACTCAATTGCGCCTGCGGAATGACATTGCCAGTGTAAGGCACGCAGGTTGCGGCGCCATACACCGGGCACGTGCTTGGCACGTAGAGCTGTTTGCCGCCCGCATAATAGGGATTACTGGGACTCAGCAACTCACTGAAGTTGCCCTGGCGCATCAGGGCGGTGGGAACGGTCATGTTCTGCGTGGCCGCAAAGCGGTAGCGGATCCAATCCTCGTTGATGAAGAAGAAGAACTTGTTCCGCAGGCCATCTAAGAACGGCACCTTGGGGGCCCAGACGGGGCCGCCCACTGCGAATCCAAAATTATTGTAAACAAAGGGTGAAGGAAACCGGGTCTGGGCGTTCAAGTTACGCGACCAGGTGTTGGCGTTCATCGCGGAATTGCGCAGGTACTCGTACGCGCTCCCGTGGAAATTCGTGGTTCCGCTCTTGGTCACAATACGGACTTGGGCGCCCGAAGCACCGCCGTACTCCGCCGAGTAGGCGGCTGTAAGCACCTGCATTTCCTGCACCGAGTCGGGCTTCACGCCGGCGATGATCTCTCCGTCATCGCGTGTACGAACCGCCGGAGCGCCATCGATTGTGTACAACGTATCCTGCGTGCGCGCCCCGTTGATATTGAATGAATCTCCACTGTTGAACGAGAAATTGAAGTCGCCCAGGGTTGCTGAACTAACGGAGCCGGGAAGAAGCTGGGTCATATAGATCGGATTGCGGCCGTTGAGCTCCTGCTTTTGAATCTGCTGTCCCGTGATCTCGCTTTGTACCGCTGGGGATTGGGTCTGTAACAGCGCCGCGGTGGCGGTTACTTCGACAGTCTGGGTAGCCGCTCCGAGGCTGAGTTTCGCATCGATCGAGATGGTGCTGTTGGACGCCAGCACATTGTGTGTACTCTCGAACTTCTGAAAGCCGGTGGCCTCAGCGGTCATCGTGTACGCCGTGGGGGCCAAGTTCGGGACCGTGTAATGGCCTGACGAGTCCGTGGAGACGGTGCGGCTTTCGCCGGTTCCCTCATTCTTAATGGTTACTTTTGCACCGGGCACGACCGCCCCGGAGGAGTCCGTCACGAATCCGACGATGGATCCGACGTCATTTTGCGCCAACGCCGTGGCAGAAGAAAATAACCAGAAGACAATCGTTAGCGCGGCAAGAGAATAGGAGATGTGTGCGCGGATGCCACCCCAAAATTTCGCAGCGGGCGACCTGCTGACGATCCACCTTAGTGTGGATACCTTAATCCAACTTGATGTGGATACTTCAGCTGTTGCTGGATGAATAAACTGTGACACGGCGGAAGAGCGCGCACCAATAGCGGGAAGGGTTCCATTCGTTGACATGACCGGCCTCTCAAAAAAACTTCAGTGGGGTAATGTTGGCGCTTCTACAACGCGATTTGGAAGGGGTCTACCCTGTGTTTACACCGAGAGTTTGACCGGATGAGGCGGGCTGATCTCTCTTCTCCCGGAATGTGTAGGCTACCTGGAGAATTCCGTAGATCTTCAATAAATTTCATCAGGAGAATAACTTAGGAACTTTTACTGTTTGTTCTCTTTGGATCTGTTACCCTTCCGTGCGTGGACGCTATGAACCAGAGCGACGTCTCACTACCAGATTTCGAGGCCGCATCCAAAAATGCCGCCTTCAACGCCAATGAGCCAGCCGTCTCGGCATGGAAATCTGTTTTACATCTGGCTAATGAGCCGCGCTGGCAGTTGGCTCAGCGCATCGTCGCCAGCCGGAGCTTTGCCAAGTCGGCTTTACTGTCCCGCTTTCTTCTCTATGTGTGTGAACGCGAAATTACCGGAAAGACCGACGAGATCAGCGAACATCAGATCGGTGTTCACGTCTTTGGCCGGCGCCCGGGCTACCACCCGGGAGAAGACAATATCGTCAGGAACTATGCCCGTCAGCTCCGCCACCGTCTGGACCAATATTTCCTGGAGGAGGGCCGGGAGGAGGAACTCCGCCTCAGTATTCCCCGAGGAAAATACGTTCCGGTATATAGCCGCAATGATTTTCAGGAGCACCCATTGCTGGTGGTAACGGAGCGCGAAACGGATAGCAGCGGCGTTTCGGAAACAGTGGCGCCCGCTGCGCCAGCCGCGGTGTCTGTGCCGGAGGCGCGGCGTCGTCCTTGGCTTGTTCGTGGCTTGGGCGTTTTGCTGTTGCTCGCCTGTCTGGGAATTGCCTGGACGGTCGCCCATCGCGTTTCCGCGTATTCTGCGGATCCGTCGCGTCCCTTGTGGGCGCGGCTATTCGACAAGAGCCACCTAACGCTCATTGTGCCGTCCGACGATGGAATCGTGATGATCCAAAACCTCACCGGTCATCTAGTCCCGCTGTCGGAATACATCAATCGCGACTACCTGTCCCTCAAGAGCCCCTATAACATTGATGAGCAGAACATGAGAGACCTGGACGCGCAACGTTACACCAATGTTACAGATCTGAACGCGGTGATGAGATTTTCGCGTCTGCCCGAGGCAAATACCGGTCAGTTCATGGTGCGGTATTCACGCGAACTCCACATGCAAGACCTCAAAGATGCGAACGTCATTCTTTTGGGATCCAGTTTTTCCAACCCTTGGGCGGAGTTGTTCGAGAAAACGCTCAATTTCGAGTTCGAATATCAGCCCCATCCGAATGCATCGCATATCGTGAACAGGCGTCCTCAGGCAGGAGAGCTCCCGGTTTACGAGAATGACGCAACCGGGCCCTCCCATCGCACCTATGCGCTCATCGGATTTGTTCCCAATCTCAACAACACAGGATCGGTCCTTCTGGTAGAAGGACTGACGATGGCTGGAACCGAGGCAGCAGTGGACACTCTCTTCAACCGGAGCATGATGCGCCCGCTTCTCGATCAGTTCAGGAATGCGGACGGTTCCCTTAACCCGTTCGAGATATTGATTGAGACCCGGAGCTTCGGGTCGGATTCGCCTCAAGCCAGCGTGGTCGCGACCCGGGTCTATAAGAAGCATTCCTGAAGCCGCCCCGAGAAGCGAGCCTCGCCCCCCCGCTACGTCCCATCGCGATTCGTCCGTGTAAGATTCTTGCCAGTCGCCGCA
>Ga0302325_10006896_pt1 | contig 25387 bp, 22 predicted proteins | sample Palsa_T0_2_FD_201948 | JGI IMG/M metagenome (GOLD analysis project Ga0302325, IMG submission 201948) | Peat permafrost microbial communities from Stordalen Mire near Abisko, Sweden - Palsa_T0_2 | ecosystem: Environmental > Terrestrial > Soil > Palsa > Peat permafrost | place: Sweden: Abisko... | reverse complement strand
CCTGAGCGCCGCCCGCGAAGCCCGGGTTGCAGCCCGCCGCGCCCTACGACAGGATCACCCATGAGCCCCCATCAGCGGCCGGGTATTGCACCCGCGAACTGGTGCATTTTGTCAGACGCACCTCGGGTACAGCAACGGGCACGCATCCCGGCACACCACGGGGAACCTCTGTGGACTACTGAATGCTTGCTGACCTGCGCATGCGCTGGACGCGCGTGAACTTGCCAGTATCTGGGGGTCAAGGGGTCGCGGGTTCAAATCCCGCCGTCCCGACTGGTCAGATGGGTATCTCGGATATATGTTCGGGAGCCAATTGGGGAGCCAATGGGTTTCCCGGAGCAGGGTTAAGTTAGCTTGAGGGCCTCCGCCTGTCCCGCGACCTTGGGAGTGATGACGTAGCGGCGGGCTGGCGCCGTTTTTGGTGAGTATGGCTGGGAGGGCAACCCTGCGGGGTTGTCCTTTTTCGTGTGCGACGCCACCGTGATCATGTCCGGGTAGGCGGCGGCCCTCCCGTTCTCTTGGCGGAGGTGCCGGGAGGGCCGCGTTGGGTGCGCGGAGGCACCGATGGTCACGGTAGGCGTTGTTGCGTGCGTGGTCGAGCGGCGGCTGGCGGCAGGAGGGTTGCGTTGTCATCCGGGTCGACTCCGGCTGCCAGGCCTGCTATCTCCGCAACTACTTCGTCGTCGGGCTCATGCAGATCACCGAGGAACAAGCCGGCTCAGGCAGCCAGACCGGCAAAGTCGTCCTCAGCGGCACCGCCCAGAACGTCCACGACGACGATTAACCCTGGCCTCGCTGGCTCAGCTTCCGCGGTGCATGGATGACTCCACCATCACGGCTCCGTGATACTCGCCGGAGTGATCGAGCGCACGCCGTCACTCACACCGGGTGACTGCGTTGGCTCGAGAAGCGGGCCATCAGCGGACCAGTCGCTTCACCACGGCACCATCTGATTGGCAGCGCTTTGCGCTTCCAGGCCCTTAGCAGTTAACTGATCAAGAATTGCGGACCCTCATGAGGCGTAGAAGAACATGATAAGTTCCACGTAGGTAGACGCTTGGCTCCCGGTCCACTCGGGGAGAAAAGCTGCCTGCTCGAAGGCAGGATCTTTCGCGTGCAAGATACTTCCGGCGTCTGAGGCCTCAGACATAGCAGCGCCGATTTCACTTTGTGGTCCCGCGCCAAAGATAACGGCCACACCCACTGCCTTACCCTGGAGCGAAGGATTCTGCGCGACAAGCGTACGCAGCTGTGCGTTTGTCCCATTGATAAGCTGATTGGCGACCGCGCTATCCAGATTACCTGACTGCAGGCTGGGCAGCTGCACGTTTACATATATAGTATAGTAATTATGCTGCAGAACACGCTGTTTGGGGATGCCGGGCGGTGTGGCATGCACCGTCGGGGATGGTGAGGGTTTCGCAGCGACCGTGCTTGTCTGCGTGGGGGCGAAGCTAAGTCCCACGATGAACAGCAGGAGCATCAGGTCCGCGAACAGCCAGCCGGCCAGGAGCGGCAGGCGCAGCGCATCTCTCGATCGGGGCGGCATGATGACTCCTAGTCGACCCAGTCCTCATTGCCGGTCATCCGGGTCCGGTCGACGAGCAGCCGCAATTCGTCAACGAGGCTGCCCAGTTGTTCGAGGCGCGCAGTGAAGGTATCAAATGCCCGCCCTACCTGGGTCGTCGCGTCGCTCACGTCCCTGGCCATCTGAATGTGTGCGGCCGCCTCATGGCCAGCTGCCTCGGTCTGCTCACCGAGTTGACTGACCAGGCTCGCGACCTCCGTGGTCAGCCGCAGACTGGAGGCCGCGAGCGCCCGTTCCAGTTCCTGGAGCTTAGCCAGCAACTCGGACGGCACCGTCAGCGACCGGCCAAGATCACGGAGAGCGGAGGCCGACTCCGACCATTCCCTGATGGCTTTTTCCAAGCGAGAACCCGGGCCAGACTGCAGCGAGTCGTTGATCTGCTTTCCAGTGTCCTGCAATGCATTGGTAAGACGATCGGAATTTTCATAAAATCCTCGCACCATTGACTCGATGTCCGCCCTGGTGAACTCGCTCGTTCCGGACCGGCTGGCCTTAGTCAGCAAAAGCGTGCCCTCCATCAGCAAGTCCGCCAGCTTGGACCGGTCGCTGGAACGGGAATTCGCCGCCTCAATCCGGCCCCGCCAGAAACTACACACGAGCGTACTGGCGATGACGAGCGTGATGATCAGCACCACAATTAGCGCCGACCGGCTGAGCGGCCAGGTTTGGCCGTTAAAACCGCGTTGCCAGCCCAGTAGAAAACTAACCGCGGTCGTATGGTCGCGCTGAGCGGCAACAACGGACCGGTTGTATGCCTCGAGTGCGTATCTGAGCTGCCACCACGTGACGAGCACGGGAACGAAAACAAGTAGGTCACGAAGGACCTCCACGCGGCGGACCCAGCTATCGCTACGGACGGTCGCATCCGGTAGCAGCAGGGCGGGCGGGAATGTCATGACCAGACTGGTTCCCGCAAGTGAAGGGCCCCCGGCTTTGAGGTCTTGGGCCAGCATTTCGAGCGTCGAAGTGGTGCCATCGCGCGCGGGCGGCGGCGCCATTGCCTCAAGTGCGTTCGCCACCGCGCCGAGTCGGGCGTTCACGGAGGATGGTGCGGGGGGACGTAGCGGTGGTCGCTGTGGTCTCGGTGGTCTTGGCGCTCCCGGAATCACCGGCTCGGTCATCGCGGATTCCCCTTCACGACAAAGAGGATGAGCACTACCACGCCCGCGAAGGCCAAGGCTGCCACCAGGACCGATACCTTGGCTGACCAGATAGGCAGCGCCTGCCGGAGTGGCCAGAATGGCTTGCCCTGCCGCCCCGCACTTGGCTGCGGTGATGCCTGTCCGGCGAATTCAGAACCGGAACCGATGGCCCGGACAGAACCGGAAGCCGAAGAATCTTCCGCACGTCCAGCAGGGGGCGCCGCGCCGTCCACGGGCGGGGACTTACCAAGAGGAACTTCACCGGGTGCTCCGGGCTGGACGGGCGGGTCTTGTTTCTCCTCCTCCTCGTCTTGTTTCTCCTCCACCTCGGTGCTGAGCGGGACGAGGCCGTTATCCGCGAACCACATGTTTCCGCCCTCACTCAGCACCCGGCCCCGCAGTGGCGCAGGTACTCTTTCTGCGAGCCCCCACAGTAGAGGGGCGCTCCGCAAACGACTGATGTGCGCCAAGATCCACTTGACCACATTCGGCTGATCCAGGTCCGGGCCGAAGACCAAGTCGATCACGTGCGCAAAGCACCGGCCGGCTGCCCCAGGATCGTTGGGATAGAACCGCTCGACGGCACTGACCAGGAAATCTCGCTCCAATAGCTGATCGCGGCACGCCGCCCGTTCCTGCGGAGTCAGCGGATGGTGGCCGCTGACCGTGGTCAGCAGGCGTTCGCCCAGGGCCGGCCGCTCGGCGGCGCAATCGTCGGCGAGAACGAGGAGGACCGCGGGCGGCAGATTTCTAACCTCCGTGACGATCTCGGTGTCATAAGCTGACGTAACCAAGGTGACGATTCGGTGCGCTGCGCCACCCACGGTTTCGACGCCGAATTCGGCACCGTACCGGGTGAGCTGTTCCAGCAAGGTCGCGGGCCGGACACCCAATTCCACGACGATGCGCTGGTCCGCCAGCTGGCTGCGAACCTGGTCCGGTTCACGGCTGGCGGCGACGTAACGCCACGCCGCCTCGCGCTGGATCGCCTCGGCTATGTCCGGATAGGTGCTGACAGCCGTTGCTCCTGGTCCCCAGGCAGCTGCCAAACGGCGGAAATCCTCACCGGGCATGGCCGCCAGAACGGCCGTGACGGTGCCGTGCTGGTCCCCGAGCTGCTCAACGACCCGGGGATCAAGACGGCCACAGCCGGCCGCCCACAGCAAATAGTCATAATCGGCCAGCACGCCCGGCACGAATTGCGCCGCCTCAGCCCACGAGAACGCGCTCTGAGCGGAGGCAATTGGCTGCCCAGGACGGAGCCGGTCGATCGCTTCGGGGCCTAGCTGCGCATAGACGTCGGCGAGCGCCGCACCGAAGGTGCTCAGTGCCTGGGCTTCCTTGGCTTCGGCCTGCGCACCGAACCAGGCCGTCTGCCCGATCTCGACCCGATGGCCCGTGGGGGCGCGGGTACTGAAGCCCGGGGCCTGGAAAAGGAAGACATATTGCGGTCGGCCGACCGCCGCTGGTTCCTCGGCTTCACCCGTGGAAAAGGTCCATTCCTGGTCTACCGTCCCGGCCAGCACATCGAGCATGCCGCACATCAGCTCGGCTCCTAGCACTGGGGCCTGCCCGTCCTCCGGGATAATGACGGAGAAGCGACCGGACGGATCGGACAACACGGTGGCGGTCAGGGCGGCGAGCAGGCGCGGATCCAGACGCCGGGCCCGGTCACGCAGCCCCTGATAGCCCCGCTGAGCGGCTCGCTGCAACTGGCCGGCGTCCAGCGTGCCGAGCTCGGCCGGCCGAGTCTCTTCCCGGATCCAGCCACTCCAGTCATGCAAGCCGAGCGCGACCTGCGGGCCCAGGAAAGACTCATCCCCAATAAGCGCGTGGGCCAGCGGCGAGCCGGCCCGCCCGTGCGGATCGGTCACGGTCATCTTGCGCAGGACGACAGCCTGACCGGCGAAACGCAGGTAGATCAGCACAGGCCGTTTCTCCCGGCCGGTCACCTCGGCCGCCGCCCAGTCAGCAGCGAGCAGGCGCTGCTCCCATGTCGCCAGGTTTGCCGCGGACGTGAGCGAGCTGGCCGCCGGGCCGACACCGCTTGACTCGGTAAGGCTGCGCTCGGTCCAGCAGAAAAGGATCTGATGAACAACACCGCCGTGCGCACTCATCTCGGCGCCCCTCCCAGAACCGACGGGTCAATGACACCTTTCATGGCGAGCAGCGCAAGAAGCGGCTTGATGACGCGGCGGGGGCGGAAGTAGACGTCCGGGAAATGACCGTCACGGGGCGCTATGCCGGACGCGGAAGCGAAGTGCAGCGTCGACTGAATGCATTGCTCGGCGGGTTCCAGCCAGCGCTCTGCTCCGTGCGTGTACAGATAGGTGAAGACATCGCCGCTTTCTTCCTCGACCGTGCCCAAATCGAGATCCTCGTCCGCCTCGGCCCGCAGCCACCAGCTTACGAACCGGTCGCCACGGCGCAGTAGGTCGGATTTTGTCACGACGACGGCGGCCGGGATACCAAGGAAATCAGCCCCCTGCTCAGCACGAGCCACCCGCAGAAGCTTAAGCACGATGTCGAATGCCTGGTCACCCTCGGAGCCGCCACTGCGTGTTGCGTCCGGTGCTGCCGTATCCGGGCGGCCCAGTCCGCGGATTTTTTCCGGGTCAACGACGAAAATTAGGGCGTTCACCGCACCCAGAAACTCTTTTTCGCCCGGACCGGCCCGGGCCAGCAGCTCACCCGAGACGTCGAAAAAGGTAACGGAATGGCGGCGGCCAGAGTCGAGGTTCGTCACCTGGAAAGCGTCGGTGATGTCGACCGCCCCGAGGGGGGTGCGCTGGAGAACCTCTCTGCGGTCGAGGAAAGGTGTCACCGCCTCGTCCACGTACTTCTTGTGAATACGCAAGTCGATGGGGGTCACCTGCAGCGACAACTGCCGCAGCCGGACGCCGCGCATGAACTGGCCGATCATTGCCGCGAGCAAATGTGTCTTCCCCGCCGTCGCATTACCGACCATCCCGACGGAGACCCGGTTCACATGCTGGTCGCCATAATCTGCCGGCAGATAGTGCGCGGGCTGTCTTCCGTCGCACGTCCGGTAGGCCGTATGCAGGCGAAGCCGCCGGCCCGCCGGACTTTCGCCTGGTGGCAGCGTCAGGGCAGAGACCGCACCGTCGTCACCAATCGTCACCAAGGGCGCTTGCTCCCAGTCGAGCATATAGAGGCAAACGGGGCATTCGATTCGGCTCACAGGACACCTCGCAGGACAAGCAGCAAGACGGTTAGGGTCAGCACGGCCATCGCACTTCCGACGACCATTGCGCGAGATGGTTTCTGTATGCCGTCCTGAGAATGCCCGGTCTGGGATAGCGGCGATGGCCGATATCGATCGCGGCCGGTGGTCCTAGGCCCATCGGATGCCGGCCCAGTGCCGCCCGGTGCCGAGAAAGCGCCGCCCGGTGCCGGGCCAGTGCCGCCCGGTGCCGAGAAAGCGCCGCCCGGCGCCGGGCCGGGACCGGGCGGCCGAGCCCGGGCCCTAGCGCGCGCGGCCGCGGCGGCACGCGATTGCCGAGCCTTCTCCTGCCGCCGCCGGAGCTCAGCAAACCGCGCCCGGGCTTCGCTCTCCCGTCCCCGATGGCCGCGAAGCACGGGATTGAGCGGATCGGGGAGGCGACGTATTCTTCGCAGCTCATGCGCTGTGGGCCGGTCGCGGCGGAGCTCAGCACACGCCCTGCCCAGCAGCGCCAGTTGCGTCATATCGAGCCGTCCGATCGCCTGACGCGCCTCGACGTCACTCGCGAATTCCTGACCCGTGGCGAGCCGGGCGAGTATTAATGCGGCGGCATAGACGTCATCGCGGCAATCGGCGGTCCCGGCACCGCTCCGTTGCTCAGGGGAATCCCATGGCTCCGCACCGAAGGCTCCAGGGCGCTGTTCCCACTCTGGGACCGCGTGACCAAAGTCCGCGAGCTGCAGGTGTTCCCCATCCCACCGCACGGTCTCCATCCGGATGTGCCTGTGGACGATCTGTGCGGCCTGCAAATAGCACAAGGCGACGATTAGTCCATCAGCCACCTGCCCGAACAGCTCTGGCCGGAGTGGCAGCTCACCCGACAGGTCGGCCAGAGTCCCTTGCTGGTAAGTGAACACAGCATAAGGCGCCTGAGTGCCCGAAGTATCTGTTATGCCCGGATTATACCCAATGAGGCGGCTCAGGCACATCGGGTACTCGCTTTTACCGATACGCCTGAGCAGCGTACGGCCAATCGCGACCTCTTGCTGCAGCCGGCGGCTTGCCTCTCGTCCGGCACCGGCGATTTTCTGAACGACGGGCATGCCTGCCGAATCATGGCCAACCCGCATCCGAAAATCCGTCTCCACCCATTGCCGGCCGTCGAACGTAAATTGAAATTTTTGCGCGCCACGTCCGGCCTCGTTAGGGCCTATCAAGTGCAGCTCGTCGGCCACCAGCACCCCGCTCCCCCGTTAGGCCGAGCCGGACACTGCCGCCACCACCATCCAGGCTAATCTTACCGAGCCATGCGGCAAACACCTTAGTGCGTACAACCGGCTTACGCACACACTAGACTTACGACCGAAAGCGGACGCGCCGTGGGGGTGACTATAGTGACGAATGGTGCTTTTGTCCGCTTTCGGCAAGCGGGCGTCTTTTCCGAATTGGCAATTTTGTTCCCCACTGTCTGGGATGTCCAGGAACTTCTCAGCGATCTCGGCGCCGATCGCACCGGGGAGCTCACGCGCCTGCCCAGTCTGGGGCACACGGCCTTCGAGCTTTACTGGCGAAAAGTCGGCGAACAAATCGATCGCGGAATGTTCGCCAGGTTCGATCTTGATGATCTTGCGGCGGAGGCGTTGCGCCGCTTTCCGGGCAATGCCGTGCTGCTCACCGTGGCGAGTCAGGGCCGGGAAAAGACAGGTGACCTGCGTATTCTCTGCCTGCTGGCCGACCCGGACCGGCGAAGCCAGCTCAGACTGCGCCAGGAACACAGAATCATCCTGGAGATCGCCAGCCGACGAGGCCCGCGGACCCTCACCGTTACCGCCAACCCAGCCACCCGACGCAATGACATCATCGGTGAGATCCTCGCGGCCCGCCCGGACATCGTGCACTTCGCCGGACATGGCACGAGCGATGGCAGGCTGGTCTTCGAGCAAGAGGACGGAGCACCAAGCACGGTCAGGGCCGATGCTCTCGCCGCAGCACTGGGGCTTCTCCCGTCCGTGTTGTCGTGCCTGGTGCTGGGTTCATGCTTTAGCGGCACCTATGCAGATACGCTGCTCGGGCCGACCCTGTCCGTCGCCGGCTCAGCGACGGCGCTTGACGACGGGGCCGCCTTGGAGTTCACCCGGGGCTTCTACACCGCCTTGGCGACCGGCAACCCGGGCCTGCACATGGCCGACGCCTTCGGCGCTGGCTGCGCCCAGATGGAGGTCTGCGGGTACACCGCCGCGGACATGTGCTTTGAATCGCTCGATTCCCTGCGGCCGGGCGGGCGGTGACAAATGCGCAGCGAGGTTACCGGCCGTCGCTTCGAGGAGGCAAGGCATGCAGCGCTCACTATCACACCGGCGGATAATCCGGCTGTGACAGGAGCAGCCGCGACTGCGGGCCCGGACACCGCGCGCTTCGAGACTGAGCCGGGAGCGGCCGTTCCAGACGCCAGCCACCCGTTCAATCAGGCCTTCCGCGAGGCGTTCAACGCGTCACCAGCAGATCCCGGGCCGACTGCCGACCGCGCAGTCCCGCGGACGACCGCCGCTACGCCGGCCGGCCGTCAGTTCGATCAGGCCTTCCTGGGGGCAGCCGAGCCGGCCGCGACGGGCAGCAGCGAGACTTTAGCTGCTGCTGACCCGGCCGATCCCGCGTCGCCTGCCGCACGCCAGTTCATCGAGGGCATGCGCCGTGGCCTCGATCCGGCCAACGCCGGCGTCCTCGGAGCGGCCCGCACCACGGGCCACTCCGATTGGTGTATCGACGTGTGCCAGATTTGCCGGCATTCATTCCGTCCGGGTGACCAGGTGTGGCTGGCCGCCGGGCCAGACGGTCAGGTCACGGCGGTTCACGACATACCCGAACTGCCCTGCCGGACTGGCTGCGAGCCACCGGATCCGCAGCCGCCGGTGCGGTCCGTGGCGATCCAGGCCTTCGACGAGGCCGCCAACCGGGCCGATACGGGCTTCCCCGGACTCCGAGTGGTCCGGCTACGCCCAGGGCATCCCCTGCTGTCCGGGCAATACCTGGAACGCAAGAGATGCGCAGGATGCAATCACACGTTCCGGCCTTACGACTTCGTCGCTTACTGCCCGTGCAACTGGCCGGAGCCCGCCTGCAAGCTGGCTGCGCACCGCGATCCGACGGCCAGCCTGCTCTGTTTCGACGCGCTGGCCGATCCTGACCGCAGGCACTGTCCCATGAATTACCGCAAGCTAAAGCACGCCGGGGTGCGCCGATGATCGAACGTTTCGCCAGGCATGCGGAGATTCCCGGCTGGGATCAAGCCCGGCTCGCCGCCGCGCAAGTGGTCGTCCTCGGCGTCGGGGCGCTGGGCAGCGAGGTCGCCCGCCTGCTGGCCCAGGCAGGGGTGGGCGACCTCATCTTGTGCGACGGCGATCATGTCGAGGAATCCAATCTGAGCCGCGGCGCACTTTTCTCGCCGGACGATATCGGCCAGCCGAAAGTGACCGCTGCCAGCCGGGCACTGAACTCGCTCTGCCCGGACACGGTGGTAACCGAGCGGCCCGGATGGCTGGTCTGCTCCGTAGGACTGGCCGAACTCCGGGATGCCACCGTCGTCATCAGCTGCCTGGACAGCCGAAGCGCGCGCATACAGCTGGCCATGCGATGCGGGCTGGCCGGGGCCGCGCTGCTCGATGGCGGGACCCGGCCATGGGGAGGTGAGGTCCGGTTTTACCCGGCTGCGGGACCCTGCTTTGGCTGTGGCCTGACCGACAGCGAGCGAGCACAACGGGATGACGGCCTGAGCTGTACCCGCCGGGACGACGGTGGCCACACGGGCGCATCGGCTGCGGTGTCGGCGCTGGTGGCCTCGTGGCTGGCGGTGGCCGCGCTCCGGATCATCTTCTGGCAGCCAGTACGGTCCGGGATCCTGCGTATCGACGCGGCGAACGGCGATACCCACCGGCTCCGGCATCCGCCCGATCCGTCCTGCCCGCTGCACGAGCGAATCCCCGCGGAATTGGTAGAGCACACTAACCTGACCACGGATGCCATTACGGCCGACCTGCTGGCGCGACTGCGACCGGGTGAGGCCGCGCTGGGATGGACCGAATTCGCCGACCCCGTGCATCCCTTCGGGATCTGGCTGTCGGATGCTCCTCGGACGGCCACCTTGCGGGAGCTGGGGGTCGCGCCCCGGGAAATCATCCGGATCATCGCCCGGTCGAACGGGACTGGCGACCGGTTCATCGAACTGGCGGGAAATCCACCGGGAGGAGGCCGCTAATGCCCCTTAGCGACGACCAGGAGAGACAATTCATAGCCGAGCTGCGCACGATCCTGCCCAATCTCTTTGATGATGAAGACGACGCGCAGGCACTCGTCGCGGACATCGGCCGGCCCCGCAGCCGTCAGACGCCTTGGCGGAACGCCGAGTCCTTCTGGGCTGGGGAGCTGCGTGAACTGGGCCGCGGCGTGGTCCCTGACGGAATCTCGAGCATTATCAGCGCCGCGGCAGGGCGATTGCCCGGAAACCGTCCGCTGGCCCGGATGTCCGCGCAGGTCGACGCTCCGGATACGGCGCCGGAGTCGCCGCCTGACGATCCACCCCACGACGATACACAGGACAACCCAGCCAGCAAACCAGACCTCCCGACCCGGATTATCGAAGAACCCGCCCGCCAGTTTCACGTGCTTACGCTGATCGGGAGCGATCGCCACGACGATTTCCTCCGGCTGGTCAGGCAGCGTGTGGATCCCGACGCAGAGCAGTGCTACCTGACCACGAGCCAGTCCGGCCAGCTGCCGCAGTCGGCGGTTCTGATCGCCGATCCAGGCGGCCAGGCCGAGGCAATCGAGCAGCAGATGCTCACCGAGGTCCGCGGCTGGGGCGCAGAGGTCGCGGTGGAGTTCCGGGCCTCCGACGTCCGCCCGCACCTGCTGCGTCGGCTCGTCGTCCAGGGGACAGATAACCGGTCATTTGAGCTCCGGAATGTCCCGAGCACCACGCCGCTGTCCGAGATCGCGCGGGCGGTGCTGGAGAACTACACCGACGACAATAGCCACGGTCACCGGGGACGCGTCCGGACAGCAATCGACCGGGTCGGCGCAAATGGCAGCGCGGATCGCCTCGACCTGAGCCATACGCTAGGCGATGCCGGGATCGCGAACGGCGATGAGCTACGGCTGGCCACCGAAGCGATCGCGGGGACCGTCACACCCGCTCTATGGCGCACGAGCGTGCTCCGGGCCCGCGCGCAGGTCTATCGCTACGCAAGTAACCATGCGGAATTCGTCATTGTCGATACCGACGATGACAACCTGCCGACGCGGTACAAGGTCGAGTTCACCGCGCGGGGGTTCGCACCCCCGGTGGACCTGGAGGCGTGGCCGCTGAAACCGCGGCTGCAATCGGATCACCAGGTGGAGATCATCTTGCCAGCCGATTTTCCCGTACGGCCGCCGGCCGCCATCTGGCTGAGCGACATCTTCCACCCGAATGTGCTGGCCGCTCCGTTTGGGAATGCGCCGAAGGGATTCGCTTGCCTGGGCGCCCTGACCGACGCATGGCGACCGGACCTGGACTTTGGCGAACTCTGCCAGATGCTCGTCGATATGGGCCAGTACCGCAGGTACGAGACGAGGGAAACGGGAGAGGACGGCGGAGAGGGTTACCTCAATGTCGTGGCCGCGCGGTGGGCGCGCACCGATGCCGGCCAGCACCGGATCATCGACCGCGGCGGCGTCCCGATGGCTGAAACGCCCGATGACGACGACAAGGACGACAGCATGGCCAGCTTGCTGGATATCAGGCCTATCGAAGAAGACTGGGAAGAATACGAAGATGAGGGCTGAGATCGAGCTCTACAAGGGGCTTCGGCTGGCCTATTTTGGCAGCCTGTCCATTTCTATGCTGCTCACCGAAGCGTTGCGAGGTGAGGCTGCGGACGACATTCTCAGCCAGAATTCTCTCGCCGGTATCCGGCGGACCGAGATTCTGCTGCATTTTCACGACCCGCGCTATCTGGAATCGGCCGGTCAGCCGCGGCCGATTTCCGAGCTGAGCGACTCTCTCGGGTGGCTTCATGTGCAGTTCAAGGTCGGCGGAAAGCTGGTTCACGAGGGCCATTACGGCATCGGCGAGGTGATGGGCGCCGCGCTTACCGAGACCCTCCGGCGGATCGATCCGGACGAACAAGAGTGGGAGTTCGCCTTCCGCAATCTTGACGGCGGCGTCGATCTGCGGCCAGTGCCAGACGTCGTGGGGGCTGTGGATGTAGATCTCGGGGTGGATCGCCGCCCCCTGCCGTTCACGATTCAGCAGGTTGAGACGCCAGCCGCGGAGGGCGTCGCCCTGGCCGAGCTCGGTATCGATCCGGCCCTGCTTCGCCCGGTCAATGTGCTCGTGACCGGCGAGGTAGGCAATTTTATGCTCAAACGACTGCCGCTATCCGAACGAATCGAAGAGGGCGGCTTCTTCCTCGGCCGGATACGGCCGGCTAAGGAATCCCCAGGTCGGCAGGTCGCCCAGATTACGCACGTCACGCCCGCCTCCCGGGCCGGTGCCTCGGCCGTGCACTTCACGTTCACGCCCGACTCGTTCAAGGACGTCAACCAAATCCTCGATGAGCGGGATGAGGGCGAGGAACTGGTGGGCTGGTATCATACCCACCTATTTGCCGCTACGGCAGACATCGGGACAGTCAGCGGCTTGTCCACGACCGATATAAACACCCACCTCGCCACCTTCCGGCGATCCGGCCAGGTGGCCGGCCTGATCAACCTTTCTGGCCACCACCGCATGCTGCGCTTTTACAGCGAAGTCAGCGGCGAAATGGAGGAATGCCCGCTATGGATCGGCGATGAGCGCGGCCGGTACCGCGCTGCAGGTACTGAACTGGGCCGCAGGTGAGGAAATGAAGCCCCCTGGCGCTATTCACGGCGGCTCCCCTCCGATACCGGGGGGCGATCTTGCAGACGCCGCTGAGCTTGCCGCACCACCGGCGCCCGTACGTACGGCGATCGGGCAGCTTGCTGCCATCACCACCGCAAGGCTCCGCCTTACGGCACCGCCACTACGTGATTCCCGTCCGCCAGGTCCGGCCGCGGGTATACTCGCCGCGGCTGTCAGCTGCCGCGCGGAATCGGCCGCCGCGATGTCGGCGTTGCAGGCCGCCGCCTCTGTCGGCATGCTCTCCGCCTACGATCTGGCCGCACTGCATGGCGTGGCACGACATGCCCTGCGGGCCGGGCACTTTGAGCAGCGAACAGCGGACCTCATCCGCGACCTGTCTCCGCTCACGGCGGCGCTCGACCACCCGTCGCCCAGCGGTGAGTACGTGACCGAAAACCTGCTGGTCTCCCGGGTGCTGCCCGATAGAGACGGGCGAGATCTCGCCGTCCGCACGTTCGCTGAGCCGACGGCCGACCCGGAACAAGCATCCTGGCGGGCCGACGTCCTGGCCCGTCGCCGCCTTCGCGACTTGCCCTTTGTCCTCGATGTCTACGAAGCGGGGCTGGCGCTCTTTGGCCGCGAGCATCAGCGGCGACTCCGCGACGCACAGTCGCTCCTCTTCGGTCAGCCGCCCGACATTGCCGCCGCCCGGCCGCTCCTGCAGTGGTGGCGTGCTCTTTCGGAGATTGAGCGTGCTCGTCCGGCCGAGATCAGGCGACGGCGTCTCATCACAACCGTATACGTCGAGGGCGTCCGGGCCTATCGCCGCTTCGCCGCGCGCGAGGCGATCGCCGCATGGGAGCAGATGAGGGCATGAGCAAGCGCATCCGACTATCGGTCGTCGGCTCCGCGCAGGAGCAGCAGCTTCTCGCCAGTTACCCGTCCGATCTCCCCTTGCACGAGGCGCTGACTCGATCCGGTTGCCTGCTCACGGCCCCGCTGCCCTCGCGCCTGGCTGACCTGCCACTGCGCGCCATCCAGCAAGACTGGATCGATGGCGCCACGCTCGCCCCGGGCACGCCGGTGTTTCTGCCAGACCGCTCGCATCAGCCAGGGCCCCCGGAAGCGCCGGTACCATCCGGGGTCGCCCCGGCGGAGACAGCACCGGATGTCAGCCGGCCACTCGACCTTAGTTACGAGACGGCTACCCGGGTTGCTTACACCAGGCAGGTCGAGGAGGTTGCCGCCTTTCTCCGGGCTGACCTGTCCGTCTTGGTCATCTGCGAGAAGGCTGTCGTCCGCTACCTGGACGAGCACATGGTGCTCGCCGCGAACCGGACGCCCCGGGTCATCCAGGCCTCCTCGACCGACAGCACGGCCGACACCGCCGACGATGCAGCCCAAATGGGCCCCGATGGAGCAGCCGGCCTGTTCACCCCCCCGTCAAGTCTGGGGCAGCGCGAGATGTCCCAGCTGCGCGACGAGATCCGGGCCCTGAAGGACGGCCAGGTACTTGTGGTCCCCCACCTCGATCTGCTGGCGGGCGGGGCAGACGGATTCGCCCCGGCGGCCACGGATGTGCGCGAGATGACCGAGCTGCTCTACGGCAGCCCGGAGGCCGTCATCCTGGCGTTCGCCGACCCGTCCTTGACCATTCCCGAGGTCCTCGCCGCGCGGTTCAGCCGCCGCCTGGCCATCGAGGGCAGCGACCGCAGCGTCATCGCCTCCGACGGGACGGCCGTTCCGATTGAACGTGCCCTCATCACCGAACCCGAGGCGGCCCGCTTCCGCGGGATCGACGACACCGACTTCTACAAGCACGTGGCCGGCCTGAACCCAGTCCGTATCCGTCAGGCGATGCGCTACGCCATGCTCGTGCACGAGGGAAAGCCGGAACCTACCGCGCACGATCTGCACGACACGATCCGGACATTCAAGACCCACCTCGCCACCGGATTCCAGATTCCGAAGGTCACTTTCAGCAAGATCGGGGGCTACGAGAACGTAAAGCGGGAGCTGCTGGAGGCGCTGCGCATCATGGCGGAGGTCCAGCACCTGCCGGACGAGGACTGGGAACTCAAGGGCTCGGTGGTCCCACGCGGCTTCATCTTCCATGGTCCCCCCGGTACCGGGAAGACGCTCTTCGCCAAGGCGGTAGCCAGCGAGATGCGCGGAACCATCCAGGTAGTCTCGGGGCCTGAGGTCACGAGCAAATGGGTGGGCGAGGGCGAGCGAAAGGTACGTGACTTGTTCGCGGAGGCCCGCCGCAACGCTCCCTCGGTGATTGTCTTCGACGAGTTCGACTCGATCGCCGCCCGCCGGTCGTCCGGCATGGACGATGGCGGCAGCCGCGCGGCCAATGCGATGGTCGCGCAGATCCTCACCGAGATGGACGGATTCCGCCCGGACGTACCGATGATCGTGATCGGCACCACCAACCGGCTCGACATCATCGACCCGGCACTGCTGCGGCCGAGCCGATTCCGCAGCTTCCACATCGACGACCCGGATCTGGACGCCCGCAGGCAAATCATCCGGGTCCACGCGAACGACCATCACATCGGCATCGGCGACGACCTGACCGAGGGGATCGCCCGTCGCACCGACGGCTGGAACGGTGACGAGATCCGGTCGCTGTTCCGCGACGCCTACGTCGCGAAATGGCTACGGCACGTGCCAGCGGACGATCCGATGGATCTCGCCACACTGCTTGGCACGCTGGTCGGTGACATCAGCCGCGCGAAGCAGGGCCAGCACGCGAGCCGCAGGGGGCACTGATGGCGTGGCCAGCGCAGACTATCGCGACGATACGCCGGCTAGACACGATTCAGCGGGAACTCGGTGACCGCTATGTAGACCGGGAGGAAGCCATCCGGCTTCTCGTCCTGGCTGCGGTATGCCGTGAGCACGTACTGCTGATCGGCCCACCGGGCACGGCCAAAACCGGCCTCATGGATCATTTCTCCCAAGCTATCAGCGCCCGCCCGTTCCGCTACCTGCTCACCCGGTTCACCGAGCCTTCCGAGCTATTCGGCCCGCTGGACATCGAGCAGTTCCAAGCCGGCAACTACCGCATCAAGACCGAAAATATGCTGCCAGAAGCCGACATAGCATTTCTGGACGAGGTTTTTCAGGGCAGCAGTGCAATCCTGAACACGCTGCTGACCTTGCTCAACGAACGCCAATTTCATAATGGCGCGGAAATCAGGCAGGCGCCGTTGATCAGCTTCTACGGTGCGACAGCGGCTCCGCCGGAGGATCCGGCGCTGCTCCCCTTCAGCGATCGCTTTCTGCTTCGCCTGGAGATCGCGCGCGTTGGGGAGGACCGGCTCGCCGATCTGCTCGATACCGGCTGGGAGCAAGAGCGCGCTGTGCTGGCCGGCCGATCACCCGCGCCTGCACCGACGGTGACCCCGGCACAGCTACGCGAGCTGGCCGCCCAGCTGCGGCACGTCGAGCTCAAACCGGTCATGCCGGTGTACCAGCAGCTAGTCAGGGAGTTGCGCGCACAGGGAGTCGTGCTTTCCGACCGCCGGGTGGTACGCGGGCTGAAGGCCGTCGCGGCCGCCTGCCTGCTCCGCGAAGGCGACATCGCCTCCTCCGTGGACCTGTGGCCGCTCCGTCACTTCTGGACGGAACCCGAGGATGCGCAGCTGATTCAGCAGGCCGTAGCGGACCGCATCGCAGACGACCCGAGCGTTCCCCGCCGCCCTGGCCGCACCCCGGCGGAAATTCTTGCCGAAGCCCAATTCGAGACGGACCAGCTTAACGGCGGCCGGTTTGCCACCACTGAAGGGCTGATCACAGCCACCCTGCAGGCCCTGGGCCGACTCCGCCGGGAGCTGTACACCAGCCACCCGAACGCCACCGGCGAGCTGGGCGACCTCGACCAGCTGGTCGAACAGGTCGACGCGAAATACCCGTGAGGAGCGAGCATGTGTAATCCGCGAAAGATCACCGCCCGCGCGACCAGGCAGATTACCGAGGCGTGGCGCGCCGCGATCGAGCGGACCGTTCGCCTGGGCGACACGGTCAGCGGCCGCGCAGAACTCACCCAACCGCTCGGCTCCATGCTGGCCGAGCCCGCCCGCCGCGCCTTCGAGCAGGCCGTCGTCGCAGATCCGCGCTGGCAGTTGCACGACGGCGCGTATGACCTGGACGTGCAGGGAGGCCAGGCGCACTACTGGCCGGACAGCGGTGAGCTGGAAATCAGCGTTGAACTCTCGGCCTACGTTGAGGTTGAAGGAGCGGCGACGCGCGTAGTGGAAGGCATCATCGAGGAAACGGTCGAGGCGAGTGCGGAAGCGGGGTACTACGACGACGGTGCGGGGGGCCGGACCCGTGCGCGGGCCGAGCAGGAGGCGGACGCGCTGGCGGAGGAAGAAGCCGAACGTAAAGCACAGCTGCGCGCCGCCTCAGCGCGCCGCAAGGCACGAAAAAAAGCTGACTCGGCTATGCAAACCGGCGACGACGTCCAGCAGCAGGCTGAGGCCGAGGCGCGGTCCCAGCTAGCCACAGAACGCTCTCGCCGGGGCGAGGAACTGAACCGCGATGCCCAGGAGCTGCTCGACCGGGTGCAGCAGCAGTCCTTGCGCGGGATATGGGAAACGGTGGCGCTCGGCTACCAGAATGCCCTGCTCTCATACGCCGAGTCGCACGGTGCCCGCAACATCGACGTCAGTCGGTCCGGCGGCAGCGTGCAGATTCAGTTCCAGATGGAGGCGTGAGATCGCGATGCGGGTGCAGGTTACTTTCCGGGTCAATACCGAAACGGGCGAGGTCGAGTTTTTTCAGGTCGACGACACCGGTCAGACCCGCCGGCTCGCCGACCATGACGCCGCCCATGAGCAGATCGCCCTCGCTATTGCCGACGTGATCGATCCGCAGGCCGACGTGTCGGAGGTGATCGCCATTCCCGGCCGGGCCGTGGCCGCGCATCCGGTGGCGCCTGTCCCGGACGCCGCTCGCAGGCGCGAAGGGCTGGAGCAGGGAAGTGCGCCTTGACGAATCCTGCCGCTCTCTATGAGGCAGCCGCCGCCTGCTATGAGCGGTCAGGTTACCGTGCCCGCGCCGCACACTGCCTGGAGGCGGCGGGCCTCAGCGCTGCGGCTGCCCGCACGTTCGAGCAGGCTGGTGAGCTGACCGATGCGGCTCGGTGTTATCGGCGCGCCGGACAGCTGGCCGACGCCGAGCGCAGCTATCTGGCCCTGGGGCTGCCCGAACAGGCCGCAGCCGGCTGGGAAGAGGCCGGTGACCTGCTGCGGGCTGCCTTCGTCCTGGCGGTGCGGTCCCGGAATATCGCCCAGGCCAGATGGCTGGCGACCGAGGCGGCCGTGCACGCTCCCCGCGGCCCCGCAGGCGGCCGGGAAGCCGAGCTGCACCGGATGCAGTCGACCGCCATTGTCGCGCTTTGCGACGCTCGGGCCAGCGGTGATTCGGCGCCGTTGGCCCGGGTGCTGGGGGCCCTGGAGGACAGGCTGCCCAGTCTGCCGCCGGATGAGCGGTGGCAATGTGAGACATTTTCGGTAACGGTGGGCGACGCGGTGGGCCGTCACGACCTGGCCGCTCGCGCTCTGGCCGCCAGCCACCGCGCCGGAACCCCCGGCGCCACCGCCCGCTGGCGAGCCTGGGCGGCCCACACCCTGCACGGCACTATCGGTGTGCCCAGCCCGGCCGACAGCGCACCCGCCACCCCGTCCGCTCCTCCGGGACACGAGTGATGCCCATGCCATGGCGGCGCAAAGACCCGCAACCGCCACGCCGGGGGCGAGTGCCCTTCGACATCAGCCAGATCCCTCCGGCATCCGGACCTCGTGCTGATCCACCCCCGGCCGCACCGGCTTCCCGCGGGCCGGCGTCGGCTCCGCACCCGCAGGCACCGGCTCCGCCCGCACCGGAAGCGCGACCGGCATCCCGGCCGCCCGCGCGGCTGCCATCACGGCGCAGCCCCGGCCGCAAACCGCTGGTCGCAACGCCCATCCAGGTCGCTGCTCAATCCGGGGGCGCCCCGGCTGAATCTGACGGGGCACCCCCGATCACCGCGACGGACGATCCGGCGATCATGGCGCGCTTCGAACGGAACGCCATACCGGCCGCATTCGCTTTCGTCGGCGCGACCTACGAAACCGGTCTCGTCACCGATACCAGCTACCCAGCGGGATGCCGCTGGCGCCGTGACCCCGCGGACGGATCCGTCTGGGTGGCCGCAACGGGGTCCGCCGTCGCGGGCCAGACCGGCGCAGAGCTCGCGGTGGCCCTGGGCGGCGCGGTTTTTGAGGTCCGGCACGGACGGGCGGTACGCCTGGCCGGCCACAGCCCGGCACCGCAGGCTGAGGTCGCCACGCTAGAGCCGGTGTCCCTGCCCGGCCTGGTGTCGATGACGATGCCGACGGGACGGCCGGCCGGGCAGCTCGCCGAGGTCGCTGTGGTGACCACGGGACGGCTGGCCAGCGTCATCGCCCGGCAGTGGCAGCGCCGGGCAGCCATCGTCACCATCGTTCCGCTGCAGCGCCAGCCGCTGAATGCGGCACCTGGAGAGGGCATCCAGGAAGCCGTGGTCGTGCGCATCAGGTCCAGGCGAGCTGAGTTGCCTGCCCCCGCTGTCGCCGCCCTGACCGACCTGCCCCGCACCGTGGTATGCCGGGTGGCTGAGCGGCTCCTGATCGACGTCCGGTTTGCGCTGCCCATCGATGATCGGCAGCTCACCGCCGAGATACCCGCCGACGAGTCCTGGATTGTTGGCGGAGCGTATACCGGTAGCTGGCGGATCATCGGCTATGGCCGCGAAATCACGCCATCGCCCGAGCTCGCTCTGGTCGTGCCACCAGAAGCCGCTCCCGCACACCTTGCGGGGCCTGCGCAGGGCCCGGGCCAGGTAGCTGAACCGGCCTTCGGCACCCTCGCGTCCCATTACCAGATACCGGTTCAGCTGGTCCCCGCCTCGCAGCCGGATGGCCGGGCCGACGCGGTGCTCGTGGACGACAGGGACCTTAGCCGCCTTCGCCGTTTCCTGTCCAGAAGTCCCCTGACAGAAACCGCGTTCCTGTTTCTGGGTCCTGGTAGGCACTTGCTGAGCGAGCCGTCGGGGTTGCTCACGGCCGTGCCGTTCGGCGTGCCGGTTCACCGCATCGGGCCCGGCGGCCTTTACGTGGAGGCCGGGTATGTAGTTGATCCCCCAGTGCCGAGCGTGGCCAGGCCGGGTCTGTTCCATCTGGATAACGAGTCGATCGTGGTGCTCTGCGTTGACGGCGCGTACCGCTTGGCTCTCAGCGCCATGGTTCCGGCATGGTCGCTGTGGCTGAGCGAATCACCTGAGCCGACCGACGGACTCTCGGAGTATGGCCAGCGGCTCCTGACCCGCCTCAAGACGCTCGGCGACCAGACAGCAGCTAATGCTGGGGGCGCCCATGTCACCGGCCCGACACAGGCGAACCTGGACCGCGCCCGGTTGCTGGCCGAGGCAGAACAGCTCGAGCAACGCGGAAATCTCCCCGAGGCGGCTCGACGACTGGAGGAAAGCGGGGAGCTGTACCGGGCGGCATTGCTGTATGAACGGGCAGCCCGGGAATCTATCCCGGAGAGCAGATGACCGAGCAGCGGGACGGCCAGCTGGCCACCGAGATCGGCACGATACCGGCCCCCGACTGCCGCTGCGTCACGTTCTCACCGGATGGATCCGCGCTGGCGCTAGTGGCTGATGGCCAGCTGACGTTCGTTGAGTATCCCGATCGAGCTGTCTGGTCGATACCCTTCGGGCCGCCTTCTGACCGCCCCGTGCAGGTGACCTGGGGACTGGGCGCCGAGCACCTCTACGTACTTGGAGGCGGCCGACTCACCGCGTTCGAAGCCGGGGCAGGAGCGTCCAGTGAGGTACCTGGGCAGATCGGCGAGTTCGGCGAGCTGGCGGCGGTGGCGGTCTCTCCTGACGGCCGGTTTGTGGCCATCGGGACCAGCCTCGGCCCGGTGCTGGTGCTTGACGACTGGACGCGGGCCGTGCTCGTGCTTCATGGCACCGACCCGGTAACCGCGCTCAGCTGGCGGGCCGACGGATCGGAACTGTGCGTCGCGCGGGGTGATGTCGCGGAGTTCTGGGATGTCCCGGATCAGGCCATGCTTACATCCATTCATATTCCGGGTTATCCCGTCCGGCAGCTGACGTGTTCGCCTGACGGTCGGCTGCTGGCTGCGGTAACCCCGTCAGGAGTGCACGAGATCCGGATCGGTGCGCTCAACGACAGGACCGTTACGGGGCTGTGGGCCGGGCGTGAGCCTCCGGTCGCCGCGCGGTTCAGCCGGGACAGCAGCCGGCTGCTGATCGGTGTCAGCAATGGCGGTGTGGTGATCACCGGTCGCGACCTGCAGCAGGTCGATTCGATCCCGGCGGACATCGCCTTCGAGGGGGTCCTTGATGTCAGCCGGAACGGATTGCTGGCTACTCGCGCCAGCCCCGACGAGATATCACTCTGGGAACTGTCTGACACCGTTCCTGGTCCCGGCCGGGCCGCCGCCGCAGACCGTCGGTGGGCCGCACGGCACGGCAGGACGGTGGGCCGGCAGAACCCGGGCATGGTCGGCCGCTCCGCCTCGTCTCGGTCTACGGTACTGCCCCTCAGCGGAACTCCGCCAGCATTCGCCTGGTGGCCGGACGGACGAAGTGCCTGCGGGACGACCACGCCCGACACGCTCGCGCGGATCCGCCCGCCAAGCGCGCAGCCGCTGTGGGAGTGGATATCCGCCGACGGCGCTGTCTCGCATGTGTCCGTCAGTGCTGCCGGTCTGGTCGCTGTGACCGGCCAGAACCAGGTGACGGTCCTGAACAGCGAAGGCCAGGTCGTGGCCGTCTGCGATGGGGGCGGCCGCGCCGCGTGGTCACCAACGCTCTCATCCCCCGCGCTGTCCGCAACGTCGTCAGCAGCCGATCCGGAATGCGTGCTGGCCGTCGCCGAGCCTGGTGCCAGGCCGCAGCAGATTCTGTTGCATTGGCCGCAGGACCCGCGTCGGCCATCGCAGCGGCTGCCCATGCCCGACGGCGTTGCCGACCTCGGCTGGTCAACCGACGGTCGGCTTCTCGCCGCCGCGGGCCGCGGTCATGTCGTGCTATGGGACGCACAAACCTGGCGCCGGGACATGCGGCCGCTTCGTGCCGGGATGCCCGGGCAGCTCACTGGCCCGCTGGCATGGTCCCCAGACCGGCGACGGCTGGCCGCAGTGACCACCGGGGAACGGCTGTCTGCGGTCACCATCTGGAACACGCGCGACTGGGAAATCTTCTGGGAGATCCCAGACAGCGACCTCCGGGGCGAGCCGCTGCTTGCCTGGTCCCAGGACGGCCGCATTCTCGCCCTCAGCGGAACCGATGCGAGCAGGCATCATGTCGAGCTCTGGGATACGGTCACGCAGCAGCGGGTGATGACCTTCAATGCGCAGGGCCTGGGACGGATTTCGGGACTGGCCTGGTCCCCGGATGGCGACAGCCTGGCCATCACGCATGCCAATGGGCCGGTGATCCTCTGGGATGTCGGCGACACACCCCTCCCAGAAGCTGACGGCATCAGCGATCTTCCCTTCGACTGGGACCTTCTTACCCGGCTAGCGGGCGCGGCGGCGTCGGCGCACGCCGCCGTATCGCTGTCTACGCTGGCCGGACTGCTCGCTCTGCTCGGCGGGGATTCGCCAGATGACCTAGTGGCTCTCGCTGCCAACCGGGGATTGACCTCGCTTCGCGGGCTGCGCTGGCCAATGCATGCCCGCATCGGACTGGCGGTACTGCTCGCCGCTGGCCTTCCTCGCCATCCCGCGTACGTCGCTCCGGCGGATGCGACCCGCGAGGATCTAGTCATGGCTCTCAAGCGGGTCCTATCTGGACCGGCGGGTCCGGTCAACCGGCCTCCGGTACCGGTCATCGAGCTGGCTGGCCTGCTGGATCAGGTGGACGAGCGACTGCTGACTTTCCTCGAACTGCTCGGTCCTGAGGCTGTCGCCGCCGAGCCGACGCTGCCAGCGCGGCTGCAGCACCTGCGCGACGAACTGACACCCCTGACGATCTCCCAGCGACGGTTGCTCGGTATGCGGGTACCGCTGACCGGCGACGGCCGGTCCGAAGGGGGGACCGGCGGCCATGGCCGGGCCGGGGTCGCACGGCACGGCAAGATTGACGCCCTGCTTCTTTCACAGCTGGCGCTACCGTCGATGGCGTTTGCCATTCGCCACAGTCGCGATGAGCTGCTCTACCGTACGAGGGATGGCTCACCGCCGGCTAGGCCACGGGCCGCGGTGCTGGTCCTCGACGATACCGCCGCCGCACACGGTCAGGTCGGAATCACGTTGCGGCTGATCGCCCATCTTCTCGCCAGAACGATGATCAAAGCGGGGTACCGGTGCGCGCTGGTCACCCTTGGCCAGCCAGCCACCGACGTCATCCTGTCCCGGGCAGAGGATGTCATTCGCATCTGGACGGCAGGAACGGCCGCCCCGCCCGATGCCGACGCGGCCCTCCGCCTGGCCGAGGGTCTCGTTTCCCGGCTCGTCGCAACAGCCAACGGCGAGACCCGGGTGATAATGCTGACTCATCCGTTCCAACCAGCCCTGCCCCATCCCGGGTCGGTCACGGTGCGGGTGTACTACCCTGGCCGTCCAGTTGCCGTCGATGACCCGGGGTGTGTCCTGGTACCGCCCGACCCTACCGCCGCCGAGTTGACCAGCGCCGTAGCCCGCCTGGTCAACTAGCTGGGCACCGTTCAGGCATGGGAAGTTAACCGCAGAGCATCTGCTCGATGACTTCGGGCCCCATCGACACAAGTATCCGTTCCAGAACCTCGGGGCGGATCGCGTCGCCAAGCAGCTCAACACCGTTGTCGCCCACACTGATGCGTATTCGGACCAGGTCCCCCGCCGGTTGTTCCGCGTATTCCTCCGGACCGATCAAATCCGGCAGCTCCTGAACAAAACGATACTCAGTCACGACCAGCGCCCCTCCAATGCTGTTCCACATTTCTCACATACCCCATCGTTGCGCAGCCGCAATTGCCGCAGCGCCCATAGATCCCGGGCAATAACGGTGTCTCCGCAGCCTGGACACCGGGTGTCGCGCCCGGCAGGGCCGAGCGCCCGCTCAACATATACGTAGCGCAATCCCGCCGCGTGCCCTATCCGGACGCCTTCCGCGAGCGAATCCGGGAGCGACGGCAGGTCCGCGGAGCGCCGGTACGCGGGGGTGAAACGCACCAGGTGCCACGGGATTCCGGGATCAATGGACGCGATGAAGTTGGCGATACGGGCCAGGTCAGAAGCGCTCGCGCTGACACGCGGTATTAATGGCGTCGAAACCTCGACCCAGACTTCGTGCTCGTGCAAGGTACGCAACGACGTCAGCACCGGCGCCAGCGGTGCGCCAGTGAGCCGCCGATGCCGGTCCTCGTCGGCCGCCTTCATATCAATGTTCACCGCAGCCAAGGCTGGTGCGGCCAAGGCCAGCGCCTGGGCAGTAAGAAAACCGTTGCTTTTCCAGACGACCTCGACGCCACGCTCACGTCCCATGGTGGCCAAGGCGAGCGTCAGCTCTATGGCCAATGACGGCTCGGAATACGAGAGGGCGATGCTGACGCCCTCCGTAGCGGCTAGGTCAACAATTTCAGCCGGGCTCACCGGTTCCGCATGCCAAGGTGCCTCATCGTCACGCCCAAATTGCGATATCCGGTAATTAATACAATAGTCACAGCGAAAAGTGCAGCCGGGCGCCGCTAGTGTAAGCGTCCTCGATCCCGGACGGTAGTGGTAAAGCGGTTTACGTTCCACCGCATCGAAGTGCCGGGTGGTTGTTGCAAATGTCCGGGTTTCCAGGATGTCCCCGGTTCGCCGCCGGACGTGACATGCACCGACCTGGCCATCAGCAAGTTTGCATCGGATGGGGCACAGTGTGCACACCAGCCGACTCCCACCCGATTCATAGAGAGCGGCAGGCGTCCATTCCATTGTGTTCCTGCGATCTGGGGGCATCAGGACTTAGTATAGGCAGTATGTCGGACGGACCCAAGCTCGCGCGACCGGCTTGAATGAAACCCCCCGTCTAGCCTCGATCTTTCGCGCCGCTGACGTGCTGGCCTGAGGTGTCGGCTGGTGGGTAATTTTCCGGGCCGGGTCGTGCCTGGCTGCCCGGCTGTCGCGCCGGGTGGGCGGGGTTCCACAGGCCCTGGTGTTTGCCTTTCCTGGTCGTAGTGGCTGTTCCGGCTGTTCAGCCGGACGGGAGGGCCTGCAGGCGGGTGACCGCGGCGGTGATCTCCGCGGCCCAGGGCCAGTGTTCTGCGAGCCGGAGCCGCACGCGGCGGCCGCCGCGTGCCAGCCGGCCGGCGACGGCGAACAGGCGCAGGCGGAGCCGTTTCGGTTCCCAACGGCGGGCGGTCCCGGCCAGGGCGAGCAGCTGAGTCCAGGCCAGCAGTTCGCAGGCCAGGGCGACGATCTCGCACCAGACCTGGTTCTGGGCGAAGCCTTTGAGCTTGGCGTTTAACCTCTGCTGTCTGCCTGGCAACTCTTTGCCCGTACTGTCCGGTGTGTCGCTGTGATAACAGACGGCCACCGCGTCATCATCTTCGGGTTCTCACCACAGAACTTGAAGACGC
>Ga0302325_10006895_pt1 | contig 25387 bp, 23 predicted proteins | sample Palsa_T0_2_FD_201948 | JGI IMG/M metagenome (GOLD analysis project Ga0302325, IMG submission 201948) | Peat permafrost microbial communities from Stordalen Mire near Abisko, Sweden - Palsa_T0_2 | ecosystem: Environmental > Terrestrial > Soil > Palsa > Peat permafrost | place: Sweden: Abisko... | reverse complement strand
GATGCAAACGCTGCTGGCCGACCGGTTCAAACTCGCCATCCACCGCGAGACGAAGGAAATGCCCATCTATGAGTTAGTCGCCGGTAAGAATGGACCTAAGCTAGTCGCGGCTCCCGAATCTGGGGATCAACACAAGGGCCAGTTCAGACTCGGACGCGGGCAGATGAATCTTTCGAGCGCGAGCATGCCGGATTTAGCCGACAGTCTGTCGCGCATCGTGGGCCGCAATGTGTACGATCGAACTGGCATCGCCGGAACCTACGAGATAAAACTGGAATGGACTCCCGACGAAGGCCAGTTTCCCGAGTTCAAAGACCATGGCGATGGCAAAGAAGGCAGTGCCGCCGCACCTGAGACCGGACCTTCCATCTTTGCAGCCTTGCAGGAGCAGCTTGGGTTGAAACTGGAGGCCGCCAAGGGCCCGGTCGAGGTCGTGGTCATCGATCATATTGAGAAAGCTTCTGAGAACTAGCCGTGGCGATGGCAGGACAGGCGGCTCTGATCGCCATGCTGGCCGCCGCCACCCTCATCGCGGCGGAGCATCGCGGCGAGGTTCTCTACGGCGGCCTGCCGCTCCCCGGCGCAACCGTGACCGTGTCGCGCGATGGCCAGAAGGTCGTCGCCATCACCGATGCGCGCGGCGCCTATGTCTTTCCCGATTTGGCGGATGGCGTCTGGAAGATACAAATCGAGATGCAATGCTTCGCCAGCATCGCGCAGGATGTGTTAGTCGCACATGACACTGCTAGCCCGAAGTGGGAGTTGAAGTTGCTTCCCCTGGATCGCATCAAGGCTGCCGCAACGCGCATGGCCGCGCTGCCCAAGCCGTCTGCGCCACTGGCGGCGCCCGCCGCGCCACGCGACGATCTCGCCGAACAGGCCGTCGACGGCTTGCTGGTGAACGGCACCGAGAGCAACGGTGCCAGCACCCCCTTCGCCATGGCCCCCGCGTTCGGTAATAGCCGCCAAAGTTCCCCGAATCTGTTCACAGGCGGTATCGGAGTGATTCTCGAAAACTCCGCCCTCGACGCGCGAAGTTTTTCACTGACCGGCCAGGACACTCCAAAGCCGGCTTACAATCACGTGCGCGCCGTCGCCAATTTAGGCGGCATCATGAAGATACCCCACATTATGCCGCACGGTCCGAACTTCTTCATCGGCTACCAGTGGACGCGCAATCGGGACGCCGCCACCGAAACCGGCCTGGTGCCTTCCCCTATGATGCGCATTGGGCAGTTCAGCGGGGCCGATCAGCCATTCGACGTGCCGCAGAGCCGAATCAGCCCGCAAGCCCGCGCGCTCCTGAATCTCTACCCGCTGCCTAACTTCAACGGCAGCACGAGCTACAACTATCAGATTCCGACGGTTGACTCCGTCCACCAGGATGCGCTGGAGTCGCGGCTTAATAAGACCATCGACAATCGCAACCAGCTTTACGGCGGCTTTGCGTTTCAAAGCTCGCGCACCAATACCCCCAACCTATTCGGATTTCTCGACACCGCGGACACTCTGGGCATCAACACCAATATCCATTGGCAGCACACCTTTCACTGGCACCTGTACCAGAATCTGGGATATCAATTCAGCCGCCTGGCCGCGCGCAGCACGCCGTTCTTCGAGAATCGCGAAAACGTTTCGGGCCAGGCGGGCATCTCGGGCAACGATCAGGACCCCATGAACTGGGGTCCGCCCAGCCTGGTGTTCGCCAGCGGCATCACCCCGCTTACCGACGCGCAGGCGTCTTTCAACCGCAATCAGACCAGCGCGCTGGCCGACTCGATTTTGTGGAGCCGCGGACGCCACAACGTTACCTTCGGCGGCGATTTCCGCCGCCAGGAATTCAACTATCTGGCGCAGCAGGATGCGCGCGGCACGTTTACGTTCACCGGCGCGGCCACCGGTTACGATTTCGCCGACTTTTTGCTGGGCATACCGGACACTAGTTCTATCGCCTTCGGCAACGCCGATAAGTATTTTCGCGCGTCGACTTACGATGCTTACATAACCGACGACCTGCGCATCGGTCCCGAGGTGACCGTGAACGCCGGTGTGCGCTGGGAATATGGCGCCCCGGTTACCGAGTTGCAGGGCCGCTTGGTGAATCTCGACATCGCGCCAGGCTTTGCAGCGGCTGTTCCGGTGACGGCGATCCATCCGCCAGCCGGCTTTCCGGATTCGCTGGTTCGTCCCGACAAGCACGGCATGGAGCCGCGCGTCGGAATCGCCTGGCGGCCCGTTTCGGGAGAGTCGCTGGTGGTTCGTGCGGGGTACGGCGTCGAGTACAACACATCGGTCTACCAGTCGATCGCCTTGCAAATGGCGCAGCAGGCGCCGCTGTCGAAAAGCCTCAGCGTGCAGAATAGCGCCGCCGATCCCCTGACGCTGGCCAGCGGCTTCAACGCCTCGCCCGCCACTACGCCCGACACCTTTGCCATCGACCCGAACTTCCGCGTCGGCTACGTGCAGAATTGGAAGCTCTCAGTGCAACGCGATCTTCCCGGCTCGCTGATCGTAACCGGAACCTATCTTGGCATTAAGGGGACGCGCGGCGTGCAGGAGTTTCTGCCGAACACTTTTCCGGCGGGCGCGGTGGACCCTTGCCCGGCCTGTCCCAGGGGCTTCGGCTACATGGCTTCCAATGGCAACTCCAGCCGCGAATCGGGGCAGATCCAACTGCGCCGCCGCCTGCACAGTGGACTTACCGCGACTGCGCAGTACACTTACTCGAAATCTATTGACGACTCGGCGCTCGGCGGCCGGGGACAAGGCACCGCCGTGATCGCGCAAAACTGGCTTGACCTGAGTGCGGAGCGTGGACTTTCTAACTTCGATCAGCGCCACTTACTAACTGCCCAGATACAGTACACCACGGGCATGGGGCTTGGCGGAGGGGCACTCCTGAGTGGATGGCAAGGCGCGCTCTTCAAAGAGTGGACTGTAATGACGCAGCTCACGGCGGGCAGCGGCCTGCCCTTGACGCTCATCTATCTTGCGGCGGTTGCCGGCACGGGCGTCACCGGAAGCATCCGGCCGGACTACACCGGCGCTCCGCTCTACGCCGCACCCGCGGGCCTGTTCCTCAATCCCGCGGCGTACACGGCTCCCGCTCCCGGCCAGTGGGGCGATGCCGGCCGCAACTCCATTACCGGCCCCGGGCAACTGGCTGTCAATCTCTCACTGGGCCGCACTTTTCGCTGGAAGGATCGATTCCATATCGATCTGCGATTCGATTCCACCAACGCCCTCAACCATGTCACTTTTGCGAGTTGGAACACCACGGTGAGCAGCGCCCAGTTCGGGCTGCCGGTGGCCCCCAATGCGATGCGCACCGTCCAAGCCAGCCTGCGTCTGAGGTTCTGAAGCATGCGGCTCGCGGTCATATTTCTCCCGTGTGCGCTGCTCGCGCAAGACGTCACCTTTAGCACCGGCGCGCAACTCGTGGTGGAGACTGTCACCGTCAAGGATAAGAGCGGCAAGTCCATCGAGGGTCTGACCGCGAGTGACTTCCAGGTGACGGAGGATGGCGCGCCACAAGCTATCCGGTTCTTCGAGCAGCATACGCTGCCGGGGGTCTCTGAACCGCTGGCCGCGCTTACCGGGTCCGCGGAGCCATACAAGAAAATCCCGCGGAACCGTATCACGCCGGATCGCCCCGGCGACGCCCGCTACCGCGACCGGCGTCTGCTGGTCCTGTACTTCGACATGACAGCCATGTCACCTCCCGACCAATTGCGCGCGTTGGCCGCCGCCAAGAAGTTTATTGGTACCCAGATGGCCGAGCCGGACGTGATGGCCCTCATGACGTACGAAGGCGGCGCGGTGCGCGTGATCGAAGATTTCACCGCCGACCGTGACCGGCTGCTGCGGGCTATCCAGACCCTGATCGTCGGCGAGGCGCAAGGTTTCGAGCAGGCCGACAACGACGACAGCACCGCGGATACCGGCGCCGCTTTCGGCCAGGACGATAGTGAGTTCAACATCTTCAACACCGACCGCCAATTGTCCGCTCTGCAGACCGCCGCCAACATGCTCAGCCAGGTTACCGAGAAAAAGTCACTCATTTACTTCGCCAGCGGACTGCGGCTCAATGGCCTCGACAACCAGGCCCAGCTTCACGCCACCATTAATGCTGCGTTGCGCGCCAACTTATCCTTCTGGCCGATTGACGCGCGCGGCCTGGTGGCGCAGGCGCCGCTGGGGGACGCCACCCAGGGCTCGCCCGGCGGCCTCGGCATGTACTCGGGTTCTTCCGATCTGGCGGGCGCCAGCCACTTTCAGCAGTCCCAGGACACTTTGTGGGCGCTGGCCAGCGACACCAACGGCAAAGCCCTGCTCGACTACAACGACCTCGCCTCCGGCATCGTGCACGCACAGCAGGCTGTATCGAGTTATTACGCGATCGGCTATTACAGCCCCAACGCGGCGCTGGATGGTAAGTTCCGCCGCATCAAGATCGCTCTCCGCGAAGGACTGTCAGCCAGTCTGGATTACCGCCAGGGTTACTATGCCGCCAAACGGTTCGCGAAGTTCTCCGCCGCCGACAAAGAAAGACAGCTCGAAGATGCCCTGATGTTAGGCGATCCCATCACGGAACTGACCATTGCCATGGAGGTGAATTACTTCCAGTTGAACAGCGCCGAGTATTTTGTGCCGGTGACCGTGAAGATTCCGGGCCGGGAACTGGCGCTGGCACGGCGGGGCGGCGCCGAACGTACCCTGATCGACTTCATCGGCGAGATCAAGGACGATTACGGCACCACCATCTCTAACGTGCGCGACAAAGTAAACATCAAGGTAAGCGATGCCACCGCCGCCGAGTTAGCCAAGCGCCCCATCGAATACGATACCGGCTTCACCATCCTGCCGGGTAAGTACGTGATCAAGTTTCTGGCGCGCGACGATGAAACCGGCCGTATCGGAACGTTTCAAACCGCTTTCGTGGTGCCGAATCTGAATAAAGAAGAGAAGCGTCTGCATATGAGCTCTGTGGTCTTGAGCAGCCAGCGGGTCGAAATGAAGGATGCGTTGTACAACGCCGCGAAGGATAAGGGCAAGGCGGAAGCCTTCAATCCTTTGCTCGAAGACAGGCAGAAGTTGATTCCCAGCGTGACGCGGGTCTTCAGCCGGAGCCGGGAGATGTATGTGTATTTCCAGGTGTACGGTCCGGGAGCGGACAGCGCGCGGCCGCTGGTTGCCTTCGTGACTTTCTACAGCGAGAACGGCAGGGCGTTGGAGACTCCGCCGCTGGCGGTGACCGATGCGCTCGATAACAAACTGAAGACCGCGCCCGTGAGCTTCCACGTTCCTCTCGAGCAGCTTGCCCCCGGCAAATATAATTGCCAGGTGACCGTGCTCGACCCCAGCGGGAGCAAGGCTGCCTTCTGGCAAGCGCCCGTGGTGATCGTGCAGTAGACGTGGCGCAGGCACTCGTGCCTGCCGCGACCGCACTCTTGCGGTCGCGGCGAGCGAAGCTCGCCTATTGCGCTTATTCCTCGCTGAACCCCGTCGCCTTGCGGAACGCCTCCACGTAATGCCCGTCCTTCTTACCCATGTGCCGCAGCTCCGCCTTCAACTTCTCCAGCGCCGCCGCATCCCAATCGGCGCGATAATGCTCGATGGCCGGCGAAAACTGGCTCACATGCGCCGCTGCCGCATTCAGCTTCAGTTCCGCCACATCGTCGATATTGACGAAGTAGTTGGCATCCTTGCCCGCATAGTAATAATATTCTTCCGGCACCTTCCAAGGCTCCAGACCGTCGTGCAGCCGCTGGTTGGGGAAATACAGGTGCCACTCGGCGGCGCGGATCGCATCGATGGTGTTATTGGCCGCCATGCGATGGTCCGTCTTGTGCCAGCGCACATAGTCGGTACCGGGGTCCACGCTCAGCACCACGTCGGGACGGTATTTCCGGATCAGGCCGGTCACCTGCTCCACCAGGTCGCGCGGGTTGGCGTATTCCAGCATCCCGTCGTGAAACTGCAGCCACAGAATGCTCTCCTTGGGAATGCCGATGATGCGGCAAGCTTCCTCTTCTTCGTGCATGCGGATGCGCGCCAGCCGCTCGCTGGTCATGTCCGGGTCGTAGGATCCCTTGTCGTCGTTGGTGTAAATCACGATGTGGATCCGGTTATCGTTCTTGGCCAGTTTGTAGAGCGTGCCGGCGCAGCAGAACGTGTCGTCGTCCGGATGCGGCGTGAACAGCATCACGGTTTTGCCTCGCATGTTCTCCAGGCGGGCCGGCTCCTGCGCGGGGGCCAGAAGCGAAATCGCGAATGTCAGAATGAGGATTCTCATAGCCGTTAGAATGGGAAGGATAACCCTCACGGTCCCCAACGTGCAAGCGGCCAGTAGGGCAGTCGTTAATCAAATGAGCGGAACACTACTACCTTACCGGTTGAAAAGGCCCATCGGGATCTTCGATTCGGGCGTGGGCGGCTTGACGGTGCTGAAGGCGTTGCGCCGCAAACTGCCGCACCGCGATTTCGTCTATGTGGGCGATACCGCGCGCGTACCCTATGGCCGGAAGCCCGCCGCCATGGTCGCCGAATTCGCTTACGGCATCACGGAATTCCTGCTCGAGACGGGCGTCGAAGGCGTGGTGATCGCGTGCAATACCGCTTCGGCGGCGGCCCTGCCGGAGTTGGCCTCGCATTTCTCGATTCCCATCTGGGGCGTAATCGAGCCTGGCGTGGAGTCGGCCGCCCGGCTCACGCGCAGCGGCCATGCCGGCGTGATCGGGACCAAGGGGACCATCGCCAGCGGCGCGTATCAGCGGCGCCTCGAACAGCGCGGACTGACTGTCTGGGCGCGCGCCTGCCCCATGCTGGTGCACATCGTGGAGGAAGGCTTGGCCCAATCGCCGGAATGTGACCTGTTGCTGCATCATTACCTGGATGGGCGCGCCGAAATTGACACGCTCATCCTCGGATGCACACACTATCCGCTGCTGCACGACGCCATCCAGCGGGTGGTGGGCGATTCGGTCACGCTGGTGGATAGCGCCGAAGCGCTGGCGCAGGCGGTCAACGGCTCCATGGGCGCGGACCCTGTCTCCGATACTCCAGGCCGCATCGTGCATTTCGTTACCGGCGATCCGCTGGCATTCGCGCACACCTCCGAAGTGATCGGCGAGGTAGCCGGCGAAGTAGTGCCGCTGCCGGTCACCGAGCTGATCCGCTTGCAGGCCGGTGTGGCGCGGTTGCCGTAACATTTAACGAGCGTGTTAAATAATTCTTGACCCGGCGGCGAGCCGGCGCTACAATTAACACGTTGGTTAACAATCAGAAAAGGATTACGGCCGTTTTCGCCGCGTTGGCCCATCCCACGCGACGCCGCATTCTGGTGCGCCTGTCGACGCACGGAGAAAGTCCCGTGACGGCATTGGCCAAGCCCGGCCGCATGTCGCTGCCGGCGCTCTCCAGGCACCTGCGCGTGCTGGAGCAGGCGCGCCTCATCGACCGCCGCCGCGACGGGCGGGTGCACGCCATCCGTGCCCGGCCCGCGGGACTGAAGGCGGTTCAAGAATGGATCGCGCAGTGCGCGGCGGGGTGGGAGTTCAGCTTCAACACTCTCGACGAATTGCTAAAGAAAGAACAACGAAAGGAACCGACAGCATGAAATCCGAAGTGAAAATCGACGGCAAACGCCTCCAGATCACGCGCGTCTTCGATGCTCCCCGGCATCTGGTATTTTCTTTTTGGTCGAGCGCCGAGAAGCTGCAGCAGTGGTCCGGCTGCAAAGAGGCCACCAAGTGCGAGATCCAGATGGATTTTCGTGTAGGCGGCTCATTCACGCAGAAAATGTCGATTGCCGGGGCAGGGGAATATACGTTCACGGGCGCCTACGACGAGATCGTGGAGCCGGAGCGAATCGCCTACCACGCCCATTTCGGACCGGTCGTCACGCGCGTGGCGGTGGACTTCTTCGAGGTGAACGAGGGCACAAAGGTAGTTGTGACACACGACGGATTCCCCGACGAAAGTTTTACCAAAAACGTCTCGCAAGGCACCCTGGAATCGCTCGACAAGCTGGAGTCGATGTTGGCCTCCCAGTCGCTGGTGAGCCACACGTGAACTACTCCCGTATCGTTCTCGCGGCGCTCGGAGCTACGGTCGCGTACTTCGTCTGTGGGTTCCTTGCGTTCGGCCTGGCGCCGCAACTCTCGAGAGAGTTCCGCAAGTACCCCACCATCTATCGCTCGCCGGAGGACATGAAAAACGTAATGCCGCCTGGGATGGTCGGCATGTTCGTTGCGATTCTATCGCCGGCGGCGATCTACGCAATGGCGTACCGCGGTGGGTCGGGCCTGGCGGAGGGCGCACGCTTCGGCGCGCTCATCGGCGTTTTCGCCATTGGCGCATTTGTGCTGCACAACTATGTGAACTTGAACATCGGTCTGAAACTGACTATCCAACAGGCGGTCGCCTACTTCATCGAGTGGACAGTCGTGGGCATTGCGTTCGGCCTGATCTATAAGCCCGGTTAATCAGTTTTTGGGCAGGGCAAAAGCGACGTAACTGCCGCCGGAGGGCTCGCCTAACTTACCACCGCCGGCGGCGATGACTACGTACTGGCGCCCATCCACTTCGTAAGTCGCAGGCGTGGCGCTTCCGGCGGCGGGCAGCGTGGTTTCCCAGAGTAACTTTCCGGTAGCTTTATCGAAGACGTGAAATTTGCGGTCGCGCTCGGTGGCGGCGATGAACAACAATCCTCCGGCGGTGACCACGGGGCCGCCGTAATTCTCGCTGCCGGTGTTACGCTGGCCCTTGGCGGCCAGCTCGGGATACTCGCCAAATGGGATCTTCCAGGCGATTTCGCCTTTGTTCAGGTCGATGGCGTTGAGGGTGCCCCAGGGCGGCTCGACTGCGGGATAGCCATCGGGGTCGAGGAATTTGTTGTAACCATCGTGCATGTACTTCTGCTCAATGGGCCATGCGCTACGCTCAATGCCGGCGGCCTGCACATTCTCGCCGGTGGTGACATAGGTGACGATGGCAGCCACCGCGTCGGGTGGCAACTGCGCGAAGGCGGGCATGCGGCCGCTGCCCTGGTGGATGATACCGGCGATCTGTTCCCGCGTGCGGCGGGAAGCGATGCCGGTGAGCGACGGAAATTCCGGAGGGCTGCCCTGCATGTCCTGCCGATGGCAGCCGGCACAGCGCGCGTTGTACAAGCCGCGGCCCGTCGTCGTGCGGTTCTGGGGTGCTGCGACCAGGCGCAGAATCCAGGGCATCTCATTGGCGTTCACATAGAGCCAGCCGGAGGCCGGATCGAAGGCTGCGCCGCCCCATTCACCGCCGCCATCGAAGCCGGGGAAGATGACGGTACCTTCCAGGCTGGGCGGCACAAACTGGCCGGCGCTGCGCACCTTGCGCAGCCGCTCCAGCACGGCGGCGTGGGCCTCGGGCGTGCGGTTGGTGACCATGTCTTCGGTGAAGATCTGGCGGGCGAAGGGCGGAGGCTTCACGGGCAGGCGCTGGCGTTCGGCCGCCAGCTCGCCATCGACGGTAGAAGCGGGCACGGCGCGCTCTTCGATGGGAAATAGCGGCTTGCCGGTCTGACGCTCAAACAGGAAAACGTGCCCGGACTTGGTGATCTGGGCGACGGCATCCACCGGCGCGCCATCGCGCTGCACTGTGACCAAGTTAGGCGGGGCGGGGAAGTCGCGATCCCACAGATCGTGGCGGACAGCTTGAAAGTACCAGACGCGCTCGCCGGTTTCGGCATTGAGTGCCAGCAGCGTGTTGGCGAACAGATCGTCGCCTTTGCGGTTCGCGCCGTAGAAATCGAAGGCCGCCGAGCCGGTGGGCACGAAGACCAAACCGCGCTTGACATCGAGGCTCATGCCCGCCCAATTGTTGGCCGCGCCGATGTACTTCCAGGCATCTTTGGGCCAAGTGTCGTATCCGAATTCGCCGGGATGCGGAATGGTGTGGAAAGTCCAACGGATCTTGCCCGTGCGCACGTCATAGGCGCGGATGTCGCCGGGCGAGGCGGGCAAAGTTTCGCTGACGATGCTGCCCATGATGAGCAGGTCTTTATAAACGATGCCGGGGCTGGTGGCGGAAATGGACATTTCTTCGGGCGGACGGCCGAGACCCACGCGCAGATCCACGCGCCCGTCGTCGCCGAATGACTTGATGGGTGCACCGGTGCGGGCATCGCGCGCGTAGAGCCAGTGGCTGGCGGCGAAGAAGATGCGCTGGTCCGCGCCGTCGCCCCACCAGGTGACTCCGCGATTGCGCGATTTGCCGAATAGCGGCTCACCCTGGCGCGGGTCGAATGACCAGCGCAGCTTTCCGGTAGCGGCGTCCAGCGCGATCAGGCGCAACTTGGGAGTTGTGGCATAGAGCAGGCCGTTCACCACGATGGGGTTGCATTCCATTTCGGAATCGTGGAAGGCATCGCCCGAATCGTAAGTCCACGCCACGGCGAGGCGTGCGACGTTGCCGCGATTGATCTGGTCGAGCGTGGAGTAGCGGATGCTGTCGGGGCCGCCGCCGTAGACGCTCCACTGGCGATAGGGATCGGCAGCGGGCAGGAGGGCGGCGGTTAGGAGGAGGGCTGTCAGGCGAGCAAAGCTCGCCGTGGCTGGTGGCTGGTGGCTGGTGGCTGGTGGCTTAGTGGGCAGGCGAGCAAAGCCCGCCGTGGCTGGTGGTTGGTGGGACCCAGAGGGTACCCCGGCTGGTGACTGTGATTTCGGCATCAGTGTAGTGGGAGGCGGTGCGGGCGGCTGTCGTCGGCCACCTGCGCGGATCGCGCGCCGGCGGCGGGATGCAGCGTAAACACCAGGGTGCGGGCGCCTGGTTGATAACTGCCCACGGGCGCGCTCACATCGATTTCGCCGCTGGTATAAGTCACATTAGTGACACGGCTGACACCAGCGCGATAGGCGGGGCTTACGCCATCGTCTTCGTAGAGCGATGTCTGGGCGTTGCCTTGCGCGTCCGGGTAAATTCCGAAAGTAATTGGATCGGTAGGTTTTTCTCCGACATAGTTCATAGTGGGTCCCAGAGGGATGATGGCTCCGCCGCGCACGTACAGCGGCACGGTCTGGAGCGGGGCGTCGGCGTGAATCATCTGGCCGCCCGCGAGTTGATGGCCGGTCCAATAGTCGTACCAGGTGCCCTCGGGAAGATAGACCAGCCTGCCGGTCACGCCGGGCGCCAGGATGGGCGCCACTAACAGGTCGCTGCCGATCATGAACTCATCGTCGATGCTCAATGTGTCAGGGTCGTTCTGGTAATTGAGGAGCAACGGCCGGAACATCGGTACACCGGTGCGGTGAGCCTCTTCGAGCGCGGTGTAAAGAAACGGCAGGAAGCGATAGCGCAGCTTCAGGTACCTGCGGATGATATCTTCGTAAAAAGCGCCGAAGCGCCAGGGTTCGTGATCGTAGGCGTCGCGCTGCGCGTGGTTCCGGCAGAAAGGGGTCAAAAAGGCGATCTCGTACCAGCGCGTGAGCAACTCGGGGTTGGTGCGGCCGATGAAGCCGCCGGCATCCGCGCCCACAAAGGGCTCTCCGGAAAGACCCAGCGTTTCGAACATGGGGATACTGAGAGCCATGGCATCCCACGTGGCAGTGTTGTCGCCGGTCCACATAGTGGAATAGCGTTGGATACCGGCGTAGCCGGCGCGCGTGATCACATAAGGCCGGTCGTTCGGGCGCAGCCGTTCGAGCCCTTCATAAGTGGCACGCGCCTCCACCAGGGCGAACAGGTTGCGGTTGGAGGCGTAGGGGGAGTGGGCGTCGCCATCGTACGTCACTACATCCATCTGGGTTCTGCCGGTCTGATCGAGGAAGTCGGATGGCTCGTTCATGTCGTTCCAGATACCAGCTACGCCATGATCCAGGTAAGCACGGTGCAGGTCGCCCCACCAGCGCGCGGCGGCATCCAGCGTGAAGTCCGTATAAACGGCCTTGCCGGGCCATACTGCGCCGATCCAGGGCTTACCATCTTTGCGTTTCAGGAAATAGTCTTTCGCGACGCCCTGATTATAGACGTAGTAACTCTTATCTTGCGGCGCCAACTCCGGATTGGTGGCAGCGTCAGCAGCGCCCGCGGCGGGCGGCTCATATTTGACTCCCGGATCCACGATGACCACCACTTTTACGCCCAGCTTGCGCAGTTTGCCGGTGAAAGCTGTGGGGTCGGGATACCCATGCGGGTCCCAGGTAAAGACCCGGTATTGGTTCATGTAATCGATATCGAGATGGAGCACATCCAGGGGCAGGTCTTCGGCACGGTAGCGTTGCACGACCTCTTCCGCAACGGTGTCCGGATAATAGCTCCAGCGGCTCTGCTGATTGCCCAGCGCCCACTTAGGCGGCATGGGTAAGTGGCCGGTGAGATCGGCGTAGCGCCCCAGGATCTTCTTTATAGAGGGACCCGAGAAGAAGTAATAATTCAACTCGCCGCCCTCGGCAGAGTACGAAGCGTACTCTGGCGAATTCGCGCCGAAATCGAAGTGCGTGCGATAGCTATTATCGAAGAAGATGCCGTAAGCAGCGCCGGGCAGCCAGCCAATATAGAAGGGAACGTCCTGGTAGATAGGATCGGTGCCTTCCTTATAAGCGGGCGTATCGGAGTTCCACATGGTGAATTCGCCGCGGCGTTTGTCGAGGCGGGCGGCCTTTTCGCCCAGTCCATAGAAGTGCTCGTCGAAGCCGAGTTTCTTGGCTGCGGCCACGGTGGCGGAGCGTGGGTCGCGCATCATGGGCAGGGCGTCGGCGTTGATGGTGCGATGCGTGGCGGCGTCGCGAAACTCGATGAGCAAGGGCGACCGTTGGACGACGACTTCGATTTCCCCGGTGGAAATCAACAAGTGGCCGGGTTGCTCCTGGACGGCGAACTTGGGGACATCCCAAGCGGTTTTGGCGATAGCCCAGGAGTGGTCGCGCTCCGGCAAGGGCGCCTGGAAGGCGACTCTGACGCGGATGAGGTCCGGCGCCAGAATGTAGAAACGGACCTGCGACTGGTCGCTGCAGGTCACAGTTACGCTATCGCGGGCGGCGGAGTAACTGGCTAGGGGACCAATGGGTGCGAGGCCAGCGAGGTCGATGGCTGCCGCAATCGAAGAAAGGCAAAGCAGGCAGAGGATGGAGGAGGCGAGATTTTTCATCGGGCACCTTGTGAAGGGTCATTGTAGTACCTCGACGGGCCAGGTGTGATTCACCGGTTCCGGGAGTCGGCAAGACAACGCCGGCCGGGAGCCGTACGCGGCCGCCATTTGACCCTTCCATTCTCTGCGATATTTCGATGCGCAGTCTAGCGCCCGTTAGCGCCTCCATCAGCCGGGCGGTCGGGCGTGCGAATATATGAGTTAGGATTCCTTCCACATCATGGACGCGTTGACCATCCACCGGCTGCACTTCGCCTTCACCGTCACCTTCCATTACATCTTTCCGCAATTGACCATGGGTCTGGCGCTGCTGCTGGTGGTGCTGAAGACCATGGCGCTCCGGACAGGCGACGAGCACTACAGCCGCGCGGTACGTTTCTGGGCGCGCATCTTCGCCATCAACTTCGCCATGGGCGTAGTCACCGGCATCCCTATGGAGTTCCAGTTCGGCACCAACTGGTCGCGTTTTTCGAAGTCCGCGGGCGGCGTGATCGGGCAAACGCTGGCTATGGAAGGCGTGTTCTCGTTCTTCCTGGAATCCAGTTTCCTGGGCCTGTTCTTATTCGGTGAAAAGAGGCTGGGACCCAAGGGGCACTGGTTCGCCTGCTTTCTGGTGTTTCTGGGATCGTGGCTCTCCGGATTCTTCATCGTGGCCACGGACGCCTGGATGCAGCATCCGGTGGGCTACGCGCTGGGGCCGCAAGGAGAAATTCTGCTCTCAAGTTTTTGGGCGCTGCTGCTGAATCCCTGGCTGCTGTGGCAGTATCTGCACAACATGATGGGCGCGGTAGTCACCGGCGCATTCGCCATGTCCGCCGTGGGTGCGTTCTACCTGCTGGTGAAGCGGCAGGAGCCCTATGGGCGGACCTTCGTGCGGGTGGGCGTGATCGCGGGTCTGGCGGCGGCGTTCCTGATGCTGTTTCCGACCGGCGACGGCCAGGGCAAGAATATCGCGTTCCATCAACCCGCTACTCTAGCCGCCATGGAAGGCCTGTTCGTAACTGAAGCGGGCGCGCCGCTGGCACTGATCGGCCAACCGGATGTGGAGCATCGCCAGCTCGACAATCCGCTGCAGATCCCACGCGCGCTGAGCTTCCTCACGTATCAACGGTGGAAGGCGCAGGTAAGGGGACTCGACGCTTTCCCGCAAGACGTGTGGCCCGACAACATCCCGCTGCTCTACTTCAGCTATCACATCATGGTGGGGCTGGGGACGATTTTCATCGCGGTGATGGCGCTCGCGGCGCTGGAGTTGTGGCGCGGGCGGCTGTTCACCGAGCGCAAGGTGTTGTGGCTGTTGATGCTGTCGGCGCCGTTCCCGTACATCGCCAACACGGCGGGCTGGATCACCGCGGAAGCCGGAAGGCAGCCCTGGCTCATTTATGGCTTAATGCGCACCGCCGTGGGCGTCTCGCCGCACGTTTCCGCGGGAAACGCGCTGTTCACGTTGATCGGCTTCATGGGCATGTACACGGTGCTGGCGATGCTGTTCCTGCTGCTCGTATATCACGAAATCGATCGCGGACCGGAGGCGGCCTAAATGCAGACGATCTGGTTCATGCTGGTCGCCGTGATGATCGCGGTGTACGTAGTGCTCGACGGATTCGACCTGGGCGCGGGCATCGTGCAACTGCTGGTGGCGCGCACCGATGGCGAGCGGCGGCAGGTGCTGCGCTCCATCGGTCCGGTGTGGGACGGCAACGAAGTGTGGCTGCTGGCGGGCGGGGGCACGTTGTACTTCGCGTTTCCTGCGCTATATGCATCCAGCTTCAGCGGCTTCTATCTGCCGCTGATGATGGTGCTGTGGCTGCTGATCCTGCGCGGCATTTCGATCGAGTTTCGCAACCACATCGACAGCCTGGTTTGGAAACCTTTTTGGGACGCTGTGTTTGGCGGCGCCAGCGCGCTGCTGGCCATCTTCTTCGGCGCGGCGCTGGGCAACGTGGTGCGCGGCGTACCGCTCGATAATGCCGGCGAGTTCTTCCTGCCGCTATGGACCAATTTCGGCGTGGGAGGTGATGTGGGCATTCTGGATTGGTACACGGTGCTGGTGGCGGTCGCCGCTTTTGCTACGCTGCTGGTGCACGGCGCATTGTGGGTGGCGCTGAAGACCGATGGCGCGCTCGGGGAGCGCGCGTCTGGCGTGGCTCGCACGGGATGGTGGGGCGTGGCCGTGCTCACCGTCGCCATCACCTGGTGCAGTTTCCGCATCCAGCCGCGGCTCGGCGAGAGCTTCGGCGCGCGGCCGTGGGGCTATGTCTTTCCTTTGCTGGCCGTGGCCGGGTTGATCGGCATGCGCGCGCTCCACCGCGCGGGACTGGCGCCGTTTTTGTGCTCGTCCCTGTTCATCGTGGGAATGCTGACCAGCGCGGCGTTCGGCCTCTATCCTTATGTGCTGCCGTCGAACCTGGACCCGCGTGCCGGGTTGACCGTTTCGAACGCCGCCGCCGCACCCTATGGGCTGAAGGTTGGGCTGGTATGGTTCATTCCAGGGATGCTGCTCACGGTGGGCTATTTCGTATACACGTATCGCAGCTTTGCGGGCAAGGTGCCGGCGGAGGACGAGGGGTATTGAGTCAGGCGAGGTGCTGGGCGACTACGAGCTTAGCAGCGGCGATTAACTCCGCAAATACGCGTGCCTCGAAGGCCGATTTTGCCCCCGTCTTGATGATGATCCCTGGCAGCCCTCGACGCAGGGCTCGATAGATTGTCGCCATATTCGCCACATCGGGCTGGTGATCGGTGAGAACGAGAGCGTTGCAGATCTCGCGAAAGACGCCGGACGGATTGCCATAGTGCACATACACATCCGTACCGCTTAAATCGCTGAGCGACTTGCCCGCTCTCCAACTTCGCGATTCAAAGATGCACCAGGTATGGTTCGGCTCTCGAAATTTCTGCCATCCTACGGCCAGGCCCAGTTCGAAAGGCATGTTAAATCGAGGCGTCGCGGGGCGCTTCACATTCACGTTCTTGACTTGATCGCCGATTGCCGGTATTCCTTCCATGACCTGTCTCGTGTCGAATGCGATCGAGCCGGCGCTCGCCGCCCGGAATCTGGAGCGTCGCCTGCGGCACTGATTGAAACGCGCTCAGACCTGCGCGAGATAAAGAGGCTCAAAGGCCCGGTCATACGGGATGTTGAGGAACACCCCGTATTCTTTAACGGCTGACAACTCGTTTCGGGTGTTGGCGGGCACTGTTGGTGGCACTCGATTTCGAGGGATGCGCCCGGCGGTCCGCTTCAATCCATTCCGCGACGAGGATCTGGAGTTCTTTCATGCGGCGCTTGGACACACCCACCCACTTGGCGATCTCCTCAATCGAGGGGTCCGGATGCGTGATATAGATCTTGGGTTTCGGCTTCATGCTGCGTCCCCTATCCGATTGTTGCACACATCCCCCGCGCGAGGCTGATTCGTGCGATTCGCCGGCACACTGCGTTCCGTCTCCTCTCAGTGGAGGTGCTGGGAGGTAAGAGCTTTGCCAAGTACGATCAGGTCCGCAAAGACACTGGCTTCGAATGCCGACCTTGCGCCGGTGTTCCGCATGATGACCGGCAACCCCCGTCTTAATCCCTGGTAGATGGCCGTCATTTGCGCAACCGTTGGTTGATGGTCCGCCAGCACAGAGCGTTGCGCAACTCGCGAAACACTCCAGCCGGCGAGCCATCGTGCACATACACATCCGTACCACTTAGATCGCTGAGCGACTTGCCCGCTCTCCAAGTGCGCGACTCAAACACGCACCAGGTATGGGTTGGCTCTCGAAATTTCTGCCACGCCACGGCCAAACCCAGCTCGAAGGGCATATTGAAGCGCGGTGTGGCGGGCCGTTTCACACTCAGCTCAACACGCGAGAGATCGTGGAAGGAGTATCGGCAATCGCAGATCAGGGCAAGGATTCGATCGAGTCGGCGCTCGCCGCCCGGAATTTCGAGCGTGGCTCGCGGCAATAGCCGGAATGCGCGCACACCGGCGATGTAGGCAAGGTAAAGCGGCTCAAAGGCCTGGTCATACGGGATGTTGAGGAACACGCCGTCCTCTTTAGCGGTTGGCGGTTCGTGCAGGGTGTTTTCGGGCACGCGGTTTGCCGTTGGACTTCGTGGAGCGTGGCGCCATCGACTTGTTAATCTCGGCGGCGAGCGCAATTAACTCGTTCATGCGGCGTTTGGACACACCCACCCTCTTGGCGATCTCCTCAATAGAAGGATCCGGATGCGTGATATAGATCTTGGGCTTCGGCTTCATGCTGTGTCCCTATCCGATTGTTGCACACATCCCCCGCGCGAGACTGCTACCCTGAAACATGCCCGGCTGGTCGCACTTGCCGAATGATCGGCTGCTGATTGATGTCTCTCTCTGGTCCGCGGACTTGGCCAACCTCGAAGGCGCCGTGCGCCGCCTGTCCCCCTGGGCGGATTCGTTCCATCTGGATGCCGCGGACGGACACTTCGTGCCGAATCTGCTCTTTTTCCCAGACCTGATTCGTGCAATTCGTCCACACACTGATGTGCCGTTTCATGTGCACCTGATGGCCGAACATCCTGCCGCACTAGCCGGCGAATTCCTGGACGCCGGCGCCGACCTGCTTACCGTACACGTGGAGAACGGCGAGCGCGAGGCCGGCGCCGCCATCGAGCAAGCCTTGCGGCGCGGGCGGGGAGCGGGAGTCACGCTGCGACTCGATACGCCGGTGTGCGCCGTGCTGCCCTATCTCAATTCGGTCGAGGTCGTCATCCTGCTGGGCACCCAGGTGGGTGTGAAAGGATGCGACCTCGCGCCCACGGCATGCGAACGCTTGCGCGAGGCCCGCACCCTGCTCAAGGAGCACGGCCGCCGCAAAGTGCGCCTGGTGGCGGATGGCGCCATTCGCACTCACACGGTCCCCGCATTATACGCCGCCGGCGCGGATGCAATTGTGCCAGGATCGCTCGTCTTTCAATCCGCGGATTTGGCAGCTACATTTGCTTGGTTGCGCAGTCACTCGGTATCGACGGTGGTATAAGGAACCCACACTTCCATTCGGGATGGTCCGCGATTCGCCCACGCGTAGTACGGAATAAAACTCAGCGCGATCTTTTTGCCGGGCCGTTCCTTGTCATCGTTAAACGCCCGATACAGCGGCTCGCCGTCGAGCGGCGAATCCACCGCCGCCCCGTGATGTTTGATCACCAGCACACCGCCCAGCAGATCGGCATGGAACTCGCTCAAAAAGCTCGATCCGTCGATCAGCAGCGAGGCGTCGAACAGATTGGATATAGGCTGATCCGGCTGCTCCAGACAATAAACCAGCGGTCCGCGCTCCAGCGCCACGCGGCCGGCGTCCTCCCGCACCAGGGGATTGGCGCGCACCAGACGCGGAGCGATCGCGAACTCTACGTGCACTTTGTCGCCGGGCTGCCAGCGGCGATGCATCTCGAAATATTCGCCTGGTTTGGGCGCGTCCTGGCGGGTGGCAAACGGCGCCGGCGCTTGTATCGAGACGCCGCTCGCATCGGCCCAAGCGGGGATGCGCACGAACAGGCTGAACTCCGCCGCCTGCGCCGGGGTCACGGTAAGATCGACGACGCCCTTCCACGGATACTCGGTCTGTTGCGCGATCTTCACCCCGGTGCCGTCCGCAAGATGCCAATCCAACTCCGAGTTATGGAACAGATTCACGTACACACCCTTGGCGCCAGTGGTGTACAAGTAGCCCGGCAGCGAGGCCAGCACACGCTCCAGATTAGGCGGACAGCAAGTCGTGTCGTACCACTCGTTGCGGATCTTCTCGCCCGAGGATTCCAGTGGATTGCGGTAACAATAGAGCGTCCCGGAAAGCGACATGCCAGAGTTGATGCCGTTGTACAACGCGCGCTCCATCACGTCGGCGAAACGCGCTTCTCCCAGCGCCAGCAGCATCCGCCAATTCCACATGAAGTTGCCGATAGCGGCGCAGCTTTCGCCATAGGCCTGCGCGTTGGGCAGTTCGTATTGTTCGCCGAACGCCTCGCCGGCCTCCCTTGAGCCCACCCCGCCGGTGATGTACATCTTGTGGTTCACTAAGTCGGTCCACAGCGTTTCGAGCGTCTTCAGATAAGCCGTGTCGCCCGTTTCCGTATAGTAATCAGTGGCCCCGCAGGAAGCGTACATGGCGCGCACCGCGTGGCCTTCGAACTCAGTGCGGGATGTGAACGGCTTGCCGCTGAACATGTACCGGACTTGGTCGTCGGTCAGGTGCAGGCGCTCGCGCTCCACACCGCTGAGCAGGTAGCCGGCGAAATCCAGATAGCGGCGGTCGCCTGTGGTGCGGTATAGCTCGACAAGCGCCATTTCGAATTCCGGATGTCCAGTCAGCGCGGGCCGCTTGGTGGGTCCGAAATTCTCGACCATGTAGTTGGCGAAGCGTATGCCGCCATCCAGCAGCTTCCGGTCGCCCGTGGCGCGGTAATAGGCGATGCCCGCCTGCAGCAGGTGGCCCATGCAGTACAACTCGTGCGAGCGGTACATCTCGGTGAAGCGCTTGGGCGTGCGCTCTTCGGTCCAGTACGTGTTGAGATAGCCGCTGGGTTCCTGCGCGGCGAGAATGATGCCGGTCAACCGGTCGAACTCCGCGCGCAGCTTGGGTTGATCGCCGGACTGCAGCACGAACGCCACCGCCTCCATCCATTTGTAGAGGTCCGAATCGGTGTAGAGCGGGCCGCGCCGGGCCACGTCTTTGCGGCCTTCCAGACGCAGGAAGTTATCGACGATGCCATGCTGCTCCAACTCCGCCAGCAGCGTGGGGATGCTCTGCTCCACGTTGATCGCGCGGCGGGTGGCCCAGAAGCCGTCGCCCATCTTCACTGCGCGGATGGGCACGCTGTGCATCTTCGCGTACGGCGATCGGTCGAGGTCAACGATACCCTGGGCTGCCAGCAGCAGCGGAAAGGCAAGAGCGGTAAGGGATATAACGCGCATAACGATCCTACTGAAGTTACGATAAGCGCTCGGGCGCGAGGTGGGGCAGGCCCTTGGCCTGCGGCGGCCTCCCAGGCCGCCATCCAAGAAGTGGGTCCAGGGGACCCGACCCAGAGGGTCCCCGGCCGAGGGCCTGCCCCACTATTCACCCACTATTCACCAGCGCCCCGCGACGTACAAGTACACCACCGGCAGCGTGAACAGCGTGCTATCCACGCGGTCCAGCATGCCGCCGTGGCCGGGCAACAGCGTGCCGCTGTCCTTCACGCCGGCGCCGCGTTTCAGGGCGGATTCGCAGAGGTCGCCGAATTGTCCGGCCACATTGGCCGCGGCCGTCAGGGCCAGGACAATCGCAGGCGGAACCTCCGGAATCGCCCAGCGCAGGAAGAAGAAGCCGAAAATCAGCGAGGCTGCCAGGGACGCCGCCGAGCCTTCCCACGATTTGCCGGGGCTCACAATAGGCGCCAGCTTGTGACGGCCCACCGCGCGGCCTACGTAGTAAGCGCCGATGTCTCCGATCCAGTTCAGCACCAGCGCATACAACAGCCAGTAACGATTCTGTTTGGCGAGTAGCGGCGCGAAGCGCCAGCAGCCGAATATGTAGACCACGCCCAGCAACAGGAAGGCCGCGCGCACGATGCCGCCGCGCAGATCGTCCGCGCGCAACGCCAGGCTGAGCGCGATCAACGATACCGCCACTACGGTAACGAGCGCCTGATCGTTGCCGGGCAACACCAGAATCAGCAATCCGGCGCCGTAGCCGAGCGGCCCCAGTTCGCCCGCCTGATACGCCGCCGCGATGCCCGCGTACTCGTAATAGCACAGCAGCGCTACCAGCGCGGTAGTTCCCACCACGGCCCAATACGGCGACCAGACGACTACATAGGTAATCAGCGGGAACAGGACCAGCGCCGTGAGGATCCGCTTCATCTGGCCGGCAACACGGCGATCATTTCTTCGGCAATGGCGGACCGCGCGGCGCCCATCGGCGTGGAACTCAAACCACCGTAGCGGCGGTCCCGCTTCTGATATTCCAGCACTGCCGTGAGCAGATGTGCGCGGCTGAAGTCCGGCCACAAGGTTTCCGTCACGTAAAGCTCGGCGTAGGCGATCTGCCAGAGCAGGAAATTGCTGATGCGCATTTCGCCGGAGGTGCGAATGAGCAGGTCTGGGGCGGGCGATGAGCCGGTGTAGAGGTGCGCCGCGATCAGATCCTCGTCCACGCGCAGCGAGTCCAGGCGCCCCTCCATGCGGGCCAGGTCGAGAATAGCGTTGACTGCGTCCACGATCTCGGTGCGGCCACCGTAATTGATGGCTAAGTTGACGAGCAGGCCCTGATTTTGGGAGGTGGCGTCGACCACAGCGTCCAATTCGCGCCGCACGTCGGCCGGCAGCGCGTCCAGCCTGCCGATGGCCTGCAGCCGGATATCGTTTTTCTGCAACTCCGGCAGTTCCTTGCGCAAATAGAAGCGCAGCAGCCGCCAGAGAGTCTCCACTTCGGCGCGTGGGCGTTTCCAATTCTCTACCGAGAACGCGTAAAGCGTCAGAACCTGGAGACCCAGTCGCGCGCAAGTCTCCACCGTGCTGCGCACCGGTCCCACTCCGGCTCTGTGCCCGGCCACCCGCGGCAGCCGTCGGCGGCTGGCCCAGCGGCCGTTGCCATCCATGATAATGGCAATATGCGCCGGTAATCTATCCGGATCGATGGCGCTGGCAAGTTCCCAATCCCTATCTCCGGGGCGGAGGGATTCCAGTAAGGCCTTCATGCGGTAAACTTCATATTACAACAGAGTGCCGCCCCGGCTGTCATAACTTATGGTAGGTTCGCAGTTGTGGGGCAGGCCCTTGGCCTGCGGCGGCCTCCCAGGCCGCCAAAATAAGAAGCGGGTCCAAGGGACCCGCGCAGGCCAAGGGCCTGCCCCACTGAATGACGTACTTGCGTTAACTGTCGCGACGTTTCAGCGTAGGCCGCTCGTCCTGATCGGGCTGCTGGTCCTTATCGTTGCTGTCCCCCGTACCTGTGCCGCTGCCCGGAGAACGCCGCAAGGTCGGACGGCTGGGGTCATCCTTACCCTTATCCATCTTCCGCTTGTTATGCAGCGAATACAGGCGCGACTTCACGTCGTTGAACTCCGAAGTATTGACGACGTATTCCGGCTTGGCCTTCAGGATTTTCTGCATCTCCTCTTGCGAGGCCTTGATGCGGTCGTCCGTCATGGGGTGCGTGGAAAACACCTTGGCCACGGTACCGGGCTTGCGCTTCTCGAGTGTCTGGATCTTCTCGAAGAAGTCCACGAACGAAGTCGGATCGTAGCCCGCCTTGTACATGTACTGCATGCCAAGGTAATCCGCCTCGCGCTCGTTGGCGCGCGAGAAAGCCAGGAATCCCATGGGGATGGCCAGGCTGGCGCCTTGATAGATGGCGTAGCCGGTCCAGCCGCCGCTCATGATCATCACCGGGATCATAGCGATCTGCGCGAGTTGGCCGCGGGTGGCGTTCCGTGTGCCATGGCGTGCCGCCACGTGCGCGATCTCGTGCGCCATCACGCCCGCCAGTTCCGATTCGCTATCCGCCTTCAAAATCAGGCCGGAGTTGACGAAGAAGAACCCGCCGGGCAAAGCGAACGCGTTCACTTCCTCGGAATCCAGCACCTTGATGGTGAACGGAACTTTCGCGTCGGAATTGCGCACCAGATTCTGGCCGACCCGGTTCACGTACTCCGCGATAATCGGGTCGTCAACGATTTTGGCTTGGCGCTCCACTTCCTGCGCCAGTTGTTTGCCGATGGCGATCTCTTTTTCCAAAGAGTAGAAATTGACACCTTTGCCCACATCCCGATTGCCGATCTCGTCGGGATCGTCCTTCTTGTCCGAAGCAAAGGAACCGTTTGGCAGCACGGTGAGAACCGCCAGGAAGGCTACGGATACCGCTGAGAATCGCTTCATGAGTGGAAAACTCCTGTTACTTATCACTATACGCCCAAATGGGTGTACCTGTACCGCTGAATTGTATACGTACTGCGGGCCGGACGGGTTACTCCATTAAGTCCCGTCTCTTGATGGTGGGGCGGTCGTCGCCGGAATCCTCCGGCACCCCGCTTCCCGGAGAGCGGCGCAGCACCGGTCCCTTGGGGTCTTTCTCTACAGACCGCATCTTGCGCTGGTTCTCGATGTCCAGCAGGCGTCCCCGCACCGCTACGTAGTCCGAAGTATTCACCACGTATTCCGGCTTCTGGGGCAGGATCTTGGCGATCTCCGCCTGGGTTTTCTTCAGCCGGTCGTCGTTCATCGGATGGGTGGAAAAGACTTTTGAGATGGAGCCGGGCTTCCGTTTTTCGAGCGACATCATCTTCTCAAACATGTCGATCGAAGCCTCCGGATCGTAGCCCGCGGCGTAGAGATATTGCAGCCCCAGGTAGTCCGCCTCGGCCTCGTAGCCGCGCGAAAACGACAGGAAAGTCATAGGGATAGCCGCGCTGGCCACTTGCCGGATGGCATACCCGCCCCAGCCGCCAAGAAAAATCAAGGGCAACGTCCCAATATTGGCCAACTGCGCGCGGCAAGCCTGCCGGGTCATGTGGCGGGCGGCCACGTGCGCGATCTCGTGGGCCATGGCGCTGGCCATCTCGGCTTCGGTTTCGGCGGCCGTCAGCAGGCCGGTATTCACGAAGATGAAGCCGCCAGGCAGCGCGAAGGCGTTCAGCGCGGGATCGTCGATCACCTGGAACGTGAACGGCACTTTGCCGTCGGAGTTGCGCGCCAGGTTCTGGCCGACCCGGTTGACGTACTCGGTGATGATGGGATCGTCCATCATCTTTGCCTGCCGCTGGACCTCGCCGGCCAGTTGCTTGCCCATGGCGATCTCTTTTTCCAGCGAATAGCAGTTCAGGCCCTTGCCTACGTCCCGGTTGCCAATCTGGCTCGGATCGCTTTTCTTATCATCGGCTAACGCGGCGGTTAGCGTTAGGAGAATTAACACGATGCCGGCACAGATTGGCCGCATGCCTCCGCCTCCTTAAGGGCGTATAACGTATATTCATGATAATGGGTTTCGACACGGCTGTAAAATCCGAGGACCAATTGTGGCGCCAGTACGCGGACCAGTTTCCGGTACGCCAGCGCCTCATCTATTTGAACCACGCGGCGGTTGCGCCGCTCTGCCGGCCGGCCGCGGAGGCCATCCGATGGCTGGCGGCCGACTCCATGGAATTCGGCAGTCTGCATTACGGGCAGTGGCTGGAAACCTATGAAGGGCTGCGCCGGGCGGCAGCCCGTCTGATGGGCGCCGAGCATGGCGAAATCGCCCTGATGAAAAACACCTCGGAAGGCATCTCCACCATCGCCAACGGCCTCGATTGGCGGCCGGGCGACAAGATCGTCGCCTTCCGCGAAGAATTCCCCTCCAACTACTATCCCTGGAAACGGCTGGAAGAGACCGGCGTACACGTGGAGTGGCTGTCGTACCTCGATCCGCTCGGCCGCATCGACCAGGCTTGCCGCGGCGCCCGTCTGCTGGCCATCAGCTTCGTGCAGTACTTGAGCGGCCATCGTATCGACCTGGAAGCCATCGGCGAGATTTGCCATCGCCATCATTGCGCTTATCTGGTGGATGCTATCCAAGGGCTGGGAGCTTTCCCGGTGGACGTGCGCCGGGCGCATATCGATGCGTTGGCGGCAGACGGTCACAAGTGGATGCTGGGGCCCGAAGGCGGCGGCGTCTTGTTCGTCTCGCAGGAATTTCAGGATTCGGTCCGGCCCTTGGAGTTCGGCTGGACCAATGTCGCGGGCTACGCCGATTACTCCTCGCGCGACATGACGCTACGCCCGGATGCGGGCCGCTACGAGTGCGGCACGCTCAACACGGTTGGGTGTTATGGACTGCGCGCTTCCATCGAGCTACTGCTGGAAGTGGGCGTGGAGGCGATTGCTCCGGCTGTGCAGAGGCTCGGCGATTTGATTGCCGAGGGAGTCCAAGCCAAAGGTTACGAAGTGCTGGGTACGCGCACGCCTGCTAATGGCGCCGGCATCGTGAGCTTCCGCCGCGCAGGCCTGGAAGCCGCCGAAATCGTACGGCGCTTGAAAGATGCCGGAGTAACTGCCGCCCCGCGGCAGGGGTGGGTACGTGTCTCCCCGCATTTCTACATCAGCCCGGACGACATCAACCAAATGCTGGAGGTTCTGCCATGAACGTGGGGCAGGCCCGTGGCCTGCGGCGGCCTCCCAGGCCGCCCTGCGCGGCAACATTAGTTGGCGGCCTACGAGGCCGCCGCAGGCCGAGGGCCTGCCCCACGATTCATTGCCAGACCCTTGCGTGCTCGGCACT
>Ga0302325_10006889_pt1 | contig 25398 bp, 26 predicted proteins | sample Palsa_T0_2_FD_201948 | JGI IMG/M metagenome (GOLD analysis project Ga0302325, IMG submission 201948) | Peat permafrost microbial communities from Stordalen Mire near Abisko, Sweden - Palsa_T0_2 | ecosystem: Environmental > Terrestrial > Soil > Palsa > Peat permafrost | place: Sweden: Abisko... | reverse complement strand
CGACGCCGTCCCGGCATTCGCGCGACGCCCTCGCTACTCGGTACTCGCTCACGATGCACTCGCGCGCGCCGGGGTTCCGCTACCGCCTGACTGGAGGCTCGGACTGCACGATTATTTGCAAGCGACTCGGTGAATCTTGAAATGCCGGCTACCGCTGCGCCTCGCTACTCGGCAGTTCCTTGCGAGCGCCGCGCACGTCCGTACTGCTGCTCAGTCGTGCCAGGACTCCATCCGAGAACGTTTGCGACCATAGCTGCCCGATTCCGCGAGCGCGTTTTCTTTAGAAGGCGCTTGAAGTACCCCTGGACTGTATGTTCACTAATGTGCAGCGCCACTGCAATCTCCGAAGCACTGGCGCCTTCAAGAATCAGCATCAATATCTCAAGCTCGCGCTTCGTGAGGGCATAACGTCGGGCGGCGACCGGAATGGTATCACGATTGCGAAAGGGCTCAAGTATCAGAACGAACAGTGGCTTTCCCGGGCCACGCAAGCTATGCAGCCGCATTAAACGACCGGGGGCCACGAAGGCGTAGCGCGGCCCCAAGTCGCCGGGGGTCGGCGAGGCATCAATCAGGGTCTTCGCGACGGCGCACAGGTCCGACCGGAGGCGTCCCGGTTCTGGACAGAATTCGACGAGTTGATCGGGGGCGTTTTCTTGTGCCTCGTACTCGACCTGGCACTTTTCGTCGACGACGAACAGAAGAGGATCTCTTCGCTCGCGAGCGCTATCGAGCCGGTCCTCAAGTGCGGGGTCTTCATGCATCGATGTCTCACTAGCCTAGGCGAGCGAACTTTCGTTCTTAGAAGTGCTACGGTCAGCAAGCAGCGAATCGATCCGCCAGCACGAGGACCGGACAGAGGACTCGCCTTTTCGAGGCGCCTTAGTGGGTGCTATCTTCGCTTTTCCGTCATATCTGCAGCTGGGGACAGTGGGATCGAGGCGGCCCCGAGTCCGAGGACTCCATTATCGTACCCCACCACGGTGAACCGCAACCGCACAACCTGAGCACGACAACCAAGACGAGAGCAGAGTACTCAACACGCCGGCGATCGTGGTTTCTCTGCGGCGCGGTTCTCTCAACTAGCGCGGCGGGATCCCTCGTCGCCCTTGTGCCAGCGGCATAATAATCTTTGCGATGCGCCATAGAAGAGCGCGGCGAGCCCTGTAACTCACATACGAGATCCAGCTCTTCTTCCGTAAGCCAGGCAGGAGCGTCGGATGCGGTTCGGCAGCCTGGCCGGGCGCGGGCGCATCAGCGTAGTAATAGGCGGCCAGGGTGTTTCTGGTGCGGTTGCGCGGAATACGCAGCGCAGCGTATCCATGAAAGGAGGTGTCGTCCACCTCCAGGATCACGCAACGATTGAACGTCGGCTCTATGCGTTTCTGGCATGAGTTTGCTTGGCGATCCCAAAGCTCGAGATCGCCGCCCCAGCCCGCTTGCCAGGTCTGGTTGAGGTAGATGAGTACGTTGACACGTCGATACCTCGTACTGTCCTGAGGATGTGTGTTGTGATCTGCGTGCAGCGGCAAGCGGCTCCCGCGCCCACCTTGGTGAAAGCCTGCTCCGATTAGCAGGCTGTCGCCGACTAAACCGTCAATGCCAGTGACGTTTTCGACCCATGTCGTAAAGCGAGTTCCGTGAAGTTCACTGAAAATCGTTGTAAAGATAGCATCCTGATGGTCGATGCGACCGCCATAAACGCGCGCCTCGAAGAGGCGCGCGAGGATGGATTCCAGTTTGTCCAACGGCGGAAACGCAGTAGCTGCACGCAGCGCGACATCGGTGCGAAGAATGTTGTCGATCACCAGATGCCGCCAAGGTAATGCTTCATCGTATTTCGATCGGAATTCGGCCGCATGTGCCTCTAGCGTCGGATAATCAATTAATTCCCCGAGCGCGGCCATGTCCACGGACGCATCGGCCATGGTCAAGAATCCGCCAATTGGCGACTTTAGCCCTGTGCCATGTCACTGCCGAAGCCAATGGGCGCCAAACGTATGTTCGGCCCCCATCATTTCGAACTGTCAGGGCCGAGCTTAGGCTTTTCTAACGTTGCGGGTCGGCATTTCGCTTGGACGAATGAGATTTGTGTGCAAAGTGCGTTGCCATAATCTTTACTGCCTTGTCAGTGCACTCAACGAGGCGTGCAATCGAAGCGTCGTTCTGGCTTGGGTCGCAAGCGAGCCGTCCAGCAGCCTGAAGAGCACCGCGCTCAGCAACGTAGTCGACGCCCGCCCCCAAAAGAACCGTGATCTGCGAGTAATCACCGAAATGCGTACTCGCGCCATTTAGTGCCACGTACCGCATGGGCGACGGTCTTCCACGACTTACTTTGGAGAAGGTACCGGCGTCAGAAATGGGGAGGTGGAGGATGACGGGGCAGGTGACGGCCGTGGGAGTTCGTGCCAAATGAGAGACATTTGAAACGAGGCGTGTCCTAGATTCGGCTCGGGTGTTTTTGTTGTCACGGCCGCCGACGGTTCGGCCGCGTTTATCATTTCGCGCGGGAGCGTTCCGCCGGGACCCTGGTTAGCTGGAGTGGACACGTTGCAAATATAACGTATTGCGTTGCCGGCGATGCGGAAATCCCTGCCGCTGCACCTGCCTGGATCGCTAGGACTCAGCGCATAGGCGTCCACTACGACGGTCCGAGCAACATTGTTCTTGAGTTTCATGGTAAGGCTTCCGTTTGTCAACGTCGTCACTTCAAGGGTAAGCTCTCCATCGTATGTCGTCTGACCTGGCGAAAGCGTCGTCGAATGTGTTACCGCCGCGAACCCAGCGGAAGACCCTAGCGTTGCGGCAACCGCGCACCAGAGTGGGATCAAAATCTGAGAGAGGTGACGTCTCGTGCGGCCCATTTAGTTCTTCTTCAGTCTTCCTCTTGAAAGTCGAGCTCGAAAAAGGGCGTCTGAACGGCAGATCGTAGAACCCGTCACGTTAAAAAGTTTGTCAACTCGGAACGGATAAATTAGTCACACGATTTTGCCGGTCGTGCTCCGGTGCGTATTTGTTACGCCCTTCCTGGAATTCACCCTTAGGGCTAGAGGGCAAGATCCCTTGACCCAAGGCTCTGCGAGGCAACTCTCAGGCGTGAACTCGGCGGCATTGCGCCGTGCGTTAGATGCGCGTGTTGTTCACCCCATCGCCTGGTCGTCGTGCCTGCGGTGCCGCAGATTGTGGAGGATTTCGCTATAACGAGCGTCCGGGAAACCCGTACCTAGAGATCATGTTTGCGATCTGCTCATCGTTGGCAGTTCGGTTCACGGAAAATAGTGTGACACGCTGTGAATCACCCCACATGATCTGTCGCCTTCTGGGACCAACTTTACGAAATCGAGCACCATTCAAGGCGGCCATCCAATAGAGCCAAACGTCATCCGCACTCGGGCAAAGGTCACGAAATATCTCGCTACGGGTAACGTCATTGTGGAAGATTCCCGGTTCGTACAATACACCACCGACTCCGGTCGGAAAGACTAATCGCTCGTCTCCACCGGCCGCTACTTCACTTTCCCATTGAAAGTAGGGCAGAGGTAGGCCTCGCGCATCTAGCCGAATTCGGTGGGCCCGCGCGCAAACGACCTCCCTCCGACCGGGGCGGTACGCTCCGACCAACTCTTTCAGCCAATGTCGCCTATAATACTGGTCGTCATCAGCTGTGACCAGAAACTCATGTCCGGCCGTAAGGGCTGGGATGATTTTTGTATATGATCGGAGATCTTGGCATCGCTGAATTACTAATCCGTCTGAGCAAAGGCGCCGAACGTTTTCCGGCAACGAACCGAGGTCGTCCTCGGCGATCCAGAGACAAAGATGATCCGGTCGAACGCTCTGAGCCAGCAGGCTTTTTAGCGTTAGAGCGAGGGTCGGATAACGGGGCGGATAGGAAGTAAGGGTCACGGTTAAACGACCTGGTAGCTTGTGCGGCATCGCCTTACGACGATGCCTCCGCCACGACAGGTTGACGTATTGCGCAGTAGCCCGCGCGATACTCACCCGGGCTACGCTGCGGACATAGCGGCCTGGGCTCAATTCAGTGACGCCTCTTCACCGGAGGGTGACGCCAACTCCAGGGCCCTGCCATTTCAGGCTAGCTTTGTACACGCAGCCGGTCCTTCTGGCGTCCACTTCGACAACCTCCTAGACTGTTGCGCTGATTGTTTTCTAATTGCCTCAAGCATTGCAGCCAGCGCGCAGTCCGAAACCGCTCGGTGCCGGCTTGACAAAGTGTCGAATACCGATCGTGTGGTTCCAATCGCGGCATGCTGCGCTTGCAATCGCTCGGCTGGCCCGGCACTCATCGACGGCGATGATCGCGTCGCCTAGACGTTCCTTGGGCGACGCCGACGCGTATGATCGATAGGCGACGGGCGTGTTCGCCGATTCTCTTTGCAACCGATCGCGTACATATCGCCCCGCCCAACGCGGCGACCACAAACGCACCGAGTGATCGCCATCACAGTCAGTCAAAATCCAGCAATGCACGCAGAATGCATACTCGAATCTTAATCCGACGATTGTTACGAACCGAGAACTCGAGTATGCAATATCCAGAAACGTTCGTGTGCGGTACATAGGAAGGTGAACAACCTAGCCGGACAATCGCTCTCGCGGAATGATTTCTTGATATTGAGCGGGGGCGCCCTTGGCGCAGGTCTTGTTGGGTGTAGCGGAGGCGGCGGTAATCCGGGACTGGTTGTTCCGGCGCTGATTCCGTCCCCGGCGAGCGCAGCGGCTGCACCGCCGAGCGTTCCCTCGAACACGGCGAGCATTTCCGTCTCGCGCTCGCAAACAGGGAAGCTTCCGCCGACGCTTGCGGGTCTGAGCTACGAAAAGAGTACGATATCTGCAAACTTTTTCACATCGGCGAACGCAAGCCTGATAGGCTGCTTCGCTCGTCTCGGCGCTAGCGTGCTGCGCATAGGCGGTAACTCCGTGGATAAAACCACTTGGGCCCCTAGTGGCCCCGGATCTACGAGCGGACAAGTTGCACCCTCAGATGTCAGAGCACTTGCTGCTTTCCTCCAAAGCGCCGGTTGGCGCATCATCTACGGCATCAATCTTGCGACAAATACGCCCGCGTCGGCCGCTGCGGAAGCAGCCTACGCGTCAAGCACGCTCGGCGATAGTCTCTTCGCCTTCGAGATCGGCAATGAATGCGATTTGTACTCGAGCAACGGCTTACGTCCATCGACGTACGACATATCGGACTTCATCGCAGAGTGGTCGACTCTTGCGTCAGCGATCCGGCAAACCGTGCCAAACGCTCCGCTAAGCGGCCCGGCCTCGGGTGGGTGGCACGTTGCGACCTGGACTGCGCCATTTGCTTCAGCCGAATCGTCGCAGATCGAGATGATCACGCAACATTATTATCGAGCCGATGGGTTAAACGCGAATTCCACAATGTCACTCTTGCTTACCCCGGACCCCGGTCTTCCGATCGGGTTAAACGCCCTAGAGGCGCTGGCAAACAGTTTATCATTGGGTTATCGCTTGGCTGAGTGCAATTCGTTTTACGACGGCGGGGCTCCGAACGTCAGCGACGCGTTCGGCTCGGCTCTTTGGGCGGCGGATTTCATGCTAATGAGCGCGCAGTATGGCTCGGCCGGAGTGAACTTTCACGGAGGTGGTGATGGGCCGGGATACACGCCAATCGCCGACAACAACGTCTCCGTCGTCGGTCTTCGGCCAGTGTACTACGGCATGCTATTCGTAGCGCAAATTGCGCCTGGCCCCATGTACGTCGTCAACGTCACGGCTGAGGTGGCTATGACCGCGTATGCAATAGCTGGGAACGACGGAGCGACTTACGTCGCCATCATTAACAAGAACCCGTTGAAGGAAGCCACGACAACTATTGCTCTTGGCGAGCCTGCTTCGGCCGCTACCGCACTCGTACTCTCAGGATCCGGACTTAGTGCGACTACTGGCACAACACTGGGCGGTGCGGCGATCGCCAACGATGGAGCATGGACACCAACGGGTTGGCACTCGCTTCCGGTAAGTGGATCCAATTTGACCGTCCGTGTGGCCGCTGCAACCGCATTGCTCTTGCGAATAACGTAGAAAGGGCGGCTGGCCTGCGCGTCCCGGGTGGCGTGGCGGGTCAGCTTCACGGTAATATTCGTGACGGCGCTGAGGATCGTTACGGTCTACGCGTAAGATCGCAAGGATAGCGATTCACCCCGAATCCAACTATCAAACGCCATGCTGCTGCTGAAGTACAGCCTCATCAATTTAGAACTTTACCGGGACATTGAATAGCAGCCGTGCGCCGAAGAAAGGTGACCGAGGCGAGGCCTCAATCAGATATCTTTAGCCGCTCCCCAATACGTGTGCCTAACCACCGGTTTAAGCTTGCGCCCCACCTTATGGCGAGCCCAACGGAATTATCCGCAATCATCTCGCCCAAGGACTCCTTGGATATCTCAGCCGAGAATGCTTCCGGGAACCAATTCCTGTCGACCATGCCACGCGGAACGCGAACCCCGCGGGGACGATTTGCGACATTGTCACCGTGAATCATTTGCAGCCATGCATACTTCAAGGGCACTTGCTTGATCGCCGCATATCGACTCAAGCGAGTGTGTTGATCAATATATACCGTCCTGCAAGTCTCTACAGGCTCGCTGGCGGAAATGAAGGCGTTAGATCGGTCCGACTTGCAGTAGTAACGATGTTCGGATTTCACAAGCCCGTTTGGGGCATTTATGAACTCGTATGTTCCAATCGACGCTGCTAAGAATATCTCCTCAAGAAACCGAATGTTAATCGCATCGTCGTTGTCCAGTCTAGTGGTGATAATCCAACTGCAGCCTGGGGACGTGTGATCTCGTACGCATTCTGCGGCGAACTCGGCTGTAAACTCTTGGCACTGAACGTATTTGATGAAGGCGTACGGCGCAATCATTTCCTCGAATTGCGCAAGTATTTCTCGCGGTGTTCCAACGTCGAAGATGTTTATCCAGGCCGTTGGAAGTCGGGTTTGACGAATGACCGACGGAAGACAAAACTCTTCAAACAGTCCCAACCTATACGTCAACCACGCCGAATCATGAATCTTTGCTGTCGATCCGCCTGCAGCCCGGACGTTAAATCGTGTCAGGACAAAATGTTCGACATTGAGCGTCCCGTTGCGGTTGATCCACTTTACTGGGCGTTCCACGTCAGAGCTCACAGCTCGATCTCCCCAAACCCTTCACATAACCACTTGCTCATGGTAACGATGGCGGGTGGCCGCATCGAAATATTCGCAAAAGCGCTTCTTTAGAGTCGCCAAAACGCGCGCCTGATCGCGATCGAGCTACTCTTGGCAGGCCTAGCAACAACAAGCGATGACGGCCCGCAATCTCCGCTCCCCGAGCGAATATCGGTCGTCCTTTTTTATCCATGCGACTTACCCACGCATCCGGCGGTGAGCGCTGCGTTTCTGTCGGCTTATGGCAGCGCCTATAAGGGCTCCCGGCGTCAACGTCAAACAATCGCGCGACTTTCGGTGTCCGTTGAAGTGACTGCTGGACGCGCGAGTTTCCGGACGAGCATCCTAACAACAATTGCGAGTTCTTCGACGCCGAGTATACGCGAAACGCCTATGTACACAGTTGCGGCGAGTGCGAGCAGAAGCAACAAATACGGCACACGCGACGCGAACGTTATGGCGATGAATCCCAGCGAACGCATCCACCATAAGGTGCCGGCCATCACAAGCGACGCGGACGAGATGCGAACAATTGCCGAAAGTAACGGCTTCCACTCGAGGCCGCCGGTTAAGCGCCAGAGAACGGCTAGGAGGAATGTCGCGCAGAAAAAGCCGGCGACGCCGTTCGCGAGCAATAATCCCCGAGCACCGAGGGTAGGCAACCAAGTCGCCGACAGTACGATGTTAAGCACAACAGTGAGGACGGAGGAAGCAAGGGCCAAGCGCACTTCCTTGCAAGCGTAGCACGCCTTTCCGAGCACCGTAACATAGGAAGTCGCGATCAGCGGCGCGCACGCGAATGGGACGAGACTCGAACAGAGCGCTGTCGCAGCGGCCCCGAACGCGCCACGTTCAAAGAGCGTCTGCACGATTGGTTGTGCAAGTACGCTCAGACCAGCTGCGCACGGTATCACGATGAAGGTGACCATTCGCAAGGCGAGCGAAACGCTGTGACTGATTCCTGCCCGATCCGAATCGGCGAACTGCCTCGCAATCAGCGGGAAGGTTACGGTCGCAATCGCGCCAGCAACGATCAGGATCGGCAGATAGACCAGCTTCGTGGTATAGCCGATACCAGCTGTCGATCCGGCCCTTAGTGTTGAGGCGAAATAACGGTCGAAGGCGATGTTGATCTGTGCGGCGCCTGACCCGAGGGTGACCGGTACGAGGAGCGCCCAGATTTTCGTTAGTCCCGGATGACGCAAGTCGACTTCAAATCGATAAAGCCGATAGCGCAGCATCGACGGAATCTGGACGAGCAACTGAGCAACGAGACCAAGCGCGGTTCCAAGAACGAGTGCGAAGATCCCAAGTTCGCGATGGAGTGCAACGACGATCCCTATCGTCACAAGATTCGCCGCGACCCATACGAGCGCGCCCGCCAGAAAACGATGGTTTGCGTTGAGCAGCGCCGTGCACACACTAGCAAGGCTTGTTGCGACGATGCCCGGCATCAGCCAACGCACCATACGCACCACGAGTTGCTGTTCAGCTGGCGGGAAGCCGTGCCCGGTAACGGGGACGAAAAGGGGGGCGAGTGCCCAGCCTAGAGCCGCGAACCCGGTCATTGTTAAGAATAACGCGTTGAGCACGGTACTGCCGAGCCTTCTGACGTCGTCGGCCCGACCTAAGCTCATATATTCGCTGAATGTCGGAACGAGCGCAGAGACGACTGCTCCGTTCAAGATGCCAAAGAGGATTATGGGGATCGTCGAAGCGTTGAGAAACGCGTCCATCTCCGGGTGCGTGCCGTAATAGTGAGCCGAGATGATCTCGCGCCCGAACCCGAGGATAGCGGACAGCGCTGACGCGGCCATAACAAGAAAAGCCGAACCAGCAACGGACCGCCGCGCCGGTGCCGCTGGGATCACGCGAAACGTTGGGCTAACCAAGAAGCGGCGCCAGCCGCGGACGTGGTCCCTTTGCACAGTCCATCCGCCGAACCAGCGTTCGAAACCCCCAGCGACTTTTTCCGACAGCTCACAAGTAAGCGTTTATTTGAGATTTTCATTTCTTTCAAAGCTACGACGACGGAGCAGACATATTCGGCACGTAATCGCTTTCTGCTGCGTTGAGGAACTCAACGTTCGCGCGAAGACGTTCTGCGAGATCGCTCCTCCTCCAGAGGCACAACTTCCTCACGGGATAACCCTCGATCCAATCGTCAATGTGTGTCATGGGCGGCCCAAGACCGAAGGGCGACAATTCCAAATTGACTTGACGCCACTCGCCGGTCGGAATATCAAAATTCTCTCGAGCCTCCGTATACGACGAGGCAAGGAAATACTTGACTTCGCTGCGCAAGAGATTAGCAAGTGTTCTGAAAATGCGCTCGTATGAGAAATGAAGCAAGACGTCGCGGCAGAGCCACATGTCCGCAGGGGGTATCGGCTGATTGATGATGTCGAGTTCAACGAAACTCGTTGTAGCGCTACCGAAAGCCTGCTGATTACGTGCTATCAAAGCTGAGACGATGTCGCCACCGACGTAGTCGAACTCCGTTAGGCGCTCCATCGACCGGAACCAATTATAGTCACCGCACGGAGCATCCAGTATGCTCCGAATGTCGAGTTCCTGGATCAATTTGGGGAGCTCACGACGTATATTTTCCGTATACATCAACGTCGAGCCGGGACCAGACACGCTCTCGGCATTATCCCAGCGGTTCTGATCGTACATATACGTGAAGATGTCCTTTGGTTTCCTGTGGCCGCCGGCCCCAAGGCCACGCCTTAGGCGGTAATACGAAATCAGCCAGCGCAATTTTGATCCGCCAGGAAGACGAGTTAACGAAGTTTCCAGGGCTGCTCTCACTTTGTTATTGATCATTTCTCTCGGCCCACTCTAGTGATGCGGCAGATAATTGGCGCCTACGTCCGTAGATTCGATTCGATCGCAGATGACGATCACGGCGTAACCTGGCTGGTGCGCACCCGGGCGGCGGCACTTCAGCGTCACGAACACGCGAGGACGAAACGCAGCCATCCTTATCGTGATGTTTCATCGTAGTCGGAAAAGACTAGTCGTAATCGGAAGCAACGCGAACCCGCTTGGCCGTCGTTGTCGATCAAGGCGATAAGAGAAGGAATCAGGCTTGCTCGTTCGTCGGTGCGATTTACGAACACCGTGTGGAGCGCCCTGAAATCAGCCACGATCGATTCTCCGATTCACTTCCGTTCTGCCTTTTTACGACGAGTTGACAAACTATTAAAGTCCGTTCGTTCCTCACCGAGGCCCTCTGCAAAGCTAGCCCGAATCAAAGAACGGTAGTCCGCAAGGCGATCATGTTCCGAGAAGCGCGATGCAAGCGCCGCGCGCCCCCCCGACACGAGCATATTCAGGTACTCCGGCTTTGCTCGATTCAGATCTGCGAGGACCGCACCCAGACTCTCGGGATCATTCGCCACAAAGTGGAGCCCGCTCACCCCGTCGGCGATGACCAAAGCTGCCCCCCCGCGGTTTGGGACTACTACCGGGGTTCCGGCCGCCATAGCCTCGAGAATTACTAGTCCAAATGGCTCCGATGGGCAAAGGTGAAGGAAAAGGTCTGACTGGGCGAGCTGCTCGGCGACATCGAGGCGAAAGCCCTCAAAGACAACGTTAAGAGCGTGTTGTTTTGCACGGGCTTTTAATGTGTCGGCGTATGCGTCATGCTCGACGCCAGCGCCGTATATGTGAAACGCAATGGACCGAAGGTCCGGCCGATTCTCTAAGCACGTCAGTAACACGTCGAGCCGCTTTACCGGAGCGAGCCGCGAAATCACAGCGACACGCCGCACACCTGATTGACTAAACGGGCGCCGACGCGGTGCGGCCCCCACGCGCTCCGCGCTTAAGAAGTTCTCGATTACGCGAATGCGCTCGTTGCGGACGCCGCTCGCTAGCAATCTTTCGCGAGTAAACTCGGAGATGGCAACGGTCGTCACGGGGAGCCTGTTGAGCACGTAACGTGTCCCCGGGCCGACATCTGGGGGTCCATGCACTACGTGGATCTGCGCGGTCTGCCGCCGGTAGAGAAGGTTCATGGCGGCAAAGCTCAGTGAATGACCTATGTGTGTTGAGACGATTACAAGGCGCTTATTTTGCGATAAATAGGGCTTCAACACAGCGCCGAAGTTTCCGTAGTTGAGGGTCTGCATTCCACCAATGGCCAGTGCGCTAGCCGTCTCAACCACCTCGAAACCCATCCTGCGCGCCTCGCCCACTGCTGGTCCCGGTGGTGCAACGATGATTGGCTCGAACTCGTCCCGCAAGCCCCACGCGGTAGCTAGCGACATGCGCTCCGTCCCGTAAAAGCCGTTCGTATAAACCGTGTATAAAAGTCGTATTCGCTCGAGCATTATCAGGTTCCATCGCGAGTTCGGCAAAAAAATGATGTAACCGGCACGGAACGGCTTCCACCCCGTCCTTGTCTACAGGCCTGGGCGCGACAGGTACACAACACGCGATGGGTTGCCATGCATACCCGCTCGCCTTTCGTGATTTCACCCGGAGGCCCCCGAGTTAACGTCAATTTGCGGACGCCGCACACAACGACGCGCACCGTCTAGGCGGTCCCGAAAGGCCGGATTGTACATGATGCAATCCGTCTCAATTAAGTCAGGGAAATAGCCGTACGTATTCGGGAAAAAACCGCTCAAAACAAATCCTGCCGACTCAAAAAAGTCAATCGATTCCCTGTAGTCGCTCTGGTGTTCGTATATCCGCTTTATGCTAAGCTCGCTCTGTAACCCCACAAAGCGCTGAAGCCGGTCTCCCGCCCCGCGCGCCACGGCAAGATCGCTCCCTTGAGTGTCCATCTTTAGGAAAGGACGCTGAAAGCCGAGTTTTTTCTGGTGGGTGTCAAACAGTTTCTCTAGCCGAGACGTTCTTATTGGAATCGCTTCGACGACGACATTTTCACCTTCGAAAAGCGACGTCTCCGAGTGGCTTGGACGCTTTAACGAACTCAATGTCTGTGCTGCCATAACATTGAACACTACGTCGCCCTCGGACTCGTCCAACGCGAGTGCCTCGACGAACCAACGCCGATCCTTTGCAGCAGCCAGGCGTAATTGTTTTGCTAAATTGGGAATCGGCTCAAATGATATGATGAAGCCCCGGAATCCAATGCGTCGCAGCAAACTCGCGTACTGTCCGACATTCGCGCCCACATCAAAAACGCAATCAACGGCAAACTCGCGCAAGAATTGGGTTAGGAGGTCCTGTTCCAGAAGCCGCGCGGCACGACCCTTTCGAACGATATGGAGTCCCAGCGCGTCTCCGACCGCGACTGCCGCCATGTGTCTCCAAGTAGACATTTAACGGCGCGCGCCTTTCATATTGGACGACGCAGGTTCCCAATTTAGTCGTAGCGATCCGCCCGCGTGTCGAAGACATGGAGCGTTCAATGGCCTAGACCTCGCGTGAATGTGGCCCGTGACCTCGTCATTTGAGTCGATCCGAACACCGCCCGGACGCGGAGCCGCAGCTGCTGGTAGAAGCGGCTGAGCATTTGCGAATGTGTATTGCAAAAACCTTGGCAAAGGTAAGGCCCGGAAATGGCAGACACGCGTCGTCCAATCAGAAGTCGCATCCACACGACTCCGCGCCTATCGGGTTGTCCACGGATGCGAGGCGTTCTCCCTTTGCCTCGAGTCGTGACTTCCTCAGCAACAGTTCCTCGGCAGTAGTAATGAAATCATGCACGCGCCGAGCCCAAGTGTGATTCGCCAGGATCTCGGCACGAGCCGCAGCTCCCATTTCCGGCAACCTGCTCCGGTCGTTGTAGGCCCGCGTTGCCGCAGCAACAAGATCGTGCAAGTCTTCAGGCGCGTAAAGATAACCCAATCTACCACCTTTAGTGACGTTAATCGCATCCGCAAAACGAGAGGCGATCACGGGTTTTCCCATTGCCATGTAGTCGTAGAGTTTCAGTGGTGAGAGATACATCGCGCTAGTGTTCCAGTTGATCTGACCTGAGTAACAGAGGTCGTAGCCCGCAATATATTCTGGTACCAACTCACGTGGTACACGGCCGGGACAAATAATGTGGCTCGCGATGCCGAGCTCGGCAGCCAATGCTTCGAGGTGCTTTCGCTCGTGCCCATCGCCGAGCAGGACAGCGCCCACGTTTAGGCCGGCGTTACGCAGTATTGCAATAGCGTGCACCAAGTAATCGAGGCCCGCCCATTTGTACATGGCGCCCTGAAAGCCTATCACAAACGTTTCGTCGTCAAAAAGACGGCGCGGGTGGACAGAATTGGGGTTGAAGGTTTGAGTGTCTGCCGCATTCGGAACGACAACGATTTTCTCCGGGGGAATTTGCAGCTGCGTAACGAGAATCTGCCTCAGGTTTTCGGAAATCACGACAAGAACATCGCATTGTCGGTACGCAAACTTTTCTGCCCAGCGCACGAGGAAGGGCAGCGCTACGTGTTTGAGCTCGCTTGTTGCTTGATTGAACACGGCGTCGTTCGTTTCAAGAATCCACGGTGCTCCACGCCGCTGGAAGAAATAGCCGAACAACTGATACGCCGCATATCGCTCGTACACCCAGTCAGGCGCAGGAATATTCTTGAGAGCACGGCGGATATGCTGGGCGGAGATAAGGATTCGAACCACATCGGCGGCGAGACGCGTTATGAAGGGCTTACCCTTATTCATTTCGTGCTCGCCCTTGAGCCAGCTTTCGGGCACTTTGTCGCCCAGAATGTAGGTGTCGACTTGCCAGCCGTTCTCCTTAAAACCGCTGACGGTGCCCAGGATGTGCTGGCGGCCGCCAGTGAGCGACGCAACGGGCTTTGTAGAAGTACGCGGCGCCCCCGAAAGAAAAGCGAGCTTGCGTGTCATTTCATGTACGCCCAGCCTGGCCGCAACCGATTTTGAACTCCCGAAAGTGAAGCCCCGTTGAAAGCGGTTTGGACAGCGAAATAAGCTGGCTTTCGGGCCAGGTTGGAGTCGAGAAGAGTTGGGCGCACAGGGACCCCGTCTGCGCGCGGACCGAAGGTGGAAATCCAAGTATGACGATCGCTGAGTCCCCAAACGGTTACGGTCACAACGCCCGGATGGCGTAGAACGACACCCAAGAAATCGCCATAGGCTTTTGCCACGGCCGAATCTCGCGCGGGAATGTCCGCCGGCAAGGCGTCGTCGTTAACGTCCATTTCGGTAATGAGGATCTTCAGCCCCAATTCATGCACTTGACTCAAGAAGCCGTCGAACACACTCGGGTTGAACGGAAACTTGTCGGAAACGGCTAGATGGGCCTCGATGCCCAGGGCATCAACCGGCACGTTGTCGCGCCGCAGGGCGCGCAATAGGTCCAGCACGGCTTCTCGTTTCTGCTCATTGGAAGGAATATCATATTCGAGATGATTTTCATTAAGAACGAGGATCGCACTCGGATCAGCTTGTCGAGCGGCTGTGAAGGCGAGTGGGATATAATCGGGACCGATCATTTGCAGCCAGAACGACGCACGCAAGCCGTTTGGACTCTTCGGATCTACAACCTCATTCACAACATCCCAGGAGTCCATACGCCCGCGAAAGTGGCGACAAGGCTCCGTTACTTCCAGTAGCAACTCGGCGCGCGCCTGCGCAGGGCTTGTGAGAGTGGTTTTGGCCCACTCGGGCACGGTGGCATACCAGACTAGCGCGTGACCGCGAAAAGCGAGCTTGTGGCTGACTGCAAAGCTCATTAAGCGCTCCGCCCTCGAGAAGTCGAAGCCATCCGGCCTTGCTCGCGTAGCCGCCGGCTTCAGGGAGACTTCAGGTACTATAATAGAGCCTTCGCGCGCTAGCGCTAGGGCATACGCCTCGTCGCTATATAAGTGCTCCCATTCCGCGGCGCTGCCGAATAGTATGCCGACTCGCGCAGCACTTGCTGCCAAAGTGTCCTTCCGAAGCAACGCCGCGGAAAGCGCCGCTTGCCTGTTGACGGCGCTCGTGTCGGCTCGGGCAAAGCCGGGTAGAAGCGTGAAGGCGCCGAGTCCCAAGGCCATTTCCCGGCGGGTTAGTGACATGTCGGAACTCCTTAGCGGTGCATGAGAGCAGCCCATGAATTTAAAGCGCCGGAATACCCACTTGCTCAGGGCCGCCACTGTTTATCCCGAAGTTCTCCTTGTACTCAGAGGCTAGAGAGTGGCGTTGGTGAGCCTCAGTTGCGAAGAAAAGTGCCGCAACGAACACTATCCAACGAAAGTCAGACGTGCTGACGTCTTCCGTGACGTCGGTAAGCATCGTATAGGCTATAGCAAGAAGAGGCCATGAGCTTAGGTAATCGCGACCTTGCCAAAACGATACTGAGGCTCGCGTAATCCCGACGGCAAATGTTATAATTACCAACACAACGCCGATCAGCCCAAGATCCAACGCAGCCTGAAGTAACCCATTGTGCGCATGGCCGGGATCCCAAGCTCCGATCGTGTGACTCGCGAAATATGCTTGATAACCATAACCAAGGATTGGCCTATCGGCGATTGCATCGAGCACTATTTGCCAGATGTCTGTTCGCCCAGTAAGCGTTGCGTCTCTACCGGTGAGCGCGAGAACGTCATCAATGCCGAAACCTAATATTTCTGCCGCTAAAATGGCGACCGAGGCCAGCAGCGTAATCAAGAACAGTGGCCTTGTCGACCGCACGGCACGGCTCCATAGCAAAATAGATGCGAGCAGCGCAAGGATTAATCCAGCGAAAACGGCCGTGGCGCCTTGCGAACCAATCAAGAGCACGAACATGAGAACGAAGGCTGCAATCCAACACGCCCGACGAATGCCGTGCGAGTATCCTATGACCGTAGCGACTGATATCATTCCCCATGCCATTCCAAATCCTAGGCCATTCTTATGGACAAAAAATCCCCGCCATGCACCCTCGTAGAGGATCTGCATGCGGCCGATATCTGGTACAAGAAAGATGAGCGCAACGCTGAGCGCCGCAGCAATCGCCATCGCGGCGCTGAAAGCTTCAACAAAGCCTTTAAGTCCTAAACGGCACACGAAATAGAGTGAAAGTGCCCCCGCTCCAAGCAGCTCAAACGATCTCCGCGCTGTAATCCAAGACTCGTCTGACCACAACGTGGACAAGACTGCTAACAACACAAGTAGCACGAGCGGCATTGAGCCACGCATCAGCCTGAGCGCTGTTCTTCTTTCGGCCACGACGCCGATGATCGCAGCGACATAGGTCAAACCTAGCACTATTTGTTGCAGAGGCGATCCAACTTCCGGATCTTCGTGTGGCGCGACAATCCATAAGCCGGCATTCAGCAGAACGGCCAAGATGAAAAGCGCTCGCTCTGGCCAACGAGGGTCCATTAGCTCTCGAAGGTCATCGCGGCTGCTAATCAGGTTCACGGCTGGAGATCGGTGCGCCGAGTGCGCGGCTCCGCGATCCGATGACACGGGGACGGCCTTGGGCCATCCTAGCGACCAATATCCATGCGACGCCCCACGGCTCGATTAGATACCGGCGCCAGAACCGCCTTGGGTCATCGAGTAGGCGAAACAACCACTCGAGACCGGCTGGCCCCATCCAACGCGGCGGCGTTCGAACGGCGCCGGCAAGGTATTCCAGCAGAGCCCCTACTGATATCATTGTCGTGGGCGGCACACTTCCTATATTCTTCTGTATCCAGCGCTCTTGCATGCCCATTCCTAGGCCAACAAGCACGATGTCGGCCTTGAATTGCGCGATATCGTCGATGACATTCGGACAATCTATCGCGATGAAGCCATGGTGAGCTCGGAATCTTAGCGTCGGCAAGCTAGCATGGACCGCACGCATGGCCAGATCAACAACCTGCTGACTGCTGCCGACATAGTATACGCGCCAGCCGTTCTTATCGGCCAACGAAAGGAGCGGCCAAATGAGATCAAGGTTCGTAACCCGATGCTGCCGCGTTACTCGGATGCCTGCTATGCGGCATAGTGCTATTAGCGGCATGCCGTCGATCACAACATGAGTGATTCCGGCTCGATGCAGCTCCAGCATCGCAGGCTCCTGCTGCAACATGTGCAACCCATGCACGTTCAAATAGGAAATCACGCAACGCTCGCGTGCTTCGACTTGACGTGCTACTAACTCAAGTTGATCCTCCGCGGTCATCGGCGTCATTTTGTATCCGAACACGTCGTACGAGGGATAACCTGATGTTGTGTCCATTATCTTAAAGACACTCGATCGAAACCAGGCTGCCGTTACGCATCCATTACTTTCGACGACGTCGGCCATAAATCCATGGGTTCGGCGACCTCGAGACGCTGACGCGTTTTGTCCATGTGTGCTGGTAAGGTACGGCGCGGATTAGCGGCAGCCACGGTGACGATGGTTGCGCCCTCTCTAATTATTGTCCGATCAAGCGCTAACACTCCTAAGAAACGAGAGCCGATGCCCCTAAGAGCGGCAGCAAGTCGGGTGTCACCCGCCTTTTCACGGCGGCCAGTCTTGACGGTCACAAGAACAGCATCTGCGGCCGAAACGATAGCCGTTGCAAAAGGGGTCGACACGCCTTCTTCTGTGCTAATTACGACATAGTCAAACTTACTACGAAGAATGTCTAACGCCGACTCTACGTTGCGTCGACTCGTTGTTCTCTGCAGCACGATGTCGTTTAATGTGAGCACCGCTGAATTGCCGGTTCCGGGATCGTGTGTTACCAAACGTCCTATTTCCTCAAGCGTGAGCCCGGGAGCCGGCTTTGATAGCCCACCACCGCTAAGAGAAGAATCGACGAACAGAGCCCTGTAGCCAGTACCGGCAAACGAATACGCTAGCCCCTGCGCGGCGATTTCCTTGCCGTCTTCGTTCGTGGATGAAGTTACGGCGATGACCGAGGGCCGGGCAATCTCAACTTCGAGTCGTGCGCGCAACAGATCGAAGTCAGCAGTAGCGCCCATTTTTGGGGAATCTTTCCAGTTATGTAATCTCATCCGCGACCTCCAACATTGATAAGCACGGGACGTCCATACGCGTTCTCGATTTCAGGAGTGCCCCACAGACGTCGATCCATGGCGTCAAAGGCGTAAACGGCGCCCACCGCAAGGACCAACACAAGAATGCCCATTGCAGCGAGGTACATCCATAAAGAGGACGGCCCCGGGATTGCACGGCTCACAACAACAAGGGTTCCCAGTGAAGCGGCCTGCGCTGCATCTCCTTGAGCTGCGCTCAAGCGCTGCGTCAGCGCGATATATTGCTGAAGTGCCGCATCGCGTTCAGCCCTCAGCGTGCCGACGACGGCGCCCGCTCCAGCGACTTGCCGGACATGATTTTGCATATTAGCGAGTTGGGCATCAGTGGCACGCAGGCGCCCTTGATCGGCCGACACAGTACCATTCGCCCGCTCACTATCGAGAACAGTCTGAGTATATGAGGGACTCTCTCCGGCACCATTTTCGATCGCCGCTGCTGCGGTCGCATTAGCCTGGTCACGCTCCCGTCCAACCCTTTGTGTGAGAGCTCTAAGCCCAGGAAACGAGTCTCTAAACGACGCCCGTTCCGAGACGAGGTCCGCTGTGTCCTTTCCGACTTCGGTTTGAACCTGCTGGTATACAATGTCTTTCTGCAGGATCTCTCCCCGAACGATTGGGGTAATGTCGCGGAGTTGTTTTTGCAACGCCGAAGCTGTCGCCTCGTCCGCGGCTAGGGACGCATTAATTTGGCCACGTTGTACTTGTAGATCATCAATTTGCGACGTCAGATCGTCGAGTGCCTTATCAGAGCTTGCGAATCCATTGTTTGCTGAAGCGTGCTGAAGACGCTTGTCGGCCTCGGCAATGATCGCCTTACTTTGCGCGATGCGTATGTTGAGCGCCGTAAGTACATCGCCGTAGCCGCGCGTAGCGATTTCGTGGAAGTATGACACCGCCTCATCGGCGATCGCGTTCGTGATGGTGGCTGCCCTCGCGGCGTCCGAGTCCTTATAGGTCAATTCGAGAATGCTCGATTTGACGGGCAATTTAGTCTTGACTTTCTTTGAGAGTGCGACGGGATCCGTATTGAGTTTAAGGCGATCGATCACCCGACTAAGAACCTGTGTGCTCGTGATAATCGACGGTAAATCTGGATCAGACAGCGTCGTATCCTTGAGGGCCTGGCTGACGATGAGTATCTCTGCCTCGCCCTTGTACGACGGAATCAACTGTGCAACAATTGGCATCAGCGCGACGCCGACGACACAAACAATCAGGAAGACTAACCAGCGCCGACGCAACGTTTCATAGAAACGATCATTCCCCGAGTTCTTCACAACGTCTCCGATACTGCTGCGTCCACCGTGCTACAGGTGCGTGGCATCATACACACCTCCAAGTGCACCTGCGAGGCCCTGGAAGAAGAGCGTCGCGTCAATCTTGTGACCCTCCGGGACGTACACTACGTCGCCGTCAACTAGCGGCACGTTTGGCGCAAGGTCGCCATGCTGTAGACCTCTCAAATCGTACGACTTGCGATCACCGTTATGGACCACCTCGATATCGCGAACGTTAGCCCACTTCGTTGGTCCTCCAGCAACATACAACGCACTTAGAAGTGTTGACCCATTCTTGAGGACAAACTCTCCCGGAGTCGGCACTTGACCAAGCACGGTTACCCGAGGAGCCGCCCGGACAATGATCGTGTCTCCATTTCGAGAGATTTGCCGGAGGGCCGCACCTCCGAGCGGAAGCGCAACTTCTTGCCCATCTTGCCTTAGTAACGAGGCATCTGCCGACGAGGCGCCCGGAAGCGGTCCGCCAGCCTCCAAAAGCGCTTGCTCGAGGGTATCGCCACGATATAGGTAGATAGGCCCGGGGGCTGCGACTTCTCCACGGACGTCCACGCGTACCGGCTTACTCGCGAACAGTAACGTATCGCCCGGCGATAGCGAGGGGCCCGGAAGTCCGGATGCGAGTAGTTGCTCTCCATCAATTGGCGCACCAGCATGTTGATCGCGCGTGACCACAATATCCCGCAGGTCGATTGCCGAACGCGTCAGCGTGCCTCCATTCTTGTCGCTGGGACTCATCGCCGAGCCTAAGTCCTTTTCGAATTGCTCGCGCAATTGCCCGAGCGCCGACGATAACGTCTCGCCAGGAAGGTACGGGAGCGTCCCGGTCGTCGCGCCGGTCAGGAAAATAACCTGATTCTGTTGCAAGAGCCGCACCGTTACCGCGGGGTTGCGAACGTATGACGAAAGGCGACTCTCGATGAGCGAAGCGATCTGAGCCGTACTTTTCCCCGCCACGCGTAACGTCCCCACGACGGGGATGCTTATCGATCCGTCGCCCGCAACGACGACGCTCCCGGCATTAAGCGCCGCGAGGCGGTTGTTCGAGTCGTCCACGACGGCCGCGTAGTTGAGCACGTCGACACCTATGGTGTCTCCCGGATGAACGATCGGCGCTGCGGAAACCCTGCCGATCAAAAGAAACGAGACGACGGCAAAAGCCGTCAAATACTTTTTGAGGATCATACGTACGCTCCATACTTTTTTGCGGCTGGGCAGATCATACTGGGGAACCTAAGGCCCACTGCTCGATCGCGCCACAAGATGCGATCGGCGTACCAAGGATCAGACTCGCGATGCAAATAGACTGGATCATTGGGTGCACGCGCAGTTGCCCGGTGTCGGCGTCGTCGAAGTCAGTGATAAGTGCCGGCCGGTCTTCGATTGCGCCGTCCACGATGACGACGTGTGTCAGCGTAGAGGCCGCGAGCGAGGACGAACTAATGTGCAACGGATCGACGGTATAAAAGGTGAGATCGAAGCCGGAGTAATACCAGAGCGATCCCTCGACGGCGGCCCGATAGCGTGCTGGGATTTGATCGATCGATGTCGAGCTCATCGAAGCGAGCGCGCGCAGCCCGACGATGTCGAGCGTTGCGCGGCTCAAAAACCCGTACCCGAAGGTGACCGCCGCCCAGCCCCTGGCGTGAAGGTGTAATCCCAGAACCTTCGCGGAGTCCAAGTCGTCACCGACGAGCGCGATTGTTACCCCGTCCTTGGCGAGGATTGCGCCGCTGAGCAGAATGCTCGATGTCTTTTTCGCGACCGCCGCGCAGCTCGCGGCAACCACTTCCTCGGCCACCCGTGGGATCGGCGTGCTGTGCCCGAGCCCGCGCACAAAGCTGCCGTCGACCTCTAGCTTCCAGCCGTCGTGGCCGGCATAAGCCGCGACCGTCGTCGTGGGCGAAGCCGGCGGCCTAAGGAACTGCGGTCGGAAAATAGCTCTAAGTGCCACCAGCACTTCCGGTGTAGCCGACAAGGCGACCGGCTCGGCGCCAAATTCGTAGATTGCGCTATCGCGGGCGGGCTTGGCGAGGAGATTCCCGTTGGCGTTGACGCTCATGCGTACGCCAACCGCGCTTCTGAGAACCACACCAACGTCTGCGCAAGGCCGCTTTCGAGTTCCGTTGCCGGCAACCAGCCCAGCGATCGAGCAAGCGTCATGTCGGGGCGCCGCCGCTGCGGGTCTCCAGGGCGTGCGTCCAAGTATTCCGCTTTAAACGGGGCGCCCAAAACTTTGGCAAACGCGCTCGCGATCTCTTCGATGCTTCGCTCGTCGTCGTTGCCGATGTTGACCGGCTGCAGCTTCTCTTGTTTTGATTCAGTGACCAGCAAGAGCAGTTCGAGCGCGTCGCTGACGAACGTCATGGAGCGCGTTTGCCGTCCGGTGCCGTGGATTGGCAACGGCCTTCCCGCGAGCGCAGCATCGATGAGTGCCGGGATAAGACGGCCATCTCCGCGCTGCATCCTCGGGCCGTAACAGTTGAAGAATCGCACGATTCGGGCGTCGAGGCCACGAGCGCTAACGGCAGCCGCGACCGCTGCTTCTCCGAATCGCTTGGCTTCGTCATAGCACGAACGCGGCCCGATGGGATCCACATTCCCGAAATAGGTCTCGGGCTGCGGGTGGACGAGCGGATCCCCGTAGATTTCCGACGTCGACGAGTAAATGAATCGCGCGCGGTGCTCGAGGGCAATCTCGATCAACGACATCGTTCCGAGCGAGTTTACCAACAGCGTCTCCCAGGGATGGTTTCCGTAGGCCTCCGGGCTAGCTGGCGACGCCAAATGGAAGATCCGATCAAGGCGCGGTACCTTTGCGGCAGCGAGGTGCCCGCGCAACGTGTCGACGTCCTGTGCACAGTCTCCAAAAATGTATGATGCCTTCCCAGACGAGATCGCTGCGCCGATGTTCGTGACGCTTCCGCTCGAGAGGTTGTCCATAATTACAACCTCGTGACCAGCTGCGATAAGGCGATCCGCGAGGTGGCTTCCGAGAAAACCCGCCCCTCCTGTGATGAGGGAATAGAACGGCAGCTGCATCAAATGATGGCCGTCGAGGCGCTGCGCTCGCCTTGAGGGATCGGGGTCGGACGACCGATTCCCTGATAGTAAATGCCTTCGGCTCGGTAGCGATCCGCGTCGAGCACGTTCCGTCCATCGATGACGATTGAACTGCGCAGTCGAGCCTTCACGCTGCTAGGCTCGATGCGCGCGAATTCCGGCCACTCTGTCAGTACAATTAGTGCGTCAGCCTCAGCGGCTTCTAGCGCTGAGGTCGCCAAACGGCTTCCTGACGGCAACGGCGCAATGTGGACGGCGGGATCGTAAACAATTGTCTTCGCACCGCGCTGGGAGAGTTCGTCGAGGATCACGAGCGCGAGCGAATCTCGCAGATCGTCTGTTCCGGCCTTGAAAGCGAGGCCCCAGACCCCGATCTCAAGTCCGTCGAGCTTCCCGCAGGCTTCTTCAAGGAGCGAGACGATCCGTCTCGGCTGCGCATCGTTAGTGCGCAACGTCGCGGCAAATAGCTGGCTGCCCGTGTTCATCAGCATCGCGATGTGGTTCATGCTTCGAACGTCCTTGTCGAAACACGGTCCGCCAAACCCGATTCCCGGCGCCAGGAACTCGCGTCCGATCCTATGGTCATAACCGATTCCGCGCAAGACATCGTCCGCAACAGCGCCGGTCGCATCGCAGAGGTTCGCCACTTCGTTCGCAAAGCTGATTTTTAGCGCTAAGAAGGCGTTCGAGCACGACTTGATCAGCTCAGCATTGCAGCGCGAGGTGAACACGATGGGCTTTTGCAGCTTCTCGAACAGGCGCACGTACGGAAGCGCTGCAGCGGTCGGATCGGTGCCCACGACGATCCGGTCCGGATTTAAGAAATCTGCCACCGCGGATCCCTCACGCAGGAACTCTGGCGCGCAGACGACCCCGGCCCAATCCTGAGTCTCGAGAGCGATGCGGTCGCAGGTTCCCGGGGGCACCGTGGAGCGGATTGCGATCGTTGGGAACGACTTGATATTGAGCTTGCCGAGTTGAGCGATGGCGGCGTCGAGTGCAGACAGGTCCGCCGAACCGTCATCGCGCGACGGAGTCCCCACTGCAATGACGATTACTTCGGCCTCGCGTGTCGCCCGTTCAAGTGACTCGTCGAATGAAACCAGCCCCGACGCGAGGTGCGCGCGCAGCGCCTCTTCTATGCCTTGCTCGCGATACGGAGTGATCCCGCGCTTGAGCTTTTCCACGCGATCCAATTGAATATCGTTGCCGACGATCTGCCATCCGAGGGACGCGAAGCCTATCGTGCACGCCATGCCGACGTATCCGGTTCCGACTACGCAGATTCGAGCTGCCATTGGTGTTAGAAGGCCCCCTTTGGACGGACAAGCGCAACCAGAGTGCGCGCGATCAGAACGCCGTCGAGCCTCGCGGACGCGTTACGGATGTATTCGAGGTCGAGGGCGGTCGCTTCCGGGCGTTGGAGTGGGACGGTCGACCGCAGCTCCACTTGCCAAAGGCACGTTAGACCGGGGCGAACAAGATGGCGAAGGTGTTGCCAACCCTCGTAACGTCGTACGATGAAGGGCATCTCAGGACGTGGGCCAACGAGCGCCATGTCGCCCCGGATGACGTTGTACAGCTGCGGCAACTCGTCTATCGAGAAGCGGCGGAGAATCCGCCCGACGCGTGTGACCCTCGGATCTGCCGCTGAACGCGGTGACGGGCGGTCTTCGCAATCGGAAACGCGCATTGTGCGCAGCTTCCACAGCACGAATAGGCGCTCGAACCGGCCCGCGCGACGATGCGCGAAGAATACCGGGCGGCCGTCTTCCATGAGGATTGCGAAAATCGCCAAGGCGAGCAGCGGCGCCGCGATCAGAATCGCCACAGCGGCCAACACGACGTCCACGCACCGTCGAACTCTCGCGCGAAGCTTATTTTCGCGGTATACCAAGATTGCTGGAGCCGGATGCGGCGTCAGATCCAGCCCCACAGCCCCAGGATAGCCCCGAAGAACCGAGTGAGACAAAACCCGAACACAGAGCGGGCGTCACCGCTCTTTCTGTGATGCGACATGTTCCTTCGTTCAGTTAGTGGCTTGACAAGATGCGAGGCTAACGGGACAACCTCGAAGTGCCGCGATCGTACATCGTATTTTCAGTTGGGTCTCATCGTGTACAATGCGCGGCTGCCAGGGATTTCGCGGTTGCTCCGAACGGCAAGGGGGCTCTCTCGAACCGATGTCGTGCGCCGACTATAGTTGATGAGTGATGCCTTAACAATAACCCAAAGTGGGTAGTCGTCTGCAATCGATAAGACAATTGGTAAAACGCTCGCGTGAGTTAAAAAAAGATTTCCCGAGTGACAACGTAGTCCGAAAAAAAAGTCCGTTATTGTGCTGAGGAGCATGGTGCGATAAAAGTACAAACCGTTGTCCTTACAATAGCGTCAAGTTACGGCGCGGAGTAACAGTGGGTGTCCAATAATGACGCGCTTGCGCCGAGTAGGAGGCCACTTGGCCTATTGCTGCGTCGATATTTTCGACAGTCAGGATCTGCATCTCGACGGCCCTGATAGGACGGAGGACATCGTGCCGAATTTGAGCGCAACGTAGCGAGCGGGTGGACAGGAAGTTTCAATACGATAAGCGTTCCAAATTGGAGCCTTAGATTCTCTCGCGATCGATCGCCGAGTCCGCCGAATATTGCGAAACACTCGCAATGCGCGTCGATGAGGCGGCGAGCGCGCGGGCCGGCCTCTCCGCGAAGGCTTTGAAAAGACCGGGGCAAACACAGACCGGGATGTCGGACTTAACGGATCCAACGCAAGCCACGTCCCTTTCCCTCAACCGGCGCGTCTTTGTCGGCCTATCGGCGACGGCGGCCGCGGGGGGTGGGACGATCGCGGCGGCGCTCGCGCAGGGGAGCGATTTCGGCAAGC
>Ga0302325_10006888_pt1 | contig 25400 bp, 25 predicted proteins | sample Palsa_T0_2_FD_201948 | JGI IMG/M metagenome (GOLD analysis project Ga0302325, IMG submission 201948) | Peat permafrost microbial communities from Stordalen Mire near Abisko, Sweden - Palsa_T0_2 | ecosystem: Environmental > Terrestrial > Soil > Palsa > Peat permafrost | place: Sweden: Abisko... | reverse complement strand
GGCGCTCGGCTCGGCGCGGGGTGTGTCGTCGCTGATCGGCGTCTTCTGGGGCACCGGCGTCGGCTCGGGGATCGTGCTCGACGGGCGTCCGTGGCATGGTCGCGGCGCGGCCGGCGAGATCGGTCACACGGTCGTCAAGATGGGCGGCCGGCGCTGCCTGTGCGGCCGGCGCGGCTGCCTGGAGGCCTACGCCGGTCGGGCGGCGATGGAGGCGCGAGCCAGAAAGCGTCAGCGCGAGGGCAAGCCGACCGACCTGTTCAAGCTGATGGCCAAGCACGACCGCGCCCGCCTGACCAGCAGCATCTGGGCACGCGCGCTCGACCGCAAGGACGGCCTCGCCCGCGAGCTGATCGACGACGCGATCGACGCGCTCGGAGCCGGGATCGCCTCGGCCGTGAACCTGCTCGACGTTGAGATGGTCGTGATCGGCGGCGGCCTAGGGGTCCGCCTCGGACAGCCCTACGTCGAGCGAATCGAGGCGGCGATGCTGCCTCATCTGTTCGTCGACGAGCGTCCGCCCGCCGTGCGTCTCGCGGAGCTCGGTGATCTTGGCGGGGCGATCGGCGCCACTCTTCTGCTCGCCTCGGATTCGTAGCTTCGTCAACTCGTGACCGGAATACCGACGAGCGTCCTCGTCGCGCCGGATTCGTTCAAGGGCACGTTCACCGCACGCGAGGCGACCGAGGCGATCGCGCGCGGGCTCGGGTCGGCGGGACGTCCCGTCGATCCCTGTCCCGTCGCGGACGGCGGCGAGGGCACGCTCGATGCGCTCGTCGGCGCGCTGGGAGGGGAGATCGTCACAGCGCTCGTGACCGACCCGCTCGGACGCCAGATCGACGCAACCTTCGCGGTGATCGAGCCCGGCGCGCGGGCAGTCGTCGAGACCGCCGCCGCCGCCGGCCTCGAGCTCGTGGAGCCCGCGGACCGCGATCCGCTCGCCGCCTCCACCCACGGCACCGGGGAGCTGATCGTCGCGGCGATCGAAGCCGGCGCCGAGACGGTGCTGATCGGGGTCGGGGGCAGCGCGACCACCGACGGCGGCGCCGGCGCGATCGCCGTGATCAGCGAGGCCGGCGGGATCGGCCGCGCGCGCCTGATCGTCCTCTGTGATGTGCAGACGCCGTTCGAGGATGCCGCCCGGGTCTACGCCCCGCAGAAGGGAGCCGACCTCGACGCGGTCCGGCGGCTCACGCGCCGCCTGCACGATCGTGCGCGCCGTCTCCCGCGCGACCCGCGCGGCCGCCCGATGACCGGAGCCGCCGGCGGGCTCAGCGGCGGGCTCTGGGCCGCGTTCGGCGCCGAGCTCGTCCCCGGCGCTTCCTACGTCCTCGACGCACTGCGGTTCGACCCGCGGATGCGCGCCGCCCGCGCCGTCGTCACCGGCGAGGGCCGCCTCGATACCCAGAGCCTCGCGGGCAAGGCTGTCTCCGAAGTGGCGACCCGGGCCCGTCAGGCCGGTGTGCCCTGCCACGCGATCGTAGGACAGCGCCGCCTCGACGCCTTCGGCGCCCGCATCCTCGATCTGCAGGCGGTGTTGGAGGCCACCACGCTCGACGAGATCGAGGCGGCGGGAGCGCAGCTCGCGGCGCTGCTCTGACTCCTGTCGACCGCCGGTCGAATTATCATCCTCGGTGACTATGCCCGCACCCGCGTACACCCGCTTACAGGTCGACGAGCGTCGGCGCCAGGTGGTCGAGGCGGGGAGCAAGCTGTTCGCCGAGCACGCCTTCGGGGAGATCTCGATGCGTCAGATCGCTGAGGCCGCCGGGATCTCGAAGCCGCTCCTCTATCACTACTTCCCGAGCAAGATCGAGCTGTTCAAGGCTGCCGTCGCCGAGGGCGCAGCGGAGCTGCAGCGCTTGATCGAGCCCTCTGGCGAAGGCACCCCGTTCGAGCAGCTGACCAGGAGCCTCGACGCGTACCTCGGCTGGATCGAGGAAAACGCCCGCGAGTGGACCAAGCTGATGCAGAGCGCGGCCACGCTGCCCGACGCCGGCGAGGTCGTCGAGGGCTTTCGTACACGGACACTCGACGAGCTCCTGCGGCGACTGATCGGGAGACGTAAGCCGCGCCCTGCGCTCCGCAATGCGCTCAGGGGATGGCTTGGGTACGTCGACGCGGCGATCCTCGACTGGATCCAGTCCGGCGATCTTTCCCGCGAGCAGGTTCGGGACCTGATCATCGCCGCCTTCGGCGCTGCCCTGATGGCCGCGCAGCACGCTGACCCGAAGCTGAAGCTCAACCTCGGCTGAGCTACCCGGCGGCGGGGGCGGTGGTGAACGTGAGCGTGGTGCTGTACGCCCCGGCGTTGGCGTTGCCGGGAATCAGAATCGCGAGGCTCCGCGAGTTAGGGAGGCCGGAATCGGCGGCAAAGTTCCATTGGCCTTGACCGGTTCCTTGGGCCGCGTTCTCGATGGTTGTCGGCGCAGTGCTCAGGATCTGGGTCGGGCTGGCTGTCGGCCCGGTGGCGGCGGTGTTGCCCGGGGCGGCCGTCGCGGTGGCCGGGGTCAGTGCGATCGACGCGCCGGTGCCGGCGGCGGCCGCGGATCCGTTGATGGTCGGGGTGCTGGCTGCGACCGTGATGCTGTATCCAGCGTTGCTGGCAGTTGCGTCGGTGACGTTCCAGGCGCCGACGGCGGTGTTCACTGTTTGCGTGAGCCCGGTCAGTCTCAGGCTGAACGGCGTGATCGGTGGCGCGGTGTTGGAGAGCGTCCCTGAGCACTGAGACGCGGTGATCGTATCGTTGATCAGGGTCACTGCACCGTCGCGGGCGAGCGCGCGCCCGTCGATGTTGACGCCGTCGCCGATCGAGATCGAGGTCGAGGTCAGAATCGTTCCGGCGAGCTCGGAGGACGCTCCGAGCGTCGCGGAGCTCCCGACCTGCCAGAAGACGTTGCACGCTTGCGCGCCGCCGGCGAGCGTCACCTGGCTGCCCGCGCCGGTCCCGAGGGTCGACCCGGCCTGCAGAATAAAGACGGCGTTGGGATCGCCCTGAGCATCGAGCGTGAGCGTCCCGGCCAGTGTGAGCGCGGCTCCGGCGGCATATACGCCCGGGGTCAGTGAGAGACCGCCGAGATCCCCGGTGATCGGTATCGCCGGACTTCGGCTGGCCGCGTCCGCGTAGGCGGTGGCCAGGTCCGCGTGTGCTTGGGCGGCGACGTCATCGCCGGCGTGCAGAGTGCCGTTGATCTTTCCGGGTGGAAACCCCGTCGCGGCGGTTCCGGGGCTGACGCCGAGGTCACCGTTCAGCGTCGAGACGCCCGCGCTTGTGACCGTCGCGCCGCCGAGGACGGCAAAGCCGGCCGCCGTACCCAGGCCGACCGGCGCCGGCGATGCCGACGCGCCGGCGGCGAGCGGCCCGAGCCCGATCAGACAACCGGCCGCGACCACACCGGCAAAGTTGCGCAGGGACACGTTCATGGCTTCGCTCGTCGGGCCGCTACGCGAGCGCCCGGCGCGGACGCCGGGCGAGCTTGTAGACCACGAGTAAAAGCCCGATCAGGACGGCGCCACCGGCGACCAGCACGATCCATACCCAGCCGGGCGTGGCGGCGCCAGGAGCCTGTGCGAGCGGGGGTGTCTCGCGCGTGAGTTGGGTGGCCTTGGCCGCGCTGAACCCGATCGTCTGGTCGATGTTGATCACCCCGGAGCCTTCGGGGCGGATCTTGCCGATCAGGTGATACCTGCCCGGTGTGGGCCGGCCTGGCCAGGGGATGCGGTAGCTCAGGCCGCTGCCGGGGAACAACTGGCCGAGCGTAGAGGCATAAGTGAAGACCGTGCGGGCACCGCGCAGGACACGCAGCGTGATCGGCGCGGCCTCGGTGAGCTCGTTGCCACGGGGACGCAGCCCGAGCACCAGACCCGCGCCGATCGGTTGCACGACCAGCTTGACCGAGCGCAGGGACAGGCCGCCCGAGCGCCGGCCGGGGAGGCGAATCGTCAGTGGCAGCGCCTCGCGGCTGACGCGGTAGAACGTAAAGCCTGGCCGCTTCGGGTTTTGGCCGGCAGCGTGGGTGACGAGGTCCGCGGCGTTGACCGCGACGATCCCGGCGTAGTGCGACCCGCCGGCGGCCGCCGCCGGGATACGAACGGAGAAGGCAATCTGGCGCGTAGCGTGCGGCGCAAGCCGGACCCGCCGGCTGCCGAGGTGCAACCATCGCCCCGTGTGGTAAATCCGGGCGGTTAGATAGTCCGCGTTGCCATTGCTGGCGTTCTCGATATCGGCGCGTTGCAGGATCACGGTTATGCGCCGGCGCGAAAGGTTGCGGACAGTCACTGCGCCGCGGAGCACACGACCGCGGATGCCGTGCAATGTAATCGAGCCGGTCGATCCGACCGCGGACAGCACGAAGGACACGCCCGCGGGAGTCGTGGACGAGGAGGTCGCGGCCGACCCGGGCGCGGCCGCGAGTGCGGCGAGCGCCAGCGCCGTCGATAGAACCGCGGCCCCACCACGAAGACGGGCGGCGATCATCATCGTGATGGGGCGTTTGGCCATATTGGGTTACGCGCCGACGCCGGCGGCGATCGTGTACGTCAGCGTGTCGCTATAGGCGCCGGGTACGGCGTTGCCGGGGATCGTGACAGCCAGATTCTGAACGCCGCCGGCATCGGCGGCAAAGTCCCACTTCCCAGCACCGGTATTGACCGCCGCATTCTCAATCGTGACCGCTGTCGCGCCCACCGCCAGTGAGCCGGCAATGGCCACCGGATGAGTGCTGGCGGGAGCCGGGTTGTTGATATCGCGGGTCGACGTGGTCGGCGTCAGTGCCAGCCACGTACTGCCGAGACTACCCGCGATCGACGTCCCGCCGATCGATGGAGCACCGGCCGAGACGCTGACGTTGTAGGCGTCGCCGTCGCCGATCGCGTCAGTGAGACTCCACGCCCCGACCGCCGTGTTGACTGTCTGGTTGACACCCGTGAGGGTCGCCGCGAACGCGGTGGTCGGCGGCGCGACGACCGACAACCCACCAGCGCTCAATGTGCCGGTGGCGGTGGTGGTATCCGCCTGCGCCACCATCGGTGCCGCCGCAAACGCGGACGCCGCGAACAGGCCGGCAATGATCCGCGAAGCGCGCGGACTAGGGAACTTCGCCATGGCTTACCTCTCTGCAAGGAGACCGCCGTCAACGGTGCTCACCGGCGATACGAACTCGTCGGCTACCGTTGGTAACCCGGCTGACTCCGGCGGAGTCCCGTGGCTTTGCGAACCCGCCTCACGACGGGGGTGCCTTGTTGAGCAGATCTACTCAGTTGCAGATCGCATCGACATCGCGGACTCGAACCTTGACGTCCCTGAGATCCGGTCACGTGATGACTAACCGTTCGGTTGGCTAGACCTTGGCGCAGTGCCGGCTTAGCGCGCTTTCAAGAAACGCCCGATCAGGCGAGCGATGCCTCGAGCGTAATGTCCTCGACGCCGGCGAGGGCACGGCTTACCGGGCAGCCTTCCTTCGCGCCGCGGGCGGCCTCCTGGAAAGTGGCATCGTCGATGCCGGGGACGCTCGCCACGGTGCTGAGCGCGATCGCGGTGATCGTCGGCGCTCCGTCGACGAAGCGCAGTGTCACCGTCGCGTTCGTCTTCACCGAGTCGGCTGGGGTGCCGGCGTCGCCGAGCGCCGCCGCCAGCGCCATCGAGAAGCAGGAAGCGTGCGCCGCGGCGATCAGCTGCTCGGGATTGGCGCCGGGGCCGTCCTCGAAGCGTGACTTGAACGAGTACTCCCCGGCGATCGCGTCTCCCGCGGTGAACGTTCCGCTGCCGGACTTGAGATCGCCCTGCCATTTCGCGCTGCCCTTTGCTGGCATCGTCTGCTCCTCTTGGATTTGGCACCTGGTGACCACAGCCTGCCTGGACCGTCGGCCCGCGCGGCTACTTCGCCGGCAGCGTCTTCGCGAACTCAACGCTGCGCTTGACCCATGCGGCCAGCTGGCGCTTAGTCTTCAAACCGTCGGGAGCTACTGTAATCCACCCATCCATCGTGCGCCCGCCCATTTCCATCAGGGCGACGTGCTGGCGGGCAACGCATGCGTCGGTATCGGCCGGGTCGATGCGCAGCAGCAGTCCGCCGTTCCGCGACGCGCTGACTGACATATTGCCACGCAGGAGAAACGCGAGGCCGCCGAACATCTTCTTCTCGGTGATCCCGTCCTCGTCGGCGAGCAGTTCGCGAAGGCGATGTGCGAGATCCTCGTCGTACGGCATCAGTGCCATGTGAGGCTACCGCGCCGCCCGGCACGTGACCTCCCGACAGATTCCGCAGTAACGGGCTATTATGGTTTGGCCCGTTACATAACAGCGGGCTGAGGAGGACGACGATGTTTGTCTATTCGATATGGGACTCGCACTTTCCACCCGAGGACGCGGACCAGGGCCGCGCGAGCACCGAGGCGATCTGGCGCGACATGACCCGGTTCGACGGCTACCTCACACACGACCTGATCGAGGATCTCGACGACCCCGGCCACCTGCTGGTCGTGAGTCAGTGGACGACCCGCGAGGCCCCGGACGCAGCCCTGCGCGAGTACGCCGACCACCCCAACGCCCGCCATGTAGACGCGATCGTCTCGCGCCCGAGGACACGGTTCATCGGCCAGGCCGTATCGCGCGAGGCATGACGCCGGACACCCTGCTGAGGCTCGCGAACCTGACCGTTCCGCGGAAGCCCGACCGACGCCCTACGCTCCACCCCGACCCGCTCGCCGGTCCAGCAACAGCGGCACAAGCGCTTGGGTTACGGCGCGTGGAGGCCGCTCAGCTCACCGACCTACGCGAGCTTCACGAGACGGTCGTTCAGCTCGTTGACGGTCTCCTCGGCGGGCGCCCGGTACCTCGGCCGGCGGCGCGGCTGACCACCCTCGCGGGGCCGAGCAGCGCGACGGTCAGGCTCGAGGTGACCGAGAACCAGAACTTGCGCGCACAGCTCGATTGGAGCGAACCCACACCCGCAGCTACGCTGGCTCGCCGGGTTGCCCTGGAGCTTGGCGAGATCGACCTGGCGCGTTTGAAGCGCTGCGAGCGTCCCGCATGCAACCTCGTCTTCTACGACGCGACGCGCCCGGGCACGCAACGATGGCACGCCGACTCGCCCTGCGGGAACCGCGAGCGACAACGCCGCCACCGTGCAGCCTCACGCGCCGGCCTACGCGCCGCCGATGATGGCTCACACGACGTCCCGCCGCCGTTGAAGCGACCCTGAGATCGGAGTAGCCTCGTCAGGCGTGGCTGATGCGGTCCAAGCCCAGCCTGGAGGCACGCGGTCACCAGTGCCGGGCTTCCTTCGGGAGTCACTCGACGGAGTTCTCGACGGGATCGTGGTGCTGGGCGCGGACGGGTGCTGCCGGTACCTGAACGAGTCAGCGCGCGGGATGCTCGGTGGGCCGGCGGCACACCTGTTGGATCGGCAGATTTGGGACGCGCTGCCCGAAGCTCTCGGGCTCACGCTTCGCGGGGCGTTCGAGGCGGCAGCGGATCCGCATCTCCCGGCGCGGTTGGTCGAGCGTGACGCGAACCGTGGAGTCTGGCTCGAGAGCCGCGTCTTTCCGCACGACGGGGAGATCGTGATCGTGATTCGTGACGTGACCGACGAGCAGCTTGCTCACGACGAGTTGCTCGAGTACGTGGACCGGTTCTCAGAAGCGGAGCGAATCGTGCGCTTCGGAGTATGGGAGTGGGAGATCGCAAACGGTCGAGTGCGTTGGTCGGACGAGTTGCACCGGATCTACGGTCTGCGCCCCGGTGATTTCGGGGGCACGGTGGACGCGTTCATGGAGATGCTGCATCCCGAGGACCGGGATCGAGTGTGGGCGAACATCGCGCGCTCGATCGAGACGCTCGAACCGTTCGTGTTTGAAGAGCGGATCAAGCGGGCGGCCGACGGCGAGGAGCGGGTACTCCTCTCGCAGGGCCGCGTGATCGCGAATATTGACGGCTCTCCGCGCTCTCTGGTCGGCGTCTGTCACGACGTCACGGATCGCGCGAAGATCGAGCGCGCGCTCGGCGCCAGCGAGCGGCGCATGCGAGCGATCATCGACAACACGCCGTCGCTCATCGCCGTAAAGGATCTGTCCGGGCGCTACCTGATGAGCAACGCCGAATCCGGCCGCATTCTCGGCATGCGCCCCGACGAGATCGTCGGGAACCACTGCGCCGACCTCTTCCCGCCGGAGATCGCTGAGGTCCAGCGGGCCAACGACCGCCGGGCCGCGAGCGACGGAGAGCCCGTGTACTCGGAGGTGGTGCTCGTGCGCGACGGCGAGCCGCGCAACTACTTCACTTCCACGTTCGCGCTTCCCGACGACGAGGGCTTCCCCGTCGAGACGTGCACGATCGCGACCGATGTGACCGAGCGCCGCGAATATGAGAGCGCACGCCGTGAGCGTCGAGAGTGGACGCAGCGGATCGCATCGGCTCTCGACGAGGACCGGATCGTCGTCTTCGCGCAGCCGATCATCGATCTCAGCACGGGCTCGCATGTGCTGAGCGAACTGCTGGTCAGGATGCGAACCGCCGCCGACCGATCAGAGCTGCTGTTGCCAAGCGAGTTCCTCCCGTCCGCGGAGCGCTTCGGGCTGATCCAGTCGATCGATGTCTGGATGGTCCGCCAGGCGATCGCGTTCGCGCGTGATGTGATGACGAGCGTGAACCTCTCGGCGATGACGATTTGCGACCCCGCAGCCCGGCTCGAGATCGTCGATCTGCTCAAGGCCGCTCCCGGCGCAGCTCGCCGGATCGTGTTCGAGATCACCGAGACCGCTGCTGCGAGTCACTTGGAGGCCGCGGCGGCGTTCGTTGGCGATATCGGGCGTCTCGGCTGCCGGCTGGCGCTCGATGACTTCGGCACCGGCTTCGGCTCATTCACCTACTTGCGGACGCTTCCGCTCAGTCACATCAAGATCGATCTGAGCTTCGTGCGCGGACTGGCCGACTCGGTCAACGATCGCCGTGTCGTTCAGAGCATCCTGGGGATCGCCGAGCAGTTCGGTCTCGCGACGATCGCAGAAGGCGTCGAGAATCAGGCGACGCTTGACCTGTTGCGTGAGCTCGGCGCGGACTACGCCCAGGGCTTCCACGTCGGCCGGCCGGAACCCGTTCCGCTGTCGCGTAACTGAGCTTGACAATGTGTCAGCAGCGGCTGTCGTGGGCGTGCCCGGCTCGGCGGATCACCCTGATCTTCGCCGCGATTGGTGTGCTCGGGCTGCAGTCTTGTGGTGGAGCGGGTTCCGAGAACCAGATTCGGGCGAGCGTCCACGCGTACCTCACCGCGCTCGCGAAGCACGACGTGACCCGGGCTTGCGCGGTCATCACGGCGGCGTACTGGTCCGCGACGGCCCAACAAGCAAATGCCGGACTGGTAGGCGGCGCGACCTCGCCGCCGCCGGGCAACGCCTGCCGGAGCGGACTCACCCGTCTGTTCTCGCTGTCCTCGGCGAGGCGGGTTGCGGCGCCGAAGTTCGCGCTTACCGACGTGAGCGTCCACGGACGCACCGCGACCGGATCGCTGACGGTCGGAGCCTCCACGAGTCCCCCCGGCGGGCAAAACGCAGGCTTCATCCGGGGAGTCAACGGCGTCTGGCGGATCGACTGCTGCGCCGGCACCCAGCTCGACCGCCTGCCGACTGTCACCTACCGGGTTCCGAGCGGATCGATGGAGCCGACCCTGAAGATCGGTCAGACCGTGACGTCCGACAACGCCGCGATGCGGGCCCATCCCCCGGCTCTGGGAGACATCGTCGTCTTTCACCCGCCGAAGGACTATCTCGTCGGCTGCAAGGACTCGAGCGAGGGGCAGTCCGGCGGGTCCGGCCAGAAAGCTTGCGGCGTGGCGTGGAAGCAGGAATCGAGCGAGACGTTTATCAAGCGCGTCGTCGGATTGCCCGGCGATCGGATCGCGATCATCGACGGTCACGTATACCGAAACGGCGTTCGCGAGAGCGACCCGTACATCCTCCCCTGCGCCACCGACAACGCCTGCGATTTTCCGGTCCCGATCACCGTGCCGCGGGGCGATTACTACATGCTGGCCGACAATCGCGGGGTATCGGACAACAGCCGCTTCTGGGGTCCGGTGAAGCGCGGCTGGATCACCGGTGTCCTCGAGCGCTGACTCGCCCTCACCGACAGGCGGCGTCGCTCGTCCGGTGGACTGGCGGCTGACTGCGCCGTGACATTGCGCGTGACTTGACATGACAGCATAATGATGTCAATATGGCGTCATGCAAGTCGACAACTACATCCAGGCGGTCTGCGAGGACCTCGGGCGCGTCGCCGCGGTCGGTGACGAGTCGACGGCGCGCGCCGCCGAGCTGCTCGCGGTCGCACTCGAGTCATCGCTGGGCCGTCGTCTCCAGGAGGCGCTCGCAGAGGCGGCGCTCGAGCTCTCGGCGCAGCTACCGCAGGGAAATGTCGAGGTCCGTGTCGCGGGTGGCGACCTCGAGCTCGTCCACGTCGACGACGCGGACACGGCGCCTGCCGAGGCGGCCGACGAGGCTTACAGCGCTCGGATCACCCTGCGCCTGCCGGAAAGCCTGAAGTCCCGCCTCGAGGAGGCCGCTCTGACGAGCGGCGTGTCGGTCAATACCTGGCTCGTGCAAGCAATGAGTCGCGTGCTCGAGCCGCGTTCATCCACTGGCGGCACCCGCCGCCTCACCGGCTACGGCCGGAGCTGAAAGGAGTCCCATGTTCGAACAACGCTTTGCCACACCCCGGCCGGTCCGGCTCGAGGTCAAGGTCGCTCTCGGCGACGTCGACGTCGCGACTGTCGACGGCAGCGAGTCGACGGTCACGCTCGAGGGCTCGCAGAAGCTCCTCGACGCGATCAAGGTCGAGCTCGTCGGCGACCGGCTGGTCGTCGAACCGCAACGGAAGACGTTCAACCACCTGTTCGGCCGGTTCGACGGATCGCTTCAGGTACGCGCCCGCGTCCCGCACCACACCCATGTCGAGATCGTGACCGCGTCAGCCGACGCGAACCTTGACGGCGCATTCGACGGGCTCGAGACGAAGTCCGCCTCCGGCGACGTCCGTGTCACGGGCGAGCTCAACGGCAACGCGACCGCCAAGACCGTCAGCGGCGACGTGCGCCTACCGCGCGTCACCGGCGACGTGACAGTGCGGACGGTCTCAGGCGACGTCGCAGCTGAGTCGGTCGACGGCTCAGTTTCGGTGAAGTCGGTCTCCGGCGACGTCCGCGTCGCCTCGCTGCGAGCGGGCAGTGTGAACGTGCAAAGCGTCTCGGGGGACGTCGAGCTCGGCATCGCGTCCGGAACGAGCATCGACGTGGACGCGGCATCGGCCTCGGGCGAGCTCAGCTCAGAGGTTCCGCTCTCACGTGCGCCCGGCAACGACTCCGGCCCGAGGGTGATCGTCCGTGGCAACACGGTGAGTGGGGACTTCCGGGTCTTCCGCGCCGCGTGAGACGCGCGTGGTCAGGCCGGCGGGTCGACGCCGAGTTCGGCGATGAGCATGGTTCCGCGGGGGCCGTGCTCGCCGACCCGATCGGGGACCGTCGCGCCGGCGGCGAGGAGGATCGCGATCGTCGGTCGGGTCGGCGCCGGCCTCGAGCAGCATCCGCGTCAGCTCCGGGTCGCCCGCGATCCCGGCCGCCCCGTACAGCGCGACCTGGAGCCACTCGCCGTCGTGGATGAACGCGGCGTTCGGGTCGGCACCGGCGGCGAGCAGTCGCCGCACGACCTCACGGATCCCTTGCGCGCGCTCCACGTCGCCGCGGAGCAGCCGCGAGAAACAGGCGTACAGGATCGGCTGCCAGCCGTTCGGGACGGTCGGCTCGCTCGCACCGGCGGGCCGCGCAGTCAGGCGCCGCGAGACCTCGTCAACCTCACCGGTGGCGCATGCGCACGCGAGGTCGTGGCGGGCAAGCCCCGGATCGGCGTCGAGCAGCGCCCGCGCGCGGCGCAGGTCCGCCGAGGTGACCGACGCGATCAGCGCCTCGGAGCGCGCCGAGGCATCGAGCGTGACTGCCTCGACGTGGAACTTCAGTCGTGGCCACGAGCGAAAGCCGTGCTCGCGCGCGACGGCCAGTTGCGCAAGCGCGATCGACGGGAACTCGCCCGCTTTGCACCGGCGCTTCGCCTCCGCTCGCAGGTGCCGCAGATCCGGACGGGAGGGCAGCGAACGCGGCTCGGGCATGGCAACTCCTCTCGGTCTCCGACGGGTCCGCACGCCGGGCCGAAAGTCACGTCCGTCACCGGTGGCGTCAATCGCTCGTCACAGGTGAGCCTGAGGCTCTTTCCGCGGACCGGATGCGTCCTGCACGCCGCCACCGACGATACCGCAGCGCGTCGCGCTGTCAGCTGGGCGGGGCGCCTTCCTCCCAGCGCTTGAGGGCAGCGCGTCCAAGGGTGGTGACTTCGCCGCCGGCGGTGATCCAGTCCCGAGCGCGCAACTCGCTGACGACGCCGACCTGCTCGACCGGATCCGGTCCTTCGCCGTCGGAGGTCAGATCGTTCGTCCCAGGGGCGACCTTCCAGCGGCCGGACTCGAGTGCACTCAGCGCAAGCCCCTGTTCCTCGGTCGGCGCGTCACGAGGATGCGGACCGGCGAGGCGTAAGCGGCCAACAGCGGCCTGCGCCGAACCTCGGGCGTCGGGGTCCTCGAGCTGATCCTTCAGCCAGCGTCCGGCGAACTCGGCCAACTCACGCACGCGTTCACCGCTCGTGTCGATCCGGTCGGCGATCTCGTCGAGGTCGAACTGGCCGGCGACGCGCTCAACCGACTTGCCGACCTCTCGAGCGAACTCGAGGAGCTTCTCGAAGCCTTCGCGACCACTGTCTTCTTCGCTCACGACCTGGATCATGGCAGCCGCTCGAGTACAACCACTACGAGGCTGACGTTTCGCGGGTCAGGAACGCGGCTTATCTGCCGCGCACCGTGATCCGCGTGTGCATCCCCATCATCAGGTGCCCGGGCATCGAGCAGTAGAGCTCGTAACGTCCCGGCCTCAGATGCCAGGTGGCCTGGCTGATCGCGCCGGGGAGGGTGACCTTGACCGCCCCGTCGATCGGGCCACGCATCTGTCCTCTGTTATTCAGCCGGCGGATCCGCAGGTCGTGGGCGTCTTGGCCACGGTTCCACAGCTGGACGATCACCGCACCCGCGCGCAGCCGGGTGTGTGACGGCCACAGCGACCACTCCTGCGCATCGACCAGCAGATGTGCCGGCGCGCGGCGCGCATCGGCCCCGGCGCCGCCGGCCAGCGGGCCGGAGGCGCCGGCAGCGGCACAGAGCAGCGCCACCACCGCGACGCTCCTTCGAGCTACGGTGGCCGCAGGCCTCATCCCGACGGCTTGGCCCGGTGCGGCCGCGAGGCGCTCGTCGCCGGCGCTGCCGTGACGGCGCCGGTGCCGAGCAACTGGTAGCGGGGGAAGCCGGCGGCCCCGACGATGATCTGTCCGGCGTCCTGCCCGAACCACTGCTCGAGCAACGAGCAGTAGACCCCGCGGAAGTCGACGTTCACGATCTGATTGCCGTTGACGTCGAGGTTGGTCAGACCGGGCGATTCGCCGATCATGCCTCCCTGTACCTGGCTGCCGATCAGCAGCGAGACGCCGGCCGCGCCGTGGTCGGTGCCGTCCGAGCCATTCTCCACCGCGCGCCGGCCGAACTCCGACCAGACGTGAACAAGCACGCGCTGGTCGACGCCGCGCGCCTCGAGGTCGGCTTGGAAGGCCGCGAGCGAGTCTGCGATCAACTGGATCCCGGGATCGAACGTGCCGGCCTGCGAGGAGTGCGTGTCGAACTGGGTGTCCGAGGTCAGCGCCACACATCTGAGCGGCAGTCCGGCACCGATCATCGCCGCCAGTCCCGCCAGGCGCTTCGGGAAGTTGGACGTACCCGAGGTGGGGTAGGTGACGGGGCTTGTGTACGCGGGCCCGCCGCTCGCGCTCGCGAACGGTTTCAGCGCCTGGCGGACGATGCCGACCTCGGAGGCCGCCCGCGCTACCTGGGCGATCGCGGGATCACCCGAGTGAAGCTGCGTGTCGCCGAGCCGCGATGCCGCGTCGAGCGTCCACTCGAACGCGTCGCCCCATACGCCGCTGAGGTAGATGTTGAAGTCGTCCGGCTGGTCGATCGCCGCGGTCGGGTTCTTCGTGGTCGCCAGGATCGGATTCATCGCGCCATCCATCGAGAGACCCTGGAACGGGTTGGTAGCACTACCAGCAACGTCCAGGTAGCGGCCCATCCAGCCGGTCAAGAGCCCTGCGTCGGTGGCACCCACCTCCCAGTAATGCCGGGATGTGAAGTGCGACATGTCCTCGTCGCTGTAGCCGATGCCGGGGAACACCGTCATCTTGCCCGCATCGTGCAGGGCCGCGAACGAGGTGGCCGACGGGTGCCAGAACAGACTCGGGTCCTCCCGGAAGGGGGTGCCCTGGCCGGGCGAGACCGCCAGCGTGGGACGTAGCTGCTCGTAGAGCGGGTCGCCGGCTGGGGCCAGCAGCGACAGCGAGTCGACCCCGCCCTGGAGGAAGACCGACACGAGGATCGGGCTGTTCGAAGGCTGGAGCGCCGCGGCCTCGGCGACTCCGTCCCCGAGCAATCGGTTGGTCAGGCCGAGTCGCTCGGCTCCGTAGACCGACAGCAGTCCGCCCGCGGCGCCGAAGATGAAGCGCCGGCGGTCGATCCCGACGCCCGCCGGGATCGGCATCCGTGGGTCCCATTCGCGGCTGATCGACTTGCCGCCGGTGGCCAGAGCCCGGCGGATCGCCTGCGAGCGGCTGAAGCCCTCACAGCAGTTCTGCGGGTCGCGAGGCTTCATCAGCAGGTCTGCCAGTCGGAGGTCATGGGGATCAGCGTCCTCAGCGCGTTCTGGCGCAGGTTCCGCGCCGGGACCTGCTGATAGGGCTGCGTCTGCCCGCGCAGGATCTTGTGCCCCAGCGCCAGCAGGTTCTCTGTCGCGGTGCTGGAGAGGGTCGGGTTGCCCCAGAATTCGAGCGCGTGCGCGAGCGCCTCGCTGTTCGTCTCCTTGATCCCGAACGGGTAGTTGTCGCTCTGGAGCACGTGGTTGGTGAGCGCCGTGTTGACGGCAGTGAGCCGGCCGGCCCAGCGGGAGGTGTCGAGCCACAGCCCGTAGTCCCAACCCGACACGTTCGGGGGCTGGAACAGGATCTGCCCGGTGAGCCCTGCGACCCAGGCCCAGCTCGTGGTCGTGATCGTCTGGCGGCTCCCTCGCAGCAGGCCGGCGCAGAACACCACCGGCGGGATCACCATCCTCGGGCCTTCGTAGAGGAGCGGGTGGCGGAGGATCGCCTCGACGATCGGACGGACCTCGTAGCCGCCGTCGACATAGGCGCGTTCCAGAACCCGCTGTGTGGCGCCGGGTGCGGGAGCGCCGACGAAGTAGCCCCACAGCTTGTTGACGAAGAACGACGGGTGGTCGGGGTGCTGAACCGCGAGCCGGCAGCTGTCGGTCCAGTCGAAGCGACCGGTGTGGCCGAAGATCCTCTTCACCCCGTCGTCGTGCAGGTCCGGCTCGTAACGGAAGTTCGTCGGGCCGCTGTCGTTCCAGTCGCTCGTGAAGCCGGTCAGCGCGCGCGCGTTCTGGTGGACGTCGTCCTGGTCATAGCCGCGGCCCTGACCGAGCGTGAACAGCTCGAGCATCTCGCGGCCGTAGTTCTCGTTCGGGCTCCATTTGTTGTTGCTCGAGCCGTTTAGCCACAGCAGCATCGCCGGATCCTTGGTGACGTCGAGCAGGAGCGTGTGGAAGTTGCCGAGCCCATGCGAGCGCATCATCCAGTTCTGGTCGATCATCAGCCGCGCGCTGGACGCCTGCTCGGACGTGGCGAACCAGCTATGCCAGATCAGCGTCATCCGCTCGATCAGCTGGTGATCGGAGCGAACCATGCGATCGAGCCACCAGCAGTGGTCGTCGCCGAACACGTTGATCGGGTCGAGTGGCTGGTGCTGGCTGTTGTGTGGCGCCGCACCGATCAGGCGCGCGGTGCCGGACGGCCTCGTCAGCGAGGCCACCGCGCGCTCCAGCCCGAGCGCCGCCAGCCGGGCCGCGTCGCCAGGACGCGGCCCGAAGCCGGCGCGCCAGAGCAGCCGCGTCGCCTCGCGCTCGCCGAACGGGCCTGCGTAGATTTTTGTGGGCGATCGCTCGAGTTTGGCCATGTCCAGTTCCGGAGGCGGCCGCTGCCGAGCTCGCGAACGGCGCAGCGGACCCCGCCTAGGTATCGGCGTCCGCGCGTCGGCGCGTTAGCTCCGGCCACCGCTGGTCTAAACGGTCCTCGGCGACGGACCCCGGTCGCGCTTAATCGTAGTTCACGGGAGCGCGAGCGGGTGAGCCTCGTAGCGGCGCGCCAGGCGATAGAAGAACCCGCCGTCGGTCTGGTCGCTGGTGGTGCCGGCGGCGCCGCCGCCGAACAGCAGGCCGATCACTCCCGCGTCGCGGGTCGCCCGCAGGTGTTCGCCCGACGGATCGTCCAGCCACCATTGCAGGCGGTTGTCGCGGTAGTGGTTCCAGGTGTTGTTGAGCATCGAGTCGCCCAACGGCAGTTGCCAGAGCACCACTCGAGTATGGGTCCGACGGGTGAAGCCGGCGATGTACACGTCGAGACGACGGAAGTCGGCGGAGCTCCACCAGGTGTGCGGATTGCCCTCGACGTGCTGGTAGAAGCCGGCGTCGCGGTCGGTGACGTCGTTGAACACCAGATCGAATCGCACGTGAAGCGTCTGGTAGAACGCGGCCGACTTCGCCGCCAGCGCATCCATCTCGCGGAGCGAAGGCCGCGAATACGTCGGGTCTTCCCCGGTTCCCCAGACGCTCAGATGCCATGCGAGCAGCACATGCGGTGCGATCCTGTCGCGTAGCGCGATCAGCTTCCAGGCGAACGAGCGCGCGAGCATGCTCGCGTGCGCCTGCTCGAGGTACCCCCACAGGTCCGGCTCGACGTGAATGATCGCGAGGTGGCGTCCGGCCGCGCCCCCGACCCTCCGCAGCAGCAGCCGATAGTCATTCCAGTAGGCGCGCATCGTCGCCGGGTTACGCAGGTTCGAGAGATCCTTCTGCAGCTCGGTGGAGCCGGCGGCCGGCGCTGACTGCAGTAGCTGGTAGTAGGTCAGCACCGGGATCATGTGCGCCGCGATCGACTCGCGCACATACATCGACGCAAACGTTCCATCCGGGTTCCAGGTCGACCAGCCCTGCCCCGTGTTGACGCCGCCCGAGAGATACTGGTAGCGAGCATCGACCGGAGCATGCTCAGCGAGCCGCTGTGCATCGCCAGGCGCGTCGGCGACGCCGAGCAGAAGATGATGCGGCCAGCCGGCGGGAAGCACCGCCAGCGACAGCAGGATCGAGAGCACGAGACGACGCATCGGCACGGAGTTTGAACGATGCGGACTCGCGTGGTAGGTTCCCGCCGTCGGGATTGGTTCGTCACGTTGAGGAAGGGGCTCATGATGATTTTTCACGTTCGTCCAATCCGGGCCGGGGTTCTCGGCCTGCTGATGATGGTGGCGATGGGGTCGCTTGGCGCCGCGGCGGCGTCGGCGTCGCCCGTTGTCGCAGCCTCGTTCTCCCAGTTGCCGAGGAGCGTCCCCGCCACGAGTGATCCGATGACCGGCGCGTACACGAGCCAGACGATGGCGATCGAGGTCGCGCTCCAGCCGCGAAACGCGGCGGGCCTCGCCGGCGAACTGCGGTCGATGTACACGAAGGGCGCGAGCAGCTATCACCACTGGCTTGCCGCTGGGCAGTTCAACGCCCGGTTCGCACCGTCCCTCGCCGAGCGGAGCTCCGTGGCCAGGTTCCTGAGCGCCGCCGGCCTGCAGGTCGAGGCGTCGACCTCGCCGTTCCTGCTCCGGGCGACCGGATCGAGCGCCCGGGTCTCGGCGGCCTTCCACACGACGCTGGGCACCTACAGGGACGCGGCGGGAAACAGCTACTACCAGAACTCCACGCCGGTCGAAGTGCCGACCTCGGTTGCCGGCTACGTGCAGGGCGTGATCGGGTTGACGAACACGATCCGGGAGCATTCCAGCGCGCAGCATGCGAATCAGGTGATCCGCCCGGCCGGAGCGGTGTCGAAGGACACGACGAATTGCGAACAGCCGTATCCGACCACGGCGCAGCTGTTCGCCAACGTGAACAGCGGGACGCCGATCCCGTTTGGCTACGGCGGCGGCCCGGGCTGTCAGGGCTTGACGCCGTCGCAGACCAACTCGATCTACGGGGCACCGGACGTCGGTCCTCGGGGCGAGGGCCACGGCGTGACGATCGCGGTGTTCGAGCTCTCGGCTTACCAGCATTCGGATATCAGCACCTGGGCGCACACCTTCTATGGCTCGAGTTACACGCCGCCACTAACCGACGTCAACGTCGACGGCGGCCCGCTCGATCCGAAGTGTCCGGCCGGCGACACCTGCCCGCCTAGCTTCAACGGCTATGCGGGCGACATCGAGGTCGATGCCGATATCGAGATGCAGCTCGCGATCGCGCCCGGAGTCCAGAACCTGATCGTCTACAACGCGCCGAACGACTTCAGCGGGCAGACCGAGCTCGACGAGTACACGGCGATCGCGCAGGCCGATCAGGCCGAGTCGATCAGCTCCAGCTGGGCGGTCTGCGAGAACGACGTTACCGCCGGCTACGTGCAGGCCGAGAACACGGTGTTCGAGCAGATGGCGATGCAGGGTCAGAGCATGTTCGGCGCCGAGGGCGACACCGGAGCCTTCAGCTGCATCCGGTCGGACGGCACCACGATCGACAACGTGCTCGACCCGCCGTCGCAGCCCTGGGTCACGAGCGTAGGCGGCACCTCGTTGGAGAGCTTCAATCCGGGTCAGAACGAGCACCCGAGCTACCCACGGGGCGTCGAGTCGGTATGGAACGTCGACAACCTGTGCAGCAACGCCGCGCCGAGCGCGGCCAACGACAGCCTCGGTGGCTTGTTCTGGTGCGGGGCGACCGGCGCCGGGGGCGGTGGCTCCAGCCAGTGGTGGGGCCGGCCGTTCTACCAGTTCGGACCCGGCGTGAACAACCCGTACACGACCACCGGCAACGGCACGACCCAGTGCGCGCTCGCCAAGGTCGGCGCGCCCTGCCGTGAGGATCCGGATGTGTCGGCCAACGCGGACGAGTTCACGCCCTACGCGGAGTACTGCACCGCCAACGCGGGCACGCCGTTCAGTGCCTGCGGGTTCAGCGCCAACCAAAGCCCAGCCGGCTGGTTCGGCATCGGCGGCACGAGCCTGTCGTCGCCACTGTGGTCGGCGATCATCGCGGACCGGGACAGCTTCCAGCGTTACCGCAGCGGCAACGTCAATCCGCTGCTGTACTTCCTGTTCAATATCGCCCCGCGGTTCTACTTCCACGACATCACGGGCGTGGGGCAGACCACGAACAACAACGGGCTGTTCGCGGTCACGCCTGGGTACGACGAGGCAACGGGAATCGGGACGCCGAACATGGGGACCCTGATCGCCCTGACGTTCTGAGCCCGGTAGCGTTCTCGGATGTCCGCTGGCTGGCCGGCGCTTTCCTACGCTGAGTGGAGCGCGACCTGCGACACGCTGCACGCGCATACGCAGGTGCTCGGCAAGCTGGCGGTGGTGCTCGCGCCGCCCGAACCGCAGCTTCAGCACGCGGCGCTGCGTCTCACCGCCCGTGGGTGGGAGACGGCGCCACTGCCGGCGCCTGACGGCTCGGGGGCGCTCGTGGTCACGCTCGATCTGCGGGCGCACGATGCGGTGCTCGAGCACAGCGATGGACGCGTGCGGCGCATCGCACTGGTCCCCGACCGGCCCGTCGGCGAGGTCACCCGTGAGCTGCTCGCGGCGGTCCGCGAGCTCGCGGGCGCAGTCGAGATCGATCCGGCGCCGCAGGAGGTGCCGTGGACGGCACGCCTGGATCAGGACGACGAGCACAGGTCCTATGACCCGGATCAGGTTGCCTCCTATTTCGCCGCGGCGACGCGGGCGGCGCTTGTTCTCGCGGCGTTTCGAGCGCCGTACCGGGGTCGATCGACGCCGGTCAACGCATGGTGGGGCTCTTTCGACCTCGCCGTGAGTCTGTTCTCAGGCCTGCCGGCCGATCCGCCGTCGAACGATTTCATCATGCGTAACGCGATGGATGCGCAGGAGGTCGCGATCGGCTGGTGGCCTGGTGATCCGCGATATCCCAAGGCGGCGTTCTACGCCTATGCGCACCCAGCCGCGGATGGTTTCGAGGGCGGGGCGCTTTCGCCTGCGCCCGCGCGGTGGGAAGCGTCGCTCGGCGAGTACATCCTCGACTGGGTCGATGTTCTCGCGAGCCCGGACCCGCACGCGTTCGCACTCGAGTTTGCCCGCTCAGCCTTTCGCCACGCCTGCATCGTGTGCGAGTGGGATCCCGCGCTCCCGGCCAGCGCCGCCGGCACGCCGCCGCCGGTCGTGTAGCGCTCGTCAGTTGGCGTTCGCGAACCAGGCCCCGTCCAGCGAGGTCAAGCACTGTGCGTTGGAGGCCGTTCCTCCCTGGGCTTGAACGGTGACGGTGCCGTCCGTGCCGATGAGGAGATCGCCAGGGGTCGCGTTGCACATGTCGACCGGAATGAAGGCCGCGACCGCGGGTCGCGAGCCGACCGGCAGCGTGAACGGCACCTTGTTGGGGTTGGAGCTTGTCGTCGAGATCGCGCCCTTGAGGCGCACGATGCCGCCGATGTTCCGGAACGAGGCGCTCGTGGTCCCGAACGGGCTGTTCGTCCATCCGTTTTCGAGCGTGAGCGGGACCGCCGCCGACTGAACGAACGTGACCCCGTCAAGAGAGACCAAGCACTCCGGGTGGCCTGAGACGAAATCGTGGATGGTGACGGTGCCGTCCGTCCCGATCAGCAGCCCGCCGCTGTCGAACGTTCCGCAGAGGTTCACGATCCTCACGTAGACGTTGGTCGTAGGTCGCATCGCCGGCGGCAACGTCGTGATCAGGTTGGCCGTACCGTCCGAGACGGCGCCCTGGAGGTAGACCACTCCGCCGACGATTCGAGCGGCCGCGTTGGAGGTATTGTCCGGGCCGTTCGTCCAGCCGTTGACGAGGCTCAGCGGCGTCGCGCCCGCCTCCGAGAGCTGGAACGAAGCGCCGTCGACCGACGTGAAGTACTGGTAGTCCTTAGCTCCCACCCCGTTCTCCACGCTCTCGGCACCGCCCGGGTAGAACGACGAGAGTTCCGGCATTTCCGCTGAAAAGGATGACGGGGACATACGTGGACTTGGTTGGCGCCAACGCCGGCGGAAGCGTGAACGCCTGCGGGTTCGAGCCGGCCGTGTCCATCGAGCCCGTGAACGTCACGGTGCCGACTTCGTTGGCCACGGCGGGGACGGCGCCGGACCTGTTGGCTTACCAGCCGTTCTGCAGCGCCACCGGCGTGAACGGCGTCGCGACGAACCACGCGCCGTCGAGCGAGGTGAGGCACTGCGCGTTGGAGAACGACGTCTCGGCCTGTACAGTGACCGAGCCTGAGGGCTGGACCGTAAGCTGGCCGTTGGTCGCGTTGCACATGTCGACCGGCACGTAGACGGTGGAGGCGGGCCGGTTGCCGACCGGCAGCGTGAACGGCGACGTGCTCGTTCCCGATGTCGCGATCGCGCCCTTCAGCTGCACGACGCCGCCGATGTTTCGCAGGGCGGCGTTCGAGGTCTCCGACGGAGCGTCCGTCCAACCGTTCAGCAGCGTCAGCGGCACCGTCCCGGCGGTCGAGGGGTCGAAGCTCGCTCCGTCGAGCGAGGTCAGGCATTGAGCGTTCGAGAATGCCCCTTCGGCCTCGCCTGTGACGGTGCCGTCGGGCGCGATGAAGAGCCGCCCGTTGGTCGCGTTGCACAGGGATACGGGGATGTAGACGTCGCTCGCCGGGCGCATCGTCGCCGGGAGGGTCGTGATCAGGCCGGTTGTCCCGCTCGAGACGACGCCCTCGAGGCGAACGATGCCGTCGACGAGCGCAGCAGCTGCGGCATACGTGCCGGAGCCGTTCGTCCAGCCGTTGACCAAGCTGAGCGCCTTCGAGCCGGTCTGCGAAAGCGCGAACGACGCGCCCTCGAGCGATGTGAGGCACTGAGCGTTCGAGAACGAGGTCTCCGCGACCACGGTCGCGACCCCCGTCGTCGCGATCGACAGCTGCCCCTTCGTCGCTTTGCACAGATCGACCGAGACGTACACATCGCTCGCGGGTCGCGATCCGGCCGGTGGTCACGTAGCCCCGAGACACTCGCCAGCCCCGCCGCCGCCGCCCCCGAGCCGTAGTTGGGCCAGCCGTTCTGAAGCGCCAGCGGCGTGAATGTGGCCGCGCGCGCCTCCGATGCTTGCAAGCACAGCAGCGGTAGGCCGACGACCAGCGCCTTCAGCAAAGTCGCAAGCCCCCAGCGTGAACCAATCATAAATCATGCGATCCCCTAATCAAATTCGATGAAGCAGCAGGTCATCGACCAAACCGGAGATGGCGGCGATGCGACACGGTCGATCGCGAGCGCCGCGTCCGATTCACCGGATTGTCGTCCCTCTGTCATCGCCATGCCGCGATCGGCCAGGCGACAAATCGGCCACATTTCACCGGGCCTCCGCCTTGCGCCCTCCGAGGCACGAGCTCCGCCTATCGACAACACCTCTTTCTTGCAATCCGCATACTGATCAGGAGCGGGCGGTGCCCGCGGTTTGACTCGCGCCAACGTCCTGAGAAAGGTGCCTCCGCATGGGTAAGGGTCTGTACATCCAATTGGTGAACGCCACCGGCCTTACGTTCACCTTGGACTCCGAGTCCTGCCACTCGCATCAGGTATTCGACTGGACTCCTCCACCGACTCTGGCGCCGAACACGGCCAGCATGTTCTACGCGGAATTTGAGATGCACGACGTGGACCGCCCTTGGTTCAAATACATCGATGACAGCGCCGTTGCCGTGTACACATCTCCGCCCGGATTCAGCATGAAGATCGACTTGAAGGTAAAGGGAGTCAAGCACGTGGAGAAAGCCGGCAACAGCGGGGGGTATGGCGTCGGCGTCACCTGGGCGGGGATCCAAGACCTATTCGTGTATCCGCCACCGGATCCGACCGGCTTCTCGTCCGTCGGCTGGGTTCATGACGGCGTCGTCACGATCGCCGTCGCCGAGGCGAGCGGGAACGTCAGCCAGATTCCACTATCGTCCGCCTATCCCACTCCAGATGCGAAAAGCGGTCAGTGGGATAACGACCTGACCGCGCTGCGCCCGTCGGTGAAGCACTGGGCGACCAACTGGATGGACCAATACTGGCCCTTCCTCAGCCAGTTGGCGCTGTACGAGCTGACGATTCCAGGCACGCACGATTCGGGCACATGGGGCGCCCGGATACCTACCCAACAGGCGCAGTATCTGAGTATCGCCGATCAGCTCGCGGAGGGAGTGCGATCACTCGACCTTCGCTGGGCCGTGGAGGAAAAGAACGGCAGCTACGAGTTCAGGATTATTCACGGGCCCGCGTCGGTCGGCAAGCTCAAGGTGACGCTCGATGCTGTGCTTGACCAGTTGACACATTTTTTGAGTCGCACATCTCGGGAAATCGTGATTCTGGACATGCATTCGTTCGAAGGCGACGGCTGGACCTTGGCCGCCTTTGAAGCCTTCGCCGGGAAGATCATCACGCGTTTGAACACGACGTCGCCTCTGCTCATCGGCCGGCTGTCGGCTAACATGACCCTGGGCGAGATCTGGGACTCCACGGGCAGAGTCGTGGTGGGGATGCGAAGCGCGCCGGCCGAGGTGATCCAGTACCTCGACGACCTTGGGTGGTTCTGGACATCGTCAGTCCAGCAGAAGTGGTCTGGTGAGGAGGGACCGACTTTCTGGGGGACCATCAGGGACTGGATGGACAGCGTCCTGAATCCTTTGACCGAACCAATCGGATATCTCTGGTCGATCATGGCGCAATACAACCACGGGAACGACACCCCGGCCTACGTCCCTCAGGAACTGTCGCAGTACTTCTCGGTGGGGACCGACGGGATCGGCGAGAACGGACTGAAAGCGAACATAATCGCCATCGATTGGTGGGACCGGTGCAACTCGGAGAACAAGTTGTCGTCCCAGGACTCGATCCCGAACTTCGCAACGCTGACGAACGCGGTGCCACTGAATCTGTTGAAGGGATACCGCCGCAGCCAAGGGCTCTCGCTGTGGAACATGGCAACTAACCCCAACCTCGAGTCGGAGTGGGCCTGGTGCAACAAGTGCGGTTGCCTTTGGTACGTGGCTGATCAAAATCAGCCACAGTTCCCATGTGCCGGTGGTGGAGACCACTCGTACGAGGGGAGCATGAACTACACGCTCACCTCTGGGCTTTATCGCAGCGCTCCCGCGCAGGATCATTGGTTCTGGTGCAACGGATGCAGCGGTGTCTGTTATAGCGGCCAGCAGGAAGAGGTAACGAGCGTCTGCCCGGGCGCCACGACGGATCCGCCCACTCACGCTCTGAACCTCGGGACCGAGTACTGGATGTTCCGCAATTACGGTGGCGAGTCGGCGCAGGGAAGCTGGCACCTCTGCCAGAAGTGCGCTGTTCTCTTCTGGTACGAGCCGAATGTCGTCCAGATGGGCCCGTGCCCCGCGGGCGGAGTCCACGCCATGATCGGCAGGCCGTACAAGCTCGCGATCAACCCTGCACCGCTCTCACCAGCCGACGCCGGCTGATCTCCGATCAAGCCGGGTCCCGATAGGGGAAGATCAATCGACGGTGGTCGGGGATTGCGGCGGTATGCCTACGTCCGGGAGCGGGTGCTTGGGTTCGACGAGGCGCTCGTGCTCGACCCGAGATTGGTCGCCACGGATGCGTTCCATATCGGACTGAACGAGATCTGCGAGCGGCGTCGGGCGGTGAGCGAGCACCATCCAAGGACGATCTCCGGGAATCCCCATACGACTGTCATCGGCACCGGGACGCCCTCTCATGAGCTATTGATCGGAGCCCGGTACATGGATGCCGGCGCGAGCCGATGGCGAGACCCGGACTCGAACCGTCTGGACGATGTCCCCGGGACACGGTCAAGCCTCCGGTCGTGGCTGCGTCGCCGACATGCTGCCCACGGCGAAGCCTCCCAGCCGCACGCATCGACAACACCCGTCGCGTCGGTGTCGGGGTTTCGCGTGTCGGCACCGATTCCTTTTGCTCGGTTGGCTGGTCTTTACGTGCACATGCTCCTGCGTTGACGGACTGATGTCGCTCGTGAATGCCGCGACGAAGGACATCAGGCGTCGGATCCAGCCGTCTCGCCGCTGTCCATCCGCTCGATGCCGTGCCGCACGTGCTCCAGCAAACGCCGCAACTGCTCCTCGTGGTACTCGCCGATCCGCAGGCGCGCCGCGCGCCGACGCGTCCGCTGGTCCTCGATGTCGCGGATCCGCGAGGGCTCGCTCATGCCGACGAAGCTACGGCTCTCAAG
>Ga0302325_10006886_pt1 | contig 25407 bp, 25 predicted proteins | sample Palsa_T0_2_FD_201948 | JGI IMG/M metagenome (GOLD analysis project Ga0302325, IMG submission 201948) | Peat permafrost microbial communities from Stordalen Mire near Abisko, Sweden - Palsa_T0_2 | ecosystem: Environmental > Terrestrial > Soil > Palsa > Peat permafrost | place: Sweden: Abisko... | reverse complement strand
GTCAATTGGGCACATTTCACTGCTGTCTAACCTTTTGCCACAAAGTCTCACTCCGCGACTTCGAAGCCGTAAGATTCAGACCAGGAAGGAAAACAATGAGCCTAACAAGACAGAGATCGAGTCGAGATCCCGAGAAGTTTCCCACTGTTCAATTGTTTTTGCTGGGTAAGTTACCTCCATGTCACTAACACGTCGCTTCCCTAGTTGGTGTACTATCAACAAGATACAGCAGTAACCTGTTGCTTCTATAGCTATTGTCCGTCTCGCAGAGCCAATTGCTCTCACTTCAATCTTCCCCTACGCTTGGCCACTTGTGAAGAAATTCCACGTTGGCGACGAGCATGATGCCTCATTTTACGCGGGGCTTCTCATCTCCGCCTTCGCACTGGCAGAGTCGCTGACGGGGATGTTCTGGGGTGGATTGTCAGACAAGATTGGAAGGAAGCCAGTCTTGCTGGCAGGCTGTGCGGGAACCATGGTGAGCATGATTGTGGTGGGATTTTCTTCGAATATCTGGATTGCCTTGGCTGGGAGAGCAATTGGAGGCTTTCTGAACGGAAACATTGGAGTCATTCAGTACGTCTTATTCTGTCTTAGATTTCACTGCTTCATGGGAGTCGAATAAGAGCCGGGCCCTCTCGAAACATGTCTCTGGAGCTCACCGGCTCCCCAGCTCTTGAAGCGTGTATTAAAAACCCATACTAATCTGCGTATAGGACCATGGTTGCAGAGCTGGTCACCAAGCCAGAACATGAGCCGCGAGCATACTCTGTGATGCCTTTTGTGTGGTCTATTGGCACAATTATTGGGCCTGCTCTTGGTGGAACATTTGCGGATCCAGTATCTTCGTTTCCCAACACCTTTTCTCCACATGGCCTTTTTGGACGCTTCCCCTACCTACTTCCGAACCTGATCTGCGCAAGCATGCTCTTGATTAGCATATTAGCTGGCTATTTCCTCCTTGAAGAGACACACCCAGACATGCAACCGCGAGTCCTTCTCCCAGATTCGACTTATGTCTCTGACGAGACCCCTTTGATTGCCACCGCAGACGCTATCAAAAAGCCGGCTGTGGACCTACGCTCCGAGTCGTACGGTACATTTGAAGGCAGTGATGACAGTGTTTGGAGACATTCAGTGGAGAAGATCAGAAGCCCTCAGATCTTCACGAAGCGAGTTGTGGCATTGATCATTGCCCTTAGCATCTTCACTTACCATTCCATGACCTACGACCATCTCCTGCCCATCTTCCTCGAGGACGAGCGTGGCGAATCATTCTCCTCCATTTCTCTATTTGCCCAGTCCGCGATTGGAATCAACCCGTTTTATTCACCGGGCGGGTTAGGGCTTAGTGTCCAGAGAGTGGGCGTGATAATGTCTATAAATGGCATCATTGCGTTGTTCGTTCAAGCTGTTATCTTCCCGCTTGCAGCAGAGAAGCTTGGGATCCATAGACTCTTCATCTTGGTCTCTGTTCTGCATCCAATCGGCTATTTTATCATGCCATACTTGGTCTTTCTATCAACGTCCTATCTCGCGCTCGGAATTTACACCTGCCTCACAATCCGCAATATGCTCTCGATTCTCGCATATCCGGTACTCTTGATTCTGATAAAGGAGGCAACACCGTCGCCTTGCGTTCTAGGGAAGATCAACGGGCTGGCCGCCTCCGCAGGAGCTGCCTGCAGAACTGTCGCACCGCCAGTCTCAGGGTACCTATACACACTTGGTGCAAGGATGGGCTTCACGGGCTTGGCTTGGTACGGAAGCACATTCGTAGCGTTTATTGGAGCAGTTCAATGCTTCTCAATCAAGCGACAGCGAAATGGGATGGATGTCAAAGAGACAAGCAAAGCAGACGTACCCACTGTGTCAGTGACTGGGGCGGATGACGAATGTTGAATTCTGCTTGACCGAAGGTGGGTGACACTTGGCAGACTGCAAATAGAAATGCATAGATGGACGTTAGATATGAGCATCGGGCGGCGTTTTGACAGCGTTTTAGCGAGTGCCTGGGTTTGGTTGTGCATACCGTACATTATATACTTTGTTATTTCAGGGGTAAAATAGGGGTTTCGGTTGTGAGTCAAAAAAGCTGGTCAATTTAGAGGCGGCATTTGTGCATAACGAAACAAATTAAACGTTCAACGACATATGATCGTTCTTCTGCGCTGGTAAGCACCTGGTAGTGAACATGGACACACGATTCCGGATCTTTTATTCTCCTAAAAGGAGACGTAAGGGCGAACCGCATTTTTTTTACTCGAGTCAAAGCCACGAAAGAATGTGATAGATTGGAACAGGAAATGCTATTAAAACAACGACGACCAAAGTACTAAAGTAGCCAGCACAAAGTTAAGCCCAACCCCTTCCTGAAATGATGGATATCAATACAATAATCTTGACTGATGCCAAACTCAAGAAAATAGCTCCTGTTGAAGCATCAACCTCATCTATTTTGGTATTTAGCTGATCGATTTGTCCTCCGGTGCAGCTCTTCTCTACGCAGATTTCGTCTGCAGTCGAGTTTCAAGTTCACGCCTCGCCTTAAGGGGGCACCTAGTCTCGTCCGTGTCACATCATTAAAAGGACTTGGCGGATCGATACGTATCCGCCATAAAGCTCGACTCGCTTCCGCGAGGAATCTCGTCATTATCCGGTGGGTTGTCCCTATTCCCTCCCTTAGCACTCGCCACAGCCTGCCTCAAAGCCTCCTCCTTCTCTTCCCGTTCATCATCCAAATCTTCCAGATTGTCCAACATCTCCCCGCCACTTGTCGACTTTCTACCCTTCAAATGAGGCTGAAGGAGCTCACGCCCACCGCCTGCTTCGGTAGCTTGCATGAGTCGAGAACCAGTCTGGCCAACTTGCCCCATGCGCTCTGTGATTGTAGGCGCGGCGTTGCCTTCCATGATATCGTAGGAGCGCTTGACTGATGGATCTAGTTTAGGTGGGCTTTTGGAGGAGCTGTTGGATGGGCTCTTCCTCTTCCCCGGGATAGGGGGTTGGTAGATGAGGGGCTGATCTCCGTCGTCGGAGTTGTCATATGCGTCTACCATGCTCAATTCTAGCCATATGTCCTTGAAGTCCTGACCCTCATAAAAGGAGAGAGGCTTGTCATCTTCAAGTGGGATTGAGCGGTCGGCACCAAAATAGAGATTGAAAATACCATTCGATGGGAACTCGCCGTTTCTTAGTAACTCTGTTTTGAGCGCGATGACGGTGGTTCGATGGTGGTTCAAAACCCAACGGTATAACTCAACGCCATTGCGAGTCCTCAACACAATTCCATAGTTGTCTTCGTTAATTTGCCATCGGGTTGGATATACAACTTGCTCTTCACGAAATAACCGAATTCTTTCTTTCCAAGTCTCTAACGAACCCCAGGTTGGCAGCTTGTACCTGCTAAAGAAGGGTATGAAGTCTTCCTGTCAAGGAGTTAGCACCTTTCTATTTCAGAGTACTTTTGGAGTAAATTGACAAAAGAAGCCCATATGGGATGTCTTTGAGAGAGATAAAGGGAAGAAAGTCCGGGAAAATGGAGATATAGAACAAGAAAGTATCATTACTTGAGACCAATTTTCAGGGTTGTCACTCCGATCAACGACGACAAGCGCTTGCGAAGTAACGGTGGCTGCATCACGTTTTGCGAGCTCTGCCTTTGCTACATTGATGTCCCTCTTTAGCCAATTTTGCACGCGCGCCTTGCGGTCCCGTTTATCACCGCCAGCACTCATCCCTTGGAATTGGCAAAATTCTACAAGATCCTTGTCCTCCCAATTGTCGATTCTGGAACCCCATTCTTTGATCTGAACTATTGCAGCGTAGTCATCTTTGAATCGGTCGGACCTCTCGAGCCGGCGAAGCGAATACTGTATGATCCTCTGACATAAGCCTCGTTCCTCGTCTATATCCAAGTCGAGATAACTCTTTTGCCAGGTCTCGTCATCCTCGTAGGTGAATCCAAATCTTATGTTTCGAAGCTGGCAGTATTTGAAGGCTTGTTTATGGCTCATCTTTGCGACTCTATATTCCCTCTTGTTGTATAGAGCGGCTCGGATATCGTTCGCATCGTAGTTTTCCTTGTCAAACCGTTCGTCTTTATCTGGGTCCTTAGGGTCGTTCCTCCTCAGCGCTGGCTTGTTGGAAGGCAAACCGACTTTTCCACCAAATTGCTCGTCGTTGTCCTCATCATCGTCAGGACGCGGAGCAACATAACCAAAATTCTCCTTCTCATCATCATCGGGTGGAGTCACAACTATCTGTGGACGATATCTCACCTCCACTCTAGTAAGAGCGGCTGCTCCTGGATCATTATCTTTGGACAGGTCTGGTTGTATAAATCCATCGTCAATCTCCCTTGGCGGGAGGTCGGCCTCTTTTAGTTTGTTGAGGTTGCGTCCCGTGTTTGACACCGCGTTCCGACTTGAAGCGCCAAAACCAAATTCCTCGTCCTCATCTTCGTCCTCGTCATCGTCATCCCGCATGTTTAGCCTGGGGTTCGGTTTATCATTCCATAAAGTTGCGTTTTTGTGAGGGTATCGGACACGGAATTGATCCTTCTCCCACTCAATCTCCTCCTCGCTAACCTCCTTGCCGACTTTAGGCCTTTCTCCTACTCTTCTATCATTGAACCTGAACTTCCATAGTAGACCTTGAGACTTCGTATACTTCCACTGAGGAAGGATGGCAGTTGCAGGCTGTTGGTCATTGGAAGCTGTCAACGCTTTCAATTTATTTTTCGCATTGGCGGAAAAGTTGGGGGTATTGGGGTCCCCAAGACTGTCCCAGAATTCTGTCGATAAGACTTCTTCCAAGTATTGGATTCCAATCGAGTATGCAGTCTCATAAAGAGGTTGCTCATCAACTGTAAATTGTTTGAACCAAGCAATGGGGTAATGAAAGCTCCAAGCATGATCAACGGTCCCTGTTTCACACGGATTAGGGTTGTATCCACCGAAAATCCAGCCAATGTAAGAAAGACCCAGCTCCGCCCAGCAGTCATTTCCTACCCATGGTTCATAGCCATGGTCTCCAGCGAGGTCAATGGACCTGTAATCCTGGTGGAAGACGGCATGACCAATTTCGTGAGTCATTGTGATCGCGGCCAAGAAAGTTGCCCGTAGATGAGCTTCGCTGTTAGAGGGGAGCTGTCTTAAGGCCAATACATACTCGCCCATGATTCCGATAGTGAGGAGCCGGCGCCTGAGGCCCCGATTCTTGAGCTCTTCGTCCTTGTCCAAAATTTCCTTAGCGGCGAGCTCTCCCCATGGACGAGGAGCATCATGGACTGCTCTAGTGATGCCAATCCAACCCAAAGTCCTATACATTTCGTAATTCACCACCCACTCAACATGACCGGCAACGGTATCTAGCTCCGCTCTTGCTTCCGTCAAATCAGCTTGTGAAGCGTCGTCGTCCACTGTAATTGTATAGCCCGAGGCACTGCGATCAGCGTTCTTCGCTATAGGCGTAAGGCCATCGTGTATCTGATCCGAGGGAAGGAAGCTGGATAGGTATGGCATGCTAACTTCGATGAGATGTGAAGCAAGCCGCATACTCGGAAGAAGCGCTTTATACTCTGATTCCTCCACTCGCCATCGCTGGCGGTGGAAAAATTTATGTAAATCATTCTTGAGATCAGATTTTCGTACTGGCCCAGTATCTGTGCAAAAATCAGTATAAATGACAATATCGAATACCCGAACGAGAATCAAGGCAAATACATACTTAGGGCGCTGGCCAATGTGAGCTCTGCTTGATCCCACGCTTTTGGGCTCATCTTGAGAAGAGATGGTAATTGATACTACTGATCTTTTGGAGGACCGGAAGACACAGATGACTCTGCTAGTAAGAGAAAAACAGAAAAAGCTGCGGCCACACCTGCACTGACGCACATTGTTGGGAGGCATATCCCCTGACATTCCAGGAAAATTGAAAACAATCCGGCATACCTCTGGAATGCAGATATGACAGCAACGAACAAAACATTCCATGAATTCAATTTGAAAGAATGCACTTTGCACTTTAAAGGAATAATAGCGAAAGGGGGCAAACAAGCGTTAAATTAATATAAAAAAAGAGGGGGGAGGGGGAGCACAAAGTGCAGAATTGAACACCAAGGAACCTAGATATATGAAGGCGAATCAAGTATCTGATTAAACAGATTGAGTCTCCATATAATTGTACTTCCGATGGGGTCAAGTGAGATATCTGCTTCGACCTGGGGAGGAGAGGAAGGTTCTGTGATGCCTTGCTTAGCAGGACGCTCGTACCTGGCGTCCATGTTTTCTTTTCTGTACTACTGGTACTGGCCTCTCAGCTAAGTTCCAATATGGCTTTTAGCGGAGCAAGGATTAAATAAAAGGTCCCACTGGTGTTGAGGAACGCTGTTGGCGAAAGCGACGATCAGATGGAAATTGTTCTTCCCCGCGACCAGGATAGGGGTGGCTGCAGCAACCCTCATTCTGCCAGAAGCGCATCTCGGTCGCTGCAGTCATGCTCGCAGCTTATGCCAGTTGACTCGTGTATGCTGGCTATCAGCCGAAGAGCCTGAATGGCTGCTTCCTCCAAGGTTGAGGAGCTGGATTTGGGCTCATGAGATGAACGACCAGTTCGAAGGTCAGTTGCGGCGAGGTCGTTTGAGTTGGCTTCTCGCCGATGGCAGCAGGCCAGAGCGATTCAGCATCGAAATGAAATACCATCGGGACAGCAGCGAAAAAGGAATACTGTGGGTGCTCCATGTCTTTCCGTTTCGGGTGTGTTGATGTTGATCCAAGGTCTGAATTCTTCGTACTGCAAACGGCTCTGGGTGGCTTGCTCGCGTTGCACTCACAATCCTGACCCAGGCCCTAGCCCCGTACAGAAATAACCTTAGCGCTTGCCATTTCCGGGCTAGCCTTGCTCCTTGCTGGCCGAGCTCCGATGTCCGCGCTGCAGCACTCGCCGCAGTCCTTTTAGAACTGAACCCTGTGCCGAGCGACCATGATCTGCAAATCAACCTGCAAAGCACGAAAGGGCAGGTCCAGAAGTACGGTAGTTAGTATTTCCTTCTCTTTCATGCCCGCGCACTCTCACTCACTCACTCACTCACTCACTCACTCACTCTCTCTCTCTCTCTCTCTCCTTCTCTCTCCACCTCCCCCCCCTTTTCCTTCCTCTTCATTCTCCCCTTATCCATCTCCCATCTGCAGTTTCCAATTGCTCCTTCTCTCGTTTTATGTCTTTCCGCTGTTGCTCGGAGCGTAACCAGTCTCCCCTACTTCTACCTCCAGCTAGTCTACCAAGACCCCCAATTACTCTGGCAGCATAGCATGGCTTTCGACCGAGATCTCGAAAAGGCTGAGGATTTGGACAATTGCACCACTGCAACCGAATCCACAGCCTGCCACTCCGACAGTGAGAAGGTTGAATCTAAGCTGGTGGCTAAAGGCGCCTATGGCGAGCCTGATTCGGACCATGAAGAAGTAGAGCAGATGGATGAGGGCCATTTGGACGATTTAGCAAGACAACATGTGAGTTTCAAAATCCACTGCAAGAATGATTGCTAACCTAGTAGTCTGTGGCATCTATCAAAGCCGCCCCTCTAACCGATGCGAACGAAATACAGCGAGTAACTTCTAAATCAAGTACGAAGAGCAGAGTATCTCGAATAATTACCAACCTCACTCTCAAAGGCAAGAAAGCACGGCTCGCCCCCGCACCGCTACCGTTATCAGATCTAGACAATGGAATTGTTGGTTGGGAATCTCAACTAGATCCCGAAATGCCCTTGAACTTCGCAGATTCCCGCAAGTGGCTCTTAATAGCGTTGTTGGCAGCCATCACATTTATCTCTCCTTTTGCCTCGTCCATGTTCGCTCGTACGTCTAATTCTCATACTAATTTGCTGATTTTTCTTATGGGAGCTGTCTTGGGAGCCCGTATGATCCGTTGCCCTTGTCTTTAGAGCCAAGAAAGCTCCAAAGCTCTCAGCTCCTTATACTTTCCAGGAATTTACAGTACTAATTTGTTGCGCAGCAGCTGTGTCATTCATGGATGACACATTTCATAATACATCGCTCCTCCTCAGTTCCTTGACTGTGAGTATTTTCGTCCTGGGATATGTGATTGGGCCGTTGATATTAGCACCACTGTCCGAGATCTATGGCCGTCGATTCGTCCTGACTGGCGCAAATATCTTTTTCTGCGTTTGGCAGATTGGCGCAGCATTTTCCCCAAATCTGTCCTCGCTGATTGTCTTTCGGTTCCTGGCTGGAATTGGAGGATCTGGATGCTTGACAATCGGCGGCGGCGTGATTGCAGATCTCTTTCCCCCCGATAAACGTGGCCTAGCATCCTCTGTCTATTCCCTAGGTCCCTTATTCGGTCCTGTTGTTGGTCCGATTTGTGGTGGCTTTATTTCTCAAAGAATTGGCTGGCGGTGTAGGTGTTAGGGGAGAAATCCCTTTCCTATTCTGATCAGTCTCATGATTTTGTCCCAAGGCAAACTCCTGAGACAATGTCCCAAATCTCCCGAAATAATCTTAACCGAGCAATTGCTGACTCCCCCGTTACCTAGGGGTCTTCTGGATCCTTCTGATTGCAGGCGCGTGTGTCTCGATTGGAATTGAGCTCTTGAACGGAGAGACGAATCCTAGAGTCTTGATGCACCGGAAAGTCAAGCGCCTCCAAAAAGAACTCAACCGCCCAGAACTTCGAAGTTGCTATGACAGAGATGGCCAAACACACACACCAACCCAGATCCTCATGAATGGCATCCTGCGACCTTTAAAAATGCTTTTTTGCTCTCCCATTATATTCCTATTATCCCTTTACATGGCGGTCACTTACGGCCTTCTCTACCTCCTTTTCACAACAATCACTCAAGTCTTTACCGAGACCTACAATTGGGAACCTGATATCTGTGGCCTGGCCTACATTGGACTGGGAATAGGTTTCCTTGCCGGGCTCCTCGTTGTTGCTAAAATTTCAGACGCAACTGTTGTTCGAATGACCAAGGCGAACAATGGTGTATTTGAGCCGGAGATGCGTCTACCCGCTTGCATACTCTTTGCTTGCTGGGTTCCGGTCACTTTCTTCTGGTATGGCTGGTCCGCTGATAAAGCAGTTCATGTAAGTTTATTGTCCTTTTTGAGGCAATCCTGTGCAATAAGTTTACCAGATTCCAGTGGATCGTTCCAGTAATAGGCCTTATTCCCTTCGGCTTTGGCATGATGGGCATCTTCATCCCCATCCAAACATACACTATCGATTCCTTCCCCACATTTGCTGCCTCGGGCGTTGCCGCTCTTACCGTGTCCCGCTCACTGTTTGGCGCTTTCCTCCCCCTTGCTGGCCCTAGCATGTATAAAAAACTTGGACTTGGTTGGGGTAACTCTGTGCTAGGATTCATAGCCATAGGCTTAATTCCTGCACCTTTATTGATTTACAAGTTTGGTGGCAGGATTAGGAAGAATCATCCTGTGAAGCTATGAGATTTTAAGCATTATCATTTGGATTTGTAGCATTTTCGGCGTTTCTCATTTGGCATAATGGAATAGGACTGGAATCAATGAGATAATTTATAGCGGCATCGGACGATAGCGGCTGTGTTAGACTAGTCAAATCATAGATGCACTAGGCTATATAAATATATATAAAAGCCTCATACATTTTCTTCTCTCCGTGGTGTTCAAGCCTGAAGGGTATCGGGCAGACCGGAAGGTTTCCCTATCCAGTAATCCTGTTCAGTGGGTGAGTTCAAATCAATCTCAAGAACGAGCACAATAATTCAATATTCTTCTGTCACTGTTTCCAGGGTAGTAACCTGACTGATATTGTAAAAGGTACGGAAATAAAAATTCCCATTTTCGAAGCGTTACTCGATTCGAGACGCCACAGCGTTGTGATACGGTCCATATCTACGGAATAATCTGATTCGTTTATGCTTTTCATTATCGCCTCGTTGCTCAAACCTTCCCCAATAGCTAGAGCTCTCCTTCAACCGCAGCATCACTCGTCACATACATCCGATCCGTGCTGCCCATTGGCATTACAATCGAAACCAACCTGAAACACTGGGTTGAGTCACAGTTCATGACATTTGGGTTCCACCAAATTTCTGTGTATCCATTTCCGCTATTTGCTGGAGCTACTGGTGCATAGTTTCCAGGGCTGTCTTTGGTGAATGGTATGGAAACCAACTTATACCCCGTCGACTGGGTTCGGCTATATGATCCATGGAAAGTAACATACATGTTTTTGTATATGAAATATAATTTGCAATGTAGGAGTACAGAATGTGCTTGAAAGGTGTAGATTTTGGTTTCGGTGGCAAAACTGGTCACGTGTTTTGCCTCCCCATTTGTAATCCAAGCTTTGTAATTCTAAGCTTATGGAAGGCTCTAAAAGCCTAACTTCATGTATATAAGCATCCTCTCAACCTGCCTTTGGAAGGTTGAGGCATTGAATCCATTAAAATTCAACAAAAGGACAGCCGCACTGGCGCTGATGGTGCTGTCCAATTTACGTCCAGATACGAGTTATTCAAAGCGAGTACAAATTAATCGCTAATAGAAAAGGTTCTGTCTTAAAACGAATTTAGATCACATACTGTGTAGCAAGTCGGTAGCCATACCATGTTGTGTTTAGTGACGAGACGTCTTCAAGGTAGTGAAGAACGTCGGCTGGATTGTCTGCGTGGACATTGAGTTCTGTACCATTTATTGTACGTTTGATATCGTCGGAGCTGTTTTATACACCCCATAACCTGGCTTGATATTAGTATGTATTCTCTAGGGTTCGAATCGTCTCAACAAACTTGGTATTAGGGTCGAATGTGAGGCCAACCTTATTCCGAAGTCCCTATCTTGCAGTGTGTCCCCCCATAACATAACTGTAGCCACCGTTCGGGATAGAGGTCAGGTCGAAGACTTTGATGTTGGAACGGGCAGCATTGATATGACCAAAAGGGAAGTTGAAGTTGTCATTTGATCCACGAGAAACAACCAGCAAATTTGGATGCTTCGGCGGTATGATTAGACTCCGCATAGGATGGCTACTAGCCACCATTCCGGTTACGACTGCTATCTTGGCTGAACCTACAGCTATCGCTTTAGGATCGTACGTCCAGCTCCAGACAATTGTCGTTGAGCTAGCGTACATAGTATAAGCAGTGATGCCTTTGCCGCTCTCAACGATAAGAAGATTGCCAGCCACCCAAGAGTCGAACGGAGGCCCGCCCGCAAGATCCTTGTCATGCTGCCATTGATTGACTTTAACATGTTCGGAAACATGGACGTGTTACCCTTTGGGGGTTTTGGGACGGTAGAGGCCATGTCCCAGGTAAATAGCGTTGTGCCTGTAGGACTGATGGTAGTAGTATTCGCCCCATCAGGACTACTCCATGCCGTGCAGCTACGACACCGAACTGTGGCTGTCCAATGTGTTTTGTTGGATCCAGTTCCCTTCAAGTAGGTATATTCGGCCCCGGCATACGGGCGAGGATAGGCTAGAGCACCGCTTCGGTCAACCATTGAATTGAATTGCGCGGTAAAGGGGTGCCTTACGTGGTGTAGCGAGAGGAAATCATGGCCGCACCAGCACCGTTACCCGCCGACCAGCCAACAGACGGCGGATTGCCCAACATTTACCCTCCCCCAGTAAAACCTGACCATTCTGTGCCAAGCAGAGAAACAATCTGAAGGATAGCATCTAATGCCATCGCTTCATTTGTTACATTAGGAAAGGCAAGCTCTTCTTAACTCGCTGGTATATGAGGCGTAACGGATTGCTGTTACGTGGTATGGCACAACCTGGGAGAACTGGGAGTAAACTGGATTTCATTAATTGTAAAGCTGGGTGAAAGAGTTGAAACGCATACCGGTGCCAGCCAGTGCCACGAGACCACATAGGAGACGAAAGAGAGCTATTGCAGCCCACTTAGCTTCACTTGGGCAGAGTCAGACACAAACCATCGAGTTTGTCCCAACGGAGCAAGATTCCGAGACTTTATGATTCCCCAACTGGGCACACTCATGGATAAATGCCCGAATGAAAAAGGCCTTCTCGGCATTTTCATTTGTCTTATTTGCCGGAAATATAGGTTGCTTATGAAACAGGGCATGGGAGTATGGTAAATTTGCAGTGAGTGAAAATCTTATGGAGCTGCTATTCATAATGGTATGAGAGTTTTGGAGAAGCGGATATACAATTTAGCAGAACGAGAGGTGTACGTCAAGTAGATGCCTGACAAAGAATGGTCCTGCCACTCGCTAAGCAGTCAGATCTGTGAAAGTGCGATTCTAGACGACAGTGATAGAGTTTGAGAAAAGCTGACTGGCAGAGGCAGAGGCAGAGGCATTCCGGGGTACAGCAGTTCTCAGCCCCGTCTACAACTCGACCTCGTCTTCGCCCCCGTTCTAAACTAAATTGTTAATCTGGGCCTGCACATCACACACTGCACTCTTCTGGATTTCTTCCTTGGCCCCGTCCCAGTCCCAATCCCAGATGGAGATCCTTCTCGCCGAATCGGACGACTTTGTTCATCTCGCCAGACTGAACTACTGTACCTGGGCTTCAGCAGCGCCCCCGCCAACCAAGTGGTGTTTGGGAAACAGAGTGAAGACGTGCAAGTCGCTAATCGTCAGCAATATCTAAGAAATGTTTGGACGATCCAACGTGCAAGTTCACCAAAGCTGTGGTCGATGGCAACGTCGTTGGCTTGCTCAGTGGCACCACTACGTGGAATTCATGCCGCTCGAGGACTGGGGCCAGAAGGGATGCGGCGCCGTGTGATCTTTTCTTTGGCTCTATGAAACGAGCCCGGAAAGAACATATGGGTGGGAAGCGCTGTGCTGGTAATCAAATATTTTTGCATTCATACTTACACGCCGTGCTGATTTCGTTTTTGTAGTCCTTGCAATCAATCTTGGTCACTTCGCCCGCCTACCAAGGCCGAGGTATTGATAGTCTTCTCTGCAAAGACGGTTTGGGCGTTGCGGCACGAGAAGGGTTACCGGCCTGGTTGGAGGCTTCGGCCAGAGGACGCAAACTCTATCAGAAGCTAGGTTTCGGGGATGTCGAAGACGTTGTCGTCGAGTTGGGCAAATATGGAGGGGAGGGATTCAACACGACTGTTTGTATGGGGCGTGAAGTAGATGTAATCTTACATGCCTCCTCCATCGAGCAGATACCGTATATATGTAAGATATAGGATATAGGATATAGGATATATCTGGAAGTCGGCCGAGAGTGCAGGCAAGATGTTCCAGGGGAAAGTGGATCCCCACTAGGACTAGCGCGAACTTTTCGAATTCGTGTCTTCTACGGTAGTTTAACTCAGCCTCGTCGCGCCTCGTCACGCCTCGTCACTCCCAACTCCCAACTCCCAACTCCCAACTCTCAACTCTCAACCAACGTCTTAACCTCGACACTCTACACACCCACCGTCTCTATTACCGCGACTGCCTGCGCAATGGTGGTGCGGAACTCGCCAAGGGCCACATCAACGCCTTCCAGCCTTTCCTTTACGGAAATTCTCAGCCTGTTGTCTCTCACGCTTGCGTCCTTCGGCATAATTGCAAACACCTTCCGCGGCGATGGCGAACCCCTCATCGCCTCCCTTGCATTCAGCGGTGTTGCATTCGCAGCGTCATACTCTATGATACGGTGGCTTGGACCAACATTCATGAAAGCCGGGCTGAAGGGAAAGGACATGTCCAAAGTACACAAGAAGGAGATCCCTGAAACCATGGGTGCTGTCTGCGCCGTTGTTTATCTTCTTATCATTATTGTGTTCATACCTTTCCCTTTTTATAAGGACATTGTGGCTGCTACATCGGGGGGAGGAAATCGAGATGTAGTCAAGGAACTTGAGCATGTGCAAACAGGAAGATTTTTGCATAGGTTTCCACACAGCAAGGTAGAGTGATTTCCTCAGTGGTACTGCACGTTGAAGTCAATGCCCCCATCGCTTCTGAGGATTTGGACAGAAAACCCGGTCAATTCTCCGAATTTCTGAAGCAATCTGATCACCCCACTCCTAACGCCTTCGGAACTGTGCTGATGAAATCTAGTTAGCGTCATACCTCTCCGCCATCCTCTCTCTGCAATCCGTCTCTATACTTGGGATCGGCGATGATCTCTTCGATATTCGCTGGCGCCACAAGTTTTTTATACCTGGGATTGCCAGCATACCTATTCTCATTGTCTACTTCGTAGACTTTGGGGTAACTCAAATTGTTATCCCAACCCCATTGCGACCATATCTGGGAGGGCTTTTCGACCTAGGCTTCCTCTATTATGTCTACATGGCCGCCGTGGCAATATTCTGCCCTAACAGTATCAACATATTAGCTGGAATCAACGGCATCGAGGTATCTCAATCACTGGTCATTGCATTTCTCCTTGTCCTCAACGATTGCTTTTACCTATTTGTACCATATCCACATCCAGCCACGGACTCCCATCTCTTCTCCTTATACATGCTGCTTCCATTCATTGGCGTCTCCCTGGCCTTGTGGTGGCACAATTGGTATCCGTCTCGAGTATTCGTCGGCGATACCTACTGCTATTTCGCTGGCATGGTCTTCGCGGTCGTTGGCATTTTGGGACATTTCTCAAAAACCCTCCTCCTCCTATTTATTCCGCAGATATTTAACTTTATCTACTCGGCGCCACAACTCTTCCGCATAATCCCATGTCCACGCCACCGACTTCCTCGCTTCAACGCTCGGTCTGGACTTATGGAACCATCAGTGACAGAATGGCAGTACCAACCGAAGCCAATTGTTGCTTTCTTTTTAAAAATGCTGCACCGTTTGCGGTTGTTACGGGTTTCAACGAATCTTGAAGGCCAGATTACTGAAAGCACCAACTTCACGATTCTGAATTTGTGGCTGGTATGGTTTGGGCCGAAAAGAGAAGATAGATTGGCGATAGAACTATTAGTTATGCAGACCTTGTGTGGACTGTTTGGACTCTTCGTGAGGCACAATTGTGCGCTCTGGATATTCGAGTCAGATAATTGGACTGTGAGATAGTTGAGAATGATTGCAAATATAGGTATAGTACCATTACAAAACCTAGAAACTGAACGTCTAGGAGAGTCAGTGTGAATTCACCAATTTCTCTCGAAAAACTTTCTAGAGTAAGCCTCTCCTGCTTGGCCTACATTGAAGAACCAATAAACATGGCGGCCTGAGACACAAACGAAGACAGATCGAGTCAGTCAATCATCTCGGGGCCATTCTGTGGCAATCACACACAAATAATGTAACTCGGGTTCAGAAGGAACTTTGAAATGCCGTTGAGGCTTTCTTCGCGCTACTGGTACAACTATGGTATTGCCCTCCTCAAGACAGAGAGCAACGTGGTGTCCAGCAAAGGATCAGAAAAGTGACCTTGAATCGGCCGCCACCAATACGCCTTATCCCGAGCCCCCTTTTGAAATCCGTGGGTGCCCGCCAACCTAACACGCTCAAAACCGCATAAAAGGATAAAGAAAACTCGTGCCAGCAGCAAAACGCCTTGAGCGAAATCTATGTATGTTACAATGTGCCATTAGATTTTTCTGATGACATATTATGTGTTAAAGCAGGATCTGAAGTTGCACCAGCCCCTGAACCCAGCGGATCCGCCAAATTCTCAATCATAGGAGAATCGATAATGACAGATCCTTCTAAGATCCCCTGTGTCTTGGCCTCTTCAACTGTCGACAACGATGGCTTCAAAACAGCCGCTGTCACTGTAGGACTGCTTCCAGATGACACCTTGTTCGCACTAAATGTATCCGACTTCTTCATCCTAGCAGCCTTGTAGTCGCTCAAGCTTAATTTCTTAGTCGTCTTAACAGGACTCGGATGTTGGCCAACACCGTTGACACTAGGTAGTGTGAAGACGCTTGTAGGATGCACAGTCCCAAGTGGGGACTGTGCAATGGAGCCTGACCCAGAGGATGGAGTGACGGGTCCAGAAAAGGGTCCAGACATGTTCGGGACAGAGAAAACCGGTGCTGGAGGCATCTGGACTCGCAAGTCTGACGATTTCTGTGCGAAAGGAGGTTGTGTGCCACTAAATGGAGCATTTAATTGACCAGGCCATGGCGGGGGGGGGGGCTTTATCGTGGTCCCTACTTGGATTGGAGGAGCATCGGTCATGGCAACGTCGAGAGAAGTAGATGAGATATCCACTGATGGCGTCGAGGATGAGATACTTGGATTACGACCTTTGGCATCAGTTGGCGATTCTAAATGATACCGCTCCTCATGCATCGGCAGATCTAAGTCTATCGAGGCGGTGGGTGATGCTCGCACACTGTCCTCTTCGCCGTCTTTTGAGATAACTGCTGGTTGGCATGTTTGCACCTCCAACTGGACTTGTAGTTTATGCCGGTTCTTGAGGAGCCGCTTCGAGAGAGGTACAACAGACCGTTTGTGCTTTGGTTTCGGATCATTCCACCACGCATTTTCAACATCCTCTGTTTGCGTGGCAGCATCGGAATAAGTGCTCTTCGGTGCAGCAGATGCTTGACGTGATCGATACGCAGTTGAACCAGTTCGGGATGCTTGGTTTTCTGGGGATGGCAATGCCGCAGTTGGCGACAATGCGCTGAATGGAGATCCTGACTGTCGCCTCGAAGTGCTGGCATCAACGTACTGCCGTGACCGATGGCCGTTCGAATTCAACGTTGTGGGTTGTGAGATTGACATGCGGGGAGCAACAGATCTTTGCCTTGGTTTTGGGGTACATTGTGGTGTGGTTGTGTTTGCGGATATGTTCATAGTCGAACTGTCAGACGCTCGTTTCTTCTTGCGCGGCGGTTGGCCTTGCTCCATCTTTCGGAAAGAGTCTTCAAGCATTGCTAATTTCCTCTTCTCCCGATCAGAAGGCTCTGTGAGGATGCCGTTTGTTTCCCCGACTCCGTGGGAAGGTGTCAAATCTCGACTGTGAGGCTTGCTTCGGACAGAACCAGAGATCGATCTAGCATCATCATCATCGTATTGTTCTTGCTGCCCTTCGCTGGCAGCTCGACTGTTAGTTGCATGGCCTGTACTCGTAGGAGAGATATGGTTTTGCTTCGGTTTGCGGCCCTTTCTCGACTTCACTCCATTCGATTGGGTATGCGATCTCCCGTGGAAGTTTCGATGAAATCGTGCAAACGCGCAGTCACTACCGAGATCACATGCGCAACCGCCATGGTCGGAGAGAACCATGTCAATGGTTTGAGTGAGTTGATCGTATTCTTCGTGGGTAATTTCTGCACCGTCAAACGGTGTTCCATCATCGTCACTCAGATTTAGGAGATGCAGATATCTGGATCGATGTTGAGCTAGAAATCGAAAGTCCCAAGGAATCGTAATTTGCTCGTTGGCAGCAAGTGCTCGTTCGCTGGTTAACCAGAAATGGTACTCGTTCCCGAGAGCGATGAATGTCTCCAGGTTCGTGTTCGCCCGGCAGCTGCGTCGCACGTAACGGCAGATAGACCCCTCTTGTCTGGTGTCGATAAATAACGGTAGTCGAGGGTGGAAAAAAACGAAAGGTCGGGGGTGAGCTGACTCTGGCCAACGATTTTCTGGGTTGCTGCAATAATCCTTCTGAAAACCGAGCAGGCCATTGAGCTCTCCAATACGACCTGCTTGAGGCAGATTCGTAGGAGTAATCAATTGCCGCCATCGGATGATCGTGTCGTTGATTGTGGTCTCCTTGCGTTCAACATGCAGGTCGGGCCATTTCAACTGATCGGTAGGGACTTTTAGGAACTGGAAGACGTCCTCTTTGTCCACACCTGCGTCTTCTTGAAGCTTTTCTGGATCCTGGAGCCAAAGCGCCAGGGTGTTGGTTACAGGGAGGCTCGCAAAGGAGTTCGATGATGATACTCGACTTGGGTGATCTTGATCATAGAGGGCCAGGAAGTTCTCGGAGTAGCCGTGGACTTGGAAATTGTTTGGCAGATCTGGCGGTGTGTGGGCAGGACTCGGTGGGTGAGCATGATTATGTGGACGAGCATTGAAAGGAGGACTTCGTTTTAATTGCGAACTGACTGATTGATTTGATCGGTGGCCCTTTGCTTTCTTTGCGTGTGCATGGTGTTCTTGAGGGCTGCCATTCTTATGAGCGTCGTGATCGTGGTACCCGTTTACCTGAAGGTCGGAGGGTTTCGACTTTTTTTTGTGACTTTTCGACGGTGGCCGCTTGGTTTTCTTATCGCCGCTGTCGTTGATTGCTTTGTTCTGCCTTTGATGTCGCTGTCGTTCGGTCGCATGGCGCCGGTCTAACGGTCGCGGTTTGCAGTCAGCGCAAGAGTGATCGAATTCCTCTCTGGAAGCATCGTCAACTCGGCCGGGATAGAAACACTCGATATGCTGCCAGGTATCGCAGGTCTCGCAATAGATCGTGTTCCCATCGTCGTCGGAAAAGTCGCAGATGCACTTGATGGTGTAGGGCTCCTCGTCTGCGGACTCGATGACGGGAAGCGCATCGTTCGCAGAGATCGAAGCAGTCGAATTGAAGGCGGCCTGGAGAGGAGTCGCGATCTGCGTTGTGATCGAGAGAGGCCTTTCTGTCATAATCTAGCAAGAGCCTCTGGGTGGCTGTGAGAGGACAAGGTGAGTTCACTAATTCTTAGGCCTGAGTCGCATCATCGCATGACGAGGAAGACGGCAGCAACTCGATCGAAAGAGGCTTTGGCGAGTAGAACAATCGGGGGCGACGATGGCTGTCATCAGTTGTTGGAAAAGACTGTAGAACCTTTTGGATCGTTGATCGTCGCGGGAGAAAGCTTTCCAGACTGGATGCGGATGCAGGCTTGTGAGGGTGGAGGCAAGGCTTTTCAGGTGCGAAATTGAGGATGGGCGAGGGCGATTCTCGAGGGGAACCAAGACCCAGTTCCAAAGCAGCGTAAGGCAGTCGCGCCGCTTTAACGGCGCGTATTTCAGTCCAGGCAGGAAGCAGCGGCAGGGGTGCCTCCACTCCAGGAACTTTGTCGAAGCGGCCACCAGGGCAGCTTTTGCGCTACGGGCAGTCGATCGCGAGGGAGGCCAAGGCAAAGTAACACCTGGAGAGAAGGTTCAGTCCTAGACGCAGGAGAGGATTGAAAGTGATTCAGTTCGCTATGTTCCTTCTCGTGAACCTCTATTATCTCTACCGCCCAACACCGAGGTATGCATTGCATCATTCCTTGTTCCTCCACAGCCTCACCTCTCTCCCCCTCTTCCTCTTTTCCCTCTTTTCCCTCTATTACCACGGTCTGGCATCCGTGCAAACAAAGGGAACAAACAATCCGCATTTGTTTGTCCGCCTCTTGCGAATTGTGGGGGTTCGCACTCGCAACGCCATCGCAGTGTATCAGTCGTTTCTATGCCTTCTCAAAGCCCTGCTCTGGTAATGGTCCAAACAATAGTGCAGTTCTCTATTCCATCTCCAAGCTCTGCTCTTGTAGCGGCACAAACAATTGTGCAAGCGCCTCTCGCCCAGGTCCACACCCTGACAATATCACTTGTGGCCTGTCTGTTGGAGGGTCGGTGATTATGGCGGTTTTTCGAGGCTATATGGAAGTGCTGCAGCAGCTGGGAACGATTGATCTTAAGATGAGGCGATTCTTGACTACATCTACAGTCATCCGTATTCCTCAACCTATCCGAACTAGATAAGGAAGCGCAATGGCTGCCAGTAGGAAGGACTTACACTGGAGCATGAAATCCCAGATGATCGAATCTGTAGTTATCTTGCAACACTTGTTAGTTTCGACTGGGACACTGCCAGAGAATTGTGCGTACCTCCGCAAAAGCCTATAAAGCACTTTCGAGATACCTACATTCCTTACGGCGAACGACCTCTGGCCTCGCTCTCGTCAAGACCAAGCTTGCAGACGAAGAATCTATCTTCTGTACACGCGCTCGAGAGGAACTGCCAATTAGCGCCTTCTCGTCGAGTGCAAGCACGCACGCGAAAAACCGGTCTTTCTGGCAGCAGCTGCTGCTGCTAAGAGGAGAATTCGGATTATCGAGATATTCTCTTTGCCATGAGAGATCGCGTCTAAGTGTAAAATTCCGTCTCCTGAAAGCAAGCTCGTCGGTGTGCCTTGCCGGCAGTGATGCGTGCCAGTGAGGTGTGAGTTGAGCAGGGAATGACGAAAGTCTGATGTGCAGGTGCAGGAAGGAATACGGCATCAGAGGGAGTGGAAAAGCGGCCTCGCCCAAGCCGCATAGCTGATTGGTGGTATCTGCATCGTGGTTGCAGCTTGTAACCCAATGAACAGCAACAGCGTGCAATTAGCGGTCCTTGACCTGCGAAGCTCCGGCGTATCAGCGCAGCGAACAATTATAGACGCATGGCATCCCTGAAAACGATATTTAACGTGCCGTACCCGTGCCCGTGGTCATGACCATGATAACTGTGTCAGGGGCAGGCACCGAAACATCCCACATTCGAGACTCATCCAGGAGCATGTGCGTATAATAAGATACCAGTATGGTTCCAGGGCCTAATGGCCGTGGTCTTGGAATTGACATCCTCTTTCGGGAATCGCAGCATTTACCAATTCAGATATAAAGGTCAGACTTGAATTCCCAACATGGATGCGACTTCAAGACCCCTGTTCCCCTGTTCCACCTGGCCCATGCACGGCTTCCTTTGAGCCTCTTTCCATGCTTCCCTCATCTGAAAAGCATCATTCTTCTCGACTGACAATCTCAGTCGCCCACTTTCAAACAGACAAATCGAATCTCGAATCTCTTGCGTGGCGACCACCACTAATATGATCCTTACTTCCCACCCATATTATCCTGAAGGTGTTCTCCTCTCAGGGAACAACTTCGTCGCAAACACCTGGAGCCTTCCAACGCTCATCCTAGTCTTTGCAACTGCTTGTACTTCACTACTTGCTGTGACTCTTGTAGTTGTCCGACAGGCAAACCCGATATTGAAGCTCTCAGATCAGTGGAAAGTCCTCTGGTTCATTCTGAGTGAGTCCGCCAAGAATGGCAGGTGAACGACCTGACAAGATCACAGCTGGTTCGATTCACCTCTTTTTTGAAGGATACTTTGTTTACAATAATTCCCGGATGCCCGTAGGTATTGGGAAAGAAATCCTTTTCCTATTCCAAACAATTTCATAATTTTCACCCCTGACAAACTCAGGAGAAAATGTCCTCAGTCTCGCGAAATAATCTTTATTAAGCAATTGCTGACTCCCCCGTTACCAAGAGCATGCAAGACTTCTTCGGTCAGTTGTGGAAAGAGTACGCGTTGAGTGATTCGAGGTATATGACCTCGGATCCATTGGTGTTGTGCATGGAGAGCTGGACCGTGGTGAGGACTTACGCACCTCCAATTCCCTCAACTCCCCTGATGTCGGTGTAGATGACCTGGGGCCCTCTGTCGCTCTTGACAGCTGTGCTGATCACAAGAGACTCGGCATACCGCCATCCAGTCCAGGCTCTGGTATCGACGGGCCAGTTTTATGGCAATCTCATTTACTATTCGACTTGTTTGTACGAAGATTCTGTCCTTGGAAAGCGCTATTATCGTCCAGAGCCGTACTACTTCTGGTGGTATTTCATATTTATGAATACGTTCTGGCTCGTGGTGCCCGGCAGTAAGTTTATCTTCTTGAAGTGATATCCAGAGCTGACACCACGAAGTTTGTTTGTACAATAGTATGAGAGCTTCCGCGATGGCATTTGCGATTTCTGGCAGGCTTGTTGATGGAAGTGAAAAGAGGAGGACGTAGCTGTCGATGGACTGGATCCCAATGTTGATCCCGCGTTCAGAGATCCCCGTTGAAGTTGCATGTGAAAGGACTGTTAGAGATTCGTGATTTGTGCCTCGATATTCCTCATGGTGATTCTTTCGGTATCTATTTCCCACTGCCACACGTGCGAGGCCCTCTGATTTCTTCTTCGGGTCCTTGTATCAAGCCGAGATCTCAATGAAGTAAGTCAGGATGTATCCTGTGGATGCAGTCACAATGTCCGCTGACAAGGACCCCCCAATATACTCAACGATTCTCGACGCCCAGGTGTGTAATGGAGGACTCATCCCGCCATTCGAACCATCCTGAGCGGCCAGATATCTACGGTGGAAGTAAAGAGAGAAAGCAAGAAAAGATGGAAAGGCTGCATTTGAGACTTGATAGGAATCGATTGCGGCTCATGCCTCGCGTAGATTAGGAGCTGTATTGCAAACAGGACAAACTGGGGGATGAGGGGGTAAAATCTGAGCAAAAAAACCAGGTTTGGGGAAAAGAGGGAGAAGCCGCAGTATACCAGAACTCTACAACCCACGGCATGTCAAGTTAATTTCACACATAAACATAAATATCAACTTCTATCATATTATTGTGAACTTGTAACGGCATCAAATCTAATTTGGCATTTGACCATATTAATCGTCATCATTCCACGCAGCCACGCTAGTAGTACCGAGCTTCGCCCGCCACCTCGCAACCAGCCGCTCCAACTCCAATCGCCTATCTACAGCAGCGACTTTATCGACAAAACAACTCTCACCAACGGTTACTCCATTGCAATAACGATGAAGTTCTCACTCGGCCTGATTACTCTGCTTTTGAGCTCTCTTGTTGCCTCGGAAGGCTTATCGTTCTCTTTCGGCGGACAGAAGCCTCTCGGCGACGGCGCAGCTGTTCCTGGCGATAACCCACTTTCATACTGCAAAGCAGAGCATGGCGATGATCTTCTTATTCTCGACCATGTCAACCTGACCCCAAATCCTCCGGAAGCGTACGTATACTTTTTCCGCAACATTATTTTGTTGCACAAGCTAATAGGTCACTAGTGGAAAGACGCTCTCTATCGAGGCGGTTGGCACTTTGCTAGAAGATGTCGAGGATGGGGCGTTTGTTATCTTACAAGTCAAATATGGATTGATCAGACTCGTCAACACTCAGGCGAGCCTCTGCGAACAAGTCTCCAACGTTGACCTGGAATGCCCGATCAAGAAAGGAAAGACAACGATCACGAAGGATGTTGAACTGCCAAAGGAGATTCCTCCAGTGAGTTAGGCCCTCGGCATTGTTGCCCCAGCCGCTAATAGGATTCTCAGGGAACCTACACTGTCTTTGCTGATGCCTACACCTTTGATAAGAAGAAGATTGTCTGCCTAGAAGCCACTATCACATTCGGAGGCGGTTCGAAGCTAGATTTGTAGAGGGGGTTGAGAAGTATCATGGAGTACAGAGCTAGCCCATAATGAAGCGGTCCGACGGTTTCTTTTCCTTTGCATTGCTGAATGTGTAGCTGCGTTTCTGTTTTGCAGATACCTTTGACAACCGAGTTTCTTTTCCTTATGGACATGCATTGTAACTATGGGAGATTCTATGATCTATCAGGTAAAGATTGCATTTGATTTCTAAATCCTGATATCAACCATTAGTTTGATCTGCAAGACTGTGAATCAGAGTTCCAGAAATGAGCTGAGTCTTATCGTTTACTCTAGTAGTGGACAGCGTCTGCTATGGCTCGTTCAATTTGCACAATCAACATTGATGTCTCTTGTTAGTGGGCAGATCAACAGTATTCAGACTCTCAAACTATGTAACCCGAGAGAGCCTGGACTGAAATTCCCATTCGTGTATTCTTGCGAACGCCAATGGCCTATCTTCGGAACGGACACAAGACAACCACGTCAAAAGCCAGCAAATGATACAGACCGCTACAGCTCCATCTACTCCCCAAAAAGCCTTCGCACTCTCCTCAATACACTGTCCTTCTCTGGGTCGTAAGGGTGATCTTTGCTTGGAATTTCGAGCAGAGCCGGGAAGGCAGCTGTGTATGTATCAACTCGGTGGCGTATTCGCTCAGCTATCTGTGCAAAATTAGCCCCAGTGCCAGCCATGGCGGCGAGTAGTCTCACATGCTGGTTGATCAACAAGATCCCGATATCCTTTCTCTCAGATGTGAACCTCTCGAAAGCCTCCTCGATGGCTGCATTGTCTGTCTTGCTGTCTACGACGAGGAAGTTTTTCTGCGAGTCCGGAGGCTGGGTGACATGCTACATCTCCATCAGCTTCCAATCTTCCGCGAGTTAAAAGTTGCGACATTGCCTACACCAATGCCAGCTAGCAGCAGCCCAGTAACTGAATCCTGCATGAGACTTAGCAGAACACCTCGATTTGCAAGGCATATAGAACTTACTTCGTCCCCGATCACAGCAAGGAATTGTCTGTCCTTATAAGCCGAGGCTGGTGCTGCCATGGTCGAGTGCGAATAGTTGGTTCCAGCAGCGTTGAGCGTTGCTGAAAGCTGATGGCTGTCAAAAGCACTGCACCGAGATCGACGAGTTGAAAGCTCTGGTCCTCAACTCAGGCGGCACCCCGCTAGGCGCTAGCGTTATCCAGCCCCTGCACTCCGCTGCAAACAGCAAACAGCTCTCGCGAAAATCAACGGCCAGAACTCGTGCTTGTAAACAAAGTCACCACGAACTTCGGTCCAGCTATCGCAACACGCAACACTAAATTGATGATGTGAAAGGGAAGCGTCCACTTCGCTCACGATGCCGAGACTTGTGCGAAGGAAGCCGTGGGTGGAGCGCGTCAAAGACTACCTTAATCCAGGAGACTTTCTACTCTGGTTGTCTGAAGAGATCGAAACGCGGGATTGGGACTCCAAACAGTTTGCCACGCCTTTCGCCCTTGGGTTGCACATTGTGTTTCTCGTAACGAGGGCAAATAGTGGCAGCTCAGGCAGAAATGGGGGAGATGATGTCTTCGGAGATGATGACTCTGGGATAGGTTGGTTTAGCTATATGGTAAATATCTCCCAATTCGTACGGCTTCAAGCATGCTAACATGGATTGCAGGCAACAGTCACGGTTCATCTCCTGACGTATTTCTCTATTGCGAATGCCGTGTACACGTTTACTCGAAAACGACATTACCGGTTATTTGAGAGCTCCATCGATGCACCCCAGTCCACACCCTCAGCACATCGAGTGCGTGTTGATTCGTCCCCAGTCGCCTCTTCGCCGCTGAGGTTCCTTACGAGCATTCTGGATGATACTAGTGCTGAATCCAAATCGCATCCTGACCCTACCCGAGACGTTTGGGAGCTTGCGATCTGGGATCCCATTCCGATTTGCCTGCGGTTGTTCTGTTTCTTCAGCCCGGGCCATGTTCTTGTATACTGGCTTTTTCTACCAACATTGGCCTCGGATCCTCGACCAAGTGTGACAGTCTTCACAACCATAATCCTGGAAGTCTTACTATCTTCACAGTTATTCCTCCTACAGTCAACCTTCTCACAGCAGGAGAAGGACTCCGCGATTATTCATAAAGAGGTCATGAGCGAATATGATATCAAATATGTCCACCCTCGATTAAATCCGCTCGTCCGTGATGTTGGTACGCAGTTCACTAGTCTGATTTCCGAGAACAAACAAGAGGAGGGTGACGTCGACACATACACCCCA
>Ga0302325_10006883_pt1 | contig 25418 bp, 29 predicted proteins | sample Palsa_T0_2_FD_201948 | JGI IMG/M metagenome (GOLD analysis project Ga0302325, IMG submission 201948) | Peat permafrost microbial communities from Stordalen Mire near Abisko, Sweden - Palsa_T0_2 | ecosystem: Environmental > Terrestrial > Soil > Palsa > Peat permafrost | place: Sweden: Abisko... | reverse complement strand
ACGAGCGCCTCAATCCGGCGGCGATGAGCGAAGACGTGCTGGTGCGTGGGGCGGACGTGGAAGCCATTCTGATCGCGCTGGCGATTGAGTGAGGCCGCGGACTTCAGGAGCCTACCAATGTATCCCGCGCCACCCTAAGCCCGATATGGCCGGTGGAGGTGTCCGGCTCCGTGCCGGTGCGCGCGGCGTTGCGATAACGCCAGCAGTAGGAGGCGTGACAGAGATACGATCCGCCCTTCATGACGCGCCGCGTTCCACTGGGTGGTCCCATCGGGGCGACGGCGGTGGCCTCGAGGTGCCAGTTTGCGTCGAAATAGTCGGCGCACCATTCCCAGGCGTTGCCCACAGCGTTGAAAAGCCCGAAACCGTTAGGCGCGAAAGCGTCGACCGGCGCTGTGTTGGTGAGGCCATCTTCGCCGAGGTCGGTATCGGGGAATTGGCCTTGCCAGATGTTGCACCTGTGGCCGCCTTCAGGCGTGAGGTCGTCGCCCCAAGGGTACGTCTTCTGGTCGAGCCCGCCGCGCGCGGCAAATTCCCATTCCGCTTCGGTAGGCAGCCGGTAGCCCAGTTGCAGTAGGCCAACGCATCGTCCCACGACAGATGCACCACGGGGTGATGCGCGCGGCCGGCAATGCCGCTATGCGGGCCTTCCGGATGGGCCCAGTCAGCGCCGTCGACGCGCACCCACCAGGGCGTGCCCGGCATGGCCGGCCCGCGCAATTGCTCTGGCACGTGGTTACGGAACACGAAAGACCACCCATGCCGCTCGGCGCCCGTCCGATAGCCGCTGGCACGGACGAATTCGCCGAACTGCTCGTTGGTCGCCGCAAACTTCGACATGTAGAATGGGCCGAGGGTGACCAACCGCACCGGACCCTCGCCATCGGCCTGTATAGCTCCCGGGAATTCGCTGCCCATGCGGAAGCGCCCACCCTCCAGCCGCACCATGTTTTCGAGCGACCCGGCAGTGGCGCGCGGCCGCTGGAGGGACATTTGCACGGACGTCTCCAGTTTTGCCAGGCGGGCAACACTCGGAACACAGCACGGGTGCGGCGGTGTGGGAGTCATCTCAGGCAGTGGCGGCTTGCGCTTCGGGCACGAAGCGGATCTGGGCCTGGGCGCGCAGTTTGGCAATCGCGCGCTGGTACACCTGGTGCTGGTTCCGCAGCGTGAAGGAGCGCTCGATATCCCCCCGCACCTCTTCCAGACTGGCGAGGGTAAGCGGAGTTTTGGATTCCAATCTGGCGATATGGAAGCCGAAAGCGGTAGTAAAGATTCCGGTGTGTTGGCCCGGTTCCAGGGCGTCGATGGCCTTCTCGAACTCCTCGACCATGTGACCCGCCGGAAACGTGCGCAGGTCGCCGCCGTTCCCCTTGCAATCCGAATGGCGCTCGGCGACCTCGGCGAATGGCTCGCCGCGCTCCAGTTCCGCCAGCGCCGCCTGAATGCCCGCCTCGGCCTGCTCCTCGCTCTGCAGCTCGTTCACGTGTTTGACAATGTGCGCGGCGTGGAAGGTCGCCGGCTTGCGGAAGTTGTGCCGTTGCTGGTTATAGAAAGCCTCGATCTCTGCCGCGGCGGGCTTGCCGGCCTCAGCCACCATCTCCTGAACCGTGCGCTGTATGCGGATTTGCAACTCGGCCAGACACCGCACCTGCGGATCGTCGAATACCACGCCCCGGCCGGGCGCCTGCGCTTTCCGGCGCTGGATCTCCTGGTCGATCAGCCTGGGGTTCACCGGGCGCGGATCGCGGGCGGCAGTCTGCTCCACGATCACGCGCTCGATGGCGGCTTGCTCGGCGGCCGCACGCATCTGCTTGGCGCGCTCTGCTTCATCGCGGATGGATTGCCAACTCGGGTCGCGGCCGAGCCATTGCGCGGCTTGGCGGATCAACTCCTCGAGCACGGGCTGTCCGTTGACCAGTTAGGGCATGGTTACTTGGTGGTGTTGATCAGGGTCGTCACGCCGCCGGAGAAGTCGGGGACGACAATATCCGGCAAACCGGCGGAGGGCGATTGGCCGTGCAGGCTTGCGGCGTAGATGCTGCCGGGGGATGGTCCCGCGCCGATATAGAACGGAGTCGCGAATTGCCCCTTCCCCTCGCCGAGGAAGATGGCGACGGTGGCGCCCTCGTCCAATACGACGTCCGGGATGCCGTCTCCATTCACGTCCGCTATCAAGGCGACCGCCGGGATCCCAAGCAGGTCGTCGGTGAGGGTCACGCCCTCGGTAAATCCGCCTTGGCCGTTGCCGATGTAAACCGCCGCGCCGCCGGTGGAACTGCCGACAATAAAGTCGAGCGGTCCTTCCTTATTCAGGCGCCCTAACACGATCTGGCTCGGGGCCGATCGCGAGGTGGGGATCACGCTTTGGCTGAATCCGCCGTGCTGGTTATTCAGTAGCTCATATACCCCTCCGTTGAAATCGGTGAACAACAGGTCGGGCCAGCCATCGCTGGCCAGGTCGCCGGCCGCGATGTTAGAGAAGCCGTTACCCGGCGGTGTCGGCGTGATCGGCACGGGCGTTTGGAATGTGCCGTCGCCATTACCCAGCGCCAGCAGATTCCCCGAGCTCGCGAAATCCAGCTTGCCGTCGTTGTTGAAGTCGGCCAGCGCCAGATACCCAGGCGTGGATACGGTCGTGGAGCTCGCAAGCGCGAACGTGCCGTCGCCATTGCCGAGGTAGGCGTTCACCACGCTTCCCGAAGTGGTGGAGACGGGCACCAGCAGGTCCGGGATGCCGTCGCCGTTTAGGTCGCCGGTTATCAGGCAGCCCGCGCCCGGCAGGCTGATGCTGGTCCCGGTCGTGAAGGGCGACCCCGCCTTGCCCGTGCCAAGCAGGATCGTGACGCCCGATGGCGTGTTGACGGCCAGGTCTGGTTTCCCATCGCCATTATAATCGGCAACTGCACCGCAACCTGCGCCACCAGTGACCGGAGTCCACTCGCCATCTTCGAAGCGTCCCTTGCCCAATGCGAGCAGGACGGAAACCGTGCCGCCGGGGTCCCCCTGCACGACAATATCGGTGAGCCCGTCGGTGCGGAGGTCGGCCAGTACGACGTTATAGGCGCCTCCTTGGCCGGACTCAACAGTATAATAAACCGGCTCACGGAAGGTTCCATTGCCATTTCCCAGAGCGATGTACACGGAACTGTTAACCAGGTCGGGAATACCGTCGCCGTTTACGTCACCTATTGCGATCTGGGACGCACCCGGCAAGTACACGTAGGTGGGAGCGGTAAAGCCCCCGCTTGCGGTCCCCATATATATAGGGATACATAAGCGGAGAACTCGAAGGTGACAACGATATCGGCACGGTCGTCGAGATTTACATCGCCAGTGGCAATCCAGCCCGGTTCGGAAGGAGTGGTAATCGTTTCGACCGACTGGAACGTATCGTTGCCGTTGCCGAGGAAAACCGCGAGGCCGGTCGGCGTAACGACCACCAAGTCTTGATTGCCGTCCCCATTAAAATCGCCGGCCGCCAAGTCCAAGTTGCTGACGCGGGCTCCGGTGAACGGAGTCAGAACCGGTGGACTGAACGTGCCGCCTCCCTCGCCCGCGAAGAGCCAGAGTCCACTCTCGCCCACCATAACTGCATCCAGGATGCCATCGCCGTTGAAATCCCCAATCACGAGGCCGCCGGCCTGGGTGTCCGTTCCGGCCTGGTAGAAGACGGCGGTTTGGAATGTGCCGTTGCCGTTGCCAAAGCTCACGCCAAGGCCGACGTGTCCGCCCGAGGTTAGCTCCCCGGCTACCGCTAGATCGACGATGCCGTCGCCGTTTAAGTCTGTTACAACGGTCGCCGCGCCGTAGATGCCAATACTGGACGCGGGACCGGGGCGAAAGGTCCCGTTGCCGTTCCCGAAAAGCACCGAAACGCTGGGTGGGCTTGGTTGAAGCAGGTCGGGGATGCCGTCGCCATTGGTATCCCCCACCGCCACAGTGTTGTTCGAATAGCCAGAGACGTAATCGCGGCGGGCTGCGAAGGTCGGCGCCTTGGTGGAGGCGGCTGGCGCGCGTTGGGCGCACCACACCGCCAGTAAGGCCGGAGTAAGTAGGGCAACCTTCATGGCTAGTCTCCGGCCGGACAAAAGGTTGAACTGCACGTGTAGCCGTTGGGGTTATTGGAAGGCGGCGGTACTCTGACGTCGTAAGATCCCGGCGCTGGCGTCGTGCACGCTGAGCATGCCGGTCTCCCTAGATCTGCGTTCAGGTATGCCTCCCACGCCTGGTAAGCTAGGCTATAGGCGTTCTGCAGCGTGGAGTTACCCTGGAAATAGTTGTCAAACAGCTCGCCGATATCGCCATTGAAAGTGCAGAGGTAACTTTCGGCGCCCTCTGTCCACGCAAGGCTGCCGCTATCCTCCACAAAGGCATCGTTACAGTAGACACCGAGCTTGCCGCCGCCGTAGGAATATGGGGTCTCGCCCGCAATGGTCGACCCGTAATTCGGCTGCACGGTTAACGTCCACTGTGCGGTAGCCGATCGCGTGATTGGGGGGCCTTATTTGCTTCCCATTCATCTCTTACATCCATCGAGAGCTAAGTTCGAGCACGCTCACATTATATTATGCGAAGCCGGTGGCGCCGTTCAATATGCCGGATTCTATTTTCTTTTGCCGCATAGTGCCCATTTACACTCCCCGGCGGTTGCCATACAGATCCACGTGCAGCCGTGGGCTGAAACGGAAGCCCTCCCGTTTGCAGATCTCCGCCAGCCACACGCCGCGCTCGCGCAGCACGCCCGATTCGATCCCCTCGGGCATCAGGATGACTTTACCCGCCTCCGCCTGCAGATCCCCGATCAGTTCCCGCACTTCGCCCAAATCGTCCGGCTGCGCGATCACGAACTTGAGCTGATATTCGTATGCCGCGATCAACTGTCGTAGCACCTCCTCCTGGATGCGCTGGCGTTCGTGCCGATCGGCCCACTCGCCCGCGGGCGTGGAATTAGCCAGCTTCGGGCTGATGCTCATCAGGTCACATTCGACAGGTGCGAACACCGTGCCGGCCGTCTCGATGGTAATGTGGCGGCCGCGCACGCGCAGGCCATGCGTCAGATCCCCGATCTGGCGCGCGATCATGGGCTCGCCGCCGGTCACCACCACGTGCCGCGCGGGGTAAGCATCCACGGCTGCCAGGATGCGCTCCACGGTCCAGTCGTCGCCTTCCGGCTGCCACGAGGTGTACGGCGTATCGCACCACGCGCAGCGCAGATTGCAGCCGCTGGTGCGCACGAAGACCGACGGCACGCCCACCAGCGAGCCTTCGCCCTGAATGGAATGGAAGATCTCAGCAATCCGCAATGCCGGCCTCTTCAAATCCTTTGCGGCGCAGCAGGCAGGAATCGCATTGCCCGCATGGCCGGCCGTTGGCGTCTGGATCGTAGCAGCTATGCGTCAGGCCGAAATCCAGGCCGAGCTCGCGGCCGAGTTTCACGATCTCCGCCTTCGAAAGCCGGATCAGCGGCGTGTGGATGCGGATGGGCAAGCGCCCTTCCACGCCCGCCTTGGTGGCCAGGTTGGCCATGCGTTCAAAGGCCGCGATGAATTCGGGACGGCAGTCCGGATAGCCGGAGTAATCCAGCGCATTGACGCCGATGAAAATGTGCGGCGCTTCCAGCACCTCGGCCCACGCCAGAGCGAACGACAGGAAGATGGTGTTGCGCGCCGGAACGTAAGTGACTGGGATACCCTGCGACATGTCCTCGACCGAACGTCCTTTGGGGACCGCCAAGTCGTCGGTCAGCGCGGAGTGGCCGATCTGGCGCAGGTCGATGTGCGCCACCACGTGCCGTGCCGCGCCCAATGTCTGAGCTACGCGCGCCGCGGCTTCCAGTTCGACGCGATGCCGCTGCCCGTAGTCGAAGGAGAGCGCGTAGCACTCGAAACCTTCGCGGCGCGCCAGGGCCAGGCAAGTGGACGAGTCCAGCCCGCCGCTTAACAGGCACACCGCTTTGGGGTTGGTGTTCAACGGTTCTCTAACAGGCGTAATCCTAATTGTAAGCTTCTGTATAAATAGTGGGGCAGGCCCTTGGCCTGCGGCGGCCTCCCAGGCCGCCATCTTCTCTTCGCAGAGCGGGTCCAAGGGACCCGCCGCAGGCCGAGGGCCTGCCCCACGTCACCGAGCGTCGTGATAGACGATGCCCAGCGTGTAGCGCGTTCCCGAAAGCAGCGGGCTCACTCCGTGCTTGATGTTGGCGCGGTAAAATCCGCGGGCACCCTTCACCGGCCGGTAGCGCGTGGTGAACACCACCGCATCGCCGCGCCGCGCGTGAATGGCGTGACCGATGGATTGCGCGCGAGGCCGCTGCTCCACCAGCAGGAAATCGCCGCCTGTATAATCTGCATCGGGCTCGTTAAGGAAACACACGAGCTGCAAAGGGAACGCGAGATCGCCGTAGAGGTCCTGATGCAGGCAGTTGTAGCCGCCCGCCTCGTAATGCAGCAGCAATGGCGTGGCCTTGCTTTGCCCGGCTGCCTGGCAATCGGCGGTGAACGTGGCCAATTCTGGCGGAAATCGCGCGTCTCCCCCGAGCGCCTCCGCCCAGCGATTGGCGATGGCGGCCAACGGCGGATAGGAGCGCTCGCGCAACTCTCGCACCATATTCGGCAGCGGGTAATCGAAGTATTGATAATCGCCCACGCCGAACCGGTAGCGGGCCATCTCGATGCGGCTGCGGAACATTTCCCGCCGCGGATACAACGCGATCAGCGCCGCGCATTCGGCCGCGGTGAGCACGGCCGGCAGATTGGCGTAGCCACGCTGCCAGAGCGACGCTTCGATTTCATCCCAGGCGAGACGACTGAGTTCCACACCGCCAGCATAGCTCCGGGCGCGCGTTCCACTCCATCCGGATCTTGCGGTTAAAATGGACGTGCTGCCGCGAAATCAAACCAAGATCCTGATCCGGGCCACCAACTGGCTGGGCGACGCCGTGATGTCGCTGCCCGCTATTCGCGCCGTGCGCGACGCCTTTCCAGGAGCGCACTTGACCGTGCTGGCACGGCCTTCGGTGGCCGATCTGTACGCGCGCGAGAGGACCATTGACGGCGTGATGCTTTACACGGGCGGCCGGCGCCAGGCTGCCGCCGGGCTTCGCCGCGAAGGTTTCGATTGCGCGATTCTGCTGCCGAATTCCTTCGACGCCGCGCTGCTGGCCTGGATGGCCCGCATCCCGCGCCGTATAGGGTATAGCCGCGATGGCCGCGGCTTGCTGCTCACCGAGCCCATCCCGCCGCCGGAACCCGGCGAGATTCCCCGGCATGAGCGCTTCTACTACTTGGAGCTGTTGCGCCGTGCCGGGATCATCCACGAATACCCGCCCTGCGCGGAGATCCGCTTGGACGGCCGCACGGCCGGTACCGAACTGGTGGTCGGAGTCAGCCCCGGCGCAGCGTATGGGGATGCCAAGCGTTGGCTGCCCGAGCGCTTCGCGGAAACGGCGGTAACCGTGGCGCGTGTCCATGGCGCATCGGTGGCGCTGTTCGGATCGGCAGCAGAGCGCCCTCTATGCGAATGGATTGGCGACGCGATTCGCGCCGCCGGCGTGCCGGTCCGCAACTTCGCGGGCAAGACTACGCTCGGCCAATTCATCGACCTGGCGGCGGCATGCCGGATGTTTCTGACCAACGATTCCGGCGCCATGCACATCGCCTCGGCGTTGGGCGTGCCCACGGTGACGGTGTTCGGCGCCACCGACGATACCACTACCGGACCCACGGGCGCCTGGGCGCGCATCGTGCGCGAACCGGTGGAATGCGCGCCCTGCCTGCTGCGCGCCTGCCCCATCGACCATCGGTGCATGACGCGGGTGACCGCCGCGCGCGTGGCGGAGGTGGCGCTCCGGCTGTGGGATGAGAGCGCATGTTAGACTACGGGGTGAGTTTGGCGGAACCTCAAACCATCCTGGTCGTGCGCCTGGGGGCGATGGGCGACATCATCCACGCTCTGCCGGCCGTGGCATCCCTGAAGCACAGCTTTCCCGGATCCCAGGTCACGTGGGCTGTGGAACCGCGCTGGGCGGCGCTGCTCGAAGGCAACGCATTCGTGGATCGCGTGCTGCTGCTGGATCGTAACAACCGCGGGGGCCTGGCGCGGGCGTGGCGGGCGTTGCGGGCGCAGCGCTTCGATTTCGCGGTCGACTTCCAGGGTCTGATCAAGTCCGCGTTGGTGGCGTGCGTGGCGCGCACGGAACGGATCTACGGCTTGGCTCCTTCCCTGGTGCGCGAGCCGCTCGCGGCCCTATTCTACTCGGATAAAGTGATGGCGCGCGCGGTGCACCGGGTAGATCGAAATTTGGAACTGGCGGCGAGCGCGGGCGCGTCCACTGCGCTGCATTCGTTCCCGATGCCGGCGGGCCGGGCCGAGGGATCGTTGCCCGCGGGAGCGTTCGTTCTGGCCAGTCCGCTGAGCGGATGGAGCGCCAAGCAGTGGCCCTTGGAATATTACGCACGGCTCGCAGGACGCCTGCGTCGCGATACCGGCGTCCCGCTGGTGCTGAACGGCCCGCCCTCCGCGCGGGAAGCGCTGGCCGGTGTTGCGGACGCGATGGTGCATCTCTCGTCGATCGAGGGTCTGATCGATGCCACCCGCCGCGCGGCCGCGGTGGTGGGGGTGGATAGCGGGCCGCTGCATGTGGCCGCCGCGCTCGGCAAACCGGGGGTCGCGATTTACGGGCCAACGGATCCCGCGCAAACCGGTCCTTACGGCGCCAGTTTTGTGGTGCTGCGCAGTTCCGGCGCCGTCACTTCGTATAAGCGCCGCAATGAGATCGACGCCAGTATGCGCGCCATCGCACCCGATGCGGTGTTCGACGCGCTCGAACGGCAGCTTGCGCGGCAAACCCATCCGGCGGATTGTCTGGCTTGACACTGCTGTTTCCTAAGCCGTACGCGGATTTCGTGGCGCGGCTGCGCGTGCCGTGCGGCTTCGTGCTGGTGGCCGCCTTCGCGTGGTTTTCGCATCCGGATGCGCGGTCGCTGGGCTACGGTCTGCCGGTTTCGGCAGCCGGGCTGCTGGTGCGCGCGTGGGCCGCCGGCAATCTGGCGAAGAACCAGACATTGGCCACCGGCGGGCCGTACGCATACACGCGCAATCCGCTGTATCTGGGAACGCTGCTGGTGGCCGCGGGCCTGGCGATGGCGGCGCGCAGCGTGGGGCTTGGGCTGCTATTTGCGGTGGTGTTTGTGGGCATCTATCTGCCCGTCATCCAGCTTGAGCAGCAGCATTTGCGGAGTTTGTTTCCGGACTACGCGGCGTACGCGTCACGCGTGCCGGTGCTGCTGCCGCGGTTGACCGGCATCGCCACAACTGGGGGCGAGCCGCGCGCGTTCCGATGGTCGCTGTATGTGAAGAACCGCGAGTATCAGGCGGCCATGGGCTTCCTGGCGGGTGTGCTGTTTTTGCTGTGGAAAGCGCAGTGGTAGGGCAGGATTACTTTTTGACAGAGATGCGATGCTTGGTTCACCGTGGGGCGGCCAATCATGGCCGCAGCCGCCTTTTAGGCGGCCAGAGCCGGCTGAAAGCCGGCTGCGGGCATGATTGCCCGCCCCACGGTGCAAAAAATATCTGACGCACGCTCTCAGCGTGCCACATTGGCCGGGAGGGCCCAAGGATTACCTGATCTGCACCAGCCGCTCCGCATCCGCCTGCGGTATGCCCGCCGAATTAATCGTCTGCGGCGAGCGCCAGAAATCCATATACGAAATCTGGTGCACACACGCCACGGTGCAGCGCGGCGCGCAGGATTTTTCGGTCAGGTACTCCCGCCGGATGTCGTCCACGGTGTACTCGGCCAGCGGTTTGGCGGGATATCCGCGCTGCTGTGAACAATAGTGCACCAGGCCGTTTTCGCAGATATACAGATAGCGCGCGCCCGCCCGGCAGCGCCAGTGATTCTCCTTGCCGTGCGCGATGTTGTCCTGGAAATAGTTGATCTGCGCGTAGCTGCTCTTTTCCATGGCGCGCATGGCGGAGTAGACTTCGCGCTCCGCGTCGGCCAGCGGCTGCAACTGTCCGGTGCCGTCGTGAATGATCCCCACTGTGGAAGTGAAGCCCAGTTCCACGGCGCGCTTGCCGACCGTCAGCGCATCCTGCGGATTGCGTATGCCGCCGCCGACTACGGAATTGATATTCACGTGAAAATCGGCGTGCTCGGCCAGAAGCTGCAGCTTCTTGTCCAGCACCTTCAGGCTCTTCTTCGAGACGTCGTCCGGCATGACGTTGTCGATGCTGATCTGCAAGTGCTCCAGCCCCGCTCGGTTGAGCCGTTTGACGCGCTCGGCGGTGAGCAGATAGCCGTTTGTAATCATGCCCGCGATCATGCGGTGGCCGCGGATGTGCGCGATGATCAGGTCCAGGTCGGGATGCAGCAACGGCTCTCCGCCGCTGATGGTGATGATGGTGGTGCCCAGCTCCGCCAGGCGGTCGAGCCGCTGGTACATGGTTTCCAGCGGCACGGGTTTCGAATGATCGTCGTATTCGTTGCAATAGGCGCATGCCAGATTGCAGCGCCGCATGGGGATGATGTGCGCCAGGATGGGGTGCTCGGTGGAGAGCAGCCCCTTGTAGATCATGCGCAGCTCGCGGGCGCGGAGGTGTGCCGCCTTCCACGTCCTGCGCCACGATTTTGCCACGTCCGCCATTCGGAAATTCCCATTAAACCATACAAATGGGAGGGGTTCTGCGTTGCGGGAGCGATTGGCCGGTTTTGCGGGGTCAACGGCGATTTCGCGGGGGCGAACTTCGCCCACTTGGGCGTTAGTTGGGTGGATTCGCGGGCACCGGATGAATCACGTACTTATCGAAATAAGCCCGCAGCTCTTCGTGATGCGCCCCGCGATAAGCCGCGTAATCCACCGCAATTCCTGCGTCGGCGCCACCGCTCAAGAGGATCCAAGCTTCCAGGAGGCCGTCCCGTTTCAGCGAAACGATGTTCGCCAGTTGCGGGTCGAGGTGGGCGGCCTTCTGGCGACCGATGGCTTCCGCTACGGAATTCAAAGCAGCGACCTCTTCCGCCAGCGTATGGCGGTATTGCGCTTCCATCGGATAGTTCTTGGCGAATAGCGCGGTGCGCCAGGCTGCCCGCGTGATGGAGTAGTTAATCCAGGCGGAGCGGCCCGTGCCGTCCTTGTCGTCCAGGTCGTTAGGATTAATCGTCACGGTCTGTGGCTGGTCGCTCATCTGCGGCCGGTCGATTTTGGGAGCCGTTAATTGGCAGCTATTCTGCTTCGCCCAGTTCATCAGCCCGGCCCACGGTTTTTGAGTCGGCTCGGCGATCACCGCCTCGATAAACTTGTCGCGCGCCTCCATCGTCTTGCCCGCAGCCATCAAGGCGTCGCCCCAATAGCGGTAGGCCGTCTCCTTCGTTGGGTCGATGGCAACCGCCTTGCGAAACCATTCAGCGGCGCAGGCCAGGTCCTTCATCCGGAAGCACACGTCGCCTGCGAACAACGGAGCAGCGTACAGTTTGGGGTCCATCTTCAGAGCCGCGGAATAAGCGGCCAGCGCCCCGGTGTAATCGCCCTTGGCAAAGTCGTCCTCTCCTGCCTTAATCTTTGCGTTGACCTCCGCATTGGAAGAGAACACTTGTTGCGCGGATCCGGGATTCTCGAGGAGCGGAATCAACTCGTTCAGCAGCGGCCAGGTATCGCCGAGCTGTCGCGCCCGCAGGGCGGTTTCATGCGCCCGTTTGAGGAGTGCCGGAATCTCTTCGGGAGTGGCGTCGTGCCGGCTCTTTGAGAACAGGCAATACGCCAGCCAACCGAGCGCGGTGGCGTCGTTCGGATTGGCAGCCACCAGATCCTCAACCAGGGGCAGCGCGGCCAATGGCTGGGCCTTCTTCAACAGGTCGAGCGCCTGTTGCCGCTCCGCGGACAGGTCGCGGTTCTGCTGTGCGAAAACTGTTCCGGCAACTAGTAGAAGAGCGAATATGCGCTTCATTGGAGTATGTTACCTCTCCGCGTGTTACCTTATGAAACGTGCCGGATCAACTGCACCGCGCTAATGAAGCTGCCCTTGACCTGCTCTGCCGGTACCCGCTGGACTGCTTCGCTGTGGGGCGGGCAATCATGCCCGCAGCCGGCTTTCAGCCGGCTCCTTGAACTGATTAATCAGTTCGGGGGAGTTCATCATCCAAACCGCAGACTGGACGTGTAACCAAATCCGTTTCCGCCTTGACCGCCCGTACCCAATTCGGGCAGATCATGAAGAGGGCAAGCCAAAAGAATGAGCGTTTCGTCGTTGGACGCCGTGGCCAGCCTAGTGTGGTCATCATGTGCATCAAGGACTACATCGATACCTGCGCTCCCACTCCCGCTTGGCTCAAAGAGATCGCAGCCGAAGCCAAACCCAACGGCCTCCATAAGCTCAGCATGCGGCAGATTGACGTCGAAATCGCTGCCGTTCGCAAGGAGCGCCGCCAGAAAGCACTATCGACCAACCGGAGCGAATGATCCGGGTTGTTTTGAATACCAACATCGTCGTCTCCGCCTACCTCAACGAAGACGGCTTGCCGTTCTTGATCTTAAAAGCTTGTATTGTCCAAGTCTGTCCGCTTGAACTGCTCTTCCGCAAGAGTTACCCTCTCGATCGAAGACGCGCCAGACTCTTGCTAAAGAAGATTCAGGCTGTCAGTACCATCGTCAATCCGCCAGCCAGCGCACCGCTTACGTCCGATCCCGAAGACAGCGCGAGCAGGTAGCGCGGTCGAACTACCGGTCGAACCCCCAGCCCCCAGCCGGATTCTCGCTCTCCATGGTACGTTGTACGGATTGCCGGCTCCCCAACTGCGCCGCCAGCTCGGGTTCTTCGACGCCACCATGATCGTGATGGGCGGCATCGTCGGCTCGGGCATCTTCATCAATCCCTACGTGGTGGCGCAGCAGGTGCACACACCCCTACTGATCCTGGGCGTCTGGCTGATCGGTGGCGCGCTGGCCATGGCGGGCGCTTTCATCTGGGCCGAACTGGCCACCCGCATGCCCGATTCCGGCGGCCAGTATCTCTACCTGCGCGAAGCGTACCATCCCGCCGTCGCGTTCGTTTACGGATGGGTGTTGCTGCTGGTCACCCAGACCGGCGGGATGGCGGCCGTGGCGGTCACCTTCGCCAAATACTATCGCGAGATCACTGGCCTCAAGGCCGGCGACGGCCCCATCGCCGCGGCGGCGCTGCTGGGACTTACGGCCATCAACTGCCTGGGCGTGCGCGCGGGAAGCAATGTGCAAAGTGCCATGATGCTGACCAAGTCCGCCGCCATCGCGGCCCTGGTGGTGGTGGGGATGGTGTGGGGCGGCGGCGTGGTGCATCCGTTGCCGCTACTCGACCGGCCCCTTTCCTTCGGACTGCTGCGCGCCATCGGCGCCGCCATGATCCCGGTGGCTTTCGCTTACGGCGGATGGCAGACCTCCACGTTCGTCGCCGGGGAAATGCGCGACCCGCGCCGCGATCTGTCGCGCGGCCTGGTGGCTGGCGTGATCGGCGTCATCGTGCTGTACCTCTCGGTGAACTTCGTGTGCCTGCGCGTGCTGGGGCCGGCGGGGCTGGCGGCATCGCACACGCCGGCGTCCGCGGTAGTGCGCGTAGCGATGGGCGAACGCGGCGCCGAATTTCTGGCGGTGGGCATCGCGGTCTCCACGCTGGGCTTCCTGAGCCAGGGCATCCTGACCGCGCCGCGCGTGTATTACGCCATGGCCCGCGACGGCCTGTTCTTTGAGCGCGTGGGCTGGCTTTCGCCGCGCACCGGTGCGCCGGTGGTCGCCATTGTGCTACAGGGCGTGTTCGCTACCGTGATCGCGCTTTCGGGACGTTACGAGCAGATCTTGAACTACGTCGTCTCGGTGGATTTCATCTCGTTCGCCTTGACGGCCGCCGCGCTGTTCGTGTTCCGCGGGCGGGATGCAGCGCACCCCGCTCGGGATATCTATCGCGCGCCCGGCCATCCTTATACAACCGCGGCATTCGTCGCCACCTGCGCGTGCATCGTGACCAGCACGATTGCCGCGTATCCCCGAGACAGCGCCATCGGCTTGATGATTCTGCTGACGGGCATTCCCGTATATTGGTACTGGAGCAGGCGGCATTAACGCGCCAGCGGCGCTTGCGCCGGCGACTGGAGTTTGGCCTTTTCGGGCTGTGTTGGTTGATGGTTGACGTGGCGCACGCTCTTAGCGTGCCGCGTCGGCACTTCTGCCGACGCAGGCGAGTGAAGCTCGCCTTAGCCGGGCTACGCCCGGCGATGCGCCGGCGAGCCACCGCGCATATACTAGACTAGGATTGCCGGAAAGGAGAACGTATATGCGGATGCGAACGCTGGTTATCCTTGCCGCGGGTTCAGTCCTGTTTTGTTCGGGTCCCTTGGGAGCGGCCGGTCCGACATTCGTGCCGATCCCCGCGAACAATTCCATTCAGACAGACCTGATCAGCACATTCCCTGAAGGAATCTTCACGGCGGCAAACCCGCTTGTCACGCCGTTCAACATTGCCACGGTCCCCGCGACCTGCGGATTTACGGGCACGGGAGCCTGTAATTATAACGATTCGCTTGGAGCGAATGGCCAGACGCTCACGATAGACGTGTCAATTCCGCCATGTGACACACATATTCACCCTGATGAATGCCTATGGTCCTCCGGCCGGAGTGCAAATCGGCACGATTGAGTTTGTTGGGAGCCGCGGCGCCACCCGCACGTTCCCACTGATGGCCGGGCAGAATATTCGCGACTTTTATCATGGCCAGTTCGCCAACACATTGAACAATGGGATTCCCGGCGTATATGCCCTGAATGCGTTCCATTGCGTCGATCCCACGAATTGCCTGGGCTCGGCCGGGACCAAAGATGTCTATACGGGCTCTCTCGGGACCTACGTGGTTGACGAGCAGGAGTTCATTCTCGGTGCGGAGTTGGCCAGCCAGGCGCTCGTGCGGATCGTCATCACGAACACGAACGACGCCAGCTCTGTTCCGATTCTGCTGGGCATCACGGTTAGGTCGGAGTAGCGCATCTCGCCTGGCGAGGTTCCCGTATATTGGTACTGGAGCCAGATGAGGCACAAACATTCCGATTACATGCATTGGGCTAAAACCCAGAGCCGCGCCCGGTTCAACCTGGCGACCAGCAGCGTGGGATCGTTTCCGCTGGCGGAACTGGGCGCGCTGCCCGCGCGCGAGACCGGCGGCGACAGCACCTACGGCTACGCTCCACTGCAGCGCGCCATCGCCGCGAAGTGCGGCGTCGATCCGGATTGCGTGGTGGCCGCGGCGGGTACGTCCATGGCGAATCACCTGGCCATGGCGGCTCTGATCGACCCGGGCGACGAAGTGCTGATCGAGCATCCGGCGTACGAGTTGCTGATTTCGGCGGCGCTCTATCTGGGGGCCGAGGTGAAGCGCTTCGCGCGCGCCGAAGAGAGCGGCTATGCTCTCGACCCCGCGGAGATCCGCCGCGCGCTCACGCCGAAAACGAAGCTGATCGTGGTGACGAATCTGCACAACCCCAGCAGCGTGCTCACGGGGGATGCGGTGCTGCGCGAAGTCGGCGATCTGGCATGCAGCGTGGGCGCGCACGTGATCGTGGACGAAGTATATCTGGACGCGGTCTACGAGAACACGCCGCGCACGTCGTACCTGCTCGGCCCCGAATTCATCGTCACCAGCAGCCTGACGAAAGTGTACGGTCTGAGCGCGCTGCGCTGCGGTTGGATACTGGCGCAGCCGGACCTGGCGCGCGCCATGTGGCGGCTGAACGACCTGTTTGGGGTAATCCCCGCGCACCCGGCGGAGTTGCTCAGCGTGGCCGCGTTCGAGCACCTTGACCGTGTCCGCGAGCGTGCGCGCAAAGTCGTGGAAGCCGACCGCGCGCTGCTCGCGGAGTTCCTGGCGCACCAGCCGGCGGTTTCTGCGCCAAGCACCGCGTTCGGCACCACCGCGTTCCTGCGCTTCGATGGCGTGGACGTGGAAGCATTCCTGGCGCGGCTGCGTGCCGACTACGAGACCACCGCCGTTCCCGGCCGCTTCTTCGAGATGCCGGGGCATATCCGCATCGGGATGGGCGTCAATACCGGTATGTTCGGCGAGGGGCTGCGCCGGATCGATTTGGCACTGACGGGACGACCGCTCCGCTGAGAATGCCTTATTGCGCGGCGATCGCGGTATACAGCGTCTGCGTTCCGGGCGTGCCGCCTTGACTGAATGTCACTGGCACCAGGTTACCGCTGACGCCGCTCGGTATCATGACGTTGAACTGGTACAGTCCGACCAATCCTGGAGCCAGTCCCTGATATGTCACCGTCCCAGGAGTAGTCCCGAACAGGAACTGGACCGGAGAAGTGAGACTGTCCTGTCCACTTACGATCTGGCCCGCCGGACTGGCGGGAGTCACTGTACCGAATCCGACACCGTACATGACAATGGTATCTCCCGCCGCGGCGGGCTGCGATGTGAAACCCGAAACCGCGCCGGTGGGCAGCACCCAAGTGGACGGCGAGTCCGCATACAAAGCACCCACATATTGGTTCCCGCCAATATTCAGAACCGTCGGGGCGTACATGCCCGGCGCGGTGGTAGCCACCGTCAGGTTGTAAGCGGCGCTGGTCCCATACTCGGTGGTCAGGATCAACGGCTGGGTACCCGCGGAAACGTTGGAGGGGATCTGCACGTTCACCTGGGTAGGGCTGATATAGTCAACGAAAGCGGACTGGCCGCCGATGGTAACCGAGGTGAAATCCAGCGAGGTGGGCGCGGTTGAGCCATTGAAATCGGACGTCTGCCAGGTGCGCGTATCGCCGGCCAGGTTGGTTCCGTAAATCTCGACCCAACTGCCCGGCGCAACAGTCGCGGAGGCGCCGAAAGATCCGGCGGTGATCACTCCGCCGGAGTTGATCTGCGGGACTACGGGCGCGGGGGTCAGCACCCGGATCAGGTTATTCTGCGTGTCCGAGATGTACACCTTGCCGCCGTTCACGGCCACATCCGAGGGAAAGAACATTTGGGCGCTGGTGGCGGGGCCGCCATCCCCACTGTATCCGGGGCCGGCGCTTTGGTTGCCGGCGATGGTGGTAATGATGCCGTTGGCTTCCACCATGCGAATTACGCAGTTAATGGAATCCGCGATGTAGATGTTATTGGCCGCATCCACCGCCACGCCTTTGGGAGTGTTCAATGTGGCCAGAATGGCGAGGCCGCCGTCGCCGGTATAGCCGGGCAATCCGCTGCCCGCCACCGTGGAGATGACGCCGCTCGGGGTCACTTTGCGGATGGCGTGGTTGTCGGAGTCCACGATGTAGAGATTGCCGGCTGGATCCAGTGTTACGCCGATCGGGTTGCATAGCAGCGCGCTGATGGACAGGCCGCCATCGCCTGTGTAATTACAGCCGGTCGGTTGGTTTCCGGCAAACACATTGATATCGCCGGCGGCGAAGGTGACGCTGCCAAAAACCGCGGTGGTGCAGGCGACCGGTGTTTGGTTTTCGCACACCACGCTGACGATATTGTTGGGGGGATCGGCGAAATAGATATTGCCCGAAGAATCCACCGCAACGCTGGATGGAATGCCCAACTGCGCGAGTGTGGCGGCGCCCAGTTGCTGGTCCTCCATGAAACCGCTGCCCTGGCTGTTCTGGCCCGCCACCGTGGCGATGGTGCTGCCGGATACCTTGCGGATTTCGTAGTTTTGACTGTCGGCGATATACATGTTGCCGCCGCTGTCGAACGTCACGCCGGAAGGGCTGTTCAGCTCGGCGCTGGTAGCCGCGGCGCCATCGCCCGAGAATCCGGCGGTGCCATTGCCGGCCACAGTGGTAATCGTGCCGCCGGAAATTTTGCGGATGCGCTCGTTGTTGGAGTCCGCGATGTAGAGGTTTCCGGTAGAATCGAACGCCAGGCCGAACGGACCGCACAGTTGGGCGCTGGTGGCTGCCCCGCCATCGCCCGGACTGGTGTTGGGGCAGGTGGGCAGCGTGGTAGAAGTGGGCGAGGTATAGGTGCCCGCGAAAGTCGAGATGGTGTAGGGCGGAGGCGCCTGCGCCAGGCACACGACAGGCAGTAATACAAACGCGAACGCCAGAGTCCGCAGATAGCGTACGCGCAGTTTATCCGAATAAGTTAGTCGATCGATCACCTTATAAGTCCCCTTACTTGCTTGCGCCGTCCGCGCTAACGAAGCCTGTACTTCCGCAGCAGATCCTTCACCGGCGCAAGCTGGTCGCGCACGCGTTGCTGCTCTGGTATGGAAAGCGGAACGAGCCGAATATTGTCCAGAACTCTATCATACGCCCGGACGAGATCCACCGCGGCGCGCGCGGCGGCCAGGCGCTCCCCAGAGGCTACCATCGTCTGGGTAGAACGCGCCAGAGCCAGGCAGCTTTCGAGTTCGGCTTGGATATCGGGGCCCGCAATCCCGAATTCTGGAGGAACCCGCAAGGTGGCCACCCGGGCAGCTATCTGCCGCTCCTCCGCGCCGCCGCGGGCGGCGTCATGGGCGTCGTGGCGTGGCTCTGGCCGCGGCAGTCGCGGCTGGCAGCCAATAGCACCGCGGTAAGCGTCTTTTGCACGGTCGCGAATTACCCCTGGAACGGGAAACGCGCACCGGCGCAGCCGCGTTACTCCTCTGCTGTTAAGAGTGCGTAAAATCTGGCGGGATGTTAGCGTCTGCCGTACAATGGATACCAACGCAACCCCACATATACGCCCGGAAAAGTACTTTCTACAAACTCATTGTGCGCGGGAGAAGTTTTGAAGTGGAAAGCCTTAGCGCCTCCCTCGATCTCGAACTTGCCGAACCGGTAGTTCAAGGAAGCTTCCGTATCCCAGAGCGTGGATCCATGCGGAAAAATAAACCCCGACGCTCTGGCTTCGAAGCGTAACTTCTGGCTGGCCAAATAGTCGATTCCCAGGCCGAAGCTGGGGAAGATGAACCAGTCCTCGCCGCTCGCGGTGGTCGTGATCGCGTTGCCCGAGGCATCCGTTTCGCCGTGCCGCAGGGGCGCGTCGACATTGGTCTTGATGTTGGTGTACTGCACCTCCCACAGCGTTTTAATGTGGAACTTGGAATCCTTGATGGGGAATGGCCACGACAAATAGTCGAGCGATATCTTCAGGTTCTGCAGGAGGTAGTTCGTCGCCAGATAATCGCCCTGATAGTAATTAGTGCCGAAGATAATCACGGGCTCGGGCGCCGTGGGATTGCCGATGCCCTGCATCCGGAAATAGCGGACGCGGATGGCGTGATGCTTGCCTACAGGCACGCTCACGACGGCGCCGGGCGACGGCCGGGGCTTACCCCCATAATCCAGAGTGCTGGGCTCCCCGCTGGTGTTTGCATGCCCGGTTCCCATGGTCGGATGGCCCACCGCCTGCCAGTACTGCAAGGTAACGGACCATCCGTCGCCGCCATAGAACTGGCCGCCCTGCGTGACTACAGGTGGAGGTGGCGCAGGCGCCGGCGCCGGCGCGGGCGGCGCAGGCTGCTCCGTGGTTTGTTGCGTGGCGGGCTGCTGCTGGGCGGCGGCGGGATGGCCGCTCAATAAAACGCATAGGAAGCACACACCGAGAATCCCGGCAGCCATTTTCAAGGCATTCTGCATCGAGTATAAACTCCGAAAACCCCGCCCTTCGCGGGGTTCTGAAAATTGCGATAACGGCGGGTTGGCTGGCGCGCGATTCGCTCGCCGGTTCTAAAGCGCCAGTTCTTTATGATACATCATGTCCTTCAGGTTGAATTTGGTCTTGACCTCGATGCGGCCGAGTTGCGTGGTGAAGGTGACCTCCCGGTCGTCGGCGGTAAGGGCCAGCACGTCCCGCGGGAAACCGAATAACAAGGTGGGCGTACCGGTGCTGGTAATCGCCCCCTTTTGCACCGCGCTAGGCTGGGCTGGAGACTTGCCTTTGGGCTCCAGGTAGGTCAGGTTCTTGATGCGCTCGAGCACGTCGTCGCTCAACCCCTTGGACACGGCGGTACCGGTGTCGCCGTCGTCGGAGTGCTGGCGTCCCGACGCGATCACGGGCACGCCGCTCACGCTAATGACATAGGCGCTGGCCAATGCGTCCGGCAGCGGGGTCTTCAAGGCTTCCAGAATGGGTTTGGCGCTCTCCCAGCGGATGGTGGCTTTATACGAAATAGGCATCGGACCACCGCCGCCTCCGCGTCTGCCGCCCCCGTAACCGCCGCCGCCCCCGCCCCCTCCCGTGCCACGTCCGCCCCCTCCCATGCCACCGCCTGGGTAACCGCCACCCCCACCGCCGAGACCGGGGTCTCCCAGGCCACCGCCCCCGCCGCTGCCGCCGTAGCCGCGGCTCATGGAGGCCGAGGAGACCGTCACATCTTTGGCCCAAGGCGACTTGGTCACCAGCTTATCGATCTCTTCGGAGGACCATTCCGCCGGTTCTTTCTTGTTCCAAAAGTCGGAGTTGCCGGCATACAGCCGGACCCAGGATGGAGCGCCGGCGGCAAGCAGCATGAGTCCGCGGCGCGTAAGGCCGGAAGTTTGAGGCATAGTTCTATCCTAATTTGATTCAGACGTTGCGAAGGGCTGGTCTGGTTGCAGTGGAAAAATCGCGACAGTGAGGCCACAGATGAACACGGATGGGCACGGATTGAGAAAGAATAAGGATGTTCTGCGAAAATAAGATCATGCGGTACGTACTTCTCCCAGTTTTGCTGACTCTGTTGCTGCCGGGACTGGCGCCGGCGCAGTATGGCGCCCGGCGGCGCGGGCCGGTCTCCGCCACGGCGACATCTGGCCCCTACTCCGGCCCGGCGGTTACGTTCCATGGGACGCTGAAAGCCCTCACCAAGAAAGAACTGATCGTCGATCTGGACGCCGAACCGGGCCAGGAGCAGCAGAGCCTCACCTTTCGCTTCTCAAAAAAGACGAAGTTCCTGAAAGACGACAAGGACATTAAACCAACCGATCTGGCGGTGGGCACGCACATCGCCGTGGACGCCACGCGGGATGGCGACCAGAAGCTCTCCGCTCTGAATGTTACGACCGCACCGCCGGGTAAGACACAGCCGTAGCCTGGGCGGCTGCTAGTGCTTCAGCTTTTCCAGCTCACCGTAGACCTCGCGCTTGGACAGGCCCCGGCGGTGCGCTACGGCCTTGATGGCCTCCATGCGGGGCATGCCCTGCGCGACGCACGCATCCACGGCTTCCGCCAGCGGCGTGTCATCCTCGGCCACGCCAGGCCGCTTACCGATCAATAGCGTGATCTCGCCCTTTACCGATGGGCGGGCCGCCAATGCCGTGCGGATTTCGGCCGCGGTGCCGCGCAGGAACTCCTCGTGCATCTTGGTCAGTTCGCGCGCTACCACCACTGGCCGGCCCGCCAGCATCTGCTCCACTGCCGCGAGGGTGTCCACGATGCGGTGCGGAGCTTCGTAGAAGATCAACGTGACTGGCTCGTCTTTGAGAGCCTCCAGCGCCTTGAGTCGCTGGCCGGATTTCGCGGGCAGGAAGCCGCCGAAATGGAAACTGTCGGTGGCCAGGCCGGCGGCCGCCAGAGCGGTCAGCAGCGCGGAAGCGCCCGGCACTGCCTCCACCCGGATGCCATTGTCGATGGCTGCGCGGACCAGCCGGTATCCAGGATCGGAGATCAGCGGCATGCCCGCATCGGAGACCAGCGCCACCGTGGCGCCCTGCAGCAGCTTCGCGACCAGTTCGAGGCTGCGCTCGCGCTCGTTGTGTTCATGATAACTGACAGTGGGTTTGGCGATTCCGTAATGATCGAGCAGTTTGCGCGTCTGCCGTGTATCCTCGCAGGCCACCAGGTCCGCTTCCTTCAGCAGACGCACGGCGCGAAAGGTGATGTCCTCCAGATTGCCGATGGGCGTGGCCACCAGGTAGAGCGTGCCGCTCAGCGCTTTTCCTCCGGGCAAGGCGGGGCGGGCACGTTCACCGCCCGTTTGTCGAGGCTTTCAGTTCCGGCTGGCGATAGCGGATTGGGCATCGGATCTACGGCTTTTGCGAACGGCACTTCGCGCAGCGGAATGGAGCAAACGGCGGTCTTCTGCTGGCCGAACTTCTTCACTAGCGGGATTACGGTTGGTTGGGGCGGCAGGGTCTGAGCGGACAGGGTCATCGCCCAAACGCCCGCCGTCAGGATGGTGGCTGTTGGCCAAGACATAGGCGCCTCCTTCTACACGATACAATAATTATTTAGCATTCGGCGCGTCGATGACATTGCCGCTGCAGGCTTCATAGCCGGCACAGGAAAGCACCGGCAGCCGGGGGTATTTTGGGAAGCGCGGATCGTTTGTGGAACGCATGCAGAGAAAGAAGAGCGCGCCGCGATCCGAGCGAATCGGCCGGACATGCCGGCAAGAGGCGCACAGTCCCATCGATTCGCCGGCGTGCGGGGAGTGGTCCATTGGGTGACCCGCATTCAGCATAGCTTAGCTCGAATGGCGTATTTGTGGGGCAGCGCCCCGCGCTGCGGCGGCCTACCAGGCCGCCCGGCCGGGCGGACCGAGGGGCGGCCCCGGCGCCGCAACCGACGATCAAAGAAGCTGCCAACAGAACCGGTCAAGCGCGTGGGTTTGAACCTAGCACGCCTCCTATGCGTAGCGATGGATCTTTCGAGTCAATGCCTGGTCCCGCGGCCCCCTACGATAGAGTTTGGCCGATCGCGGACCGAAGCACATCACAGGATCGAGTGTTTCTTTCCTACCGCCGAAAGCCCGCAGGCAAGTACCGCTTTTGAGGTAGCCGACAAGCAGTTACTTAGCAGGAGCTAGCGCATATATGGCGGAAGAGGGAAGAAGCGGCCTGGGAGGCCCATTGCCGACCAAGGGCCTGCCCCACAATCTGCGTCCGAAAACGAGAAGCTACCCGGCGCTGGTTTCGATCGGGCCGGCCGTCGCGCAGCATACTCCGTCAAGCTGGCTTTACCGGGTGCCAGGGGCGACTGGTCCAAGTGCGCCCTGGCGGGCCAACTATTAGAATAGTGGGTGCAAGGGGATCAGGCGAATAGCCTGGTGCAAAGCCGGATTGCGATATCGTTCCCAAAACACTTCAATCGCCATATTCGTGGGTGCGCTCTGTATACAGCTCAACGCCTGTTCCTCGCAGACCCACGTCGAGCCTTCCATAGAGTTCAGCCGGGTGCCTCCCGCCGGCGAAGGCAGCCCGGACACGCTCGAGACGATCGAAGGCCGCGTTCGGGGCGCCCAGCCGGGTCAACGGATCGTGTTGTTCGCACGAGCCGGAATGTGGTGGGTGCAGCCTTTGGCGGACAAGCCCTTTACAGCGATCCAACCCGATTCCAGGTGGAAGAACTCCACGCACCCCGGTTCCGCTTATGCCGCGTTGCTCGTCGATTCGCGATATCATCCTCCCATGACGGTTAACGCCCTTCCGGAGAAGGGTGGCCCTGTGCTGGCGGTGGCCATCGCGCAGGGCAGCCAGCCGCGTCCCGCCTTGCTTCAGTTCAGTGGATATGAGTGGGAGATCCGCGAAACCGCGGGTGAGAGCGCGGGCACCATAAACTTCTATGACCGCGCCAACGCGTGGACTGACGCGAGCGGTTTCCTGCATCTCCGCATCGCCGGCCAGGTTGGGCGATGGACGAGCGCTGAAGTGAAGCTCTCACGGAGCCTGGGATATGGATCGTACAACTTTGTAGTCGGTGACGTCTCCCATCTGGATCCCGCCGCTGTGTTCATATGCGGCCCTCCCAGCGAAATGGACATTGAAATCAGCCGATGGGGAGAGCCGGAAGACAAAAATGCGCAATATGTGATCCAGCCGTACGTTGTCCCGGCGAACACGGTGCGATTCACGGCGCCCGCGGGAAGGCTCACGCATTGGATGGACTGGCAACCGGGCCGGGTGGCATTCAGGACCGTCCGCGAAGCCTCCGCTAGCGAGCGGCCGGACATGGTTGCGGAACACGCTTTCACATCCGGGGTTCCGTCACCTGGTAACGAGAGAATCCAAATGCGGTTGTACATCTTCGACAACAAGACCAGTCCTTTGCAGCACGGAGCCGAGGTAGTCATTGAGAAGTTCGAATTCCGTCCGTGACACGTCCACTGCGAGACGTTGCCGGTTCCTGGCCGGCCTCGCCGCCTTAGTCGCCGGCGTTGTCCCGATCGAGACGGCCTACGCCATCGATCCAAACCGGGCGATGTCGCAGTATGTGCGCGATCGGTGGGGAACGGACCAGGGATTTCCCCGTGGTCCTGTGTATGCGATCACCCAGACTGCCGACGGCTATCTGTGGATCGGAACCGAAGCCGGACTGGTCCGATTCGATGGATGGAGCTTCCGCCTGGTCAAGGACGATTCCAAAGCCTTTACGATTACGAGTGTTCTTGGGCTAACGCCAGATAACGAGAATTGCTTGTGGGTACAACTGCAGGACCTGAATGTGCTGCGTTACTGCAACGGCATTTTCGCGAGCCCTGCGTCCGGCTCGAAACCGTATACCCCGGTCTCGGCAATGAGCCGGACAACTCACGGGGATATTCTGCTTTGGACCATGGGGAACGGCCTATTCTCCTTCCGCGAAGGCCGGCTGCAAATGCTGGCTTCCGCGAGCGATCTGCCCCGGCCGCTGGTGATTTCCTTGGCCCAGACATCCAATGGCGATATCTGGATGGGCACGCGGGACGCAGGCCTCTTCCTCCTCCGCGGGGGGAAGGCCGCATCGATCAGGAGCGGTCTACCCGACCCAAAAATAAATTGCCTGCTTCCGGGCGCCGATGGAGAGCTATGGGCCGGCACGGACAACGGCATCGTGAGGTGGAATGGCAGTGAATTCACCGCGGCGGGCGTACCGGTATCCCTCAATCGTTTCCAGGCTTTGACCATGGTCCGGGATCGGGATGCGAACATCTGGGTGGGCACGGACTCGCGGGGACTACTGCGGTTCAACTGGAATGGCATCGCTTCCCTCAATGAGGACGACCGCGTTTCACACGAGGCCATAACCGCCCTGTTTGAGGACCGCGAAGGAAGCTTATGGATAGGAAGCGCCAGCGGCCTGGAGCGCCTCCGCGACAGCCCATTTGTAACGTATTCGCTACCCGAAGGGCTGCCATCCGATGGCAGTAATCCGGTTTTCGTGGATTCCACAAACCGCATGTGGTTCCCGCCTGTAGACGGCGGACTGTGGTGGGTGAAGGACGGCCAACACGGACAGGTTCACAATGCCGGAGTAGACGGGGACGTGATCTACTCGATCGCCGGCAGTGGAGGGGAATTATGGCTGGGCAGAAGACGTAGCGGCCTGACCCATCTGCATCTGAACGGTGACGCCGTCACCGCTGAAACCTACACCGAAAAGGACGGATTGGCTCAGAACAGCGTTTACTCCGTTTATCTCAGCCGGGATGCGGCGGTCTGGGCCGGAACTCTGAGCGCCGGCGTCAGCCAGCTCAGTCATGGGAAATTCACGACATATACAAACATAAATGGCC
>Ga0302325_10006880_pt1 | contig 25423 bp, 18 predicted proteins | sample Palsa_T0_2_FD_201948 | JGI IMG/M metagenome (GOLD analysis project Ga0302325, IMG submission 201948) | Peat permafrost microbial communities from Stordalen Mire near Abisko, Sweden - Palsa_T0_2 | ecosystem: Environmental > Terrestrial > Soil > Palsa > Peat permafrost | place: Sweden: Abisko... | reverse complement strand
TACCGCATCTCTTTCCGAAGCCCTTCATCGGAATCGTCGGGATAGTATACTTGAAGAAGGAAGTGCTTTAGCAAGTACTAACCGAATTTGGTTCACTTGATTTCGCGAAACCCCTCGCAGAACGGGTTTTTGCGGTAAATTAGACCATGATTAGCCACCGCCTATTGCCCTTCAATGCCCTGTTCCTGCTATGTCTGTCCTACGAGGGCGTGGCCCAGCATGACACTACTGTCGACATTTGCGTCTATGGCGGCACCTCTGCGGGTGTGATCGCAGGCTATTCGGCAAAGCGGTTAGGCCATTCGGCTGTGCTAATAGAGCCGGGCGGTCAGGTGGGTGGAATGACAACCGGCGGGCTGGGAGAGACGGACATCGGGAACAAAGACGCTATCACCGGATTGGCAAGGGATTTTTATCGCCGGGTAGGGGCGTATTATGGCCGGCCTGAAAGCTGGATTTTCGAGCCGCATGTGGCTGCGGCTGTTTTCGATGACTATATCCGGGCCGTAAAACTGCCGGTATGGTTACATTACCGGTTGAATCGCGTCGAGAAAAAAGGAGCGGCTGTTACGGCCATCATACTTGAGCAGGCAAACTTCGCTACCGGGCCAATGTTTGTGAAGGTCCGCGCGAAAGTCTTCCTCGATTGCTCCTATGAAGGCGACCTGATGGCTGCCGCAGGCGTTTCTTATGCAACCGGTCGCGAATCAAACAGTGTATACGATGAGAGCTACGATGGTTGGCAGCTGCGCGACAAACACCAGTTCCCGGAGGGCATTGATCCCTACCGCAAAGCGGGTGAGCCGTCAAGCGGGCTGTTGTGGGGCATCAGCGCGGGTGCGCCCGATTCCACCGGCGCCGGCGACAGGCGAATCCAGGCGTATAATTTTCGGATTTGTCTCACCGATAGTCCCGCCAATCTCATTCCGATCGATAAACCCCCGCGATACAACCCCGATCATTACGAACTGCTATTGAGGCTGATCAATTCCCGGCCCGGAGCCAGGCTTTCGGCTTACCTGAACATCAACCTTATGCCTAATCGCAAAACTGATATCAATAACAACGGCCCGTTTTCTACGGATATGATCGGGATGAATTATTCATATCCGGATGCCTCCTATGTCGAGCGGCAGCGAATGTGGCGCGAGCACGCCGACTACACGAAGGGGCTTTTGTATTTCCTCGGCCATGATCAACGAGTACCGGAGGCGTTGCGAGCGGAGATGCTGCAATGGGGCTATCCCAGAGATGAGTTTGTACAAACCCGGCACTGGACCTCTCAATTGTATATCCGGGAGGCACGGCGGATGCGAGGCGAATATGTCATGACGCAGGCCAATTGTCAGGGTAAAGCAGCGGTGACGGATGGGGTCGGTTTGGCGGCCTATACCATGGATTCACACAATTGCGAACGTTTGGTCGTTCATGGCGTGGTCAAGAACGAAGGAGATGTACAGATCGGCGGCTTCGGTCCGTATCCGATAGCGTACCGCAGCATCGTTCCGAAGAAGAACGAATGTCATAATCTTCTTGTTCCGGTTTGCCTCTCGGCTTCGCATATTGCGTACGGGTCGATCCGGATGGAGCCGGTGTTTATGGTACTGGGGCAGTCCGCTGCGCTCGCCGCACATTTGGCCATTCGGGAAGGGCGGTCAGTGCAGGCGGTTGACGTGACGGAATTACAGAGGATGTTGAAGGTTAATCCATTATTGGAGCGAGTGGAATAATGAAGACCCCGGTAATGGCGCCTGCCCGGGCAAAGGGCGACAAGGTACACGCATGCTCACCTCAATACGGTACAAAGAATTTTAGTAAAAACCCGGGCTCCGGAATCATTTAAATGACCAAAATCGTTAAACAATAGCCTGTTATTATTAAAATTATAGCTGTTTGAAAAGTCAATTACCGGGACGGTTTTGTTACGGCAGATTTCTTTGACTTTTTCATCGAAACATTTTTCGGCATAGTCCGGCTTTATCAAATCGGGAGAAAATACCACAAAAAGCTTGATATCATTGTCCTTTATATCATCAAGAAATTGAGCAAACAAATTTATTAAGGAGCTGTCATAAACAGGTTGAACTAATTTCATGTTATTCGTTGCTGTTTCAGCATCCAGCTTCGCTTGTAATTGGAGGGAATCCACCACCCCAAATAACGGCCCATATCCTCTAAAATCATCCTGCGGTTTTAGCTTATATTCAATAACATGAACGATAGTGGAATTAAATTGAACTGTTTTGGACAGGCATTTCAAACGTCCGAAGAATCTGTCTTTCCTGCTAAAATCCCGGAAAATAATATCCCCCACCCTTTCATAATAAGGAAACAAATCTGCCATCCTGTCTTGCTGATTGTGCCGATCGAAAAACCAGTCTGCATCGACATCCAGGATGATCATTTTTGGCTTTGAACGTCTTTTCCGGATTTCATAAACAGCCCTGTTAAATAATAGCTTTTGCCCCATCGTTCCATAATTAAAAGCGGATTCATGAAGAGAATCCTGAATAATTTCCGGAATGAAATGCCTCATCGCATGTGAACTACCTAATACAATTATGTCTGACGTGTCGCTTTTTACAATATAACTTAACCTTGCAAACTTTCCGGTCTTTTGCGAATAAAAAAGCATTTTAGAAAATCCACCAAAAATATAATCACATAAAATAAGGGCGATTAAAAAAACAACAACGGTAAAAATGCCTTTTTTACTCATAGCGCTAAAATTGAAAGTAAATAAACTGTCCTCCATCGAATACGCCTAAATAAAATATGATTAAAATTAAAAAAATATAAAACGACATCTTCATATAAGGGCGTATCGGTTTATTTTCAGGCAATAAAATCCGGGCAATTTTTGAACGATTCTCCAACGTCAATAATATAGCAATAGCAATTACCGCATATATCGGTGCAGTTACATCCTGATTGCCGGGAATAAATAAAGTTCCAAAATGAGTGAAAATGGATTTAATAACAAAGAAGGAGTCCTGGACTGTATTCGACCTGAAAAATATCCATCCAAAACTTACGACGGCAAAAATCCAGATTTTGGGGTATTTATACTTTTTACCATTTGCTACAATTGACTCGATTATCAGATAAAGTCCATGGAATGCGCCCCAGATTATAAAGGTCCAATTTGCACCATGCCAAAGACCGCTGACTAAAAAGGTAATGAATAAATTCCTATAGGTATTGATTTTCGAACCATGGCTCCCGCCAAGCGGGAAATATAGATAATCTCTGAACCAGGTTGACAGCGAAATATGCCATCTTCGCCAAAATTCTGAAAGGCTGTGTGATGCATAAGGTGTTCGGAAATTCGTCATCAGTTGAATTCCCATTGCTTTCGATGCCCCGATGGCGATTAAAGAATATCCTGCAAAATCACAATAAATCTGAAAAGCGAAAAAAAATGTAGCCACTATAAAGGTAATTCCTGCATGAGCATGAACATTATTATAGACTGCGTTTACATATAAAGAACATCGGTCCGCAACCACGAGCTTCATAAAAAAGCCCATACACATTGATTTGAGGCCTTCGGTTAAGACATTCAAATCGAAATTTACCTTCGTCTTAAACTGATGCAACAAATTCTGAGGCCTTTCTATCGGCCCGGCAACCAGTTGAGGGTAATACATGACATATAAAGAATAAATCCCAAAATGTTTTTCTGCCTTTTGGTGACCACGATAAACTTCAATGACATAACTCAAACTCTGGAAAGTATGAAAGGACAGCCCGATAGGCAATATGATCTTGAGGATTTTTATGCTGTAGTTCCAGTGAAATACTTTTGCTATTTCGTTATAGTTTATAACGATAAAATTATAATATTTGAAAATGCACAAAACCAAACAAGTACTTAAAATACTAACCGTTAACAAGGCTTTTTTATGCAACGGATTCTGAGCTTTTTCTATATATATTCCGGCCAGATAGTCGATAACGATGGTGACAATCAGTATTAAAATGTAAATGGGTATAAAAGACATATAAAAAAAGCAGCTGGCGGCCAGCAGCATTATCCAACGAAATCTAAAAGGCAATAAATAATATAGTGTAGTGACTGCGAGAAAGAAGAAAAGAAAATTAAAGGAATTAAATAACATAGGGTGGCAAAATACTCAATCAAATCTGATTTTTTACCAAATTCACCAGGAAAAATAGGAATTTTTTGGCAATAGCATATCCGTTAAGCAGGGGCTATTTCCCATTCAGGTATTTCTTTCGAAATTCTTCGGTGATAGCGATGAATTCCGGGAGCTTCCGGATATGATCCAGATCGGTGTCCGCCGCAATATGATCGAAATCGACCCACCCGGTCCCAAGGGCTTTTTTGTAGAAGAAAAGGGCGGAGTCGGGGGTATTGGTTAAGGAATAGACGCAGGCCATATTGTAAGCAGCGCTGTTATCTGTTGGATTTAGCTGCAATTGCCGGCTGAAACAGCATTTTGCCGAATCATATTTTTTCTCCGTGGAATAAATGTTCCCCAACATTCCGTAAGCGGCTCCGTAAGCAGGTCGATGCCTTATGGTTTCCGTATAAAGCCATTTCGCAGAGTCATACCTGTTTTGATAAAAATATATATTCCCCATGACGTAATAGCTGTCTTCATCTGTTGAGTCCAATTGCAACGCTTTCCTGATATAGAGTAGTGCGGAATCGTAAACCTTTTCGTTCGCATACTCTGCTCCCACACCTTCGAATGCATATTCAAGTTTTGAATTTAATCTGATGGCCGATTTGTAGTACCATATTGCCGAATCGCGGAAGGTCTGATGGAAATAGACGTTTCCCATGTTGGCGAGGGTAAATTCATCATTTGGCTGAAGGCGTAAAGCTGTCAGGAAACACCACTTCGCTGAATCGTATAGTTGTTCACGGTCGCAGTAAATGCCCCCTAAAGAATTATAAACCGATTCATAATTGCTGTCGATCCGTATACTTTGAAGATAACAGTACTTGGCCGAATCATATTTCTCTTCATTTTCATAAACGTGGCCTAACCTGACGTATGCGGCTTCGTATTTTGGATCCAGCCTTAAGGTTTCTTTGTAATACCACTTCGCAGAATCATCCTGTCTTTTTTCAGTGTACACATTGCCCAGGCAAAAATATGCGTACTGGAATTTCGGATTCAATCGGATGGCTCTGTAATAATACCATTTTGCCGAATCGTAATTCTGTTGACCATGATAGAGCCTTCCGATGCTTGCAAATGCAAATTCAGATTTGGGATTTAGCCGTAAAACTTCCAGGTAACACCATCTTGCTGAATCGTATTTCTTTTCTTCAGAAAAAACATTAGCCAACGAATTATATGCGTATTCATATTTCGGATTCAATCGGATGCCTTTGTAATAATAGGATTTTGCTGAATCACCCAAATGTCGATAATAGCAGACATTTCCCAGGCCGACATCCGCATGCTCGTTTTTTGGATTTATCCTTAAGGATTCTTTGTAAAACCAATTTGCCGAGTCGTAATTCTTTTTGTTTACAAAGACATTCCCGAGGCCAGCGTAAGCGCCTTCATAATTGGGATTTATGCGAATAACCTGGAGGTAACACCATTTTGCGGAATCATATTCTTTTTCAATGTTATAAATATCGCCCAGCCTGGAATAGGGGTATTGGAGTTTTGGCTCTACTTTAGACGCCAATCTGCAATACCATTTTGCTGAATCGTAGTTCTCTCTGGCAAAAAAGACCGCTCCGATATTGTCAATGGCAAGCCCGGATTTTGGATTGCATCGGCTGGCTGCCCGGAAATACCATATGGCAGAATCATAGTTCTTTTTCCTATTGTCAAAGTCAACTCCGATATTGTTGTATCCGAGCCAGTTGTTCGGATTCAGTTTCAACGCTGCGCGATAGTACCAGATCGCCGAATCCGGTTTGTTGGTGTCGTCAAGGACGTTTCCAATTCCAATATAGGCGCCTAACGTCTTAGGGTCGATCGTCAAAGCTTTCCGATAAAAATACAGCGCTGAATCGTAACCCTGCGAGTCGTAATAATTATCTCCGCAAGCACTATACGCATACGCATCCGTTGGATTTTGACGGATTGCTTCCCGGTAATATATCTTGGCCGAATCATAGTTTCGTTCCTCCATAAAGACGTATCCCAGTACTCTATAAATATTTTCGAATTTTGGATTTAGTCTTGCCGCTGCTTTATAATACCATTTTGCCGAATCATCTTTATCCAGGTCCCGGTAAATATTTCCCAGGTGATACAGCGGATAGGCCCATTTCGGCGCCATGGCGATCGACTTTTCCGCCATCCGTTGCGCGGAATCATATTGTTTTTCCTCTTCGTATAACAGGGCAAGCAGGTGGTAATTATAAGAAACTTCGGGATTGGATGAAATGGCCTGGTAGGTGTAACGCTTGGCTGTCTGGATATCCTTAACAACCCCTTCCTTACTGACAAAACTCCTGCCCAGCAGAAAATCTCTCAATCCCAGGAGTTGCCTGGAGATGATGGAATCCTGCCCCCCGGTCCGGTACAAATAGTCGATTGCCTTTTGCACGTAGGAGGCAGCTACCGAGTATTTGATCCCGATTGTCTTCACCACCCGTTCTTCAAATGACCCTTTATTCGAATGTCCATTGCTCGCGCTTTGCAGCATCCGGATAGTGAAGGGGCCGTCTTTGCCGCTGAGGTACAAGGCCACCTTCTCCTGCGCTACATCCACATATTCCATGGCCAGGTTGAACTCGCCTTCCCTGGTCAGAGGGCTATCCGGATACCGTTTTTGCATTTGCGCCAGGAGGTGTTCCGCCCCGCCTGCGCCGCCGATACTGTCGCCCTTGATCGCTTCCATCAACCGGTTGTAGCTCCGCGTTTGCATGCTGTCCGAGGCGATCCGGGCATCCCTTGACCGGCCCTTCTGCAATGCGGCGAAATCATCCCCTTTTTCCTTCAACACGGCCCACCGCTCTGTGTACGCGCTGTCTTTTCTGGACAGGATGATGTCGCCTCCGCTGCCATATACAAATGTCGGATCCTGGCTGGCCTTGAATTTTTGCCTGGCATCGTTGTGGACGTTTGTCGTGAGATATGCTGCCAATTCCCTGGAACTTACCCGCTCGTCACCGTTATCATCCGCTGCCCCGCTTAACCCCTCGATCAGGTAATAAGTGAAGAGCCCATGGCCGTGTGCATAGCTAATGTCCTCCAATGCCGTCTCTCCGGCGCTGGCGCTCAACATGATCATTTCTCCGTTCGTTCGTTCGGCGATTCCGTTTTGGGCGGCAGCGAGTCCTTCCTGCCCGCCATACAGCTCATTTACCCGGCAGGCATCCCAGATCAGCACCGCATCGACCTGCTTGCTCACGAGGTTATCTTCGATGATGGCTTTGACATCGTACATGCGGAGCGTGCCGGCCGAGAAATAGTTGTTTTTGTCACCCTGTGGATTGCAGTCGCTCAGCAGGAAGAAATAAAGGTTGGAGCTGATGGCGTCGCCATGCCCGGCAAAATAGAAATATACCCGGTCACCTTTCTCGAATTTCTTGGTTTTTAACCAGTGTTCGATCCGGATGATGGCATCCGTCCGGGCCTGTTCATTTACGAGTAGCAAGATATTGCTGTCCTTGACGTTGCCGCCCGCCCGGGATTGCAGAAAATCCATGAACAGGTAGGCGTCCCGGTCCGCATAATGCAACGGCCGGATATACTTGTAATTGGACACGCCGACTATCACGGCATAACAGGTACCGGTGACAAAGCTGCTGTCGGACGTGCTGGAAACCCCGGCACCCCGCTGGTTTTGGGCCTGGCTTGCCAGGCCCAACAGGAGCAAAAATATAATTAGCAGTCTGTCCATGAAAAGGAGTGCGCGGGTCCAGAGGGGGAATGCCTTATAGCTTTAAATATACTCATTTTCGCGATACGACGGCCATTTACCGGATCAGTAACAATGTACCCTTTTCTATTTTTCCCGTTCCACCGTCGAACTGGTACCGGCACACCCATACATAGGTGCCCGTAGGCTGCATGGCGCCATTAACGCTGCCATCCCAGCCTCTGGAATAGTCTTCCGTCGCAAAGACCTGCTGTCCCCAGCGGTTAAACACCTGCAAATGGTAGCGGATCATATTGCCGAGCACAACGGGACGGTAAATATTATTGGCTCCATTGCCATCGGGAGTAAAGGCATTGGGGAAATAGATGCCGAAGAGACATTGTTTGGTGGTGATCGCAATATCCTCGGTGGCCGAACATCCCTGTTTGTCGGTGACCGTCAAGGTATAATTCCCCGCTTGCTTTACGGTAATATCAGCGGTGGTCTCGCCGCTGCTCCAGAGATAGGAGTCGAATGAACCGATAGCTGCTATGCTGTTGGGATACCCATTGCAGATCACCGTATCCGGCGCCAGGAACCCTTTGGGATTTGGAAAGATTTGCGTGATGGCAACGGTGTCGCTCCCGGAACATCCATTGTTATCCACAACCCGCACCCAGTAAGTGCCGGTCGTATCGACTTGCAGCATAGAGGCGCTGCTACCGTCCTGCCAGGAGTAACTGCTATAGCCCGTACCCGCATCCAGGATGCGGCTGGCTCCCGCACAAAGCGCGGTATCCGGGTTCAATTTCACCACCGGCAAGGGATAGACCTGCAGCACCTGTAGCGTATCGCTGGTAAAACAACCATTCGGCGACTGTGCTTTTACCGAATACGAGCCCGCCTGGTACGCAAAGATGGTCGCATTGGTAGCGCCATTATTCCAGAGATAGCTGGCAAAGGCTGAACCCGCGTCCAGGAGGATGCTATCGCCTTTACAAAAGCTGGTATCGTTACCCAAATGCACCGGCAGCGGCATGTATACCGTTACGTCGATGGTGCTTTTTACCATACAACCCAGTGAAGTCCTGGCCGTAGCCACGTACCGGGTGTTTACCGTGGGGGTTACGATGACCGCTTGCGTGTTATAGGTGCTGCCATCGGCTGCGCTCGTCCAGGAATAGTTCATATATCCATCCGGCGCCTGCAGGGTCACCGGCATGTCGAGGCAGGTGCTGATGTCCGGACCCACCGAGAAATTGAGGGAGGGCGCCTGTTGCACCACTATGCTGGAACTTATCGGCGACCCGCAGGTGTTGATCACGGTGACCGAATACATGCCCGGGCCTGTGACCAGCAGGGTGTCGGCGACCGAGCCATCCTGCCATAGGTAGCTGCTATACCCCGTGGCCGGTCGTAACACCAGCGTACTGTCGGGACATAGCCAGGTATTGGCGCCAAGGGAAATAGGCTTTCCAGCGGGTAGGACGGTCAGTGGCTTTGCGTCACTCAGGTTGCTGCAGGTGCCGTTCATAGAAGCTGTTATCGTTCCCTGGAATTGGTCGCGATAGATGAGCTGCAGCGTGGTGTCGGTGGGCATCTGGTAGGACTGGATATTCGTGGTATCGAAATTCCATACCGGCCACTCGCCGCAACCGGGGTTTCTGAGAACGGTGAAGGTCGCCGGAGAACCGGCGCAGACCTGCGCCTGATTGGCCACCAGCTGGAGGGAATTGCAGGAGGCCAGGGCTTTACATGCCGTTTGTTGCACGGGGGCGCCATCGATGGGCGGGGGCATGTTATAGGTGTTGCGGCGGAAGGTATTGCTTGCGACGCCATCCCAATAAGGATTGGTATAGGGTATCATGGAGTAGGATGCTACCCAGCTGGCGGATGTATCAACACCGCTACAGGTGCTGCTGGTATCGCTGTCGTGCAACCGGATGAACTCGCCGCCTTCCGTGTTGGTTGCCTGATCGGTATATTCCTGGACCACGATGTCTTCGTCCGGAGAGATGTTTATGAAGTTTGAGGTCCAGGCATCGGCGCGGCCTCGCTGGCGGAGGACGCGTTCTTTGACGATCTGGCCTTGTTCGATGGCCCCGTAGAAGATGTCTTCATCATAGCCCGAGATATACCGCATATAGGTATAGGATATCCGCCCCGAAGGATGTTGGGTGAAATAGGTATTGTAGAAATTGGTTTGCACATTGCTCCCGAGCATCCAGCCTTGCAGGAAATTGAAGCTGGTGTCGAATTCTGCCACGATGCCGTGGACGATGTTCGATGTTTGTACCGCATCCGAAAAGGCGGTTCCGGTGACGCTGATATTGCCGTTGGACAGGAGCCGGGCGGTTCCGTATCTAAAGAACATATTGAACTGGCTGTTCGGGCCATAATTTCCCTGCCAGGCTTTTTTGGAAAGCATGAGGCCGGTGCCGGGATCCAGTTTCATGTTCCAGAGATAGGCGTCATTGTTATCGTCATAATTCGTTCCGACCATCGAGAGCTGGCTGCCGGTCCAGAACATGCCGTAGCATTCAGGGAGGCCGGCGGGATAGCTTTGATCCCATTGGATATTTCCGGCGAGGTCCATCTTCAGGACAAAGCTGTGCGAAGTGAGGGCGCCAAGTGCCTGCAAGCTGCCGGCGAGGTAGATGTTGCCGGCGGCGTCCTGCGTCATGTCCATGACATCCATCTTTCCCGTGTTTTGTTGCCAGAGCGTGCTGCTGTCCGTTTCTTGCCAGAGGAGGTTCCCGGCGGCGTCGAGATGCCACATCGCCATATCGTAGGCGCCATTGACAGGTTCGGGAACCTCCAGGTCGCCTACCAGCAAAAGGGTGCCATCGTTCAGCTCGAAACATTTGTAGGCGTCTGCATAATTCAAGGGGTAGATACCGAGGCCGTCAAACGATTTCGCCCAGACGATGCTTCCCTGTGGCGTTTGTTTAATCAGGTAAGGGAAGGTATAAAAGGGGGGCTGCAGGTTAAAGCGGAAGCCGGGTACGAGGATATTGCCGTCGCGGGTGGGCGTGATCCAATCCGGTCCGATCTCGTCGCTGGTTTCGGTGGTGAGAATGTGGGTGTTGCTGTCAATACAGGCCGGGGCGCCGAGGGGGGCGGCAGCGAGACCGCCAGAGAGGCCGGCCGGGAGACCGGAATGAGCCGCGGGGAGACCGGAATTCGCCGCGGGGTGACTGGAATAGACCGCCGGGTGATCGGCCGGAAGACCGCCAGGGATACCGTAATTCGCCGCGGGGACCGGCTTTCCCGTCGGGGCGAAATTTCCTGCCCTTGAGAGCCCGTCGCCGTTTTGTTCGATGAATTTTTTGGCTAATAAGCCGCCGCTCCCGGATACCGGTGAGAGGATAGGCCGTGGCCGGGAAACGGAAGGCGCCTGTCCAAACAGTTGTATGGCCAGCAGAAACAGGACGGCGACAAAGAATAGACGAGGTAAAGGGTTAAACATTTAGCTATTATACGGTTAGCAAGATACCGCTGACTATGATACAAGATACCGCTGATTAAGATAAAAGATACCGCCGACTAAGATAATTGAATTAGGAGAGATTTCATAGAGCCGGCGGTGACCTGTCCCGACGAATTCACCAGCCATATATTTGTAAAAATACTTGACATATTGTAAAGTTTGCTTTACATTTGGTAAATCAAGCTTTACACTACATGCAAAAGCAAACAACCCTAAAAAAAATACTTCATTTCTTTTTGGTAAAGATCATCCTGGGCATATTTATAATCGGGGGACTGGTTTTCGGGGTAGAGTGGTCTGGTAATTCATTGTTGGATAAGAGTAGCTTAAGCGACTACTCAAAAAATTTAATCATGGCGGCCGCGGCCGCCGCGATCGCCTTAACAGGCTACATTTTTCTCTTTAGAGCCTATGAGAACAGACGCATTAATGAGCTTAGCGCAGCTACATTTCTAAAAAATGCGATAGCCGGCACTGCGACAGGGATCATTTTGCAATCGCTTTTTATTTTGGTGATTTTCATAACAGGTGGTTACTCCATTATCCGGGTAAATCCGGTTTCCTTTCTTATTCCTCCTTTTACCGCTGCTTTGCTGGCAGGATTTGTGGCTGAAATCTTAATAATAGGGGTATTCTTTCGGATCGTGGAAGAATGGTTTGGGACTAAAATTGCCATAATTGTCATAACCATTCTCTTTGCCATTTTGCATATAAATAGTGCGGGAGCTACCTTTTTATCCGTTGCTACAACTGCTGTAGCGGCTGGCTTTCTGCTTTCTGCCGCGTATGTTGCTAAACGCAGTTTGTGGCTTCCCATCTTTATACATTTTGGCTGGGATTTCGCCGAACCCGGGCTTTACGGTGCGTTTAATCCAGGCATTTCAATAAAGCAGCCCCTGCTTACCAGCCAGGTCACGGGCTCAACGTTATTAACCGGAGGAATAACGGGACCGCAGCATTCAATTCAGGCACTAATACTTTGTTCAATAACCGGAATATTGTTTTTATACCTGGCAAAGCGAAATAATAATTTTATAAAACCATTCCGGGGCTAACTTTTTAGCAGGACGATTGCTTTGGTGGATTTTTTGGAGAGAGCCGCTTGACTTATTGAGGCCTTTTAAGACCAATTATACAAAAAGAATTGAATCGTAAGTCACGATTCACTCTTACTTAGAGATTCCTTAAAATTTGGTTGGAAAGATAAACAGCAGGAATAAAGTCCCACTAAAATACGCATACTTCCACAAACAGCGAACTCCTGTCTTTCTAAAGGACTAACACGCCATTTTAATGGATGTAAACCTTTTGGCGTGCTAAAGTGCTACGCTATAATTATCGCATCAGGGTCGATACAATACTTTTCATCGCTTTTATCAAGTACTGGGCGCTTAGTTGCTGGCTTTGAGTCGTTGTTTGTAGATTGGTTTGCCAAAATAATCAATCAAATCCGATTATTTACCAAAAACAAAGGGAAAAATAGAAAGCCAATGGCACCAAAATAAAAATCCAAGAATAAAGTATGCCCCTCCTATTAACAGGATCGCCATTTAAAGCGTATTTGTTGTATACTTTCAAATACCTGAAATCGCTGGAATATATCTCGTTAATAATGCCGCCGCATGAAAAGCCAATAATTGCAAGCATAATTATGCCTGGGCTGTACTTTGACCGATGGTCAATGGTAAAATGGCAAAGTTTTATGACTACAAAAGAGACACCTGTTCCCCAAATAACAAACGCGAACGCAGTCAGGCTTTGAGGATCCACTCTTCTACCATTCAGTTTCATTCTATTGTACCATATATAAATATGCGCGTATATGTAATCAAGTATCTTCATCGATCTGGTTCAGATTTTTAAACCCCTCGTCAAATTGACCAACATTAATGACCTAAGACCTCAAAGTAAAAAAGCTTCTGCAAAATACAAAGCGAGTCCTTTTTAATCAATGAGGTTCGCCCCCCAATCCCGCGGCAAGGCAATGGCTAGGAATTATCTCCCCAAGATGCTCTGAATAAATCTCTCATCAACACTTCCGCCTGGATAAGGCTGGAATAATGAGTATTCTTTAATACACCATAAGTGGTGATCATCGTGGGGAAGATCGCTTTCCTGGTTTTGGTCTGGCCCCTGAACACCGTTACCTTGTTTTCAAACTCCTCTGCATACCTTTTATCAATAACAAATTGATCGGTGGAGAATTTTATTTCGCATAGGTTGATACAGTGATCCTGCCGATCGAGCAGGAGGTCAATCTGTGCCCCCTTTTACTTTCAGGAAATCGCTGAGGAAAGTAAAAGCCTGTATCCAGTTGGTCGGAGCATCGAGAGGGAGGCCTGCTAAGGATCTATATTTGTCCACAGATGTACTTCAAATGTGACTTATGGACAAGTATAAATTTTTATTTTTGTCCATAACTCTAGAAAGGGCGCCATCAGAGTGCAACGGCCGTGTCATTCTTATTCTTCTTTCTTCGAAAGAAAATACCTTGTGAGAATGCCGGTGGCGCCCTGTGGAATGGTCAGTGACGAAACAGAGACCAACTTCCAGCCACTTTAAAAATAGGGCTTCAGCATTTGCATGACGGAATCTTCGACTATATTGATCCCTTTCGAAGCAAAAGCCATACTCCGTAGACTATGCTCCTTAATGACTTCCTGGCTTCCGTCCTGCTTGGTAACAATTACTTTTTCGTGCATGCCTGCCAGCCCACCGGCTTCGGTGAATACTGAAATAAGGAGATATTCAGGTTCCTTTCTACTTTGAGCCGACGCCAACGAAGCTAAAAGGCAAACAATGGCAAAAAGCGTGAGTGCTTTTTTCATTTTTTACAAGTTTTTATTTAATTGTCAATATTGAAATATAAATTAATACTTTATCAATAGTCCTGACAGTAGCGATACTCCAATTTAAAATATATTTGCCCATCCTGGCGTTCATTTTTTACCAAAGAAAAGCAACCAATGAAATTTTTATTTATTACTCTTTGTTTGGCTTTTCCCCCGGGAATAAAAGCAAATAGCGTAAAACGACCTTAAAATGCAGAATAAAAAAGGCCTTGCGGTCCCCGCCGTCCTTATGGTACTATTAGCCATCATTAGTTTTCAGACCGGCGCTGCTATTGCAAAAGGCATCTTTCCTGTACTGCGGCGGGCATCGCCCTGATTACGCCATGGGGCAATAACGGCTTAGATGTTATTGGCGTTTTGCTTGCGTTGCTTGCCGGTGCATTCTGGGCGGCATATATCATACTGGGCCAACGTATTTCACGGATCATGGATACAGGAAAAGCAGTTACCATCGGGATGATTTTTGCCTCTCTCCTGGTGTTACCCATAGCCCTCGGAGACGGGTTGCTAATCCGTCTCAGGCCTGCAATGCTAGTGCCGGGAATTGCGCTGGCCTTGCTTTCAAGTGCCATTCCGTTTACCCTTGAAATGCATGCGCTGCGGAAAATCCCCGCAAAAATGTTTAGTATTTTAATGAGCCTGGAGCCTGCCGTAGCGGCGCTTACCGGTCTCCTTTTCCTGGGTGAATACTTATCCCTTTATGAGTGGCTGGCAGTAACATTTATCATTATAGCAAGCGCCGGAGCTACACTGACGGCAAAAAAGAGCACAGCAGCCATAATAGAGAACTAATTGATCCAAAGCGCCGCGATCACTTTATGGCGACTCGGTTTTCACCGCCGCCGGGCAGGACACGGGCTATTACTACTACGACATCAACATCAGGGTCTCCGCCAATGGAGCCGGTTTCAGCGTGGGAACGCCGATCGCGGTAAGCGGGGGCAACTATCCGGTCATACTTTCCTGTATAACCGATTCCTCCTGCCTGGGTCCTTATAATGCCCTGGGAAATACGGTGTCCGGAACCGTCACGATAACCAAGCTGGATACCGTCAGCCATGAATTTGCGGGAACCTTTTCGGCAACCATCGCCTTGTCCCCATGCGACACCATTCAAATAACCGAAGGTCGGTTTGATCAATATTATATATCTATATAAAGGAATAAACTTTAGGTGCAACTCCAGGCTCCGCCTATGCGTATAACTACGGATTCTTTTATCCAGGACGGTGAACCGCTTGACCGGTTCCGGTAAATGGTTAACTTCAACTCATGTCAACTTTTCCCACCGAACTGCCCATTGACAAAGGGCAGGTACTTATCCTTCAGCCTTCCATTTGCCTCCTTGGCTTTTCAACCGAGGTGTCCATTACGGAATTGGCTACGCCGCTCGGCGAGCTGGGCCTTGAAGTCGTCCAAAATGCCAATCCATCCCTGGTGAAGGGTGGCATCATCAACCATACCCGGACCCGGATCTGGGTCCGTGTCTTCCGGCAGCCCGCTTTTACGGCAGACCTATACCAGGCCATCCGAAATGCATTTGGCGCGCGCCTTGAGTGGATAGGCCCCGCCTATCGACTTCCGCAACGCACGAAGCAGCCAATCGTTTGCCCCCTGCCCAACGCGCTGGTCCTCCAACTAAAGTCCCGTACGGGCATAGCCGCTTCGCCATTGCCGGATTTCAATGCCGGCCTCGCGCAAATCACGGGGACCCCGGCCCCCGCGTTGCAGGAGATCCCCGAGCGCTCAGCCTATCTAAACGGCAACCACTACTATATCATCCGCAATCCAATGGAATGGGATGCCTATACGGTGAGAAATTTGCTCCTGCAGCAATTCGGCGATTTCCTGGCGAATATTTATTTCGACAAGATGCCCATGGACTCACCGCTGACCTTTACGCCAAATGACACTTACTTTTCCGGTCAATGGAATCTCGCGCAGATCTCGGCGCCTGCGGCCTGGAATTTTACTACCGGCAGCCCGGGCGTCGTGGTGGCGCTGGTGGACACCGGTTGCGACCTCACCCACCCTGATCTTCAATTCTTCAGCCAGGGCATCAATTGCGCCACCATGATGCCGCCCGGATCAGAAGTGTTTTTTCAGGGACCCGGCCACGGCACCTGTACCGCAGGGATTGCCGCCGCCGTGATCAATAACGGGCAGGGCGTGGCCGGCATTGCGGGATCCTGCCTCGTGCTTCCTGTCGCCTCCGTGAGCTTTTCCGACACCGAGGTGGCTTTCGGCATCAATTACGCCGCGGACAACGGGGCGAACGTGATCAGCATGAGCATCTCGATAAACGAAGGAACTATCGTTGACATGGCGCTCACCTATGCGCTGAGCAAGGATATCGTTCTTTGTGCAGCTGCCGGCAACGAGAACACTTCCCCGATCGGCTATCCCGCCTCTTATCCGGGGGTTATGGCGATCGGCGGAACGGATCAGAATGACAACCGAAAAAATCCCATGAGCCCGGATATGGAATGCTGGGGAGCCTCCTTTGGGGATGGACTGTCGGTATCGGCGCCCGCCGTGCAGATCTGGTCCACGGATCTTCAGGGATCGCTGGGTTTCAACAACGATGGCGGCCCCTATTTGGCCGACTGTGTGACTTATCCTGTCGCAGGTGACGCCGCCGGTGACTATTTCAACTGGTTCGGCGGCACCTCGGCCGCCACGCCGCACGTTGCCGGCTTCGCGGCCTTGCTGAGAAGCCAGTATCCCAGCCTCTCGGGTGTGCAGGTCAGGAGCATCATCGAAAGGACAGCTGACAAAGTGGGCAGCACCCCTTATGCCGTCAATCCTACCTATCCCAATGGCCCCTGGAATGACCAGCTGGGCTATGGCCGGATCAACCTTTTCAAGGGGCTGGACTTCGCCGACGTCTTTATAAAAGACTTCCCCGCGGATACCGGCGTCGAACCCCGCAATCCACCCGGCGGTGATTTCTGGGACTTCTCCGACATCGTGTTCAGACCGATGGATGACAATGTGTTCAATCCCGCCGACGTCGCAGGGTCCAACACTGTTGTCCGCGGCCAAACCAACTATATTTATGTGCAGGTGACCAACAATGGGCCGAATACCGCCAGGAATGTGAATGTATCGGTGCGGATCACGCCCTTTGCCGGTACGCAATTCGTCGCAGCTGACTGGACGCTGACGGACGCGCTCCATGTTCAACCCACCTCCATTCTCGATACTTTTGCTACGATCCCCGCCGGCGGGCAAGTCATAGCAAAGTTCAGCCTCGCTGCCTCCCAGGTGGAGACCCTTTGGGGATGGGATACCAGCCACCCCTGGCACCCCTGTTCGCTCGCCCTGGTCCAGGCGGATAATGACTATGCGTTTATCAACGACATCGCGACCGGTCCCGTCCTGGCCATCCAGATCAACAACTATGCGCAGCGGAATCTTACGGTGGTCAACGCGATGGCCGGGATGATCAGAGTGCCCCACAGCTTCCCCTTTGTAGCGGGCAATCTTCGCGACGTCGCGGAATGGATCAGTCTCCGCATTGACCGGTCCGGGTTGCCGAAGGACGCCTTGCTCTATCTTTCCGTCGACGAAACAGGGTCGGCGTTTCCATTGGTCGATTTCGCGGTCGATTTCCCTGTCGATTTCGCGCCGGCGGCAGCTGCCCTCGACAGCCCTGAAAACACATTTGAGTTCCTGGAGCCGGCAGTGATCCGGGCAAAATTGGGCAGCTGGGAGGGTATCGTCAAGCTGGCCCGGGGTTCACGGTTCGACTGGAGCACCATCTCCGGCGGGCGCAACATCCGGATCGAAGGCGGAGAGTGGGTTACGCGGGATGGCAAACGGCTCATCCGGGTGGACGGGCCCGGGACGACTGTTACATTGCCGAAGGCTCCGGGGCAATTGGTGCCGCTCGCGGTAAGCTTACAGCTTGTAACGCCGATTCTGCCGGAGACGCTGGCCCTGGTTACGATCAGCCAGTTGGACCAGCGGGGTTCGGTTGTAGGGGGGGTAGGGTTGGTGTGTCACGTCCCTTCGATATTACTCAAATAAGTCGTCCATCTTAAAGCCAAATTGACGGTCAAATTGGCTCTAAGTCCCAAAAAAAACATAGTTAGAGCCAGATTGCGTCATTCTTAAATCACATAGTCGTTTTTACAATGACAACCAAGACGATAAAAAATATAAAGATAACAAGCAGAATATTTAATCTGCCTCCTTTGACGATAATGCCCTTTTGAGCCCAACCCTTTTCAAATTTGGTGCTGAACCACAAGTACATGAGCACAACGACTACATAAATCAGCAGCGGTATGATTTGCGACTGTCTCATTTTATTTTGACTGAATGGTCAATATAAATATACGAGGTTATTCCAAGGACGATAATCCAAAAAAATTATAACTTGTCGACAAAGCGAAATTTTTTAGAACTCGACAATGAGAAATCTCCTGCCGGCGTTTTTGGCGGCACTGGCCGTCGCCTCCTGTTCTCAACCTTCTTCATCCGGGCAAGGACACGGAGAAGCGGGTACCCTCCCGGCCCGAATAGCGCAGGCGTCCCTCAACTGGCAAAACCTGGACCTTCAAACAGATGCTGTCTTTGGGATCAGTACCGAAAAGGCCTATGACCGATTGCTGAAAAACAAAAAGGCGGCGACGGTCGTCGTTGCGGTCATCGACAGCGGCATAGATACACTGCAGGAAGACCTCCGCCCGGTGTTGTGGACGGATCCGGAAGATGGGTCGCATGGCCGGAACTATCTCGGACCGGAGACAGGAAGGGAAGACTTTATCCCGATGCTGACCGGCACAACGAATCCCCCCGGGTATCGCAGGACGCTTAACGACTACAACTTCCATGTAACCAGGCTGAACGCTTTCATCAACCAGCTGAAGGCATCCAAAAAGATACTGGAGCAGATCGTGAAAAATATGGGAAATGAGCACCCGTCGCCCGAAGATCTTAAGTTATACCAGCCCCGCAACGAGGATGAAAGAAGGATACTCGATCTCGTATTGGACCGCTTGCCCGCCTATCCGGATTTCGACAGACTCAAATTCTGTGAGGTCGACCACCTGATCGAGCTGGGCCAATATCATCTGGAACATGGGCTAAACAGGAAAATGGCAGCACAGGGTACTGTCCGGTCCGCGCATCCCGGGGGCGTCGATGCCGATATCAGCAACGATGCGTTGGGGCTCACCCCGGACCCTGCCGGATCTGCGCATGGCACGATGATGTCGGGTATTATTGCAGCGGTCAGGAATAATGGGAAGGGTATCGATGGCATTGACGACCATGCCCGGATCATGATGCTCAAACTGTTCGGTAATATCCGGGAAATGCGGAATGAAGACCTGGCGCCTGCCATCCGCTATGCCGTTGATCATGGAGCGCGGGTCATCAGCATGAGCTTCGGGAAAACCTTTTCGCTGCACCGGGAGGCTGTGGACAGCGCAGTACGGTATGCCATGTCCCGGGACGTGCTCCTGGTGCATGCCGCGGGCAATAACGGGATAGACCTGGATGCGGACAGCAATTCCTTCTTTCCTTCGCCGGTGTACCTGGATGGCGGTGTTGCTCCCACCTGGATCACGGTCGGCGCTTCGGGCTACCGGGACGATTCTACCCTGGCGGCGCCCTTTTCCAATTACGGGGGTAAGTCTGTCGATGTGTTCGCGCCCGGGGTCCAAATCACCTCGACCATGCCGCATTCCGGATTGGCCAGCTGGGACGGCGCCAGCGAGGCCACACCCATAGTCGCAGGGCTCGCGGCCCTGATATGGACCTATTACCCCCAACTCACGGCTGTTCAGGTTAAGGATATCATCATGAAAACGGTGGTAAAGAGAGACGCGCTGAAGAACAAATGTCTGAGCGGTGGCGTTGTCAATGCCTATGATGCCTTAGAACTTGCAGCAGACTATAAATAAATGGCGGCATTCACCAAATAAATGACGGCATTCACCGCAGCCACTATCAAAACACTTCGCCCAGGTTGATCGCAAACCAGGGTTTGGGGAAGTTCTGGCCAAAGCCCATGTCCACCGCCAGATTTGTCTTTGAGCATTTATTGAGTTTGAGTCGCAGACCCATCCCGTAGCCGAGGGCCGTCACATTTGCCTGGGACAGGCCGTGGTACTCGGAATACGAGGTAAACATTTCGCTTGGGAAGTTTTGGATGTTGGTAAAAAGCACGCCGCCCAATAACCCGTTCCGGGAAAGTTGAAACCGGTACTCCGACTCGAAATACCGCATCTGATTGCCCCGGTACCTTCCCTGCGAAAAGCCGCGCCCGGTATTCCACAGATCATCCCAGCCGGTGCTGGGCAGCAGGAGGAAGGGAGCATTGCCAAAATTAGCCCAGTAGTATGCCCAAAGCGCTAGGACATTGTATCTGTTGGCTGAGAGCGACAGGTATTTCCGGGCATCTACGATCAGCGTAGCGCAGTTCGCATCGCTGCCCCATGCCTTGAGAGAAGGGTGATATACCACCGAGCCATACAGCCCTTTCAACGCATTAACGGGATTGTCCCGCGAGTCGAATAAGAATTTGAAGACCGGGCCAACCGCCGTTTCCTCATCCGCCGGGATCTTTTGCCCTGTATAGTCTTCAAAGGCCGAGCCCAGGCCTACGCGGGCATTACGAGGGGGCAAGGTCGTTGGGACATTTTCTTCTTTGATGTTCCAACAATAATCGTAATACAAGCCGACTCCCAGGTACATATTCGGTCTTATCCTGGCCAGCACGGACTGATGCAGCTTCACCCAGCTGAAATTGACCGTATAACCGCTATCGATATTCGATTTGCCAAGCACTCCATAAAGGGAGGACGGATAATTGATGTACCGGTCGTCGATGACAAAATTGAAGCGGTCATTTTTTGTCCAGATGCTCACCAGGAAAGGCAGAATTGTTTGCCGGTATTGGGTGTAGGTGATGCTGGTTAACGCGCTGGATTCCTTGCCAGCTCCGGGGAGGGTAAACACCGCATTGGCGCACGCGGCCGCAGCGAGCCCCGTGTTGGAGCTATACCCGGCGGCCGGCAGCACCGCAATTTGAATACCTTTTTCCGGCTTATTCGCTGGTGCCGGATTTTTGTGGAGCCAAAGATGGACAAGGTCTTTTATATCGGTCTGGGTCCCGGATTGGCAGGAATCCGCCGGCTGGAGCTGGGCATGAGATGGCGTGGGGTGAAAGAAGATCAGGGCAACAAACATGGATATCCTGATGGCGCGATATGCCCGGTCAAACATATTCATGGGTTTGTCCTTTCGTTTAGGGTTTCGGGTAGACCTTACCCTCACTTAACTCATATTATGAAATTTTATTGTGTGAGAGGTTGGAATCTACGGACAATCGCCATAGGCAGCCCCTCTCTCTCTGTAATCTCCTATAACTGGACAGCAAAACCCTGAAATTATATTATATTTATTACATATCCTCGCTACAAAAATCCTGGTGTCAAATGACGCAATAAAACTATCATGAAGGCAATCATCTCAGTATGTTTCTTTATTCTCTTTTTTTCTCCTGCCTATAGCCAGCTTTGGAGAACTTATGCGGATAGTGCAAGAATTTATGGCGCTCAAAAGAATTCCGGGAAGGCAATTGAGTTCTATGATAAGGCAAAAGAGGAATTTAAGAAGGACTCTTTGGGTACAAATAGTTATGCGCAGATTCGTGACAGTCTTGCCGTTCTTTATGTGAAAAAGGGAGAGTACAAGAAAGCAGAGCCGCTATACCTGGAGGTAAAGCAAACACGAGAACTGTTGTTTGGAAAGGAAGATACGAATTATGCAGCTTCCTGTAATAATCTTGCTGGCCTTTACTGGTATATGGGGCAGTATGAGAAAGCAGAGCCGCTATACCTGGAAGCAATGCAAATACGAGAAAAGCTGTTAGGAAAGCAGCATCCGGATTATGCTAATACCTGTAACGGTCTTGCTGTTCTTTACGATGATATGGGGCAGTATGAGAAAGCAGAGTCGCTATACCTTGAGGCAAAGCAAATAAAGGAAAAGCTGTTAGGAAAGGAACATCCGTCTTATGCCAATTCCTGTAATAATCTTGCTATTCTTTACAGGGAAATGGGGCAGTATGAGAAAGCAGAGCCGCTATGCCTGGAGGCAAAGCAAATACGAGAAAAGGCGTTAGGAAAAGAGCATCCTGATTATGCACGTTCCTGTAATAATCTTGCTATTCTTTACTGGAATATGGGGCAATATGAGAAAGCAGAATCGCTATACCTTGAGGCAAAGCAAATAAAGGAAAAGCTGTTAGGAAAGGAACATCCGTCTTATGCAACTTCCTGTATCAATCTTGCTCTTCTTTACTGGAGCATGGGGCAATATGAGAAGGCGGAACCGCTATACCTGGAGGCAAAGCAAATACGAGAAAAGGTGTTAGGAAAGCAGCATCCTGATTATGCAGAATCCTGTAATAATCTTGCTATTCTTTACGCGGCTATGGGGCAGTATGAGAAAGCAGAGCCGCTATACCTGGAGGCAAAGCAAATACGAGAAAAGGTGTTAGGAAAGCAGCATCCCAATTATGCTCAATCCTGTTTTAACCTTGCTGGTCTTTATTTCAAGATGGGGCAGTATGAGAAAGCAGAGCCGCTATACCTGGAAGCAAAACAAATACGAGAAAAGATTTTAGGGAAGAGGCATCCGGATTACGGAGAATCTTGCAATGACTTGGCAATCCTTTATTGGGCGATGGATCAACCATTGCAGGCGGAAAGAGAGTTTAAAGAATCATTTTCTGTTAATGCTTATAACCTCTTCTCTGTTTTTCAATTTACCAATGAAAAAGAAAAAACAGCTTTTATAAAAAATATATTGGGTGAAGATGATAAAGCATACTCTTTTTATCTATCCTCAAAATTAAAATCTGAACAACCCTATTCCCTTTCTCTATTTCATCGTAATCTTATTCTTTCCTCATCAGAGGCTTTACAAAAGCAACTATTTTCTGCTAATGATACCTCACTAAGCAATAAGTACAATGAATGGATAAATCTAAGGAAGTATCTCTCGATCTTATATTCAAAACCTTTTAATGAAAGAAAGGAAGATGTAGCTAATTTGGAGGAAAACGCGGATCAACAGGAAGAAGAGCTTGCACGTTTTTCCTCAGGTTTTAAAAAACAGCGGCAAAAGGTGGAATGGAAAGACATCAGGGACAAGTTGCAAGCTGATGAAGCTTCAATCGAATTTGCATCCTTTCATTTTACGAATGGCAAGCGGATCACAGATTCCATATATTATGTAGCACTTGTCCTGAGAAAGGATAAACCTTTGCCTTCCTCGGTTTTTCTTTTTGATGAAAAGCAGCTCCAGAATTTATTAACTTCTACCGGCAATAAAACAACCAACGATGGTGTTATGAAACTTTATGGGTCAAGAGGTGCGGGGGTAAATAGTAACCTGGCAATTGGTAAATCCATTTACGAACTGGTATGGAAGCCATTGGAAAAGGAACTAACAGGCATAAAAACGATTTATTTTGCTCCCGCCGGAATCTTGCATAGAATTGCCTTTGCCGCCCTGCCGGTGAATAAGAAAGAGGTCCTTAGCGACAGGTTCAGGCTCGTACAGCTTGCCAGCACTGCCTCTGCCGTGGACCAGCAACCATCTTTTATCACTTCTTCCGATAACTTGCAGCTTTATGGCGGGATAAAATACGATGCCGATTCAACAGAATTAAAACAAACGATCCGGCTTTATGAGAACAATACCAAAAAAGAAAATACAAGGTCTATCCCCGATGACCTTACCCGAAACGGTTCATTTGACTATCTTCCCGGCACCGAGTCTGAAATTGAGGTTATAGAAAAGCTGGCAGCGGCTCAGCAAATTCATGTGGTGGCGTTATCAGGGATCAAGGCTACGGAAGAATCATTCAAGGCATTGGATGGGAAGGCTTCTCCTTCGGTGATCCACATAGCGACCCATGGCTTTTTTTTCCCCGATCCTAAAGTTGAACAGAAAAATAACTTTCAAGGAAGCCCTGAAACAAATGGCAGCGTATTCAGACGGTCAGATAACGCTTTGTTCAGATCAGGGCTGCTTTTCACGGGCGCAAACATCGCGTGGCAAGGAAAACCGATTGAAGGCATAGAAGATGGGATACTTACTGCTTACGAAGTATCCAATCTGTATTTGCCTAACACAAAACTGGCGGTCTTATCTGCATGTGAAACTGCCTTGGGCGATATACAGGCCAGCGAAGGGGTGTATGGGTTGCAGCGGGCCTTTAAGATCGCCGGCGTGCAGAACCTGATCATGAGCCTTTGGAAGGTGCCCGATGCGGAGACGGTGGAATTTATGCAGGCATTCTACAAAAACCTGTTTGCCGGCAAATCTATTTCTAATGCATTTTACCGGGCGCAAACCGCCCTGAAAAATAAGTATAGGAGCGACCCCTATAAATGGGCGGCCTGGGTTTTGGTTCGATAATTCCTTCAATGAGAAATCTTCTACCGGCGTTTTTGGCGGCACTGGCCGTCGCCTCCTGTTCTCAACCTTCTTCATCCGGGCAAGGACACGGAGAAGCGGGTACCCCCCCGGCCCGAATGGCGCAGGCGTCCCCCAACTGGCAAAATCTGGACCTTCAAACAGACGGTGTCTTTGGGTTCAGCACCGAAAAAGCCTATGACCTATTGTCTATTAGTGCCAAAATCCCAGGTTGTTTCAAATTTTTATCCGTCCACCGGAAAAGATAATGAAGTTTTATTATATTTATTATCATATCCTCTCTATAAAAATCCTGGCGTCTTAAGTTGTCGCAATAAAACTATTATGAAGGCCATCACCCCGGCAATTTTCTTTATTTTCTTTTTTTTCCCTGCCTATAGCCAGAGTTGGAGAATGTATGCGGACAGTGCCAAAACTTATAACGATCAAAAAAATCCCGATAAAGCCATTGAGTTGTATAATGAAGCAAAACAAGAATTACAAAAAGACTCTGCAATTACAAATAGTTACGCAGAAATTTGTGACTCGTTAGGTGTTTCCTTTTACCGAAAGAAACAATATAAAGAAACGGAGAAGTACTACCTGGAGGTAAGGCAAATCAGGGAAAAGGTATTAGGAAAGGAAAATCCTGATTATGCAAATTCGTGCAATGATCTTGCTGTTCTCTACTTTGATATGGGGCAGTTGAGGTGTATCAGTTTTGCCGGACAGTCGACTTGCATAGTTAAGAAATAGATTTTACAAATATAGTAAACCGCCTTACATTCAGTGCCGATCCAAAGCGGAAGCGGCTCTGCAGGGATGCAACCGT
>Ga0302325_10006879_pt1 | contig 25425 bp, 24 predicted proteins | sample Palsa_T0_2_FD_201948 | JGI IMG/M metagenome (GOLD analysis project Ga0302325, IMG submission 201948) | Peat permafrost microbial communities from Stordalen Mire near Abisko, Sweden - Palsa_T0_2 | ecosystem: Environmental > Terrestrial > Soil > Palsa > Peat permafrost | place: Sweden: Abisko... | reverse complement strand
CGCGCGCCACGGGCCCGCGTCCGCGATCGAGGAGCGCCTCGAGCACCGTCCCGCTCGCGGATCGGCGGCCGTTGGCGCGAAGCTCGAGGATCTCGCTCTGGAGATGTATGGCCTCGAGCAGCTTGTCCACGCCCTCGCCCGTCATGGCGCTGACGGGAACGAAGATCGTCTCGCCGCCCCACTCTTCCGGGACGAGCCCCTGCTCGCCGAGCTCGCGCTTGACTCGCTCGAGGTCGGCCCCCGGCTTGTCGATCTTGTTGATGGCCACGATCATCGGCACGCGCCCCGCCCTGGCGTGCGCGATCGCTTCCTTCGTCTGCGGCATGACGCCGTCGTCGGCCGCCACCACGAGGACGACGACGTCGGTGACGCTGGCGCCGCGCGCGCGCATCTGGGTGAAGGCCTCGTGGCCGGGGGTGTCGAGGAAGACGATGGTGCCCTGCTTGGTCTCGACCTTGTAGGCCCCGATGTGCTGCGTGATGCCGCCGGCCTCGCCGCTGGCCACGTCGGCCTTGCGGATCTTGTCGAGCAGGCTCGTCTTGCCGTGGTCGACGTGGCCCATCACGGTGACCACCGGCGGCCGTACGTCGCTCACCTCGCTGTCGGGGGGAGCCTCCTCCTCGCCGCGCGCTTCGGCGATGGTCTGCTCTTCGCTCTTGCTGACGTCCTCGACCTCCCAGCCAAACTCGCTCGCGAGGATCTTGGCCGTATCGGCGTCGAGGGTCGTGTTGATGTGGATGTTGCTCATCCCCATCGAGAGGAGCTTCATCAGAAGCTCCGTCGCTTTGAGGCTCATCTTTTGAGCCATCGTCTGGAGCGTCACGTCGCTCTCGATGCGGATGACCTTCTTGTGCGCGCTCATCTCCTGCGTGGAGACGGCGGCCGGCTTGCGCGGCTGCATCGGGCCCATCGGCCTGCGCCCCGCCCCCGGCGCTCCACGGCCCATCATGGGACGGCCCGGTTGCTGCCCGGGAGCGCGGACATCACGCCGTGCGGTAGGCCCGCCGACCGTGCCCGCGCGCGGATCGTACTGAACGCGACGCGGCATGTTCGGCTGGTTCGACGCAACCCGCGGCGCACCCCCCGCCTGCGTTGCGGGCATCGGCACGCCGGGGCGCCCCGTCCAGTACTCGACCCCCGTCTTGGGTGCCGAGCCGAGTCGCCCGACTCGACCCTCGGCCGGAGCGGGAGCCGGGGGAGGCGGAGGCGGTGAAACCGCCGGTGGCGGCGGCGCAGGCGCTTCGGCTGCTACGGGCGCGGGTGGTGCCGCGTAGGCCTCGACGGAAGGAGGCCCTTCCGGAGCCGCGGGGACTGCCGCCGCGACCGTATCGTCGGTGACGCGCGCGGGGACGCGCTCGGACGGCGCCGCGACCTCGGCGTGGGAGCTCGGACTAGCCACCGTGCGCTCGGCCTCGACGTCACGCTCGGGGGCCGCCGGTCCCACCGACCGCGCGCTTGCCTGGTCCTCTCGCACGGAGGCACGTGCGGACTCCACCGCCTCCGTCGCGCCGTGGCCGTTCGGCTCGCGCGCGGGGGCGACCGGCTCGGGCGAGCGGGCCTCTGCGGCTGCGCGCCGAAGGACTGGACGCGAGGGTTCGCTCCGTGGAACGGCCGGGGACGACGGCTCGGCGGGCGCGCCCGGCTTGGCCACGGCGCGGCGCTTGACGACCGTCGGTCGAATTCGCTCCTCGACGACGTCGTGCGTGCGTTGCTTCTCCAGGTGCCGCTTGATGCGCTCCACCTGATCCGCCTCGACGGTGCTCATATGATTGCGAACGTCGACGACACCGATCGCTTGAAACAGGCCGACGACCTGCTTTGGATCGATGTTCAACTGTTTCGCAACCTCGTAGACGCGAACCTTGCCGCTCATCGAGCCTCCGGTGATCTGCATCCCGCACCTTTTGCCTTGCTTGTGTCCGTGGCCGCGGCGAGGCCTGCATCGGCCGCTTCGCGCATCTTCTTGAGTTCCGCAGCAATCCCTGGGTGCCGGACGGCACATATGGCCACGCTCGCCTCGCCGAGCAACGCGCCGAGCGCGTCTTTACTGCTCCAGGCGATGGCGCGCCCGTCGGCCACGCAACGGGCGACGGCCGAGCTTCGCGCGATGGCGCCGGCGTCGGCTGCCACGACGACGAGGGGCGCTCCCCTGCCCATGGCCTGGACCGCGGCGTCGGCGCCGACCTCGAGCGCCCTCAGGCGATGCGCGGCGAGGAGCAGCCCTGCGACCCGCCGCTCGCACGCCTCGACGAGTCTCTGGCCGAGCGACGTCGGGGCGGTGTCGACCGAATGACCGAACGCCCGAGCCAGACCCCGGGCCGCGCCCTCGACGCACGCCGGCCTCGGATGCAGATGCGCCCCACGGCCGAACGCGCCGCCCGCGAGATCGAAGGCGATCTCCGCATCGGCGACCACGAGCCGCAGCATGCCCGGCGCATCGTCGCGTTGGCCGCAGCCCACGCACGTACGCTCGGGCTTTCGCCGCGCGCTGTTCGGGTCTCTGGTTTGCATCGTCCCCTCCACCATCGTCGTTCCTCTACTCCTCTTCCTCTCGGCGCACCGGTCGCTGACTGACGCTACTGCGACGGTTGTGCCGCTTCCCGCGCGCGCGCCAGGGCCTCGCGACGGGCCGCCTCGATCGTCTTGGCCTCACCAGAGAGGAAGTGCTCCGCCCCCTGCTTGATCGCGCGCGCCTTCTTGATGCCGAGGCCCGTCTTGATGGCGAGCTTCTCTTCGTCCTCGCGGAGGATCTCTTCGACCGTCTTGTAGCCCGCGTCCTCGAGCAGCTGGACCGTCCGCTCGCCGACGCCACGGATGAAGAGGAGCCGCTCGCGCTCGGTCAGCGGTTCGGTCCGCGCCGAGGCCGCCGAGATGCGGTCTTGGCGGAGTCGCTCCATCGTGGACTCCGCGCTGGCGTGGATTCGTGCCGCCGCTTCGGCGCCGCCGAGCCCCGGCATCGCCGCGAGTTCTTGCTCGCTGGCCTCGGCCAGCTCCTCGAGCGTCCGGAACCCGAGTCGGTACATGCTCCGCGCGATCGCCTCGGATACGCCGTCCACTTGCTGGAGCTGGCTGACGGCCTCCTCCTCCATCTGACGGAACTTGGCCTCGCTGATGATGTCGAGCTTCCACCCGGAGAGTTGGGCCGCCAGGCGCACGTTCTGGCCCTTTCGCCCGATCGCGAGCGAGAGTTTCTCGTCGGGGACGACGAGCTCCATCCGCCCGTCCGCCTCGTCGACGATGACCTTGCTCACTTCGGCGGGCTGGATCGCGGCGCACACGAAGCGCGCCGGATCGCGATCGAACGGGACGATGTCGATCTTCTCGCCGCGCAGCTCCTGCACGACGGCTTGCACGCGCGCCCCCTTCATCCCGACACACGCGCCGACCGGATCGACGTCGGCGTCGCGGCTCGTCACGGCGATCTTGGAGCGTGCCCCGGGCTCGCGGGCACACGCCACGACCTTGACGATCCCTTCGTAGATCTCCGGCACCTCCGCCTCGAACAGCTTCTCCACGAGGCGCGAATCGCTGCGCGACAGGATGACCTGCGGCCCGCGGGCCTCGCGGTCGATGTCCTTCACGTACGCGACGATTCGATCGCCGGGCCGGTACGTCTCGCGCGGAGTCTGCTCCCGGAACGGCAGGATCCCCTCCGTGCGCCCGAGATCGACGATGAGGTTGTTGCCCTTCTCGAAGCGCCGGACCACGCCCTTGATCAGCTCGCCCTTGCGGTCCTTGAACTCGTTGAAGATGAGATCGCGCTCTTCGTCGCGGACACGCTGGATGAGCACCTGCTTGGCCGTTTGCGCGGCGATGCGGCCGAAGGCCTGGCGAGCCTGCTTCACGCGCAGGATGTCGCCGTAGTCCTTGTCCTGATCGGCCGCCTTCTTCGCGTCCGACGGGTGCCAGAAGATCTGGAACCCCAGCTCTTCGCCCATCTCGGCTTCGAGACCGAGGCGCTGAGCGTCCTCCATCGCGATCTCGCGATCGTCGTCGGCCACGTCGTCGACGACCGTCATGTACTGGAAGAGGTCGACCTGGCCGCTGTCCTCGTTGAAGCGGGCCTCGAGCTCGCGGTTCGGTCCGAAGACGCTCTGGGCCGCCTTGAGGATGGCCTCCTCTACCGTCTTGACGAGCCGAGCCTTGTCGATGCCCTTGTCCTTGGCGACCATCTCGATCGCCTGGAGGAGCGTCAGATCGGCACTCTGCTGTTGCTGTTGAATTGCCATGGATCCCTCAGTGCTTCCTGTGCTCTGGCTTTCGCTGCTCTCGGTTTCCGTGATGCGGTCGTCCTGCGGACGCGACGCCGAAATCGAAGACGAGGCGCGCGCTCTCGATGGCCGCGAGCGGGACCTCGTGGGTTCGCGTCCCCTCGACCAGGCGGACCTTGCCCTCGGCGACGCCGTCGAGAATTCCGACGACGACGCGCCCCTCGGCGAGACCACCGTCCGCGGTGTTCTCCCCTTCGAGCGGACGACGCTTTACTTTTGCCTTGTGGCCCTTGAACCGCGCGAAGTCGTTCTCTCCGCGTAGCGGGCGCTCGACGCCCGGGGAGCTGATCTCGAGCCGGTAGGCATGGGGGATGAGGTCGGCCACGTCGAGCGCCGGGCTGAGATCGCGCGACACGTTCGCGCAGAGCTCGAGGCTCACCGCCGCCTCGCGCGTGGACAGCGCCTGGACGGATGCGCCGTCTTTCTCGACGAACACCCTCAGCGTCCAACCCCCGCGTTCGGGCTTGAACTCGACGTCGACGACCTCGGCGCCGTGCGCGCGCACCACGGGCTCGACGGCGCGCAGGAGCGCGGCGCGATCGATGCCGTGACGGGTGAGGGGTGAAGTCGACATGGTGCAGAAGAGCCGCGAGGCCAAAAAAAAACGCGAGCCCCGGAGGGGTCCCGCGTCTCAAAAACCTCCAACAGGGCGACGGAGCCTACCCCCGCCCTTCGCTCTGATCAAGGGCCTTAGATGCCGAGCGTGTCCGCAGGACGCTTCGCGGCACCTTTCTTGTCTGGCTGCTGGTGGGGCTCAGGGTGGGGCTCAGCCGGGGGCGCCGGTGCTTGCGGCACGACCGGCGGCGGCGCAGATGCGTCGCGGTCTTTGATGATGAACTGCACGCGACGGTTCGCCGCGCGGTTACCCGGCGTCGTATTGGGGACGAGCGGCTTGTCCGGACCGTAGCCGTGGGCGATGAGGCGCTCGACCTCGACCCCGTGCTGGATGATCCAGTTTCGTACGGCCTCGGCGCGCGCTTCGCTCAGCTTGCGGTTGTGGACCGGAGAGCCCGTGTTGTCGGTATGTCCCTGGACCTCGGTCAACTTGATGTCGGGATGCCGAATGAACGTGTCGGCGATCTCGCCGAGAATGGCGTAGGAGTCCGGCAGGATCACGGCGCTGTCGAGCGCGAACTGGATCTGCTGCTTTATCGTGAGCTCGTGCGCCGTGACGACGACGTTCGGCTGCTTGGGCAAGGGTCGAAGCGTCAAATCGACGGCGCTGTCTCGGTGCGCGCGGACCTCGATCGGGATGATCTGGACCATGTATCCGTCGGCTTCGACACGCAGCGTGACGGTGCCGGGAGAGAGGTTCTCGAAGCGGAACGTCCCCGACGCGTCCGTCTTCTGCACGAGCCTCTCGGCCCCCCGCAACGCAACCGCAACCGGGGCCCCTCCGACGGGCTGACTCGTGTCGGAGTCGCGGACTTGGCCGACGATCGAGCCCGCGCTCGGCAGCGCTTCGAGCGCGCAGTCGATCGCGATGGGGGCCGGGGTGCCCATGGGCGGGACGGTGGCGTCGCACGTTCCCTGCTTGAAGCCCTCGGCCCGGAGTTCGTAGGTGTACGCGCCCGGTGGAACGTCATCGCCGAACTTGCCGTCGGCCCCCGTCGCGAGGGGCGAGAGGTCAGGGCGATCGCGATAGGCAGCGATCGCGTAAGGGAGCGGGTCGGAGCTGCCCACGGCGTGAACGAACCCCACGATGTGCCCGTGCGGAGGCAAGACCGGAGCGTCCGCGCGCTTCTGCACGAGGATCGGCTTGTCGCGCGTGTCGACCGACCATCCCGCGCCGGCAAAGATCGTCCACAGCGGGACGGGCTGCAGCTCCTCGACGAAATTGGTGCTCGTCAAGCCGATGTCGGCCGCGGCAAGCAGGGAGAACGACCGCTTCCACGGGAACACGCGGAAGCCGGCGCTCATCGTCGCGGGCGCCAGCGCGTCGGTCTTGAGGCAGCCGTCGGAGCTCGGGTTGACGGGGTTGCATTGGTAGCCCTGCCGGTTGCTCGCAACGAGCACGTGCCCCTCGACGAACGGCCGCACGCGCTCGTCGACGAGGAACGCCTCGATGCCGGCCAACAAGTCGAAGTGATCGACCCGGTTGATTCCGAGGCCGTAGCGGTCGATCCGGTTCACCGGCCCGCCGATTTGGCTCTCCGTCGACGTGAGGACGGCCGCGGTGTTGTCGAACTCGTAGCTGGCGTTCACGCTGATCCGCAGCGGCAGGTGCACCGAGGACGAGACCTGTCCGCGAAGATCGAGGGTCGTCAGGATGCCGAGCTTCGCGCTCGTTCCTGCGCCCGCGAGCCCCACCTGTCCGGTGCCGTTGACGAGCAGGCCCTCGGCGAAGGCTCCGAGGTTCACGTAGGCGCCCTTGCGCGCCACGTACTTCAGGCCAAAGTTCGAGTCTCCGAGGACCTGCAGGAGCTGCGGCCGATTCTGGGAGTCGCTGTTCGCGTAGGTGGCAATCGACCCGTAGAGGTCGATCGCGCCGCCCTGCGTCCGGAAGAGGGACACGCCGAGCGAGAGCGTCCCGCCGACGTGATCCATCTTGTCGGAGGTCACCACCGGTCCTGTCCCTTTCGGGTTCGGGCAGGGGTACTTCGTCGTGCAGAGAAAGCCCTCCGAGAACCCCTCGCCAACGAGGCTGATCCGGAACTCGCCCTGCGCGCCCGTCTGGGCGTGCTGGGTATGGAGAAGGCCGGTGCCCCCGGTGATCGTGTTCGACTCGCTGAGCATCCGCTCGCGCCAGGCCCACTCGCCGGAGGTCGGGTCGTCCGAGTCGGAGGCGTGCGGGGGACGGGTGGGCGTGGGCGCGAGCGTGGGCGTGGGCGTGGGCGCAGGCGTGGGCGTGGCGGCCGGGGCGGGGGGCGGGGCAAGGGGGGGCGACGATTGCGCGCTCGCTGGCCGCGAGAGGGCAAACCCGAAAAACACGAGGGCGATTCCTCGTGGGAACCACGAGCGACGCATCGGCAGGCTTCTCCAGATGCCATCGTCGCCAATGCGCGGACGTTCGTAAAGTTTCGCGAGCGCGAAGCGATTGCTCGCGCCAGGACGATCGGCCAGGATAGCCTGCTTTTGGAGCTTTCGGCGATGACTCAGCGCGGCCGCATTCTCATCGTCGACGACGAATCGAACGCCCGCGCGGCCTTGAGCGAAATCCTCCGCGACGACGGGTTCGCGACGGAGACGGCGGCCGACGGCTTCAAGGCGCTCGGCAAGCTCGAAGAGTTTGCGCCGGACGTCATCTTGACGGACCTGAAGATGCCGGGGCTCGACGGGATCGCCTTCATGGAAAAGGCGCGGTCGGCCGCCCCGGGCGCCGTGTTCGTCGTGATGACGGCCTTCGGCACGATCTCGAGCGCCGTCGACGCCATCAAGAAGGGCGCCGAGAACTACCTGCTCAAGCCTCTCGACCCCGCCACCCTCGGAGCCGTCGTCGAGCGCGCCATGGAGAAGGCGCGCCTCGTCCAAGAGGCGCGGCGCCTGCGCGATCGCCTGCGGGAGCGCAACGCGCTGAGCCACATCGTGTCGAGCGACCCAAAGATGCAGGCCGTCCTCGACCTCGTGGCGCAAGTGGGGCCAAGCAAGGCGAGCGTGCTCGTCACGGGAGAGAGCGGCACGGGCAAAGAGCTCATCGCCGAGGCGGTCCACGCGGCGAGCCCGCGAGCCAAAGCCCCGTTCGTGCGGCTGCACTGCGCCGCCCTCAGCGAGTCGCTGCTCGAGTCGGAGCTCTTCGGTCACGAGAGAGGCGCGTTCACCGGCGCCTTCGCGCGCCGCGAGGGCCGCTTCAAGCAGGCCGACGGCGGCACACTGTTTCTCGACGAGATCGGCGAGATCCCGGCGGCCGTACAGGTAAAGCTCCTGCGTTTTCTGCAAGAAAAGACGTTCGAGCGGGTTGGCGGCAACGAGACCCTCCGCGTCGACGTCCGGGTCATCGCCGCCACCAACCGGGACCTCGCCGCCGAAATCAAGAAGGGCGCCTTCCGGGAAGACCTCTTCTACCGTCTCAACGTCGTTGCCATCGAGATCCCGGCCCTGCGCGAGAGGCGCGGCGACGTCCCTGCCCTCGCGAGCTTCTTTCTCCGCCGCTACGCCGCCGAGAACGGCAAGACCATCGACACGTTCGCCGACGACGCGCTCGAAGGGCTGCTCGAATACCGATGGCCGGGCAACGTGCGCGAGCTCGAGAACGTGGTCGAGCGCGCGGTCGTCCTGTGCGATGGCCGCCGCATCGAGAAGAAGCATCTCTCGCCCACGGTCGTCCCTTCGGGCGATGGCGACGTGGTTCCGCCGATCCCCGGCTCGACGATCGCCGATCTCGAACGCTACGCCATCCTCAAGACGCTGGAGGCGTGCGGCGGTTCGACGTCGAAGGCCGCCACGGTGCTCGGCGTCAGTCCCAGAAAGATCCAATACAAGCTGCACGAGTACGGAGAGGCTGACCGAGGCGGCGAGAGGGTGAGCGACTCCGGGCGGCTCGAAGAGAAAAAGCCGTGACGGACATCGTCCTCCGCGCTTCGGAGCTGGAGAAGACGTTCCGCAAGCCTTTCACGGGAAAGCGCGTGCAGGCGGTGCGAGGGATCACGTTCGACGTGGTCCGCGGCGAGATCTTCGGCTTTCTGGGCCCGAACGGAGCGGGCAAGACGACGACGATCAAGATGCTGATGGGCCTCAGCGCGCCCACGAGCGGCCGCTACGACATCCTCGGCGTCCCCGGGCCCGCCCCCGACGTGATGGCCCGCGTGGGCTTTCTCGCAGAAAACCCGTACGTCTACCCGTACCTCACCCCGCGGGAGTTCGTGGAGCTCTGCGGGCGCCTCTCGGGACTGAAAGGCGCGAACCTGCGAGAGCGCGCGGCCAGTGTGATCGAGCGGGTCGGCATGGGCGGCGCGATCGATCGTCAGGCCCGCGCCCTGTCGAAGGGGATGCTCCAGCGCGTCGGCCTGGCGGCCGCGCTCGTGCACGACCCGGAGCTCCTCGTCCTCGACGAGCCGATGAGCGGGCTCGATCCCGTGGGGCGCAAGGAGGTGCGGGATCTCATGGTCGAGGAGAAGCAGCGCGGCCGAACCGTGTTCTTCTCGACGCACATCTTGAGCGACGTCGAGACGCTGTGCGATCGAGTCTGCATCCTTCGAAGAGGGCAGGTGGTGGTGGCCGGCTCCTTGCGGGACCTCTTGACCGAAGACAAGCGGCGAAGCGAGGTCGTCGTGTCGGGCGCCGGAGAAGCGCTGCGAGACGCGCTCGCCGCCTTGGCGGTTGGCACGCGCCAGGTCGGAGGCGCGCTCGTGATGGAGGTCGAGGGGGATGCGGGGGTCCGCGCCGTGGTCCAAAAGGCGCTCGCGGAAGGCGCAACCCTGCGCAGCGTTTCGCCCAAGCGCGAGAAGCTCGAGGACTTGTTCGTACGGGAGGTTCTGTAGCTTAGCGGTAGCCTTCTGCCTGCAGCGCGAACATCCGCGCGTATTTGCCGTCGAGGGCCACGAGCTCGTCGTGGGTCCCTTGCTCGACGATCGTGCCGTGGTCGATGACGACGATCTTCTTCGCCATGCGCACCGTCGGGAAGCGATGCGAAATGACGATCGTGGTGCGGCCATGCGAAAGCTCGCGGAACCGCTCGAACACGGCGTGCTCCGCCTCGGCGTCGAGGGCCGCCGTCGGCTCGTCGAGCACGAGGATATCGCTCTCCTCGCGCATGAATGCCCGCGCGAGCGCGATCTTCTGCCACTGGCCGCCGGATAGCTCCGTCCCGTCCTGAAACCATCGTCCGAGGGGCGTCTCGAGCCCGGCCGTCATCGCGGCCACCACCTCGCCCGCCCCGCCACGCTCGACGGCGCGCTGCACTCGCGCGCCGTCGTCCACGTGCTCGATGCTACCGAACCCGACGTTTTCGCGAACTCGGAGCTGGTACTGATTGAAGTCCTGGAAGAGGACCCCGAACCGCCTTCGAAGCTCCCCCACCTCGATGTCCCGCAGGTCGCGGCCGTCGAGCAGGATGCGCCCCTCGGTCGGCTCGTAGAGGCGCGTCAGGAGCTTCACGAGCGTGGTCTTTCCGGCGCCATTCTCCCCAACGAGGGCCACGCTCTCCCCGGTCGGAATCGCAAGATCGATCCCCCGAAGCGCCCACGCCTCCTTCCCCGGATACCGGAACCCGACCCCCTCAAACAGAATCCCCCCACCCTCCCCCTCCCCCGCGCCCGCGCCCACGCCCGCGCCCGCGCTCGCGCCCGCGCCCGCGCCCGCGCCCGCGCTCGCGCCCGCGCCCGCGCCCGCGCCCGCGCCCGCGCCCGCGGCGCGCTCGGTCTTTCCTGTGCTCATCGCGGTCGGCGGGGGGCTCGCGCTGGCATCCGCGGTCGCCGCCGTCCCGCTCGAACTGCACGCCCAGGCCCTGCGCAGCCAGTTCGTCGTCGACCAGGCCCAGTCATCGACACGCACCATCTCTCCCTCCAACCGGCAAGCGTTCAGCACGGCCCGCACCTGGGCGTACGCGGCGATCGGCGGGGCCGCCGGGTTCGGCGGGGCGGCTGCGGTGTGCGCGGCTTGGTACTTCTTTGGGCCGCCACGGCACGAGGGCGCTCTCGCGCCGCTCATCAACCCGGAGCCGCGGGGCGCCAGCCTGCAGGTGTCGACCGGCTTCTGAGGAGCGCGCGTGATTCGGCTTCTCGTCGCCTGCGTGACCTGCGGGGTCCTCGTCGCCCAGGACGTTTGCGCGCAGGCCGAGCCTCGAGCGCAGGCCGCCGTGGATACCCCCCTCGATCGAGCCCCGCCCGCCCCCCGCGTCGTCCCTTGGGCCACGGGGCTTGCGCCCATCGCGGTGGAGAACGAGACACGCGAGTCGGCTCCCGTGCGGCTCTACCGCGACAACGGCGAGATCGACGACGAGGCGCTCATGGCCTTCGAACGCGTCGCCTGCGCGGGGGGCCCGAGCCATCGCTTGAGCGTCCGGCTCGTGCAGCTCGTGCTGCGCGCGGCCTATCACTTTGGCGGCGCGGCCGTCGTCATCGTCTCCGGATGGCGCGACCACGCGGGCCGGCACGGCACGGGCGACGCCATCGATTTCAAGCTCCGGGGTGTCCGCGCAGCGCGTCTGGCGGCGTACCTGCGCGGCATGCCCCGCGCCGGTGTCGGCGTGTACACCCACCCGCGGACGCAGTTCGTGCACCTGGACGTGCGCGACAGCAGCTACCACTGGATCGACGCGTCCCCTCCGGGCATCCACTGGCGCGAAGCCCAGCTCCGAGACCCTCACGCCGCCCAGCGTGACACCGCGTGGACGCCGGACATGGATCTCCCCGCCCGGGGCCTCTGACGTGGGAGGTTACGCTAGTGCACCGCCGTCGAGATGAGCTCAAAGTTTGCTGTCATCCTGAGCGAAGCGAAGGACCCCACGTGGAGCGCGGAAAGGCGCCATCCATGGGTCCCTCCGCTCGGGATGACAGCAAAGGTCGGACGCTCGCGAACCGCGTGCGCCAGGACGCCTACGACATCTCGCTCCGCTCGGGATGACAGCAAAGGTCTGACGCCATCACGACGGCGCTGCTTTACGAGGCCTTGTCGATCTTGTGCTTTCGCAAGTAGGCGCGGACGTGGTGGCGTTCCATGCCGCTTTGGCGGGCCATTTCGCTCACGTTGCCCTTGCAGCGTCGCGCGAGGTTCGAGAAGTAGTCGCGCTCGAAGGTGGCGACCGCCGCCCGCTTGGACTCGCCGAAGGCCGTCGTGGCCGCGCGTGCGGCGCCGCCTGCGCCATCGCCGTCGCGCGCGAGCGTCAACACGTCGTCGATGGCGGACGGCTCGTCGGCGAGCGTGGCTGCGACGCTGACGACGTTCACCAGCTCGCGCACGTTGCCCGGCCAGTCGTGGGCCACCATGCGCTGCTCGATCCACGCGAGCACCGCCTGCGCGTGCTCGGCCCTGCCCGCGCGCTGGCAGACGTCCTGCACGATGGCCGGGATGTCGCTCAGGCGCTCCCGCAGGGGCGGCAGCTCGACGCGGACTTGCGCGATGCGGAAGAACAGGTCACTGCGAAACCGGCCCGCGTTCATCTCGACGCCGAGGTCACGCCGCGTCGCGGCGAGCACGCGCACGTCGATCGGTTCGAACACCGAGCCGCCGACGCGCCGCACCTGCTTTTCGCTGAGCGCGCGCAGCAGCTTGGGCTGCAGCTCGAGGGGCAGCTCGCCGAGCTCGTCGAGGAACAAAGTCCCCCCATCCGCCTCCGCCAGCGCCCCCTTGCGGCGCTCGGTGGCCCCGGTGAACGCGCCCTTCTCGTGGCCGAACAGGATGCTCTCGGCGAGCGTCGGCGGAATGCTGCCGCAGTCGACGACGACGAACGGTCGGCTGGATCCGCCGGGCACGTGGTGTGCGTCGTGGATGGCCTTGGCTGCGAGCTCCTTGCCCGTGCCGGTCTCGCCGACGACGAGGACGCTGAGCGGCGTCGGGGCCACCTTCTCGAGCACTCCGAAGACGCGGCGCATCTTGGGTGAGTTGCCGACGAGCGGTCCGAAGTGATCCGCGAAGCCCACGTCGACGCGGCGCTTGGCCTGCGGCTCGATGAGGATCCGGCACGCGCCCACCATCAGCTCGCTCGGCACGACCACGATCCCCTCGCGCACGCGGATGGACCCGAGGAACGTGCCGTTGGTGCTCCCGAGGTCCTTCACGACGATGCCCTCGCTCACCGCCCGGAGCTCGCAGTGCAGCGCGCTCACCTCCGGGTCGTCGATGACGATGCCCGCGCCAGGGTCCCGCCCGACGACGAGCGGATCGACGTCGATGTTGAACGTTCCGCCGGGGGCCTTCGCGATCCCGCCCGAGACGAACCAGTGCAGCACGCGGGCGCGGGTATCGCCCATCGTCAGGAGCTCGGTGGGCACGGGATCAATGAACCCCGGTCGTGTGGGCCCCATCGGGCGGCGGCTCGGCGAAGATCTGCAGAGGCTCGAGCATCGAGAGCTGCTCGCGCTTGATGCCGACCCCACGGTCGTTGAAAAAGAGGCTGTTCTCGGTGAGCTGCGCGCGAACCTGGGCGATAAAGAGGATCGGATCCCCGTTGCGGTTGTACCCGAGCTGCGTGAGCGTGCCCTTTGGCCACTCGCCCGCGTCGAAGGTGAGCGGCTTGCGAAGCATGTAGAAGCCCTCGGGCAGCAGCTTCGTCAAGCTGTCCGCCCACGACAGGCCGCGAAACGGCAGGCCGCTCCCATGGAAGTGCCACCGGTTGAAGATGTTGTGCTCCGGCGGGATGACGACGGGCAACCCCGAGTCGGAGTGGTTGTGGAAGTAGACCATCAGCCCCGCGGGAACCTCGTCCTCGTGTTCGGGCAGAGGCTTCGTCGTCCGGTACAGGCCGCAGTCGGGTAGGAGGTTCTTCGGGCTTGCCATGGGCCTACGATTTACCACGGGGCTCGGCGTCCCTCTCCAGACGAAATTCGATTCCCGCGACCACGCCGTCCGGTTCGTCCTGCACCCACACGATGCGGCCGACGCGAGGGCCGACCGTGCCCGTCGCCTCGGTCACGGTGACGTCGTACTCCGCGCCGAGGGGGACGCTCTCTTCGAGGATGACGCGGACGCCGCCTCGGCTCACGTTCAACGCCCAGCCCTGCAGCGTGTCTCCACCCTGCGACACCAAGGTGACGCGCGCGCTGACCTCGACCCGTGCACCGCCCCGCCGCGTTGCGTGGACGCCCCCCGCGGGGACGCCCGTCGAAGGCGTCATGCTCCGGCGATTTTTCACGACCGTTCAAGGATAGCAGACAGGCGCGCACCCGGAGCCGCACGTGCTACAGTCTGACCCGACCACGGGGAGCACCGAGGCAGGGCGCGCCTCGCGGAGCCGTCTCTCGCCCGCTCATGACCGACACTCCCCCTTCCGGCTCGCGATCGCCCCCTCCTGGCCCCCCTCCGCTGCACGGCGTCGCGTCCCTCAAGAAGGCGCTCGTCGACGCGGGGTTCGAGATCTTTCGGACACGCGGCGACGAGGTCGTCCTCGCGGACCGCCCGCGGGAAAATCTCATCCTGGACTCCGGCGTGCGCCTGCGCGGTGGCGGGTCCCTCGAGGTACGCATCGTCGTTCGGGCCCAGAAGGGCGACTTCCCCAACGACGACGACGCGCACCTCTTCGATCGCGCGCGCGCTGCTGCGGCACGCGCGGTGACCGCAGGCTTCACCGAGGTGGACGCGAAGACGACGCGCGTCAACGACCCGGGCGATCCGGCGAGGACGCTCGACACGTTCTACGAGGTCACGTTCTCCAAGGCTGCGGAGACGATGGCCGACGCCGTGGCCGAGCTTCGCTTCGCGATGGGGCTGGCGAAGAGAGCCTAGAACGCGTTTCACGAAAATCCGGCGGGCACCCCATCGCGGTCGGCTGACGTCGACGTGGCGCGGGTCGCATGTTACAGGGCTGCCCGCCCATGCTCGCCTTCCTTCGGCAGAAAGGCCTGTCGAACGTTCTCTACGGCGTCATCATCGCCGGCACCATCCTCACGTTCGTCATCGGGTTCCGGCCGAACGCCACGATGAAGACGGCGTCGCTCAACCAGGTGTGTGCGGCCCGCGTGCGCGGTCGCTGCATCGAGCCAAAGGACTTCTTCGCGGCGTACCGCATGCTGATGCCCTCGCGGAGCTCGGAGGCGTCGCGCCGCCTCAACCTCAAGCGCGTGGCCCTCGACGGGCTGATCGAGCGCGAGCTGCTCGACGACGAGGCGCGCAGGCTCGGCATCGCCGTGACGGACGCGGAGGTGACCGACGAGCTCTACGCGGGGTACGTCCGCGCCAGCGTGCCCGCGGCCGATCCCACCGTCGCGCAGCAGGTGCTGCAGGAGATGTATCAGTCGTACGCGCGCGCGGGCATCGTGTCCGGCGAGATCGCGCAAGCGCACTTCAACGACCGCGACACCGCCATTCCGATCGACTTTCGCGACGCGAAGTCGCGCACCTTCGACATGAAGGTGTACGAGCGCAAGGTGCGGGGCCTCAGCAACCGCTCGACCGAAGAGTTTCGCGAAGGCCAGGCGCGCGAGATGCTTGCCGCGAAGATGCGCGACATCGTACGGGACCCTGTCCGCGTGAGCGACGGCGAGTCGCTCGAAGAGTACAAGCGACGCTACGAGACGGCGATCCTGACGTGGATCCCCGTCAAGGAGGCATGGGCCGCGCGCTGGGAAGTCGACGCGAAGCCGGCGCTGGTCGACGCGTGGGTCAAGGAGCACCAGGCCGAGTTCGACTCGACGCTCGAGGACCGGCAGAAGGAGGACGCGCCCCAGGCAGGGCACATCCGGCACATTCTCGTGAAGACGCCTTACGGCGCGACCGACGACGAGAAGGCCTTGGCGCTCGCCAAGCTCTCCTGGGCTGCGGCCAGGATCCGCGCCGGCGAGGCCTTCGCCGAGGTGGCGCGAGAGACGTCGGACGACACGGGCAGCGCTTCGAAGGGCGGCGACGTGGGCGACAAGACCGACGGCTTCGTGCCGCCCTTCCGCTTCGTGGCCGACGCGCTCCGGCCCGGCGAGACGTCGACGGCCGTGGAGACCCAGTTCGGTTACCACCTCATCACCAAAGACGACCCGGCACGCGAGGCGGAGATCGCCGCCAAGGTGCGGCGCTCGCTGGGCCGTTCGATGTATGCGAAGGCGGCTTCGACGGAGGTCGCGCAAGGCATCGCGACGAAGATGGACGAAGCGCTGCGTGCCGGCGAGACGCCGGAGGATGCGATCCGCGCCGCCGCTGCCCTCCGGCCGCATGCCGACAGGGTCGAGACGCTCAAGGTGATCGGCGGGCGACCCGCTGCGCCAGGAGCCGACGGCGGCGCGTCCCAGGGCCCACCGCCGCCCCTGCCCGAGCGCCGGTTCGACGCGACGACGGATCCCGACCGTCCCCAGCCCCAGACGTCGAGCGCGTTCAACCGCGGGGGTGACCCGTTCCCGGGTCTTTCACCCGATGGGTCGACGGCGGTCGTCAACTTTGCGTTCGGCCCCTCCGTCAAAGACGGCGATGTCCTGGCCGAGCCGGTGCGCACGCCGGACGCCTACGTGGTCGTGCAGCTCCGGCAGCACAAGTCGTCGACGCCCGAGGACTTCGCGAAGGACCGCGACACGTTCGTGGAGGAACTGCTCCGCTCCAAGCGCGACGAGGCGCTCGCCTTGTATGTGCGCCGCCTGCGGCAGAACGCCAAGGCGGAGATCAAGATCGACGAGTCTTACGTGCAGGAGGCAAGGGCAGACGGCGGCGCGGGCGGCGCCAGCGACGAGGAGGATGAGTACTAGCCGCACGTCGCTCGGGGCCCCTTCCGGGACGGACGGGGGCAGGGGCGGACCGGCGCCGTTCCGGACGGCCACCCTCGGCAATGGTCTGCGTGTCGTCGTGGCGCCGCAGCCGCAGCTCCACCGCACGCACGTGGCCCTCTGGGGACGCGTCGGATCGCGGTTCGAGACCCGCGAGGACAACGGCATCAGCCACTTCCTCGAGCACATGATCTACCGGGGCACCCGCCGCGTGCCGAGCGCGCACCAGGTGAACCTCGCGTTCGAGCGCCTCGGGGGATCGCTCTTCGCGTCGACCCAGGTCGATCACGGCATCTTCTCGCTCACGCTGCCGCCCGAGTCGCTCGACGAGGCATGCGCCCTCTTCGGCGAGGTGCTGTCGGAGCCCGCGTTCCTCGACATCGACATCGAGCGCGGCATCGTGCTCGAGGAGATCCTGGAGGACTTGGACGACGACGGCCATCAGGTGGACGCGGACAACCTGTCGCGCGCGCTCATCTACGGTTCGCACCCGCTCGGCTTCACCATCACGGGCGGTCAGTCCCATGTGCGGGCGTTCGACGAGGGCATGCTGCGCCGGCACCACGCCCGGCACTACACGGCGTCCAATCTGGTGCTCGCGTTCGCGGGCGCGGTCGACGAAGAGCGCGCGCTGCGCCTGGCAGAGCGCGACTTTGGCCGCCTGCCGCGCGGAGAGCGCATCACGGCCGCCGCGCCGGAGTTCGCGCAGAAGAAGCCGCGGCTCAAGATCATCGACAACGTCTCCAGCCAGACAGAGCTTCGCGTGTGCCTGCGCGCCTTGGCCGAAGGCCACCCCCTGCGCCCGGCGCTCGACGTCCTGATGCGCATCGTGGACGACGGGATGTCGACGCGCCTCTACCATCGCCTCTGCGACGCGCGCGGCCTCTGCTACGACGTGTCGGCGGGCTACGATGGCTACGAGGACGACGGCGTCGTCGACGTGGCCGCCGGCGTGCAGCACGCGCGCGCGGCCCTCGTGACGCGGGAGATTCTCGCGATGTTCGAGGAGCTCGCCCGCGAAGGCCCCACGTCCGACGAGCTCGCGACGGCGCGACGGCGGATTGCCTGGGACACCCGCTCCCTCGTCGACTCGGTCGAGGAGACGGCGGCGTTCTACGCGGCAGGCCTGCTCTTCGACCGCTTCTCGACGCCGGAGCAGCACGCCGCGGAGCTGACGGCGGTCGACGCCGCAGGCGTCCGCGAAGCCGCCCAGTACCTCGCCCGCCCCGAACGCCTCGACGTCGTCGCGGTGGGCCTGCTCGAAGACGGCGAGGACGACCGTGTCCGCGCGGCGGTGGATGGCTGGCGGCCGGGGGCGACGAGCTAGGGCGTCTTTCTCGATCGAAGATGTGAAAACCGCCAGGACGCCAGAAGACGCCAGGGGAAGAGCAGGCGATCGGTGAGCCTCCCATCGGTTTCCCCCCCAACTCACCCTGGTGTCCTTGGCTGTCCTTGGCGTCCCGGCCGTCTCTCCTCCGCAAGCGGTCGAATCCTCTGCGTGAGGTACTGGGCTACGACAACCACCGCGGCCGGCTCGGCCTGCACGGCGGCCTGTGGCCGGTGCGGCGGAAGCAAGGCGCGCAGAAGAGGAACGCCTGCCCTCGATAGGTGAGGCACACCTTCACGTCGCCGTCGGTGCCCGTGACGACCCGCATGCAGCCGTCGCACTGGCTGCCGTCGCGGATCGAGTCGGCCTCGAGCGAGGCGCCGCATGGGCACATGACGACCATGGAGAACCTGCCGCCGCCGAGCTCGCGCCAGCCGAGCTTGGCGAGGCGCGAGGCGTCGCGATGATGCCGGCCGCAATCGCATACGAGACCCATGACGCCCATCTCGCCCCCCCTCGTGGCCGCGCTACGGCCCGTTCGCCGTCGACGAGATAGACTCTAATTGAAGTCTATATGGAGTCAATCTAGAGTCTTTCGCATGCCGGGCAAAAAGCGCGACGACGACCTGACTTTTCGCACGGTCCGAATGTCCGTCCGCCTCGGCCGCGACGTCCTTCGCCGAGCGGCCCGCCTCGAGGATCACGTCGGCCGGCGCCTCGGCGTCCGCGCCTCGCGGGCGGACGTCCTTCGCGAAGCGTTGATGCGAGGGCTGGCGCTCCTCGAGCGCGCCCCGAACGACGAGGGCTAGGGGCCACACCTCGTCTGTCGCCGCGGATTCAAACCGGCTAGCATCCGGCCCGTGACTCGAGGCACGCGCATCGACGCGGAGACGACCCAGCTCACCATCCGGGTCAGCCGGCGCGTCGCGATGCGCGCCGAGGCCCTCATCGAGCTCGTCGGCCGCGATCTCGGCATCCCCGCAACCCGCACGGACGTCATCCGCGAGGCCATCTTGCGCGGCCTCGATGTCCTCGAGGGCGAAGCCGCGAGGGAGCTTGGCTCACGCCCCCCTTCCCGCTCGATGGCTGCGGCCCAGGCCTCGCTTGCGGAGCCCCTTCCGCCAGAGAGGCGTCGACGTCGGGTCCGGCAAGGCGCTCGGTGAAAGTCTCGACCGCCGAGTAGGGCGAGGCGGGAAGCCGATTCCTCACGGCGCCCGACCACCTTTTCACAAAAACGTGCGCTTCTCGCTCGCCGGTGCATCTCTGAGCTTGAGAGATGCGCATCCGGTGTGGAGAAACGCCCGACCGGGCTCGAAACACGCGCAAGCGAGGCGAGGAAACGTGCTTCCGTGACGTTCTCGCCTCCCTCCGAGCCTGGCACGCGCGCGGGACAAGCACGATCGCGATCGCCCGAGATCGGAAGACGCGCGTCCGAGCCAAGAAGATGCATCTCTCTGCGACGGACGCGCCGCGCTCGGCTTGGAAGACGCGCCTCCGAGCCACGAGCGCGCGCGGGTGACCCGGACGGGTGACCCTGTCGGCCGCAGAAGTGGCGCGCTCAGGCTCATCGCACCGCCACTGTCCTTCACGGGCGTGTCTTTCGCCCCGAGGCCAGCGACGGTCGGCCTCGAACGGACCGCTAATGGCCGTCTTTGAGCGCGCTGATCATGGAGAGCAGCGTCTTTTTCGCATCCCCCAGCACCATCATCGTGTTCGGCTGGAAGAAGAGCTCGTTCTCGACGCCGCTGAAGCCCGGGTTCATGCTGCGCTTCAAGACGATCACGCTGCGGGACTGCTCGACGTTGAACACCGGCATGCCGTAGATGGGGCTCGAGGTGTCCTTCTTGGCGGCGGGGTTCACGACGTCGTTCGCGCCGACGACGATGACCGCGTCGGTGCGGGCGAAGTCGTCGTTGATGTTGTCGAGATCGAAGAGCTTGTCGTAGGAGACGTTGGCCTCGGCGAGCAGCACGTTCATGTGGCCCGGCATGCGGCCCGCGACGGGGTGGATGGCGTACTTGACGTCGACCCCGCGGCGCTCGAGCGAGGCCGCCAGGTCACGCACCGCGTGCTGCGCCTGGCTGACCGCCATGCCGTAGCCCGGGATGAAGATGACCGACTGCGACGCCATCAGCACCGCCGCCGCGTCCTCGACCGTCGCCTCGTTGTACGACTTGCCGGCTTGCCCGGCTGCCGGTTGCCCCGGGTCGCTCACCGTACCGAAGGCGCCGAACAGCACGTTCGCGAACGAGCGGTTCATCGCCTTGCTCATCAGCAAGGACAGGAGCAAGCCCGACGAACCGTCGAGGGCGCCCGAGATGATGAGGATCTGGCTATTTAGCGCGAACCCCGTCGCGCACGCCGCGAGCCCCGCGTACGAGTTGAGCAGCGAGATGACGACGGGCATGTCGGCGCCGCCGATCGGAAGGACCGCCATGACCCCGAGCGCCAGGCCCGTGGACGCGATGCCGAAGAACACCTGCTGCTGGCTGCGGTCGTAGACGAGGAGCCCGATCGCCATGAGCGCGCCGAAGAAGAGGCCGATGTTGAGGAAGTTTTGCCCCTTCCACGTGACGGGCGCGCCGGTGATGACGCCCTGAAGCTTGCCGTAAGCCATGATGCTTCCGGTGAACGTCAGAAACCCAAGGAACGTCTCGAAGCCGAGGGCGCCCACCTTGAAGTACGTGAGCCCATCGACCTCGCGCAGGTACTCGGCTACGCCGACGAGGGCCGTCGCCAGGCCGCCGAACGCGTGGGAGAACGCGATCCGCTCCGGCATCTTCGTCATCGGGATCCACGCGCTGATCGCGACGCCGATGCCGCTGCCGAGGACGAGCCCGGCCAGGATCCACTCGTAGCGGACGACGTCCTTGTGAAGGAGCGTCGCGACGACGGCGAGGAGCATCCCGATCTCGCCGAGGACCAGGCCCCGGCGTGCTCCGTCGGGCGAAGACAACCCGCGCAGGCACAGGATGAAGAGGACGGCCGCGACGATGTACGCCAGGCTGAGCACGATCGCGGTCGGGCTCATCGTGGCTACGGCCTCCGGCGACGGCACGACGGCTTGAATCGGGGCGTGCGGGTTCACGAGGCGGTCCCTCGCTTGCCCGTCTCGAGCTTGGCCGCCGGCACGTCGGGCTTGCGGCGGAACATCCGCAGCATGCGGTCGGTGATGAGGAAGCCGCCGACGACGTTGATCGTGGCGCACGTGACCGCCACGAACCCGAGGATCTGGCTGATGAGGTGGTGCGAACCCGCGGCGAGGAGAGACGCGACGAGCGAGATGCCGCTGATGGCGTTCGTCCCGCTCATGAGCGGCGTGTGCAAGAGCGGCGGGACGCGCGAGATGACCTGGTAGCCGACGAACGTGGCCAGGACGAAGACGTACAGGTTGAAGACCCACTCGTTGCCCATCACGCTGCTCCCGCCTTTTCGGCCGCGCCCGAGCCGCCGGCGGCCTCCTTGACCTTCGTGTGCACGATCTGCCCCTCGTGCGTGATGACGCTGCCCGCCACGATCTCGTCCTTGAAGTCGAGCTTCCAGGCGCCGTCTTTCGTTACGTAAAAGAGCAGCTTCTCCATGTTGCGCGAGTACATCTGGCTCGCGTGGGCGCACATGCGGCTCGTCAGGTCGGTGGCGCCGATGAGCGTCACGCCGTGCTCGACGACGGTGGCGCCGGGCTTGGTCAGCGCGCAGTTGCCCTGCTGCTCGGCGGCCAGATCCACGATGACGCTGCCCGCGCGCATCGACTTGACCATCTCCTCGGTGACGAGGACCGGCGCCCGCCGCCCCGGCACGAGCGCCGTGCACACGACGACATCGGCCTTGGCCACGTGGCGGGCGATGGCTTCGGCCTGCTTGTTCTTTGCCTCCTGCGTCAGCTCTTTCGCGTAGCCGCCCGCCGTCGCCGCGTCCTCCGTGTCGACCTCGACGAACTTCGCGCCGAGGCTCTCGACCTGCTCCTTGACGACCTTGCGAACGTCGAACGCCTCGACCACGGCGCCGAGGCGCCGCGCGGTGCCGATCGCCTGCAGTCCGGCCACCCCGGCGCCGAGCACCAGCACGCGCGCGGGTGCGATCGTCCCTGCCGCCGTCATCAGCATCGGAAAGAACCGCGGCAGGGCGGCCGCCGCCATCAGCACGGCCTCGTAGCCGGCGGCCGTCGCCTGCGACGACAGCACGTCCATCATCTGCGCGACCGTCGTGCGCGGGATCATGTCGACCGCGAAGGACGTGACCTTTCGGGCCGCCAGCGCGCGGACCACGTCCTGGTCGACGAGCGGAAAGAGGAGCGACACCAGGGCCGAGCCTTCTTTCAGCTGCGCCACCTCGGCGACCGACGGCGGCCGAATCTGGATCACGGCGTCGGCGTCGGCGAGCAGCGCTTCGGTCGACGCGTCGACGCGCGCGCCGGCCGCGCGGTATTCGTCGTCGCTCGCGAAGGCCGCGGCGCCAGCGCCGGCCTCGACGGAGACGTCGATCTTCTTGGCCGTGAGGCGCTTGACCGACTCAGGCACGATGGCCACGCGCCGTTCTCCGGGGCCGCCCTCCTTTCGGACCGCGATTCTCATGTGGGGCGCGCATTCAAGTCGCGGTCCACCCCCGGGTCAAGGTGCATCGCTGCGGCCGGCGGCGTCAGCCGCAGTCAGACCGGGTTACGCGCCTTCATCCCCGACGATTCCCGCTCGAAGACGGCCATTTCCCCCATCGTCTCGTGCTCGCGCGCTCCCACGTGCGTCATGCCTGACGCCCTCAGCACCCGCACCGACGGCTGGTGCCACTCGAACGTCGCCGCTTGGACCGCGCGCACCCCGTCTTGGGCCAGGGCCCACGCGACGCAAGCGGTCACGGCCTCCGTCGCATACCCGCGACGCTGCGACCCCTCTTCGACGCCGTAAGCGATCTCCGCGACACCGTCATCGGGGTAGCCATGCCGGAAGACGACGCTGCCGACGACGCGCCTCTCCTCGGCGGGGGCCCCCTCTTGTCCGGGCCCTCCGCCCGTGATCATCACGCGCGCGCCCCACAGCCGCGCGGCCGGGTCCGCGCGCATCTCGTCGAGCGAGATGGGAAAGGCGCGCTCGATGAGCTCATGGTTCGGCCATCGCTCCGGCATCCGAGCTCCCGCGAAGACCTCGGAGTCGCCCCTGCGACCGAGCATGACCGCCTCGACCATCTCCAGGGTCATCGGCACGAGCTCGAGGCGCTTGGTTCGGAGCAGGGTCATGTCGATCTCGCGCGCGACCCCTTCATGGTCGCGCGTCCCCGCCGCGCGCGCAAAGGGGGCAGCGTGATGACGATCCCGCGCGAGCGAGCGCGACCATCCTGTGCTCAATTGGCGCCTGCCGATGCAGCGTTCGTCGTACGATGCTCCCGCCGCGTCCGGTGCAACGGCGCACTTCATCGAGGGCAACGGCCTGCTCCACCATGTCCTCGAGTGGCCGGCGCGGTCGCCCGTCGGCACCGCCTTGCGGCGTTCGCGTCGCTCGAGCGGGCGGAGATCGCGGACGCAGGACACATGATGCACTGGACGAAGCCCGAGGAGCTGACGCGCATCCTCGTCGAGTTTCTGCTGCGGCCAGCGTGACCCGCCCGCGCGATAGCGGCGCCATCGCGGCGTCTCGTGCCGCGGTTTCGGCTTCGTTTCTCTGCGCCCCCCGCTGATTTTGTTGCCAGAACGCCCGATCGCGGGCATTGCCAGGAGTGGGAAAGGTGGGTGGGACGCATGATGGAGCCGAGATACCCGGTCGGTCGCAACCTGAAATCCCTCCCAACGTCGAGCCCGCCGGTCGTGGGTCTCGCGACGCGCCTCGCAGAGCTCACGCGACGCCCGGCAGACCTCGTGCGTCGCCTCGCGACACCCAGCTTCGCGGGGCTGAGAACACGCCTGAGTGGCCTGGTGAACCGTGTCTCGCGGCGGCCGACGCGTCCCGAGGCGCCGCGCGCACCATCGATGGCTTCTCCGACCCCCGACAGGGCGACGAGCGCCACGAGCCCCACGAGCCCCACGAGCGTGACGAGCACGACGGGGTCCACGAGCGCGACGAGCCCCAAGGGCGCGATTCGAGGCGCGCACATCATCCTATTCAGCAAGGACTCCGAGGCCGACCGCAACTTCTTCCGTGACGTCCTCCAGGCCCCTTTCGTCGATGCCGGCCATGGCTGGCTCATCTTCGCCCTGCCGCCCGCCGAGGTCGCGGTGCATCCGGCGGACGACAACGACCGGCACGAGCTCTATCTCATGTGCGACGACGTCCACGGCTTCGTCACCGAGATGCGCGGCAAGGACGTCGATTGCGCCGAGGTGCACGAGGAACGTTGGGGGTCGCTCACGAAGGTCGCTCTCCCGGGGGGCGGAACCATCGGCGTCTACCAGCCGAAGCACCCCTCCCCCGCCGCGCTGTCGAGCCCCAACGTAAGGCCCGACTCGCAGGCGAAGCCGAAGCCCTCCCGGAAAAAGGTCGCTAAGGTGAGGCCCAAGAAAAAGGCGACGAAGCGTCCCATCTGATCCCGCCCACCCATGCCCATATTTGTCGCCGTCTTGCTCGGCATCGTCGAAGGCCTCACCGAGTACCTCCCCGTCTCTTCCACCGGTCACCTCGTCCTCGCCGGCCACCTGCTCGGCCTCCAGGACGGCGACCCGGCGACGTCGTCGTTCGAGATCGTCATCCAGCTCGGGGCGATCCTCGCGGTCGTCGCGCACTACCGCGAGTTGCTTCTCGAGCGGGCGCGCGGCGTCCTCGCGCGCGACCCCGTTGCGCTGCGCCTCCTCGCCGCCCTCGCCATCGCGTTCGTGCCCGCTGCGATCGTGGGCCTGCTGCTGCGCAAGACCATCAAGGCGCACCTCTTCGGGCCCCTGCCCGTCGCTGCCGCCTTCATCGTCGGCGGGGTCGTGATGATCGTCATCGAGGCCCTGCGCGCGCGCGCGGGGGCCAAGGGCGACGAGGGGCTCGACCATGTGAGCCCTCGGCGCGCGCTCGCGATCGGCCTCGGCCAGTGCATCTCGCTGTGGCCTGGATCGTCCCGGTCGATGTGCACCATCGTCGCCGGCCAACTCTGCGGTCTCTCGACCGCGACGGCGGCCGAGTTCTCGTTCTTGCTCGCGCTCCCCACGCTCGGCGCGGCGACGCTCTACGAGGGCTACAAGGCGCGGCACGAGCTCTTTGCGCACGGCGGCGGCGTGGCGCTCGGCGTCGGTCTCGTCGTGTCGTTCTTCGTCGCGTGGGCCGTCATCGCGACGTTCCTGCGCTACCTGCGCACGCGCGGTCTCGCCCCCTTCGGCTGGTACCGCATCGCCGCGGGGCTGCTCACGCTCTGGGTGCTCGCGCGGTGAAGGCGCTGCCGCGGGCTACTGCTGCAGGGTGAACGTTTCCTGCAGGATGACGGTGCCGCCGTCGGCGGTGCCCTCGTCGAACTGGACGATGAGCATCGTCGCGGTCGCGGAGTACGTCCCCGTCCTCGTCGCGGGGGCGGGACACGTGCGCGTGTCGGTGAAAGATGTGCCGCTCGTCGTGACCGTCTCAGTCGCCGTCGAGCCAGTCGTCGCGATCTG